>Ga0187770_10001467_pt1 | contig 12543 bp, 12 predicted proteins | sample 0116_SJ02_MP02_2_FD_133154 | JGI IMG/M metagenome (GOLD analysis project Ga0187770, IMG submission 133154) | Tropical peat soil microbial communities from peatlands in Department of Meta, Colombia - 0116_SJ02_MP02_20_MG | ecosystem: Environmental > Terrestrial > Soil > Wetlands > Peat | place...
GAAGACGTCATCAAATTCTGCCAGCTTCTCGAGCCCACCGTCGGCGGCATCAATCTCGAGGACATCAAGACGCCCGACTGCTTCCTCATTGAAGAAACCTTGCGCAAAACCATGTCGATTCCGGTCATGCACGACGATCAGCACGGAACTGCGATGGTCTCCGGAGCCGCGCTGCTTGGCGCGCTCGAAATCGTTGGCAAGCAAATTAGCCAGGTGCGAGTCGTCTTCGTCGGGGCCGGCGCGGCGGGCCTTGCCGGTGCCGCGCATTATTTGCGTTTGGGAGTCCAGCCGGAGCACTTGCTGATGGTCGACACCAAAGGCGTGATCTACGCGGGCCGCACCGAAGGCATGACCCCATACAAGGCTCGATTTGCGCGAGAGACGAATTTGCGCACCCTGCCGGACGCGCTGCGCGGAGCCGATGTCGTCGTCGGCCTCTCAGCCAAGGGCGCGATCAGGCCGGACATGCTGAAGCTCATGGCTCCGCGTCCCATCGTGTTTGCCCTGGCGAATCCTGACCCGGAAATTGCACCGGAGGATGCGCGCAGCGCCCGCAACGATCTCATCATGGCGACGGGCCGCTCGGACTATCCCAACCAGGTAAACAATGTCCTCGGCTTCCCTTTCGTCTTTCGCGGCGCGCTCGACGTTCGCGCCAAAGCGATCAACGAAGAAATGAAACTCGCGGTGACTCACGCATTGGCGACCCTGGCGAAAGAACCGGTGCCGGATTCGGTCTGCAAGGCCTACGGCGTGAAGAAAATCGAGTTTGGCCCAGACTATATCGTCCCCAAGCCCTTCGACTCACGCGCGCTAGTTTGGGTCGCCTCAGCAGTCGCGAAAGCGGCCATGGACTCCGGCGTCGCGCGCCAGCCCGTCGACCTCGCCGAATATCGCGCTCGCTTGGAACAGCTTTCCACCCACCTCGCGTCTCCAGGCTCATCCGCGCGCACTTCGTAGCTTTGCGTCTGCGCCACGAGCACACTTGCCCGTTCTGGCGCGCTCCGAAACCCATCCCGAATACTGGCGGGAGATGGTTCTGTAGGGGCACAGCAAAACGGGGCCCCCAGGTCGACGGCTAGTCGAGCCTGGGGGATCAGTCGTGCCCGGCATCGTTGCTTGGCTCAGCGTCGCTCGTCCGCTTGGGTCTGTCATCCTGAGCGGAGCCCCGTGCCGGTCTTGTGCGCGCGGTGTGTGCGCGGCGCGGGGCGAAGTCGAAGGATCTCTCTTGAGTGCGTGCACCCACGGTAGAGTGCAAAAGCTTGCCGCCGTCTCGATTGCTCACCGCCGCGATTTGCGACTTACCTTTTATGTCGCATCATCGGCGGATGGCCCGCTCGGCTTCCGCAAGTAAATGAACCAATACACCAAACCCACCATCACCGAGCCGCCAAAAATATTCCCCAGTGTGACCGCCGCCAGATTTCGCAGCATTCCCATCCTCGTAATCGCCGCATACGACGAAGCCGAGTCGTGGATTAGATTCCAGTATTCGGGCCGCGCGCACGTCTTGATCAAGAAACCGGCCGGAAGGAAATACATGTTCGCCACGCTGTGCTCGAACCCGCACGCGACGAAGGCGCTGATCGGAAAAATGATGGAGAAAATTTTGTCCGTCGTAGTCCGCGCGCTGCAGCAAAGCCAAATCGCCATGCAGACCAGCGCGTTGCACAAAATCCCAAGCGCCACCGCCTGGACAAACCCGAGACTGCACTTCGTCTGTGCGATCATAAGCGCGGTCTTTCCGACGGCTCCTACGCCGAACGTATATTGCTTCCCGAGAAACACGATAGCCGCCGTGCCCGCCGCTCCAATGAAGTTGCCGATGTAGACGATCACCCAACTCCGCAAAAGCTTCGCCGTGGACACCTTTCCGTTGGCCCACGCCATCGCGATCAGGTTGTTTCCGGTAAAAAGCTCCGCGCCGCCGACAACAACGAGAATGAGCCCCAAGCAAAATGTCAGCCCTCCCAGCAGCCGGTTCGCGGCATACGGAAGCGGCGACGCCATCGCCACCGTCGCGAACACTGCGCCCAGCGCTATGAACGCTCCCGCCAGGATTCCGAGCGCAAGCATGTTCGCCCAGTCGAGCGATGCCTTCTTGACGCCGATATCTTCGGCGTGTTCCGCCATCTCTGGCGGCAACCACGCATCAATGCGAATGTTTGTTTCCATCGAGTTGTCTCACCCGCCTTTGTGGCACAGGCACTCTTGCCTCTGCGTGCTTTTGCGACTCGCCGCCTCGGACTAAATCTTTCCGGCCCGTAAAGTTGCCACACCATAGCTAATCGGCGATCGAAAGACTAGTATTCAGGCCATTCTTCTCCCCTGTTTCCTTGGCGTTTTGCGGCCCGGATGTTTACACCAACAACTTCCTTGCATCGCCTTTTCCTCGTGCTAACGTAATTCGTGGTGATGGAATACTCAGAATTCGCAAGAGGCAAAATAACGGTCCGAGGGGCGGCGCTTCAGCCGCACGGGACGTCTGCGGATTGGCCGGCGGGCGCGACACCACAGTTTTCTAATCGCCAAATTCCGCAAGTAGACTCGAATCTAACTCATTCAAAACAAAGGAAGGCAACGCCGTCTAATCGCCAAAATTCCGAGGTTGGCGGTTTCTCGCGGATCGAAAGGGCCCGCGTCCGATGAGCAAGCGCCCGAAGCTGACGATGCGACCAGCATCGTCATCCCGAGCGAGCAACGCGAGTCGAGGGACCTCTCTTCGTACCCGCACCCGGAGAAATCGTGCCTAAGCGCGCAAAACCAATCGTCCTCACTGTCCTTGACGGCTGGGGCTACCGCGCCGAAACCAAAGGCAACGCCATTGCGCTTGCGCGCAAGTCCAACTACGACCGCCTCCTCAAGGATTTTCCCAACACACTGATCCACACCTCCGGCCCTTACGTCGGCCTTCCCGAAGGGCAGATGGGCAATAGCGAAGTCGGTCATCTAAACATGGGCGCGGGCCGCATCGTGCAAATGGACATCACTCGCGTCGATCAGTTGATCTCGAACGGCGAATTTTTCCGCCAGCCGCTGCTTCTCGAAGCCATGGAACGCGGACGTGCACGTCAGCTGCATCTCATGGGCTTGCTCAGCGACGGTGGTGTGCATTCGCACATCGAGCATCTCTTCGCGCTGCTTCGCATGGCGCGCGAAAACAAAGTCGCAAAAGTTCTCGTCCACTGCTTCATGGACGGCCGCGACACTCCGCCCGAAAGCGGAATCGACTTTCTCCGCCAGCTCGAACAGAAAATGCGCGAGTTCGGCGTCGGCCAGATCGCCACCGTCATCGGCCGTTACTACGCGATGGACCGCGACAACCGCTGGGAGCGCGTCGAGAAAGCCTATCGCGCGATGGTCCATGGCGACGCCGAAGCGAAATTCGCAGATCCGATCGCAGCGATCCGCGCGAGCTACGAAAAAGGCGTCACAGACGAATTCGTCGTTCCTGCGGTAATCACGACGCAACCCGCGCCGGGCAAACCCGCAGCGCCGCGCGGTGTGATTCGCGACGACGACGCCGTGATCTTCTACAACTTCCGCGCCGACCGCGCCCGCCAGATGACCAAGGCTCTGATCGAGCCCGATTTCAAGGGATTCGCCGACGCGTCGCGTCCGAAAAATCTCGTCTACGTCGCGATGACGCAGTACGAGAAAACCTGGCCGTGGCTGCGCTACCTCCTCGCGCCGGAAAAGCTCGAACACATCCTCGCCAATGTGTTCGCCGATCTGCAATTCAAGAATCTGCGCTGCGCCGAAACGGAAAAATACGCGCACGTCACCTACTTCTTCAACGGCGGCGTCGAAAAGCCGTTCCCGGGCGAAGAGCGCATCCTGGTTCCTTCGCCGAAAGTGCCCACGTACGATCTCAAGCCCGAAATGTCAGCCGCCGGCATCACCGATGCGGTCATTCACGCGATCGAAAAAGGCGACTTCGACGCCATCATCATGAATTTCGCCAACGCCGACATGGTCGGCCATTCCGGCAAGCTCGAAGCTGCGATCAAAGCCGTCGAAACCGTCGACGAGTGCCTTGGCAGAATTTTTCAGTCGCTGCGCCCGCGCGGCGGCGCGTGGATCATCACCGCCGACCACGGCAATGCCGAAACTATGATCGATCCTGTCACCGGCACGCCCCACACCTATCACACGACCAATCCGGTTCCGTTCATCCTCGTCACCGAAGACGGCCGGATTCGATTGCAGCCGGGCGGCTCTCTGCGCGACGTTGCCCCCACGCTCCTCGGAGTGCTAGGCTCGGAAGCGCCCCGCGAAATGACCGGCCACGATCTTCACAGGAGGGAAAAATGACGCGCTTCATATCCTCTCCGTTCACGCAGGCAGGCACCCAACACTCTCATCGCCGGGATCCCATCGCCGAGATGAGTTCTCTAGTCGTTACGGAAAGCACCGTCGGAGGATTCATCTCCATCGGACTGCTCTTGATTGTCTGGGCGTACCTTCCCTTCGTCCGGCCCTATCTCGCTGCTGCCTTGGTTGGAGGCGGCGTCTTCGGCTTCGCCTTGTGGCTTAAGCGGCGATAGACAATGAACTCGATTGCTCCCGAGTCTCGCGCGTCCGGTAAAATGCGGGCGGGGGGAATGCCATGTCTGTAGCCGTGCAAGAAGAGCTCAACGTATACGAGTCTGCGGAAGCTCGCTTCGAAATTGCGGCGGAGATGCTTGGCCTTGAGCAGGGTCTTTATCGCTACATGAAGTACCCGGAACGAGAAATCACCGTCTACATTCCGGTATCGCTCGATAGCGGCCAGATCGCCGTCTTCACTGGATATCGCGTGCTGCATTCCACGGTTCGCGGACCGGGCAAGGGCGGCATCCGGTTCGCACCCAACGTTTCGCTCGACGAAGTGCGCGCGCTGGCCGCCTGGATGACGTGGAAATGCGCGGTCGTGAACATTCCGTTCGGCGGCGCGAAAGGTGGAGTGATCTGTAATCCCGCGAGTCTCTCGAAGTCGGAACTCGAACGCGTTACGCGCCGCTACACGGCTTCCCTTTCTGACTGGCTCGGTCCCGAGCGCGATATTCCCGCGCCGGATATCGGCACTAACGACCAGATCATGGCCTGGGTGATGGACACGTATTCGATGCACGTGCGCCAGGCCACCACCGCTGTCGTTACCGGCAAGCCGCTCGATCTCGGCGGTTCTCAAGGGCGCAAGGAAGCCACCGGCCGCGGCCTGATGCTCTGCTGCAACAAAGCGACTGCGAAACTCGGCATGAAACGTGACGGATGCCGCCTCATCATTCAGGGCTTTGGCAATGTCGGCTCCGAGGGCGCGCGCCTGATGCACGAGGCGGGCTACAAAATTATCGGCGCCGCCGATATCCACGGCGGTCTCTATAACGAAAACGGTATCGATGTGCCGAAACTCTACGACTGGGTTTACACCCAGCGAAAACCGTTGCCGGACTTTCCCGGCGGCGGCGAAAAATTGAGTGCGCAGGAAGTTCTCTTCCGGCCGTGCGATATTCTCGTTCCCGCGGCCACCGAAAATCAGATCACGTCGCAAAACGCGCACCGCGTCGACTGCAAAATTCTCTGCGAAGGTGCCAACGGCCCCACCACTTCGCACGCCGATCCGATCATCGAGAAAAAAGGGATCTTCATCATCCCGGACATTCTCGGAAACGCCGGAGGCGTCACCGTCAGTTACCTCGAATGGGTGCAGGACCGCCAGGGCTTCTTCTGGCGTGAGCGCGAGGTGAACGAGCATCTGCAGGATGTGATGGAACACGCCTTCGATGAAGTCGTTCGCTACGCTGAAACGCACCGTGTCAACAACCGCACCGCGGCCTACATTCTCGCCATCGATCGCGTTGCGCGAGCCTTGAAATTGCGCGGCTTTTACGCGTAAACTACGCCGCCTCAGCAGCCGCGGAGGTGCTCGTGCAGCCCGATTCGATCTCCCACGGGGCGGTAAAGACCGAAGCGCAACACCGCAATGACATTTGCACCGTTGGTCGTTGGATTCACGACCGCGGATTCGTTGCCTCGACCGACGGCAACGTCTCCGTCCGTCTGGGCGCCGACCGCATCCTGATGAGTCCCACCTGTATGAGCAAGGGCATGATGACGCCGGATGATCTCGTCATCATCGACCTTGATGGCCGCAGGATTGATGGATCGCGGAAGCCGTCGTCCGAACTCGGCATGCATCTGCTGATCTACCGGCTTCGCCCGGACGTCAACGCGATCTGCCACGCGCATCCACCCACCGCGACCGGTTTTGCCGCAGCAGGAATCGCGCTCGATAAGCCGATCCTCTGCGAGCTCATCCTTGGGTTGGGCAGCATTCCCGTCGCGCGATATGGCACTCCGGGAACTTCCGAGCTCACCGCTGCGCTCGAGCCGCTCGTACGCGGTCATGAATCGATCCTTATGGCAAATCACGGGGTCGTGACCTACGGCGCAGATCTACTTACCGCTTTTCTGCGCATGGAGACGACGGAGCACTTCGCGCGCGTATCGCTGGTGACCGAGCTTCTCGGCAAACAGGTTCTGTTGTCCGGAGGGGATGTCGAGAAATTGGTCGCCGCGCGCGCTCGCTACGCTGCTGGCGCTCAACCAGTGTCGCCTGCATCCTCGGAAGATCTGAGCAACGGCTCCAGCAGCGCGACCGATCGAGTCACGCTCACGCGCCGCGAACTCGATGCGCTGATCGATGAAGCGGTCCGCCGCGACCGGTCTCTACGTTAAAGCCCGGCGCGAGCACTCAACGCCGGGCTTTTCAGTCATTCGTTGCGGTGGATAGTTACTTCGAGATCGTGACGAACCGCATCTTCCCGCCGAAGTGAATCTCCGTCACCTGATCCCCCACGGTCACGATGCTCGAATAGCTCGCTTTGACGGACCCTTCCTTCCACTGTACCGGCGCTTCGGCAATCATCTTGCCGTTTTGTTCGATCGTCACCTTCGAGCCATCCGCAGTCACTTTGTAGATTCCGGGCTTGAGCTGCGTGCCGCCCAGAGAAATCGGGTTGAGGATTTGCATGTTTGCGGAAGCGGGTTTCGTATCGCTGGTGCCCACGCGGGCTGCCACCGGCATTGCCAGTACGAGCGCGACTAGAATTGGCGCGACTGCATTCACTCCACGGCGTGACATCTTGGCTTCCTCCTCGGTTCGGATTCGCCCCATGCACGCCGTTAGACGGAACGTTTGTCGCGAGGAAAGCAAAATCGCGTGTGTTTCGCGAAAATATTCGTGCGAACTTCTTCACGACACGATTCGTATCAAATTTGCACACGCGCGCATCGCCTTTTCGTGTCACGCATGCTACGGCCAATTTGGAATGCAAAAATTTGCTCATGCGCGATCGCAAGATCGCGCGCTCACATCCGAATTTTCGGATATCTCTGTTGGCATCCGTCCTCGCGCGGATGCGTGATTGATTGCACTGCGTTGACACTCTTTCACCCCTAACACATAATCGCTGGACATGATTGGCTCGCTCCGCGGCAAGCTCATTGAAAAGCGTCCCAGCCAGATTCTCCTCGATGTCGGCGGTGTGGGCTATCAAGTCCAAGTTCCGCTCTCGACATTCGCAGTGCTCGGCCCCTTGCACTGCGAAACAACGCTTCTAATTCACACCCACGTGCGCGAGGACCAGCTCGCGCTCTACGGATTTCTCACCGCCCGCGAAAAGCACTGTTTTGAGCTTCTGATTTCTGCATCAGGCGTGGGCCCTTCGCTTGCTCTAAAAATTCTTTCCGGAATGGGCATTGAAGAATTGGTTCCCGCGATTCGCAAGGGCGACGTCGCACGGCTCGTCCTCATTCCCGGCGTAGGCAAGAAAACCGCCGAGCGCATTGTGCTCGAACTGCGCGACAAGCTCGCCGCCGTGGAAGTCGAGGAAGTTGGTAAGCCAGCGACGAAATCTCAACTCGAGTCCGATGTCGCTTCCGCGCTTGTGAATTTAGGCTACGATGGACGCGCCGCCGAGCGCGCGATCGAAAATTCCCGCGCGGCGGCCGGCGCGGATTTCGAAAAGCTCCTGCGCGCTTCGCTGCAAATCTTGAGCGGCCCCGGCGCGCAGCAAGCCGCACGTGCGGCGCACGGCGAGTGAAATGTTTCAGATTTCCGGCGAGGCCTAGATGCCTGAAGCTCGACGAATGAAGGAAGGCGCGAACCGGATTGTTTCCGGCCGCGCGTTTGACGAGGACGCGCGGATCGAGGCGAGCGTGCGCCCCGCAAGCTTCGGCGACTACATCGGCCAGGACCGTGTAAAAGAAAATTTGCAGATCGCAGTCGAAGCGGCCCGCGCGCGCGGCGATGCGCTCGACCACGTGCTGCTCTATGGTCCACCCGGCCTTGGTAAAACCACTCTTGCGCAGATTCTGGCCCACGAAATGGGCTCGTCGATCAAAATCAGCTCAGGCCCGCTGCTCGAAAAAAAGGGCGACTTAACGGCGGTGCTGACTGCTCTCGACCCGCGCGATTTTTTCTTCCTCGACGAGATTCACCGCCTCCAGCCGGCGCTTGAAGAAATCCTCTATCCCGCAATGGAGGATTTTCGCGTCGACCTGATCATCGGGCAAGGGCCGGGAGCGCGGGTGCATCCTTATCAACTAAACCAGTTCACGCTGATCGGCGCGACCACGCGTGCGGGACTGATCATGGCGCCGCTGCGCTCGCGCTTCGGGATCGTTCACCGGCTCGAGTTCTACACGCCGGACGATCTCGAAAAAATCATCACGCGCTCGGCGAAAATTCTAGGGATCACGATCGATAAGGACGGCGCGGGAGAAATCGCCCGCCGCAGCCGCGGCACTCCGCGCGTCGCAAATCGCCTGCTGCGCCGCGTCCGCGACTATGCCGAGGTACGCGCCAAGGGGCATATTACGCTCGGCGTCGCGCGCGATGCGCTCGCGATGCTCGGCGTGGACGAGCACGGCCTCGACGACACCGACCGCAATCTGCTCCTCACGATCATCAATAAGTATTCCGGCGGACCTGTGGGACTCAACACGATTGCCGCTTCACTCAGCGAAGAAGAAGACGCCATCGAGGAAATCTACGAGCCGTATCTAATGCAGCTAGGCCTGCTCGACCGCACTCAGCGCGGGCGCGTCGCCACCGCGCTCGCCTACAAGCATTTCGGCTTGCCCGAGCACGGTCGGTCAACGCCGCCCGCGAGCCCGCAATCCGGCCTTTTCTCCTAACACTGTCTATTCGCCCGACATTCACGCCGGGCAGCGATGCGATGTAGGTTGCCGTCGGCTTCCGTCACCAAATCACGCAGCGGCCTCTTGCCGCTCTGGCCATATCGCGGTCACCAGCAATCCCACCGCGATTCCCACCGTAATTTCGATGAAGCGGTGAAGCGCAACCATCCACGCCGAGTTCGTATGCGGAATCATCATGACGATAATCAGCGTGATTCCCGCATACCGAAAAGCGCCTTGGCCGACGCCCAAAAACGCGGACGGCACGCCCATCGCGAATACGCCCGCGGCGAACGCAGCGACATTCTGGCCAGCATAGGTTGAGAGCAGCGCACCCATGGCCGCACCAAATGCAGTTCCGATCATGCGCTCTTTCGATATCGTCCAAGCGGTGCCAAGCGTCGACTGCATGACAATGATCGTCGCGATGCCGGCCCAGTACGCTTCCGGTAAATCAAACAAACGCGCAAACAACATGGACGCAACTGTCGCGACCGTAGTTCGCGCGGCGTCGATCAGATCTTTTTGATCCAAGTGCAGCCACTCTCGCTTTTTCGAGTCGGTCACAGTCGTCTCCTGCGGGCAGGAAATTCGCCTTTGATTCCCAGCAGCCGTCTGCCAACTGTCAACTGGCGCGCTTGCGGACGCAAGATTAAAATGTCGGCTCCTCGATGAAGACCGTTTATCTCTCGCTCGGATCGAATATGGGAAATCGCGCGCAGAATATTGCGCAGGCGATTGAAGCGCTCGCGCAGCGCGGCATTCGCGTCACGCGGCAATCGTCGCTTTACGAGACGGAGCCGATCGACGCGCGCGGTGGATGGTTCCTGAACTGTGCCGTCGAGGCGGAAACGGACATGATGCCGATGCAGTTCATGAACGCCTTGCTCGCGGTCGAGCGATCGCTCGGCCGCCGGCGTGAGGCTCAATCGGAGGGCCCCGAAACAGGGCTCCCAGGTCGACGGCTAGTCGAGCCTGGGAGAAAAGAAGCGCGCACGATCGATCTCGACATACTGCTCTTCGGCTCAAGCGTTGTGCACGCGCCACAGCTCGAGATACCTCACCCGCGCATGGCCGAGCGGCGATTCGTGCTTGTGCCACTCGCCGAAATTGCAGGCGGCGTGCAACACCCGGTACTTAAGAAAACGATTGCCGAGCTTCTCGCGGATACGCCCGACCGCAGCCAGGTCCGCAAGTTCGTGCCCGAGCGAGGCGCTAGCGAACAATGACGCCGCGGTTGAAATCGTCGCCGCGGAGCACCCGCAGATAGTGAAGAGTGAGGGGCTTCGGCGAGAGCGCTTCGAGCTCGATCTCGGTTAGCTGTCCCACCGACTGCTTCCGCCACTTGTAAACTTCGGGCTCCGTTTGCTCTTCGGTCCGGCCGCCAATCGGCCGAAGAAAATCTCTCGCATCGTCGAGCGAGGCCGTCTCGCGCACCGTCGGATGAGTCATCGCTTCGACCACATAGCTGCGCAGCAGCTTCGGCCAATACGCGTTGAACAATTCCGAGGAAGCGAAGATGTCGCTCCACGCCACTTCGTCGCCGAATGCCGCAACGACGCCAACGACGTGCTCGCCCTTCAATCCCGATGTCGCGCGATCGAATCTGCGACTGATCTCCTCCGCCACGCTTTCGACAGAAGTGCCAATCGGCGACGCCTTGTAGATTTTGTCGTACGATTGAGTTCCCGCTGCAGTGATTGCACCTGCAAGAGCTTCTCGCGAAATTGGCGCCGCGCTCGCCTCGACCGAGACCGTGGGACTGCTCGCAACACCCTGGGCCTCACCGCGGACGGCAGCCCAGACTTGTTTCTGGTCCTGCTCGACCGCCGCTTCTTCGCGCACGCTCGGATGCACCATCAGGTTTCCCGCTGAAAACTGGTCCGTCGCGCCCGTCCAGCGGCCGTGCTCCACGCAGAAAACGTCGAGCGGCAACGGCGCGGCGCCAATCGGCACGATCCGGTCCTTCCCGATGATGCGATCCTGTTTCCCGCCGGAAACGACTTCACCGGCCAGCAGCAGGAGCGGCTTTTTACCTCGATTCACCAGAACCAGCTGATTGACCTGCGGGCCGCCCGAGAAGACTTGTGGGATCTGCCCGTCGCGCGAACGGCGCATGTAGCTGCCCTGTTCCGAGATAACGGCGTCGCCGTTGGCGAGTGCTTCGTCGAGCGTGGCGAAGCCGCTCGTGTCTGCATCCTGCGAAGAAAGAACCGGGAAAATGGTCAGGTTCTGATAGGACACTGGTGACGCCAATCGCCATCCAGGCTCTTGCCCAGGGCCTGGCGCCGCCGCTCCAACGCTGCGATCGACATTCATCAAGGCCAACGCAGCCACCAATACAGCCAGACCTGCCGCAACAAGAATCATAGAAATCGTTTGGAGATGCCTTTTCATAATTCCTCCTCGCCGCCCGCGCGAACACAACGCGCAAATCCGCGGGACTCAAAGGAGAGAACGATCCGGTGCGAATGCCTTGCAGGGATATTTCGGGAAATTCCTTGAGGAGGGTGCCGACGGTCCTGCCTAGAGGTGTTCGCGGTCCTTCATGGCCTTCTCGCGCTTCTTGCGTTCTTCCTCTTCCTGACGCTCGTATTCGGCCATCTCTTCTTCGGTCATCTGGTAATCCTCGCGGGATGCAAACATCGTCCCGCGGCGCCCCTCGCGCGAACGCTTTGCTTCTCGGCGCCGGCGTTTCGTTGCGCCAAATCCGCCTATGCTGCGGATCGGTTGAGCAATCGCGCCCGCTTCCACAAGCAGCTCGCTGACTTTTTCGAGGAAATCGTTCAGGTGGTACGGCTTGAGCGAGTACGGCATCCCCTCGCGCTCCAAAAGCGGCAGCACCGTGCTCGCCGCGGCCATGGGGACAAGAAAGAGTGCTCGGAAGCTCCTTCGCGCGCCGTCACCATCGATCGCCGGCTCGGCTACTTCGGCTTGCGACAGCTCTTTCAGGATGGCGAAGAACGGCCCGCGGACGTCCGTGAGCGTGATGTTGACGATCGCTAGGCTCCACTCGCCGCTCGCCAGCTCATTCAAGGCGTGCGAGTCGCCGTGGACAATCCGGACGCGCCAGCCCTCGGAATCCAGGATGTTCTTGAGAGCGCGCTGGTTAGCGATGTCGTCGTCAACGATCAGGATTCCGACTTCAGCCACGGCTGGGTCCCCCAGTTCGCCCAGCCAGTATATCGGCCTTAGAGCGCGCTAATCGGAGGCTCTGCGCGAGGTTTCCAGGGCCGATGTTGTACCTTTGAACAGGCGAAACTAAGGCGAAACTTTTCTCTTGACATGGCGAATGAAAAGCGAATATATTCCGCCCGTGCGGCGAGGCTGCCAATGGCCACTTCTCCCATCCTTCCA
>Ga0187770_10001468_pt1 | contig 12539 bp, 9 predicted proteins | sample 0116_SJ02_MP02_2_FD_133154 | JGI IMG/M metagenome (GOLD analysis project Ga0187770, IMG submission 133154) | Tropical peat soil microbial communities from peatlands in Department of Meta, Colombia - 0116_SJ02_MP02_20_MG | ecosystem: Environmental > Terrestrial > Soil > Wetlands > Peat | place...
GCGACACCACCATCGTCATCCAGAACGACAAGCTCCTCGAGCTCGTCCCCCGGATGCCCCTCGACTCCGCCTTCAAGCTCGCCGACGCGGTCCTGATGACCGCGATCAAGGGCATCACCGAGATCGTGACCAAACCCGGCCTCGTGAACCTCGACTATTCGGACATCCTGACCGTCATGAAGGACGGCGGGGTCGCGCTCATCGGGCTCGGCGAGAGCGAGAGCGCGACCGACCGGGTGTCGGAGGCCGTCACCGAGGCGCTGACCTCGCCCCTGCTCGGCTCCGTGGAGCTCAAGGACGCGACCGGCGCCCTGGTCCGCATCGTCGGCGGACCCACCATGACCGTCAGCGAGGCCGAGAAGGCGGCGGCGCTGGTCGGCAGCAAGATCTCGAAGCGCGCCCGCATCATCTGGGGTTGTTCGATCGAGAACTCGGCCGAAATGGAGAACACCATCAAGGTGCTCCTGATCATCACCGGTGTCCGCGCGCAGAGCCTCCTCGGCCAGAAAGGCGGCTCTGCGGTCAGTCAATCCGAGGAGATCATCGAGCTCGTCCGCTAGCTAGTCGTGGCCACCCCGCCGGCGCGTCCGGAACCTGCTTCCACGTTCCGGAAAGTCAGAGGGCATGACCGGCCTCGCACTTTTTCCGGCCGGAGGGTCCGCGCAACTAGCGCGGCGGGGGCGACGAGTCGTTGATCAACTCGAGAACCGCAGGCAGTTCGTTCAAGGAGTGAATCGTCAGGCATTCGACGGAGCTGGGTTCGTCTCTTCGGTTGAGCCATATCGCCTGGAGCCCGCTTCGACGAGCCCCTTCGACGTCCGCTCGGACCGAGTCGCCCACATGGACGGCCTCGGAGGGAGCGCAATGAGCTCGCTCGAGAGCTTTTTCGAAGACCTCCCGGGCCGGTTTCTCGGCTCCGACTTCCTGGGAGTACGTGACAGTGTCGAGGAGCCGGTCCAGCTCATGATACTCAAGGACCTTCAGGAGAAGATCGTTGTTGTTCGAGATGAGACCGAGCCGATACCCGGCGGCCCGAAGGTTCTCGAGGACCGGCCGCGTCTCCGGGAACAACTCTCTCTGCGAGGGGTCTCCGAACACCGTTTCGAGCGCCTTGCCAAGCCCCTCTCGGCTCTCGTGAATTCGAAGCCGGTCCATGACCGAGCTATCGAAGAGTGACCAATATTCCGGGGTCCGGCCGACGTACCGGTAGATTTCCCGGCCGAGCTGCTCGTGAGTCGCCTCGATCGCGTTACGGACGAGGGTTTCCGACAGGTGCAGGTCGAAACCCCGCGCGACGTCCACCCACACCTTCCAGGGACGGTCGATCGCGACCGGTACCGTCGCCAAGGTGCCCCCGAAATCGAAGAAGACCGTGGAGACCGCCATTCTCGCGGAACGATGCGAACTCGTTCGACCCCAAGTACGTTGTTGCCGAAGGGCGCGTGCAACGCGGTTTGCTGTCGGTTCCCGCTATTGGCAGGGTCGATGTGCGTCGAACCCCCGGAGGCACTCTTAACCCAGGACAGACTACCCCTCGCGTGCCCGGCAAAAAGGTCGTAGAACGGCGCGCCAAGGTCCGGAGACTTCGCCCACCCCCACCCACTCCCCGCCGGCCGGTCGTGGACGTCTACCACGCGGTGGCGGTCCGAGATGATTACCGGTGGCTGGAGAACGGGAAGAGTCGGCAGGTCCGTCAATGGACCGGCGCGCAGAGCCACCGAGCACGCGCGTTCCTGGATTCCCTGCCCCAGCGCAAGGTATTCGCGCGTCGGCTCGAACAGATTACGAAGCGGGGGTACGGCTTCTACCGTGGGTTCCGGTCGGCCGGGGGTCGCCTCTTCGCACTGAAGTACGACTCCCGGCGGAATCGCCCGCGGCTCATCGTCTGGGATTCCGACCGAGAGTTGGACCGGGAGAGAGTCCTCCTGGACACCGCGAAGCTCGCACGACGCGGTACTACGGTCAATTTCGACATGTTCGTCCCGTCCTGGGACGGACACCTCCTCGCGGCATGCCTCTCGGAGGGGGGGAGCGAGGAGGGCGACCTGCACCTGTTCGACGTTGGGTCGGGCAAACGGCTCCGGGACGTCATCCACCGGGCGCAGCGCATCGGCGGGGGAGCCGTCGCGTGGGCTCCCGACGGAAGGGGGTTTTTCTACGTCCGCCACCCCCTCCCCGGGGAGCGCCCACCCGAGGACCTCGACTTCTATCAGCAGGTGTACTTCCACCGGGTCGGAACTCCCGAGGGGGCCGACACGTACGCCCTGGGCACAGAGTTCCCGCGGATCGCGGAACTGGAACTTGCGAGCTTGCCCGATCCCGAGCGCTACCTCGTCACCGTGGCCCACGGGGACGGAGGCCAGTTCGAATTCTGGGTGAGCGACGGTAAGTCTCCCTGGGTCCGGGTGACCGAACCTACCGATGAGGTCGCGCGGGCCGCGCTCGGAACCGACGGACACCTGTACCTCGTATGCCGGAAGGGCTCGCCGCGCGGACGGGTACTTCGGGTCCAAGGGCCCGCCTGGAAGTTCTCCGAGGCCGAGCTCGTGGTTCCGGAGCGGGAGTGGGTTGTCGAGGAGCTGATATGCGCCCCCGGAAAGCTCTACCTCAAAGAGCAGCTCGGGGGCCTGGGTCGCCTCGACCGAATGGACCTTGGGAGCGGGACCCTCGAAGAGATTCCTCTGCCCCCGACCTCCGCGGTCCGAGAGCTCACCCCTCTCTCGGACGGTCGAGCGCTATTCGAGGTCACCAGCTTCCTTGCCCCGTCCCAATACTTCGTGGTGGGCCGGGACGGCACGCCGGTCTCCACTCCCCTCTCTTCCGTGCCTCCCGTCGACTCGTCTCCCTGGGAGGTGCTCCGGGATCATGCCACCTCGAAAGACGGGACCCGGGTCCCCATCAGCATCATCGGGCCGAAAGGGTTCGCACGCGACGGGACCCGCCCGTTCCTGCTCACAGGCTACGGCGGCTACGGAATCCCGATGACCCCGAACTACATCGTCTGGTGGATTCCCTGGCTCGAGAAGGGGGGGCTCCTCGGCGTCGCGAACTTGCGGGGAGGCGGGGAATTCGGCGAGGATTGGCATCGAGACGGGATGCTGACCAAGAAGCAGAACGTCTTCGACGACTTCATCGCCTGCCAAGAACACGTGTGCCGGCAGCAGTACACTTCCCGGGACCGGCTCGGCATTTTTGGCGGTAGCAACGGCGGCCTCCTCATGGGAGCCGTCCTCACCCAGCGGCCGGAACTCGCGCGCGCGGTGGTGGCGGATGTCGGCGTCTTCGACTCGCTGCTGGCCGAGGGCGACTCGAACGGGCAGTTCAACGTGACCGAGTTCGGGACCACTAGGGACCCCGAGCAGTTCCGGGCCCTCTATGCGTACTCTCCGTATCACCACGCGGTGGACGGGGTCGCGTATCCGCCCATCCTCTTCTCGACGGGCGAGAACGACCGGCGGGTGAGTCCCCTCCACTCGCGGAAGATGGTTGCTCGACTCCAAGCGGCCACCGCCTCGGACGAGCCGATCCTTCTCCGCACCAGCGGAAAGTGGGGGCACGGGCCGACCTCCTTCGGCGATCTCATTGGCCTCCTCGCCGACCATCTTGCGTTCTTTGCCGACCGTCTCGGGCTCTCGCGCGCCCGTCCCGCGCCTCGAAAGGGTGGGCGCACGTAGCGAGTCCGTCGGGCCTTCCCGAGGTCCCCCGGGGGCCGGCCCGTTCGGGACGGGCCAACGCCCGATGGCTACGCAACCCCTCGAGAGCCCTTGGCCTGCTCGAGGAGGCGTTCCATCGTTTCCTCGAACGTGTGGACCGGTTGGTATCCTAGGCTCGAAGCGATCTTCCCGACCCGGCAGACCGTCGCGATCGGGGCCCGATCGGGAGGCCGGACGGGTTGCCCCACCGCCCGAGCGATAGGAACGAAGAACTCGTTCATGGCGACATTTCGGTCGGCCGCGAGAAAGGTCCCGTTCGCGGCCTCGGGGCGGGTGAGCGCGAGCCACGTCATCTCGGCGAGGTTCAGGGTGTGGACCCAGGGGAGAACGTCGTCGGGGTGAAGGTCGTTCGGCCACCCTCGGGAGCGCATCCGCTCGACCATCTCGTCCCCCCATTGAGACCTCACCCAGTGGCAGATCATGCCGGGGCGCAGGATCACGGTCTCCAATCCCCGGGCCCGTGCTTCGCCGACCGCCAACTCGCCGAGGGCCTTGGTCGCACAGTACGGTTGGGGGTCGGTCGTGGCCAGCCCGGTCTCTTCGTCTACCCGGAGCGGCAGGGGGTCCCCGTGGACCGAAACCGTGGAGATGTGCACGAAGCGAGCGACCCCCGCTTCCATCGCCTGCTCCGCCATGGAGCGAGTTCCCCCACGTTCACCTCCCGGGACCGGGAAAGGTCGGGTCCACCGTACGCGGCGCAGTGGACCGCCAGGTCCACGTCCTTGAATGCGGCTTTCAGGGTAGCCGGCTGAGTGACGTCTCCGACGAACGGCGCCCACCCCTGGGCCCTCGCGAGGTCGAGTTGGTTGTTCGATCGGACCAACGCTCGAACACTCATTCCACCGGCACGGAGCCGCGCCGCGAGCTGCCCCCCCACGTGCCCGCTCACTCCGGTGACCAGGACCGTCGTCACATTTTCGCCCAGCCCGGGTCGTCACTTAACCCCGATGCTCTCGGCGGGAGGCGAGACCGCAAGTCACCGAGACGAGGGGACGGGGGCCGCTACCCCGCCCGGTGTAACGGAGGCGGTCGCCGGCGCGAGGGGGTAGGTCCGGTCGGCATTGGGCGCTTATCGCTCGGGTTCGAGATGCTCTCTTACATCGCACGTCCCCCGCGAAAGCAGGGGCGGGCGATACGCGGCGGGGTGAACGTGTTAAACGCCCCGCCACGATCAGGGCAACACATCGGCGGAATGAACGCCGATACCGAGGAGGAGCATGGAACCGAACGCCGAAGGTAGGCAGTGCACGCTATGCCACCTGCCCATGGAACGTGGGTATGTGATGGGGCGAGTCGCTGACGCGGCCCGTCAAGAGATGTACCCCGCCAACGTTGCATGGCTCCCCGCCACCGTAGGACCTCGCGGACGGGGCATGACCGACCAACAGGACGCCGAACCCCTGGGAGACCTGCAGGCGTTTGGAGTGGTGTGGGCCAAGCGTCCGCGATTTCCCGGTTGGCGCTGCGCGAAGTGCAAGTGGGTCGAGTTTTCCTACGCGGACGCGGGTCGCATAGGTTGACCCGATTGCGTCCTGGTACGTCCCTCGCGTGGGTAGGGACGGGCGATGCTCGTCGGGGGTCGCCGCCTACGACTTCCGGTTCATTCGGGTACGGAACCAACTTGGCTCCTCTTCCTCGAGCTCGAACTCGAGACGAAGAGCAGCACCAATCCGATGATCACGACGATGATTCCAGTCCGGAGGGGCCGGTTCAGTGAATGTACGCCTCGGTGGCGTACTGCCGCAGCATGCGATGGCTCGTGAAGAAGGAACCGACATGGGCGATCGCATGCTTCGTCATGGAGCGCCAGCGCTCGGGTTCCTGGTAGTAGCAGGGAGCGACGACGTTCTCGAGTAGGTCGTACAGCGCCTGGGCGTCCCGCCGGTCGGAGTCCTTTCCCTCGGTGTGCGCGATCGCCCAGCCGTTCATGCCTTCGACACAGCCTTCGGCCCACCACCCGTCGAGCGGGCTCACGTTGAGCCCTCCGTTGAGCGCCGCCTTCATGCCGCTCGTGGCGGACGCTTCCATCGGGGGCAGCGGGGTCTGGAGCCAGACGTCACAGCCCGCCACGAGAGCCCCGGCCCAATCCATGTCGTAGTTCGGCAGGAAAACGATGGGAAGTCTACCCTCGAGCTCGCGGATGGCCCGGTGGATGCGCCGGACGGCTTCCTTACCCGCGGTGTCTCGCGGGTGGGCCTTCCCGGTGATGACCAGCTGGAAGCGTTCACGGGAGGCAATGTCCGCAAGCCGACCGATGTCCTCGAACAGGAGCAGAGGACGCTTGAACCCGGTCATCCGGCGCGCGAAAACGACGGTCAGGGCTTCGGGGTCCAGGGCCACGCCGCTGGTCGCACGGATCCGTTCGAGGAGGTCCCGCTTCGCGACGTGATGGCAGCTCGCGACCTCGCCGTCCGCGAGGTGAAGGGCCCGAACGAGCAGCTCGGGTTGCTGCCGCCAGCCCGGAAAGCTCGCATCGTAGAGCTTCGCGAACGCGGGGTGCGCCCACGTGCCCACGTGTACCCCATTGGTCACCGCGTGGATGCGATATCCGGGGAACATCGCTCGCGTGGTCTCGGCATGCCGGCGGGAGACGCCGTTGACGTAGTCGGAGAGGTTGAGACCGAGAAGGGTGAGGTTGAGCCGTTCCTTTCCCGCGAGGGTCCTCAGCATATCGGGGCCGACCGCCCCGGGATAAAGACGTTCGAACAGGTCGTAGTCAAACTGGTCGTGACCCGCCTCGACCGGGGTGTGGGTCGTGAAGACGCACCGCCGACGCACCGCCGAGAGGTCGTACGGCGACTCCGACGAGGAGAGCCCCTCCGGCGCTCTCCGTGATTCGTTGAGAAGGTCGAGGGTCAGCAAGGAGGCATGGCCCTCGTTCATGTGGAACGTGCGGATCTCAAAGCCGAGGGCACGGAGGAGCCGTAGCCCACCGGGTCCCAGGATGATCTCCTGTTTGAGTCGGTAGGTGGTGTCGCCACCGAACAAAGAGTCGGTCAGGGTCCGGTCTTCCGGGGTATTCTGGTCGATGTCGGTGTCGAGGAGAAGTATCGGAATCCGGAACCCCTCATGACCCGTGATGACGGTAAGCCAAGGTCGGACCCAGACCGACCTACCCTCTATCACCAATGCCACGGTCGTGGAGAGCGGCTGACACCATTTCGCCGGGTCCCAGGGGTCCGGCCGCTCGAGCTGGCGACCACTCCGGTCGATTTCCTGTCGAAGGTAGCCGAGTCGACTGACCATCGTCACGAAGACCATCGGAACTTCGAGGTCCGCGCACGCGCGGGCCGTGTCACCGGCGAGGATACCGAGCCCGCCGCAGTAGGTGTGCATCTCGGAGCGAATGCCGATCTCCATCGAGAAGTACGCAATGCGCGTGCGCGCGAGAAACGGCTCAACCTCCCGCGGACCGGGAGGATTCGAAACTTCTCGCGATCGGTCCAGGGTCATCCGAGTCGTTCTACCCCGCCCGGGGGAGTCCTTCGCCATGGGTTTCGCTTTCCGTCAGGCCGCGTGACCTTCCAGCCAGGGTCGGGGACACCAGGGTAAGCGCCACGGTCCCGCGAGGGCGACCGGGGGAATCGGTCCCTTTGCCTATTTTACCGTGTCGGCATGAATGTTCGAGAGCTCCCGGGAATTTGGTGGCTCTCGGATTTCAGGCTCGGGTTTTCGGCCGGCGCGGACCTCCGCCGGCATACCGTCGCAGCGCGGCCACCTGACGGCGCGTTCCCGTGAAGGTCGTCTTCGCGTCGACGAAACACAGCGGGTTGCCGGACGGGTCATCGGCGTAGAAGGACCGCTCGCCCCAGGGTCGAACGATGATTTCACCGAGTGGACTCGACGGATCATCGTGCAGGAGCCCCGGAGTCAGGCATTTCAGTCGGCGTGCCCGCTGGAACGTCGCTTCCAGGTCGTCGGTCGCAAAGTACAGGGCTTCCGTCGGAGACGTGAACCCGGGGGCGCGCACGGAGGAGTAATCCAGGATGCCGAGAAGGACCGGCCCGCAATCGAAGTAGACACGTCCACCCCCGACTTCCCGTCCTCGAGCGGAAAGAAGGAACTCGTAGAAGCGTCGAGACCGATTCAGATTCCTAGCCGGCAAGAGCACGCGGAAGAGTCGGGAACCCCCTTTTCTCGGCATGGACGCGCGCACGCGACCGGTCGGATTAAGGACGACCACCGGCCCCGGGTGGTTGCGGCGAGCCTCGCTCCGAAACCCGGGTGAAATCTGGTTCCGGTCAGCTCGGGGGCGACGCGCTTCCCATCCCGGCGCGCATTTCCCGCCAGGCGCGCCGCGCTTCATCAACCGACGCCTCGTCCTCGATGGTCGAGACGTCGCCGGGTTCCTTGTCGAGAAGGACCGACTTCAGCACGCGCCGCATGATCTTTCCGGACCGGGTCTTCGGGAGCGCCGGGACGAAGTAAATGTCACCGATCACCACGACCGGCCCCATCTCCTGTCGCACGGTCCGGATGAGCTGGGTCTTCATCTCGGCCGACGGTTCGTGCCCCTTCTTCAACGTCACGAAGGCGCAGATGACTTCACCGCGAAGCTCATCCGGCTTTCCGATCACGCCGGCTTCGGCCACCGCCGGGTTGCGCAGGAAGGCGTTCTCCACCTCGATCGTCCCGATTCGGTGACCCGCGACTTTCATGATCTCGTCGGCGCGGCCGCTGAAGAAGAAGTATCCGTCCTCATCCACGTAGGCAGCGTCGCCGGTATAGTACGCTCCCGGGATCCTTTCCCAGTAGTCGCTCCGGTAACGTTTCGGGTCCTTCCAGATCGTTGGGGTCAGGCCCGGAAACGGTTTCGTCAGCACGACAATTCCCTTCTCCCCCGGTGCCAGAGCCCCTCCTTCCGGGGTGCGAATCTCAGCATACACTCCGGGAAGCGGTACCCCCGACGAGCCGGGTTTGATCGGGAGGAGCGAGACCCCGTAGGGGTTGGCGAAGATGGGGCCGCCGGTCTCGGTCTGCCACATATGGTCCACGACCGGAACCCGGTCGCGCAGCAGCTTGACCTGCATCCACTCCCAAGCGGCCGGATTCAGGACCTCGCCAGCGGAGAAGACACGGGTCAGCGTATGGAGGTCGAACGACTGAGCCGGCTCGGTGCCGTATCCCATCAGCAACCGGATCGCCGTCGGCGCGGTGAAGAGACCCGTGACGCCGTGCTCTTCGATCATCCGGTAGAACGTCTGCGGGCCGGGATGGTCGATGGCTCCTTCGAACACCACGGTCGAGCAGCCGACGATTAGCGGGGCGTAGACGATGTAGCTGTGCCCCACCACCCATCCGATGTCGGAGGTGGACCACCAGATGTCGTGGGAATTGAGGCCGAAGACCCACTCCGAGCAACTGTTGATCCACACGGCGTATCCGCCATGGACGTGGATCACGAGTTTTGGTTTCGCGGTCGTTCCGGACGTCGCGAGGATGTAGGCGGGGTCGTTCGCCTCCATCGGTTCGTAGGCGTCCGATTGTCCGGTGGCAAGCCGGACGAAGTCACTCCAGAGAAGGTCGCGCCCCGGACGCAGGGTCGGGGAGCGGGGACCACGTTGGAGGATCACGACCTTTTCGACTTCGGTTCCCGGCTCGCGGAGCGCGGCGTCCACAATCTCGAGCAGCGACGTATCCCTCCCCTTGCGGTACGTGACATCGGCCGTCAGCAGCACCTTCGCCCCCGCGAGTCGGATGCGTTCCGAAAGCGCTCCGCTGCCGAAGCCGGCGAAGACCACCAGGTGGAGCGCGCCGATTCGCGCGCACGCGAGCATCGCGATGATGGCTTCGGGCATGGTGGGCATGTAGATCGCTACCCGGTCGCCTTTCTGAATTCCCAGCCCCCGCAGGGCGGCGGCGACACGCCGCACCTGAATCCAGAGTTCGTGGTAGGTGAAGGTCCGGCGTTCCCCCCTCTCGTTCTCGTAAATCAAGGCCGCGTGGCCCCCACGGCCGCTCTCAATGTGCCGGTCGAGGCAATTGTACGATAGGTTCGTCCGCCCCCCGCTGAACCATTTGAATTCGGGTGGGTCCGTCTCGAACACCCGACTCCACGGCTGGAACCAATGCAATTTTCGCGCTTCGTTCGACCAGAATCGGTCCGGATCGGTAGCGGCCCGTTGCCGAAGTGCGTTGACCAGAGGGTTCGTGTGTGCGTCCATACGTGCTCCCCAGGTATCCTTCCGGAAGAGAGCGAGGAGCGACGGTGGCAACCCGCTCCCTTGAGAAGACCAGGGAATCACGACGGGCGCGGAGATAGGGCTTTCGCAAGCTTCTGGTCCTGACGGGACCGGCGCGGACGGGACTTCGAGTGCCAACCCAGCGAGGCAGGAAGGAGCCCTTTTAGTCGTGGTGTCTGTCCCCGCCCCCGACCGCCCTGCGAAGCGGTTCGAAGCGGAGGAAGTCGATGGACGGAAAAATCACGGTGGTCACGCTCGTGGTGACGAACCAGGCCCGGTCGCTCGAATTCTTCACCGAGAAAGTGGGCTTCGAGAAGAAGACCGATGTCAGCCCTCCCGGAGGAAGCCGGTGGGTCTCGGTCGGCCCAAAGGGACAGGACCTCGAGATGGCCCTCTGGGAGGTCGGGTCCGCCGTTGACCCGTCCCAGAAGGACCTGTCAAAGAATTGGGCGTCCGCCAAGGCTCCGCCAATCGTCCTGGTCGTGCCCGACTGCCGGAAGGCACACCAGGAGTTGAGTGCGCGCGGAGTGGTATTCCTCCACGCGCCGGTGGACCATCCTTGGGGTACCTCCGCGACCTTCAAAGACCCGGACGGGAACCTCTTCTCGATGAGCCAACCCCCCAGCTCCTGGGCGAAGAAGTAGGAGCTTCCGCCTCGAACCGATGGTTACGCCGAGGGTGCGATCGTCCGAGTACTCACTTCACTCGAACAGCAGCTCCAGTTTCAGGATGGGTGCGACTTTGCTGGCGCTTTCCTCCTGCGCCGGCGAATGGATCGGAAATCGTCGTTGAGGGCCTTGGCATAGACGCCCCAAACCTGACGCAAAGAACCTTCGACCGCTGCCCGGGGCGGAACGGCCCCACCGAGAATTCCCGGGCGCATGCGCCACGTCATTTCAAGATCCGTCCTACCGGAGGAGCGAGCTTCCAGCCGATAGTCGGCCCGAGCATCAAGAATATTGCCGACCGCCTCGAGATGCCATCGGTCCGGAGGTTCAAGTTCCACGACGTTCCTCAGCCAGGACCAACCTGACGGAGTGGTATTCAAGTCCTCGAAGACCACCCGCGACGGTGAACGTTCGAGGATCCTCCGGCGATACCTCTCACCGGTAATCGATGCGTCGCGCGGGGAGAAGTCCGTCAACCACCGGTACACGTAACCGAGGGGTGCGGGAAAAGTCACTTTGACTCGAAAAAGGGTCTTGGACCAGCTTGCCACAACGCGCAAAGAGTCAGCCCTTTTTGAAGAAGGCCTTCCGCACGTTTACCCCAAAAGAAAGGTTGGCGAGCTCATCTCGCCCCCATGTGCGTGAAACAGTCCCGGCCCCTGCCACAGGTAAGGACAGGATAGTCTGGCGCTTTCTACCCGCTTGAGTTCTGATCTGCCGGGCTCGACTTAGAGGAGTTTATGCTGGGTCCCGCCCTCACGCTCCGGAAGTGCCGGACCAGACCGCTTTACCGACCATCCAAGAGATCTCCGCCGCGCAGGAGCAGGTCTATCGGGTGATGTCCCCCACACCCCAGATAGTTTGGCCGTTGCTCTGCGAAAGGCTCGGAACCGAGGCGTGGGTAAAACACGAGAACCATACTCCCATCGCCTCGTTCAAAGCTCGCACGGCGGTCGTGTATGCCGCCGAGGTTTTCCGTCGAACCAGCGATATTTCAGGACTGGTCACCGCGACTCGCGGCAACCACGGCCAATCCGTCGCTCTCGCGGCTCGAAGATTCGGTGTCGAGGCTCACATCGTGGTCCCCCGCGGAAACAGCAGTGAGAAAAACGCGGCCATGCGCGCCCAGGGAGGACATCTGATCGAGTTCGGGGACGACTTCCAGGCGTCCAAAGAGCACGCCGAGCAACTGGCTCGGGAACGCGGGTGGCAATTTGTACCGAATTACCACCGCGACATCGTGAAGGGCGTGGCCACGTACTGGATGGAATTCTTCTCGGCCGTCGAGAATCTCGACGTAGTGTACGTGCCGATCGGCCTAGGCTCGGGAATCTGTTCTTGCGCGGCGGTCCGAAACGGGCTGAATCTCAGGACGAAAATCATCGGGGTCGTCGCCGAGGGCGCGCCGGCCTATGCGCTCTCTTTTGCCGCACGCCGTAAAATCTCAGCTCCCGTGACCACGGCTCTGGCCGATGGGATCGCGTGCCGTGTTCCGGACGATGACGCCTTGACCGTGGTCCTGCAGAACGTGGACCACATCGTCCAAGTCAGCGAGAAGGAAATCGGGAATGCGATGAGAATCTACTTCACGGACACTCACAACGTCTCGGAAGGAGCGGGTGCGGCCGGGCTGGCCGCTGCTCTGAAAGAGAAACCGATGCTGGGCAACCAGCGCGTGGGTCTCGTCATCACCGGGGGAAACGTTGATCACGACGTTTTCGCCAAGGTTCTTCAGAGCTCCTAACCGAATTCGGGTGCAACGGTCCTTGCAGCCACGGAAGACTTAGTTTCCCGTAACTCTCTTTGCTAGTACGACCTGGAAGAAATGCCCGACGATCCGCTCCACAGGGCCGGGAATTTTGGCGAGTGCCTGAGCGAGACGGGCCCCTGTACTGAGGAGATGGCGGCATGGAATTTTGTTGTGGCAGAGCTGGATAGCCCCCGGTGGGCCAAGCGACTCGAGCCCCGGCTGAGCC
>Ga0187770_10001470_pt1 | contig 12522 bp, 9 predicted proteins | sample 0116_SJ02_MP02_2_FD_133154 | JGI IMG/M metagenome (GOLD analysis project Ga0187770, IMG submission 133154) | Tropical peat soil microbial communities from peatlands in Department of Meta, Colombia - 0116_SJ02_MP02_20_MG | ecosystem: Environmental > Terrestrial > Soil > Wetlands > Peat | place...
AACCCGGCCCCGGTAACGGCGACGGCGGGCAGCTACAGTGGCATTTATGACGGCTCAACGCACGCGCTCTCGGCTTGCCAGGTGGCAGGCGCTTACACCGGCAGCCTGACCTGCTCCAACAACCCAACAGGCCCTGTGGGGCCCGGCGCAGGATCGGGAACTGTCACTCCGTCGGTTAGCGGAGATACTCTCAGCAACTACAGCATTACGTCAAACTCTGGCTCCTGGAGCATCAGCCAGGCCTCCCAGACCATCAGCTTCACTACCAGCGCTCCATCGAGCGCTGTTTACAACAGCGGCTTCACCATGGCGGCCACCGCCAGCTCGAATTTGACGGTAACCTTCACTTCTTCGGGTGCGTGCTCCAATTCGGGCGCGACTTACACCATGACTAGCGGCACGGGAACCTGCTTTGTGATCGCCAGCCAGGCAGGTAATACCAACTACGCGGCTGCAACGCAGGTCACGCAGACCGTAAACGCGACTCCAGCCAGCCAGACCATCAACTTCACTCAGCCGGCGTCGCCGGTGACGTATGGGGCTTCGGTCTCGCTGGTAGCGTCGGGCGGATCTTCGGGCAATCCGGTTACCTTCTCAGTGATCTCCGGTCCGGGATCGGTGAGCGGCGCCAACGGCGCTACGCTCAGCTTTACGGGTGTGGGCACGGTAGTAGTGGCGGCGAATCAGGCCGGCAACACCAACTACACAGCGGCAACCCAGGTAACCAGAAGCATCACGGTGAACCAGGCCGTTCTGACGGTCACGGCGAATAACGCCAGCATGACCGTTGGAGGAACGGTTCCCACCTTGACCTCAAGTTACAGCGGATTTGTGAATGGAGATACCTTGGCTGTACTGAGCGGTTCGCCTTCGTTAACTACGACGGCGACGAGTTCCAGCCCGGCCGGCACCTATCCCATCACGGCCGCGCTGGGCACGCTGACGGCTGCCAATTACACCTTCACCTTTATCAACGGAACGCTTTCGGTTGTGGCGGCGCCAACCACGTCTGCTACGGTCACCACAACAGTGACAGGCTCGGCCGCAGCCGGTTATGTATTGACGATCACGGTCCAGAACACCGGCACCAGCGCCATATCCAACGTGGCCCTGACTGCGGCCACGCTGGGCACGACCTCAGGATCGCCGTTGCCACAGACATGGGGAACGATTGCAGCTAGCGGAGCAGCAGTCTTCACCGTTAACTTTCCTGGGAGCGTGGGCACCGACGGCGCGAGTGTTGCGGAAAAGTACTCTGGAACTTACACTGGAGGCACATTCGTAGGTAGTTTCCGCTCGGTGACATTGCCGTAACGCGGGAGGGCTCGTTGTGGTATAGTGACAGAATCTCGGAGAAGGGCATGAAGAACCTTAGAAATCTGCTGGTTCTTTCTATGGCGATTGTGGGCTTTCTGCTTGCCGGCACTGCGGCCAAGGCAGATCCATTCACCATAACCCTTACCTTGCCATATCAAAGCGGTTCTCAGACTCTGTACATATTCGATGGAACTCTGACCAACACGGGCGACACCACGCTGTGGTTGAACGGGGATACCGGGTTTGTAGATTCCCCGGCGACGTTGGATGACAGTCCGTTCTTTGACAATGCTCCCGAGACCTTGGGTGCCGGGGATTCCTGGACCGGCGAGCTTTTCACGGTGACCACTCAACCCTACGGACCAGGATCCAATTTCTACACTGGCTCTTTCACTATCCTTGGTGGTGAGAATGGGAGTGCGGAAGATATTCTGGGGACGGCCGATTTCAACATTCAGCAAACGCCTGAACCGTCCAGCCTTCTGCTTTTCGGCACCGGGCTACTGGCATTGGGGTTTCTGGTGACCCGAAAGCTAATCGCACAAACATAGTTTCTTCTCTGCCAAAATTTCAGGATTGGCTTGACAAGCTTGAGCCAAGCCAGCCGTGGCGGCGTTTGGTTCCATGTCCAGCGTCCTGTACGGCCGGGCACATCTCCGACACTTTTTCCTCTCAGGTAGGTTTGGTTTTGCCGTTTCAGGAACAGCGCCACTGAAACGGCGCGCGCAGCATCTCCGTGCACGATTGGATCTTTGGCCTTGGAAACCACACAAAAAAGTCGCGAGCCGAGTTCATTGGGGGTATATTGATTCACAGCCGATAAGTCAAACGGAATTTCCCGTATGCTGCGAAATATTTTCATGGTTGGAGCGAGCAATGAGCATTATTACTCAATGGCGCAACCCGGCAGGCTGGCTCGGCAGATTGATGCTGCGGGGAATGAACATCACGCATTCCGGACTGACCGACTGGGGTCTGACGCATGTCGCAATCCGCGAGCGCGATGCGATTCTGGACGTGGGCTGTGGTGGGGGGAGGACAGTTCAGAAACTCGCGGGAATCGCTTCCTGCGGCATGGTCTGCGGTATCGATTCCTCCGAGACGAGTGTCATGGTATCCCGTAGGGTCAACAAACAGCTCATAGAGACGGGCCAGGTCGAGATTCGGCACAGTTCCGTGTCTTCTCTGCCGTTCCCGGATTCCGCGTTCGATCTTGTCACTGCTGTCAATTCCCATTGCTATTGGCCGGACCTCCTTGCCGGCATGAAGGAAGTCTTGCGCGTACTGAAGCCCGGCGGCACACTGATGATTCTGGGAGGAGCCTACAAAGGCGGGAGACACAGTGCACGAAACGAGAGGTTCACGCGGCTATTAAACGTCGTTTGCCAAAGCTGCGATGAACTTGGCGGACTCATGGCTGCGGCAGGCTATTCAGGTGTCCAGGTGTTCGAGGAAGATCGCAGGGGTTGGATCTGTGGTGTAGGCAAGAAACCCAGTATGTAAGATATTCTGTTGATAGTTAGGGAACAAAATGAAAGGGTTTTTATATGAATCTGGGGTTTATTGAGAACAAGACATACGACGAAATTTCAGTTGGCGACACAGCCAGGACGGAGCACGTTTTAACCATGGAAGACGCGATGGCCTGGGCCTCGATTTCCGGATTCAACTCCATTCTGGACTCCGACGGAATCATCGATCGCGCCGTGAGCAGCATGCTTCCGACAGGACCAAACATGTGGTGCGCCTCGCTTATCTCCGGTCTTTTCGCCACGAGTCTACCGGGACCTGGATGCTCGCTGACGAACGTGTCGCTCGCGTTCCATAAACTCATCCGTATCGGAGATCGCATTTTCGTCAAGGTCGAGGTTAAGGCCAAGGACGATTCCACAAAGAAGGTTACATTCGATTGCGAGGCAAGCAACAGCGCCGGCGCGTCCGTCTTTTCCGGTACGGCCCAGCTCATTGCGCCTCTGGAAAAGCTCCGCTTGTCCACCCTCCCGGTTCCCCAACTCATTGTCAACAATCCCTATCGTCACTACCACGGTCTGATCTCGCGTGCGAACGCCATGCCGGCTGTGAAAACTGCGGTTGTCTGGCCCTGCGATGAGGTTTCTCTCGGAGGGGCAATGCAGGCATACAAGGACAATTTGATTATCCCGGTTCTTGTGGGCTGTACGGAGAAAGTGCGTTCCCTGGCAAACACTATGCAACTCGACTTGGGAAGCATTCAGATCGTCGATACCGACGATTGCCGCGCGGCTGCCGTGCGCGCCGTTGAAATGGCTCGCAAGAATGAGGTCCAAATGCTCATGAAGGGTTCTCTTCAGACTGACGAACTCATGAGCGCTGTCGTGTCGCGCGAAGGAGGGTTGCGCACGGGGAGACGCACCAGCCACGTGTTTGCCTTGGATGTTCCGTCCTATCACAAGACTCTTTTCGTAACCGATGCAGCCATCAACTTTCAGCCGGACCTGGAGACCAAGATCGACATTCTGCAGAATGCTATCGACATGATGCTAACGCTTGAGGTCGTGAATCCCAAGGTGGCCATCCTGTCAGCGGTGGAGTCAGTCAACCCGGGCATTCCCTCGACGCTCGATGCCGCCGCTCTCTGCAAAATGGTTGATCGCGGACAGATTACCGGCGCCATCGTCGACGGCCCGCTCGCATTCGACAATGCAATTTCAAGCGATGCCGCAAGGATTAAAAAGATCTTATCGCCCGTCGCGGGAGATCCTGATCTTCTGATGGTCCCCAATATGGAAGCCGGAAATATTCTCTTTAAGGAGCTTCAGTACTTGGCCGGAGCAATAGCGGCAGGAGTTGTGGTGGGAGCTAAGGTCCCGGTAGTTCTCACGGGCCGTGCCGACGGAGAATTGGCTCGTACCGCAAGTTGCGCCCTGGGTGTTTTGCTCGCGAAACCGGCGCCCTCCCTGGGCTGAGCCCAACGTTTTATAACAGACGGCCCCGAGAATTGAGATTGGTAGCAGTATTCCAGATCACTGGATCGTTAGGATGCACAGCTGCTGCAACACCAGCAATTTCATCCGTGGAATTCTTCCCTGAATTGCACCGTAAATGCAGCAATTGGGGCTTTACAACCGCTCTGTGGTGCGCTATTGTGTACGGTAGTTTTCCTGCATAGAATCGGGAATGCCAAAAAGTAGACAGAGTACCTCCCTGGCCTCGCGGCTCTTTGCATAGAATTATGTCCTGGCATCATGAGCCGGTTCGGCGCATCCAGGGCAGAGAACGGGTGTGATCTTATGGCAACTGTAGTTCATTCTCAGCGCGGCCTTAACAAGTTTTATCCCGATGCGCGCGCGGCGCTCGAGGGCGTTGTTCGCGATGGCATGTTGCTGGCCGTTGGCGGTTTTGGCCTGTGTGGCATTCCGGAAGCGCTCATTCAGGCGCTACGCGAAATCGGCGTGCGCAACCTGACCGTAGCCAGCAACAACGCGGGTGTAGACGGCTGGGGCCTCGGCGTTCTCCTCGAATCGCGGCAGATCAAAAAAATGATCTCCAGCTATGTGGGTGAGAACGCTGAATTCGAGCGCCAGTTCCTTACAGGCGAGCTCGAAGTCGAGTTTAGCCCCCAGGGAACGCTGGCCGAACGCATGCGCGCCGGCGGCGCCGGCATTCCCGGCTTTTACACGCGTACCGGCGTGGGCACCATGATCGCCGACGGCAAGGAGCTCAAGGACTTCGACGGTGCGACTTACGTCCTGGAGCGCGGCATCGTGGCTGACTTGGCGCTGGTCAAGGCCTGGAAGGCCGACCAGTATGGCAACCTCGTTTATCGCCGCACCGCGCGCAACTTCAACCCCGTCGCCGCTACCTGTGGCAAAATCACCGTCGCGGAAGCGGAGATTATTGTCAAGCCCGGCGAGCTCGATCCCGACGAAATTCACACGCCCGGCATCTTCGTTCACCGCCTGGTCCACAATCCGCATCCGGAAAAACGCATCGAGCGGAGAACCGTTCGCGAAAGCTGATTATTGTTCATCGAATTCATCACTGCCTCAATCGCCGCAGATTGAGCTGGAGCTAAAAGCTAGGAGACGCATCCATGCCCTGGACCCGTCAGCAAATGGCCGCCCGCGCCGCCCGTGAGTTAAAGGACGGCTACTACGTCAATCTCGGTATTGGCATTCCCACCCTCGTCGGCAATTACATTCCCGAGGGCGTTACTGTTGCCCTGGAATCGGAAAACGGACTGCTTGGCATGGGTCCGTTCCCGCTCGACTCCGAAGTCGATGCCGATCTCATCAACGCCGGCAAGGAGACCGTTACCTTCATTCCCGGCGCCTCCATCTTCTCCAGCGCCGACTCCTTCGCCATGATCCGCGGCGGCCACGTCGATGTCGCCATTCTCGGCGCCATGGAAGTCTCCGTGAAAGGCGACCTGGCCAACTGGATGATTCCGGGCAAGCGCGTGAAGGGCATGGGTGGCGCCATGGATTTGGTCAACGGCGTGCACCGCGTGATCGTCATCATGGAGCACAACGGGCCCGGCGGCAGCTTTAAGCTGCTGCCTGAGTGCAAGCTGCCGCTTACCGGCAAGGGCGTCGTCCATCTCATCGTCACAGATCTCTGCGTACTCAACGTCACGCCCTCCGGCTTTGAGTGCGTTGAGCTCGCTGATGACGTCACGCGCGAGATGGTCGAGCAGCGCACCGGCGCGCCCGTACGCTTCCGCTAACTCTCTCACCGTTTGTTGTTGCGCTAATTTGGTGCCCCGTCCTTGCGCTCCGCCGCGGCGGGTTTTTTGTCACCAGAGTGGGACACGAAATTACACGGTCGCTGACCTGGCTATGCGTAGTGCCGGATGGGCTTCCGCTTCCCCAGAAACGCCGCCACACCCTCGCGCAAATCCGCAGTAATGAGGCCGATCTCCTGCCTGGCTCGGAATCGGCCTATTGTCATAGTTTGTGATTTTTGACGTCAGCCTCGCCATGCCTACGCCTCAGTATGTTCTTTTTTAGCAAATATTTGCGCTCATCCCCCTTGACAAGGCCGACGCCGTTTTAGATGCTTATTGCACTCAGCGTGTCAGTGTATTTTTCACCGGATACCGTGCACAAGGAATTGGGCCAAGACCTGGCGAAAGTGAATGTGAATGGCAAAGCCATCGCGCTGAGCTATGCAATCGGAGCTTCGGGCGCCGGTTTCTGGTGATCCTGCTCCACGAGGTGCAGCGGCGCAATGCCAGAAAAGGCATGGCTTTGCTTTGTATCTGTCGCAGCATGGTGTGACCATGGACCTGCACGCGATAGAATCCATAGTGATGGGTGTATGCCATGGGAGACACCTATAATCCAGACAGAACCGAGCAGCGGACGGTAGTGTCTCAAGGAGTACATCATGAAGGGAAAAGTTGCTATCGTAACAGGTGGTGCAAGCGGGATTGGATGGGCGGTTGTGGAATCGCTCGCCCAGGCGGGCGTGAACTGCGTGATTGCCGACATGGACGTTCCCGGTGGGGAACGAGCAGAGGCCAAACTGAAAGAGGCCGGGTTTACGAGCCTTTTTGTTAAAACAAACGTGTCCTCGCCCGACGACGTGCGCAACCTCGTCGATTCCTCCGTAAAAAAATTCGGGCGTCTCGACATCATGGTCAACAATGCGGGCTTGCAACACGTGGCGCCCATTGTGGACTTCCCTGAAGAGCGCTGGAACTTACTGATAGGCGTTATGCTGACCGGAGCGTTTCTTTGTTGCAAGTATTCCTTGCCCCACATGATCAAGCAGAAGTGGGGCAGGATCGTAAACATCAGCTCACTCCACGGCAGAGTGGCATCGCCCTTCAAGGTGGCCTATATTTCGGCCAAGCACGGGGTGCTGGGGTTGACGAAGGTCGTGGCGTTGGAGCAGGCCGAGAATGGCATTACCTGTAACGCCATCTGTCCCGCTTACGTGCGCACGCCGCTGGTCGAGAAGCAAATTGCGGATCAGGCCAAAACTAACGGCATCTCGGAGGACGAGGTGATTCAGAAGATCATGCTTGCGCCCGCCGCCATCAAGCGACTGCTGGACCCCGGCGAAGTTGCTTCGCTGGTGAAGTACCTGTGCACGGACGAAGCCTCAGGTATTACCGGCGCGGCGCTGGACATTGATTTGGGCTGGACAGCGCGCTAAGACATAATACTTCAAGGCGTGCCGCAAGGTACGCCTTCATAACTCGCGGGAGAATTGCTATGCCTTCCAATCCTCTAACTACTTCTCTTCAGACGCACCCTTTGGCCACGCTGGCAACCGCGCGTTCTCCGGAGCGGCACAAACTCGTCTCCGCCGCCGATGCCGTGCGATTGATTCACGATGGCGATACGGTAGCGACCGGAGGCTTCGTGGGCGTTGCCTTTCCCGAAGGTGTAGCCGTTGCCATCGAGCAACAGTTCCTGGCGTCTGAAGAAGAACTTGGTCCGGGTAACGGACGGCCTCGCAACCTTACGCTGCTCTATGCGGCCGGGCAGGGCGACGGAAAGGAACGGGGGCTGAATCACCTTGGTCATGCAGGACTGGTGAAACGCGTGGTAGGCGGCCACTGGGGATTGGTGCCCAAGCTGCAATCGCTGGCGGTCACCGGCCAGATCGAGGCTTATAACCTTCCCCAAGGCGTTATCTCGCATATGTTTCGCGATATCGCCGCGCATCGCCCCAGGCACATCAGCAAAGTCGGCCTGGGAACCTACGTCGATCCGCGTTACGGCGGAGGCAAAATCAACGATCGCACCACCGAGGATATCGTCGAGTTGGTGACCATCGATGGCCAGGAGTACCTGTCCTACAAAACGTTTCCGGTTAACGTGGGCATTATCCGCGGCACTACGGCGGATCCCGAAGGCAATATCACCATGGAGCGCGAAGCGCTGACCATCGAAATGCTCTCCATTGCCATGGCGGCTCACAACTCCGGCGGGATCGTCATCGCCCAGGTGGAGCGCGTGGCCGAGAGCGGCACGCTCAATCCGCGCCAGGTGAAGATACCGGGAATTCTAGTCGATTGCGTTGTGATTGCGGAAAAGCCGGATTATCATTGGCAGACCTTCGCTACCGTATACAACCCTGGATTCAGCGCGGAGATCCGTACGCGGATGGGAGCCATCCCCCCGATGGAGTTATCGGCACGCAAGGTGATTGCGCGCCGGTCGGCGATGGAGTTGAAGACCAACAGCGTCGTCAACCTGGGAATCGGCATGCCCGAAGGCGTGGCCATTGTGGCCAACGAGGAAAAGATTACCGACCTCATTACACTCACCGCCGAGCCCGGAGTGGTCGGCGGAGTTCCGGCCGGAGGGCTGGATTTCGGCGCCGCGGTCAATGCCCACGCCATCATCGATCAGCCCTACCAATTTGATTTTTACGACGGCGGCGGACTTGATCTGGCCTTCCTTGGCCTGGCAGAGGCGGATCGCGAGGGCAGCCTCAACGTGAGCAAATTCGGGCCCAGATTGGCGGGCGCCGGAGGGTTTATCAATATCAGCCAAAACGCCAAGAGCCTGGTTTTCTGCGGCACCTTCACGGCAGGCAGTCTCCAGCTCGGATTCGAAGACGGCAAATTGCAAATCGTCAAGGAAGGCCGCACGAAAAAGTTCGTGCATGAAGTGGAACATCGAACCTTCAGCGGCAAATATGCCAGCATGCGCGGGCAACCGGTGCGTTATGTCACCGAACGCTGCGTCTTCCGCCTCACGCCGGATGGCCTGGAACTGATTGAGGTAGCGCCGGGAATCGATATCGATAAGGACATCCTGGCGCACATGGATTTCAAGCCCATCGTGAAGCAACCCAGGCTCATGGACGCGCGCCTGTTTCTGCCCAAGCCCATGGGTCTCCGCAGCGATTTACTGGATCTGCCGCTGGAGAGCCGGCTCAGCTACGAACCAAAACAGAATCTGTTCTTTGTCAACTTCGAAGGCTACGCGGTGCGCAGCATGGAACAAATCAGCCACATCAACCAGGCAGTGCGCGAGCATCTGAAGCAGGTGTCCGGCAAGGTGTACACCATTGTCAATTACGACAACTTCTCGATCTCTCCCGAGCTGTTGGGGCCGTATACTGACATGGTGAAGAAACTGATGGAGGATTGCTACTCGGGCGTCACCCGCTACACGACCAGCGGCTTCGCACGCATGAAACTCGGGGACGCGCTGGCCGAGCGCAATGTCGCTCCTCATATTTACGAAAATGTCGAGGAGGCCAGCCAGCACCTGCTCGAGCTGGAAGGGCAGCAGACGAAATAGCTCGGGTATGTCTGTACGCAGTGCAGGTCGGATTCCTGGCGGAAATAGGAGCCAATCGGCGCCTGGCTATAGCTTGCCAGCTAGCCCCATGATCCGCGATGAAATCCAGGTAGGTCTCAGGACATCAGCAGCCCGCCGTTTACATTCAACTCCGCTCCGGTGATGTAATCCGCATCCCGGGCGAGGAAAAGAACCGCCTTGGCGATCTCTTCGGGTTTCGCCAGCCGGCGCAGCGGTATTCTGGCGCAAATCTTTTCCAGAACCTCTGCGGGCATCGCTTCTACCATCTCCGTAGCGGTATAACCCGGAGCAATCACATTGGCGGTGATGTTCTCTTTGGCCAGCTCCAGCGCCAGGCATTTGGTGAAGGCGATGATGCCGCCTTTGCTGGCGGCATAATTGGATTGGCCGAAGGCTCCCGCCTGGCCGACGATGGAAGCAATGTTGATGATGCGCCCGTATTTTTGCTCGATCATGGACGGTATTACGGCACTGGTGCAGAAATAGGTCCCATTCAGATTGATCGAGATGGTCGCTTCCCAGTCCTCATCGGTCATCTTCTTCAATGTACGGTCGCGCGTAATCCCGGCGTTGTTGACCAGGATGTCGATCTTCTTCCACGCCTCCAGGATTTTGCCAACGACACCGCGTGCGGCCTCTTTTTTAGACACGTCGCCCTGCACCAGCATGCACTCGCCGCCCATGGCGCGAATTTCGGCCAAAACGGCCTCCGCAGCGGCCACATTGCTGACAAAGTTGACGGCCACCGCTGCCCCGTTGCGGGCAAGTTCCAGGGAGATAGCCTTTCCGATACCGCGTGATCCGCCCGTAACCAGGGCGACTCTGCCTTTGAGCGAGTCCGTCGCCGGCACGCTGATGTTGCTCGTACTGCCAATACCGCTGCTTTCTGCCATAAAATGACTCCTTGTGTGTACAAATGCGTCTTGAGAAATAAGGTTACCAGAAACCGGCGCCCGAAGCTCCGATTGCATAGCTCAACGCGATGGCACCGCTATTCACGTTCACTTTCGCCAGGTCTCGGCCCAATTCCTTGTGCACTGTATCCGGCGAAAAATACACTGACACGCTGAGTGCAATAAGCATCTAAAACGGCGTCGGCCTTGTCAAGGGGGATGGGCGCAAATATTTGCTAAAAAAGAACGTGGCGTTAGCTCTAGGATCTTCTGATCAGCCGCGCGACAATTCAGTTCCTTAGCGCTCCTCCCTGCCCGGCCGCAGCATCAGATCCCGGATCGCCTCCCGTGGCTCCTTGCCCTCGTCCAGAATCAGCTCCATCTGCTCGGTTATTGGCATCTCTATCCCATATCTGCGGGCCAGTCCCAGAGCCGCGCGCGTCGTCAGAACACCTTCCGCCACCTTGCCGCCCAGTCCGGCAAGAACCTCCGGCAGTTTGCGCCCTCGCCCCAGCTCCTGCCCTACGGTGCGATTGCGGCTGAGCGAGCCGGTGCAGGTCAGCACCAGGTCGCCTACTCCCGATAGCCCGGCCAGCGTCTCGCGCCTCCCGCCACAGGCCACCGCCAGCCGCGTAATCTCCGCAATCCCACGCGTGATAAGGGCGGCGATGGAGTTGTGTCTCAATCCCACTCCGTCGGCAACTCCGGCGGCGATGGCGATTACATTCTTCAGCGCTCCGCCCATCTCCACCCCAATCACGTCCGTTGAAGTGTAGAGCCGCAGCGTCTCCGACGACAGCTCCGCCTGGATGCGCGCAGCAATAGCCGCATCCTCAAACGCCACGGTGATGGCCGTAGGCTGTCCTTGCGCAACTTCCAGTGCGAAGCTCGGCCCGCTGAAAGCCCCAATCGGCAACGTGAGGCCCGTCTCCGCCAGGCATGCGGCAATCACCTGGCTCATGCGTAGCAGGCTGCGGTCCTCCATACCCTTTGTCGCGCTGACAATGATCTGCCCAGTGTGCAGATGAGGGCGCAGGCGCGTGAATGTGGCGCGCATAAACTCTGAAGGAACCACCGAGACAACAATCTCGGCTTCGCCTGCGGCCGCGGTGTCGCCTGTCACGCGGACTTGTTCAGGAAGGGGGAAGCCCGGCAGAAAAAGCCGGTTTTCGCCGGCCTCTGCAATCTCCCGCGCCAGCTCCTCGCTGTGCGCCCACAGCGTTAGCTGGTGCCCGCCGCGCCTGTCGAGCAACAGGGCGAGCGCTGTTCCCCAGGCTCCTGAACCCAAAATTGTGATGCGGCTCATGCGCTCTTTTTGGCTCCCAGCTTGGATTCCGTGCCGGCCAGCAGGCGGCGTATGTTCTGGTGATGCTTGGCAATCAGCAGCAAGGCGACGGCGATCTCAACGGCGACGAAAAACGGGGTTCTTTCGACGCAGAGATGGATGCGGCCCATCCACCAGGCAAAGAGCGGAAAGCTGCCCGCTCCCAGAATCGACGCCAGCGAAACATAACGGCTCAGCGCCAGCACTACGAAGAAGACCGAGATGGCCGCCAGCGCCGCCCATGGCGACGCCACCAGGAAGACGCCAAAGCCAGTGGCCACGCCCTTGCCGCCTTTGAATTTCAGCCATACCGGAAAGATGTGGCCCAGAACCGCAAACAGCGCCGCCAGCCCCTCCATGTTGTCCATCTCGGCGCCGGGCGCGAGCATGTGGCCGATCAGCCATCCCAGCCACACCGCAGCGCTGCCCTTGAGCATGTCCATCAGGAAGGTGGCCGCGGCCAGGCCCTTGTTGCCGGTGCGCAGAACATTGGTTGCCCCAATGTTCCCGCTGCCGGTTTGACGGATGTCCTGGTGGCGAAAGATGCGCACCAGCACGTAGCCGCTGGGGATCGATCCCAGCAGGTAAGCGGCAGCCGAAAATTTTCTTCCAGCGCGCTCGCACGCCGTTTGGATCATATCGAGCACTTCCCCGATAACCTCCGGAAAATACGCAACAAACACCGGCGGCCTTTCAACCGGCTGAAGCGAAAGCATTCGAA
>Ga0187770_10001471_pt1 | contig 12520 bp, 10 predicted proteins | sample 0116_SJ02_MP02_2_FD_133154 | JGI IMG/M metagenome (GOLD analysis project Ga0187770, IMG submission 133154) | Tropical peat soil microbial communities from peatlands in Department of Meta, Colombia - 0116_SJ02_MP02_20_MG | ecosystem: Environmental > Terrestrial > Soil > Wetlands > Peat | place...
CGGGTCCGCGTTCTGCTCATGCATGAACGCCACCACCTGACCGAGTTCGGGGCCCCAGTCCGGCGAGGCAGCCAGTCTCCGGTACAGCTTAGTCTCGGCGCGTCCGTCAGCATCGCGGAGTGTGAGTATCTGTTCTCGCTGTGAGTTTTCGAGATCGGCCATCTCTCGCATCTCGCCGATGAAACTCGACACCACGCCGTCACCGGTGCGGGCAATCCGCCGAGGTGGAACCCCTTTATAAGTGGGTACGCGGAGAGGATGCTGGGAGAGAGCGTCGTGCATATCGACGAGCAAGGCGTGATAATTCCTGAAGATCGCTTCGACATCCGTCTGGTATATGCGCTGCAGCGACCGCAGAAAGTCTTCCGCGTACGCTTTCAATTCCACGCCGGCGCGATCCAGAGACTCTTTCGAGAGAAAGGGATGCTTCACAAGCGTATGGCTGACCAGTTGACGGAGAAAAATATCTTGATAGGACGACCGCACGACCAGCGGCGTCTTGCCTGTGTAGGTGAAGATCAGGACCTGTTGCTGTTCGAGATAAAGGCTAATTGCATCCGCGGCCAGTTGAAATTCACGCTTCCCCTCATCCAGCACGACTCTGAAGGCGGGCTCAACCTTCGCATACAGCCGCTCCAGCGCGGGCACGTCCCGATTGTCCTGAGCCTCCACGATAGTTCTCGACAGAGACTTCAATTCCTCCTCAAGCCGCAACATCGCCCTGGAGAACGGCATCGGGTCAAGCTCTTTGGCGTTCCAGGCCACCGGGCTATAGGTGACGATGTTATTGAGCGAAAGAGTAAACTTCCAGGTGTCCCGTAGGAGATCGTTGGCGCGGCTGCCAAAACCGCTAAGGACGTCTGCTAAATCCCTCATGAGGTCGCCGTCTACCCCGATTGTACTCGCCTACGCTCACAGGACGACGGGCTTGTAAATTCGGGAGGCGGCACCGGCCCTGCCGATTCGTGCACGGTTTACAGATGGTAGCGTGAGCCGGGGTTTTACGCCGGCTGAGGATCACGGAAACTGGCGCCGCTCAGTACCAGCCCGGCCGCGGAGTGAGATTGCGGACTCGAATGCGCAATAGTTTGGGAGGGTTACAGAAAAGCGGAGAGGGTGCGCACGGCGGCTGTAATCTCTGCTTTCGAAATTCAGCCGCGGTGCTTTTAACCGCTTCACGGCGCGCGGCAAAATTCGGAGCGGTGGCTGGCCTAGGCTAACGGGCCGTCCGCGTAGACACGGCGTTTCCACCGATGCGTACGCGGTATCTTTTGATGGCTGCCCATCCGAGGGCGGTGAGCGCTGCCAGTATGAACAATAACGCCGAGCCGCCCTCAGGAACCGATACCGTTCCCACGCGGTGTATGGGACGCGGCTCGGGCTTGAGGATGATGTGTTGGTCGATTTCCGGACTGGCTACGAACTCTATGTATTCCATAATACGTGCTCCATGTGCCTTCTCCCGCCGGCGTACTTGCGATAGATGCGGGCAGATTGATCGTAGCTGGTGACGATGTCGAGGAAAATGGCCCGTAAGAGGCGGTACGGAAGTAACAGTTACGGATTTTTGGGAAACGACGCTGTAGAGCTGCGGTATCGATTCTGCAATATGGTGAACACAGCGCGCCGGTTGGCGCGATTGCCAGGCTCAGGGCCTTCCTGGCCCCGAATGAAACGGATCGTCTTGCGGAGTGTCGGGAGCGTCTTCCGGACTGGGAATGTCCAAATTGACGACGATCGGCTCCTGGCCGCTGCGCACGATCACGGCTTCCACCGGTTGGTCTTTGCGGGCGTTCAGCTCTTGATGAGGAACGTAGGGAGGAACGTAGACAAAGTCTCCCGGACCGGCTTCATCGACGAACTCCAGGTGATCTCCCCAGCGAAAGCGGGCACGGCCGCGCACGACGTAGATGACGGTTTCCAGTTCGCCATGATGATGAGGACCGGTCTTGGCATTGGGATGAACCACCACGGTTCCGGCCCAGAGTTTTTGCGCGCCGACGCGGGCCCGGGAGATGGCTTCAGCACGGGTCATGCCGGGTGTCTGCGGCGTGTTGCCGTCCAACTCGCCGCTGCGAATGATACGTAAGCCATGGTTCTTCCAGTCTGGCATTTCGTCTCTTCCACCATTGGAGCGGGAATCGTTCATGGTTTATCTTTCCCGGACGTGGTAAGCGCCTGCCGTGCAAGTTGAGGATAGCTGAAGCTGACAGGCGATTACACGATCTTTTCCAGCCACATGCCACTGATCCGGGCCGGAACCTTACTTGCTTCGGGCTCTCCTTAGCGAAGACGTGCGCTTGAGCATCGCGGCTGGAGTGCGAGGAAGCGTGGAATCTCAGACCGAGGAGGGGAAGGCGACGAAATTGGCGGAGACAATGGCGGTCGATAACCCGCTGTCACCCCTGACCTAGGAAGTCAACTTGAAGGCGGGAGAAGAGAAAATCATGAAATGCCGCTACAAAGTATGCTGCGGGTTTAAGCGGGGCTTGTCGCGCTTGGACTTTATCCGCCGGCCTTCAACTCCGTCAGCACCTGCCGGGCGATTTCCTTCAGGGTCTCGAACACGCCCACACCTTGAAACGCCACGGCCTCGACCACGGCCTCATTCTTCTTGCGGAGCTCCTTGTTGAGCGCATCCGGGGAAAGGATGTTGGGCAGGTCCCGCTTGTTGAGCTGCAGCACATAGGGAATTTTGTGGAAGTCGTAGCCGTGTTCTTTCAGGTTCGACATCAGGTTATCGAGAGCTTCGACGTTCGCGTCCATGCGCTGTTCCTGGGAGTCGGCCACGAAGACGATGCCATCCACGCCGCGCAGAATGAGCTTGCGGCTGGCGTCGTAGAACACTTGGCCGGGCACGGTGTAAAGATGGATTCGGGTCTTGAAACCGCGCACCGAACCCAGATCGAGGGGCAGGAAGTCGAAGAACAGAGTCCGCTCGGTCTCGGTGGCCAGCGAGATCATTTTGCCCTTTTGTTGTTCCGCGGTCTTCTGGTAGATCACCTGCAGGTTCGTGGTTTTGCCGCCCAATCCGGCGCCGTAGTACACGATCTTGCAATTGATCTCGCGGGCTGCGAAGTTGATGAAACTCAAGGCTTTCCTCAAAAAGCGCGGGCCGCACACCTTCCGCGCACAAAAATATCCCTATGGGGGCTTCGGGCCTTTATATCACAGGCACCCGATCCAAGGCAGGTTACTCAGGTGACCCCCGGCGTGACTCCACCGTGTGGCGTGCCGAGGAGCCAGCGGTAAGGCGGTCATTATTGAGTGCAGATTTTCTTGCGTGTCGATGGAAACGCCGAGGTGTTTACCCGGGAATGAACCTCGTATTCAACGGCCAAAGGCCTGATTCGGCATACCCTACCGCGGTGCCGGCGCCGGATAATATCCATCCTTGGCGTAAATCTTCAGGCCCGGGCGGTCGACCAGCACCTCGATGCTGCGGTAGGCGGAGGTGGTCGGCGTCTTGGGGCGGGCCGGAGTGTAGCCCAGGGTGTACTGGTTGCGCGCCTCACTCATCGCCAGGGCGTAGATCTCTTCAATGGCGCTGCGGGAAAGCTCGGTGTATTCCGCTCCGCCCGTGGCCGACGCGTACTTGGGCAGGATGTTGCCATAACCCTCGTGCGGCAAGTGGAAGCGCTCGATCTTGCCGTAGACCGGCAGCGCCGCGCTTCCCACCGCCACGGCCTTCACCTGGATCTCATTGGAGAGCAGCACCCTGAGCACATCGCGGTAGCTGGCCTTGCTGCCATATTCCCGCCCGTCGCTGACCACGAAAATGATCTTCCGCCGGGTGCGGCTGCGTTTGCCCAGGTCCAACGCGGCCCGCAGAATAGCATCGTTCAACACGTGCGACTCTTTGGGCGGGGTGTACACCGGCTCCGTCGGACTTCCCACCGGAACCCCATTGATGATCGGCCCGTTCGGGGCCAGGGGCCCGCTCAAAACCGGCGGGCCATTATCCTTTCCGCGTACCGTCTTCATCTGGTTTAACAGTGCAGTCAGCTTCCGGGTGGCGGCAGAAAAGTCGCTGACCTCACTCACCGTGCTGCTGAAAGTGTAAAGCGCCACTTCATCGTAAGGAGCAAATGCTCCCACCAGAGCCGGAAACGTTTGGTTGACCTTTTGCACGGCCTCATCCGACATGCCCAGGTCGAGCACGATGGCGACCGAAAGGGCGAACGGATCGGCGCTGAAAAAGGTTAGCTTCTGCTTCGTCCCGTTTTCCTTCACGCTGAAGTCGGTGGGCAGAAGTCCGTCTACCCTGCGCCCTTGGCGATCCTTCACCGTAACCGGAATCTGCACAAAGTTGGTATGCACCACGAAGGTGTAAAGCTGCTCCTGCGCGTCCGGGCCCGGTTTCGTCGAACTTCCTGGCGGAACGGTCTTAACCGGGGGCATGGGAGGCGGCGCCGAGGTTTCTCCGCCGGGCGCGGTAGCAGGCTCGGTTGCTGCCGGTTTGTTAATGGGCTGGTTCGTCCACGGATCCCGCTCGACTGGCTTCTTCTTTTCTTCCGGCTTTGGAAGCGGTGGAGGCTCCGGGTTTTCTGCCGGCGGCTGCACCGCTGAGGGTGCGTCGGGCATGTTGGCGTTCTGCGCCGGCTGGTTTTGCGCCGGCTGGTTCTGCGAAGGCTGGTTTTGCGAAGGCTGCGCTTGCCCGCTCGGCGTCTGGCTTGGGAAAGACTGTGCCTGCATCGCCGGGACGCCCACGCACAGGCATGCCCAGGCGAACGCCGCCGCCAGCCACTTCGCCCCCCTCCTCCGTCCGCACTTACCCGCCGCCGTTTCTATGCTCACAAGCACCATGCGTTCTTTTCCTTTTCACGGTTCTTTTTCACGGTTCTTTGTTCCGCGTTCCGCGATCCGTTTCCGCGATCGATTCCGCGATCCGATTGGTTCGACAATCCGGCCATGGGCGAAGTTGCCCACCCAACAAGATAAACCAACCTTCTATAGTTTGGGATGCCCGAACCCGCCCATTTGGTGCATCTAAGTTCAAGGATTAGACTAACAAAAAGCTCGTGGGGGAATCCTGCATGCTCAGATTATCCGCTTACCGAAGATTCTTACCGGCTCTGGCCGGGGCGACGATAGTGTTTTTCGTCGCCGGCCTGTCGGCCGCCGCTCCGTGCGCCGTGGCCCAGAGCCCCGCGGCCTCTGCTACCCCTTCCAAGGCCGCTGACTCGCAAGTACCCGCGGCCCAGAAACCCGCCGTCGCCCAGAAACCCGAGGAGGAGCAGCAACCCGCGGAAACCCTCAAAGTCAACGTCAACGTCGTGGGAGCTTTCTTCAACGTCAAAGACAAGCACGGCGCACTCATTCCCAACCAGACCAAAGACGACTTCGAGGTCTTCGAGGACGGCAAGCCGCAGACCATCAAGTATTTTGCCGCCGAATCGAACCTGCCGCTCACTCTCGGCATCCTCATCGATTCCTCCGGGAGCCAACTGAGAGTCCTCGACATGGAGAAGGAAGTGGGTGGAGCGTTTCTGCGCCAGATTCTCACCGACAAGGACGAGGCCTACGTCATCGACTTCAATATCGACGCCGAGCTGGTGCAGGACTATACCCGCGACGTTCACCGGCTGCAGGCCGCGCTCAACAAAGTCAAAATCAATTCGGGGGTTACGTCGCTTCCAATCCCCGGGTCAGGAGGCGGTCCCGTGCCCACCGCGGGCGCGGCGCGCGGCACCGTGCTTTACGACGCCGTCTATCTCTCCGCGCACGACATGCTGGCCAAGGAAGTTGGCCGCAAGGCCATGATCCTGCTCACGGACGGCGAGGACGAAGGCAGCCAGCTCAAGATCAAAGACGCCATCGAAGCCGCCCAGAAAGCCGATGCCATTGTCTACGTGCTGCTGTGCGCCGATCGCGGCTTTTACGGATCTTTCGGCTACTCAGGCGAGGGCGAAATGCGCAAGCTCACCGAAGCCACCGGAGGCCGCGTGATCAACGTGGGCAACAAGTTCGACAAACTGCGCGAGGCCTTCGACCAGATCGCCGCCGAACTGCGCAGCCAGTACAACCTTGGGTATACCTCGACCAACACTAAACTCGACGGCAGCTACCGCAAGCTGGAAATCAAGTCTAAACAGAATTACAAAATTCAATCGCGTGCGGGATATTACGCCACCGCGCGCGAGCCGCTGCCGCAATAGCGAAGAAGTGCAGTGTGCAGTTGGCTCGTGCGGAGCGGGCACCCCCTTCGCCTTCGCTGCAGGGTGAGCTCTGCCGCAGCCTTCGACTTTTTTTTGATCTTGTTCTTGCTGTTGCTTTTGTTCTTGCCGGCTGAAACGTCCCCCTATCGCACGAGCCCAAAAACATTTAACCTGAATGGCTCGTACTTGGATGAACCGGAGGTCCGCCATGCCGTCTCGAAGTTCCTCCCCATTCTCCCGCCGCTCTTTCCTGCAGCTCTCCGCCGCGGCTGCGACTTTCCGAATTGTCACCGAGCCCATGCTCGCCGCTGCGGCCCGGGTCCGCCAGCCATTTACCAAAGATGGGGTCATGATCGACTCCAACGAGAATCCGCTGGGCCCCAGCCAATCCGCGCGCGACGCCATTTCCGCCATCATCCCCCTGGGTGGGCGCTATCTCGACAACCTCACCGAAGACCTTGCGCACAACTTCGCTCAACTCGAAGGCCTCAACCCCGACTGCGTCCAAATCTTTCCCGGTTCCAGCCCTGCGCTGCGCTTCACGGTGGTGGCCTTCACTTCGCCGCAGAAAAGCTATGTCACCGCCGATCCCGGTTACGAAGCTGGCATGATGGCGGCCGCGGCCACCGAGGCCCGCGTCGTGAAAGTTCCGCTGACCAAGACTTACGCTCACGACGTCAAGGCCATGCTCGCCGCTGCGCCCGATGCTGGACTCTTCTACATGTGCAATCCCAACAATCCCACCGGCACACTCACGCCGCACACCGACCTGGAGTACCTGGTCGCGAACAAACCGAAGGGTTCTGTCGTGATGGTCGACGAAGCCTACATCCATTTTTGCGATGCCCCGTCCACGCTCGATTTCGTCAAGGCGGGCAAGGACGTGGTAGTGCTTCGCACCTTCTCGAAAACCTATGGCATGGCCGGCCTGCGCTGTGGATTCGCCATTGCCCGCCCCGAGCTGCTCGACCAGATCACGGAGCGCTCTGGCTGGAACTTCATGCCCGTCACCGCCGTCGCCGCCGCTTCGGCCAGCCTCAAGGACCCGGGGCTGATCCCCGAACGCAGGCGCATCAACGCCACCGTCCGCCAGGAAACGTTTCAGTGGCTGGACCGCAACGGCTACTCCTACATCCCTTCTGAATCCAACTGCTTCATGCTCGATACGAAACGTCCGGGCAAGCAAGTGATCGACGCCATGGCCCAACAAAAAGTTTTCATCGGACGCATCTGGCCCATCATGCCCACCTGCGTCCGCATCACCGTCGGCACCGCGGAAGAGATGGCACAGTTCCAGTCCGCGCTGCAGAAAGTGATGCTAGGCACGACCGCATTCTCGTTGCCAGCAGCAAGGCTCAGCAGGAATCCGCGCCGAGCCGCAGTCCTGCCGACGTGATGCTTGGGTGGGATCGCGGGTGCGGAGCGGGCACTTCCTCCGCCTGCGCACGGGGCAGGCTCTGCCCGCGGTTTCGAGGTGGTTGTTGCGCTTGTTCTTAAGCGGGTGGTCCAGGACCTAGTTGGGCAGTTTGAACTTCACCGTGACCTCGGTCTGAATCTCAACTGGCTCACCGTTGAGCAGGTACGGTTTGTACTTCCACTGCTTTACCGCTTCCACCGCGGCGCGCGCCAAACCCGGATCTCCGCGGAGAATCTTCACCGCGGAGATGTCGCCGGTTTTGGAGATCGTGGCTAAGAGCTCAACTGGGCCTTCAACGTGCATGTGCAGTGCGCTGGGCGGATATGTGGGCTTCGTTTTCTTCAGCAATAGTCCCTGCGACACGCCCTGCGAGACGTTGACCGTCTGAAGTACGGGCGTCGGCGCATTGCTCTGGCCCATAAGATTGGAGAGTTCCCCCCCGTTGCCTGCGGGAGCAATTCCGGCCATGCTCGGAGCCGGCGCATCGGCGGTCACCGCCGGTTTTGCTGCTGGCTGGGAAAGGTCATTTTTGATCATGATCGGCGGAGCCGCCGCTTTTGGTGCGGCAGCTTTGTTCGCCGCCGGAGTTGAGGCCGAAGCCTTGGACGAGGCTGCCCCAGCGGCAAGCTTGCCCGGCTGAGATTGTGCAATTTCGGAATCTGCGGAGTCTTCCGTGTCGGAAGAGGTTTTTGCCGCTGTGGAGTCTGGAGTCGGGGACTGAGCCGAGGACGTGGCAGAAGCGGAAACGGCAGAAGATGGAGCAGACGAGGCATCGACCGGAGCCGCGCTGGGCGCCACTTTCGGAGCCGGCGCCGGAGCCGCCGCCGGCGGCGTGGAAACGTGTGTGAAAGGAGTTGGAGCCCCGCTTGAACGTACCCACTGCATCCACACTGCGAAGCCAGCGGCCGCAACCAGCAGGACCGCAGCGACTGCCAACAACACCTTCTTGCTTCCGCCGCCGGCGGATTCGGCGCCGCTGCCGACATTACCGCCGAAGGTGAACGCAGGGGCAGGTGTGGGCGTTGCAGCGATCGAGGAAGTGTCCTCGCTGGGGTCTGCGACTTTCCCGGCTTGACCCTCGGGCTGCGAGGCACCTGCGGAGGGCTTGTCCTCAGTGGAAACGCTGGGCTTCGGCTCGCGGGCCGGAGCGGGCGCGCTGGCGGCACTGGTTCCAAACCCTGCCGAACTCGGGGGTGAAAGTCCAACGCTCGGAGCCGGCGCCGGGATTTCTGAATGACTCGCAGCTATCTCTATTTTGGGCTCAAGCGTTGCCGCTGAGGAAACGGCAGGGGTGATTTGGGGCGCAGAGGTTTGTGCAGCCGGCTCAGCAATCGACGGTGCAACGGTTTCCTCACTGGTTATCTCCAGAGGCTGCGCATCGGCTGGAGTGATCTTGGTGGGAATAGAGGCCACAACCCTTGGCTGCGGCGCCGGTCTTGGAGTTGGGATACTGGCCGTTGCGCCCGTAACCAAAGGCGTAACCGGTGCGGCCGCATGAGCAGCGGGCACAGTTGGCCTGGTGGCTTGCGGCGCTGGCTTTGGAGGCGCAGGCACGGGCGGCGCTGCCAGCTTCGCGGCTGTGGTGGCCGCCGCGGTCGCAGGTTTTGCCGCTTCGTTCTTACGCAACAATCCGCGGGCAACTCGTAACGTGCCTTTGGCCTGATCCACGTTAATGGGCTTGGTGAGAACCAGGTTTGCGCCGATCCGGAAAGCCTTGGCGACTCCGGCTTGCCCTTCCACCACCGCCACGGCCAGCGACGATTGGTTGTTGGGTGTGTTGCGCGCGCTCTTGAACAGCAACGTGGCGTTCTGCTCGTTATCGCAGTCCACCACAACCGCATCGAAGTGCTCGCCCATCAATTTCTTAACCGCAGCGAAGGGTTCGGTGCAGGGAATGACGGCGAAATCCAGCTCGCTGAGAACCTGCGTTACGGTGCGAGCCGTCTTCTCATCGGGGCAGAAAAGGAGCGCTTGATAACCCATACTGAGGTCATCGTAGGTACACTCGTAAGCCTCATCAAGTTACGGTGGTAATTCGACATAAGCCGGTTTGGGCTTGGCAGAAAGGGCGTTCGGAGCTGCTGCGATGCCAGACTGCGGCCTGCGGATACAATACCGTGTCATGCGGATCCCGCTCTGGCTCAAGCTGCTCTGGACAGCGTGGATGCTTGTGTGGGCGCCGGTCTACTGGCGGCAGTACGGTCTGCAGAACTTTCTTTTTTTCTGCGATCTTGGCAATCTTCTCATGACCGCCGGTCTCTGGCTCGAAAGCCCGCTGCTATTTTCCTGGCAGGCGAGCGGGCTGCTGTTTTTCCAGACTCTGCTCACCATCGACCTGGCGGGCGCTTTTGCGAGTGGGCGGCACTTGATCGGCGGAACCGAATATATGTTCGACCCGCGCATCGCGCTATGGATTCGTCTGCTTAGCCTGTTTCACGTGATGACGCCGCCATTGCTGCTGTGGGCGATTTGGCGTGTGGGCTACGATGGGCGAGGCTGGAAGTATCAAACGCTGACCGCGTGGATTGTGGTTCCAATCAATTACTTCTGGCGTCCGCAATATGATGTGAACTGGGCGCGCGGTCTTTTCTTTCACGAACAGCACGCCCTGCCCGGACTCCTGTATCTGTTGCTATACCTGATCACTGTCCCCGCCGTGGTTTATTATCCGACGCACCGGATTCTGCTCGGACTGACGCGGCGGTGGTTGAGCCAAAGATGAAAGCTCACATCAAGCGCCCATCTCATTCTGCGGAGGGACGCATGCGTCCGGTACGCACGTAACGGTTATGCCAGCTCAGGCTCTCGTGGAGCAGGTGCGGAGTGTGTTTGCCGAAGGATAGACGTTCCGCACGTTCCTGGTAATCGAGCAGCAGAGAACGATAGTCCGGGTGCGCGCAACGCTGGATGATGAGTTTGGCTCTTTGCCGCGGCGACAGGCCCCTCAGGTCGGCGAGCCCCTGTTCGGTTACGACCACACCCACGTCGTGTTCGGTATGGTCGACGTGCGACACCATCGGCACGATGGTGGTGATGGCTCCTTTCTGCGCCGTCGACGGAGCCATGAAGATGGCCAGGTACCCGTTGCGGGCAAAATCGCCCGAACCCCCAATCCCGTTCTGAATCCGCGATCCCATGACGTGGGTCGAATTTACGTTGCCGTAGATATCGGCTTCAATCATGCCATTCATGCCGATCACGCCCAGCCGGCGGATAAGTTCCGCATGGTTGGAGATTTCCTGCGGCCGAAGAACAATGCGATCGCGGAAGTTTGCCATCTCGGCATTGACCTGCGCCAGCATTTGCGGACTGAGAGAAAACGCGGTTGCCGAGGCGCACGTCACCTTGCCACTCCGCAACAGCTCGATCATGCCGTCCTGGATGACCTCCGTGTACGAAGTGAGATTTTCAAATTTCCCTTCCAGCAGGCCGAGCAGCACGGCGTTGGCAATGTTCCCTACGCCCGACTGCAGGGGCAGCAGGGAAGCGGGAACGCGTCCGGTCTTTACCTCCCGCTCGAGGAATTCCAGAATGTGGCCTGCAATCCGGCGCGAGCACTCGTCCGGTGCTTTGAATGCGCTGTTACGGTCGGGAGAATCGGTCAGCACCACCGCGGCGACTTTTTCCGGCGCAATATGAAGATAAGGCGTGCCAATTCTTTGTCCCGGATGCACCAGCGGAATCGGCTGGCGGTGGGGCGGGGGTTGCATCCCGTAATAGATGTCGTGCATGCCCTCCAGTTCCGCTGGCTGCCAGGCGTTCACTTCAAGAATCACCTTCTCAGCCTGGTCGATCCAGGTCCGGTTGTTGCCCACCGAGGAACTGGGAACCAGCCGCCCGTCTTCGAGAATCGCGGTGACCTCGACCAGCGCCCAGTCCATCTTGCCCAGGAAGCCGTATTCCACGTATTGGGCGACGTGGCCGAGGTGGATGTCCATATACTCCATCTCGCCGGCGTTGATCCGTTTGCGCGTCTCCGGATCCGACTGATAGGGCAGGCGGAGTTGGATGCCGCCGGCCATGGCCAGCGCCCCGTCCAACTCCGGCCCGGTGGAAGCGCCCGTGAAGATGCTGACCTGAGCTTTCTGACCACGCAGGTTCGCGTCCGAGATGCGCCGGGCCAAAGCCAGGGGTACGGCTTTCGGATAACCGGCGCCCGTGAATCCACTCATGCCGATTCGCGTGCCAAACTGGATCAGTGCCGCCGCCTCGTCGGCGCTCATGATGCGGGCTGCCAAACTGGAATTCAAGACTCGCGAACTGGCGGAAGCAAAAGGGGCCATAGACTAATCGTCCTTTCCCGCGTTTTTCTCTGCGTCCAGCAACCGCTTGCGCAGAGCCGATTCTGGTTGCGGAGTATCAATCGAACCTTGGGCGGAAGAAATGTTGCTATCGGTTGCGTCCGGCGAAGGTGACTGCTTCCCAGCACGCGCGTCCACAACTTTCTTGGCCGCGGCGTTGGTGTTATCGCTCTTCTCTTTCTGCGATGCTGGCTTCGATACTGGCTTCGATGCTGGGTCGCCGCTCAGATAGAGCGTCTGCGATGGTGAGGCGAGGCTGGTTCCGGAGTCCTCCACGAACTTCATGATCTGCAAGAGCAGGTCTTCGCGGACTTCAGCGAATTTGTCGAAATTCCGGGTGAGCACGTAACAGAGAAGTTCCACATTGATCGAAGTGGAAGCCAGCTCCGTGAGGCGCACGCGAACTGTGCTGGGTTCCACTATGGGATGGCTATTCAATACGCGGCGGATTTCCGAAAGCACATAGCGGAGATGGCCGGGCGAGGTGTCGGAGTGCAGCGCCAGCACGGTCTTGAAAAGCATCTTATCGCGACGGCTCAGGTTTTCGACATTGATGCTCGCGACGGTGCCGTTGGGAATGGCCAGCAGGGTCCTCTCTTCCGTGCGCACACGAGTCGAGCGCAGCCCAATATCCTCGACCGTGC
>Ga0187770_10001472_pt1 | contig 12518 bp, 11 predicted proteins | sample 0116_SJ02_MP02_2_FD_133154 | JGI IMG/M metagenome (GOLD analysis project Ga0187770, IMG submission 133154) | Tropical peat soil microbial communities from peatlands in Department of Meta, Colombia - 0116_SJ02_MP02_20_MG | ecosystem: Environmental > Terrestrial > Soil > Wetlands > Peat | place...
AACTGGTGCTGTCCGACGACGCCAAAACCCTTCTCGGCGGGGTGCTGGTCGGCGACGCCACTTCGTACGGGTTGTTGCGGCCGATGGTCGGCAGCCAGCTGCCCGGGGATCCGCTCGCGCTGATCGCGCCGGCGCAGTCCGGCGGCACGGCGGCCCTGGGAGTTGGGGCGCTACCGGATTCGGCGCAGATCTGCTCGTGCAACAACGTCACCAAGGGTGATCTGAGGGACGCGATCGCCGACGGCTGCGGTGACGTCCCCGCGCTCAAGTCCTGCACGGCCGCCGGCACCTCGTGCGGGTCGTGCGTGCCGTTGCTCAAACAGTTGCTGGAAGCCGAGGGCGTGGAACAGTCCAAGGCGCTGTGCGAGCACTTCAGCCAGTCGCGGGCAGAGCTTTTCGAGATCATTTCCGCTACCGAGATCCGGACCTTCTCGGGGCTGCTGGAACGCTTCGGCCGCGGAAAGGGTTGTGACATCTGCAAACCGGTGGTCGCTTCGATCCTGGCTTCCACCGGCTCAGACCACATACTCGACGGCGAGCAAGCCTCGCTACAAGACTCCAACGACCACTTCCTGGCGAACATTCAGAAGAACGGCAGCTACTCGGTGGTGCCTCGGGTACCCGGTGGTGACATCAAGCCCGAGCATCTGATTCTGATCGGCCAGATCGCACAAGAATTCGGGCTTTACACCAAGATCACCGGCGGTCAGCGCATCGACATGTTCGGCGCCCGGGTGGACCAGTTGCCGCAGATCTGGCAGCGGCTGGTCGACGGCGGCATGGAATCCGGCCATGCCTATGGCAAGGCTTTGCGCACCGTGAAGAGCTGCGTGGGCAGCGACTGGTGCCGCTACGGCCAGCAGGATTCGGTGCAGCTGGCCATCGACTTGGAACTGCGGTACCGCGGGCTGCGTGCACCGCACAAGATCAAGCTGGGTGTCTCGGGCTGCGCGCGGGAATGCGCCGAGGCGCGTAGCAAGGACGTGGGGGTCATCGCCACCGAAAAGGGCTGGAACCTTTACGTCGGTGGCAATGGCGGTATGACTCCCAAGCACGCTCAACTGCTGGCCAGCGACTTGGACACCGAGACGCTGGTGCGTTACATCGACCGATTCCTGATGTACTACATCCGGACTGCCGACCGGCTGCAGCGCACCGCGCCGTGGGTCGAATCGCTACAGGGCGGTCTCGATCACGTGCGCGAGGTCGTGTGCGGCGACTCGCTGGGCCTGGCAGCAGAGTTCGAGGCCGCAATGGAGCGGCACGTGCAGAACTACAAGTGCGAATGGAAGGGCGTGCTCGAGGATCCGGACAAGCTGTCGCGGTTCGTCTCCTTCGTCAACGCCCCGGACGCCGTGGACTCGACGGTGACGTTCACCCAACGTGCCGGGCGCAAAGTGCCTGTGCCCATTGGTATGCCGCGGGTCCGCTCGTAGATCTCCGGAGGAACTAGGAGAAAGATGACACTTCTCAACGACATTCGGGTGTGGACGACCGCCTGCGCCTACGACCATCTGATCCCAGGCCGGGGTGTCGGTGTGCTGCTTGATGACGGCACCCAGGCGGCGCTGTTCCGGCTGGACGACGGGTCGGTGCACGCGGTGGGCAATGTCGACCCATTTTCTGGGGCGGCAGTGCTTTCGCGTGGGATCGTGGGAGACCGCCAAAGCCGTGCCACGGTCCAGTCGCCCATCCTGAAGCAGGCTTTTTCGCTGGAAGACGGCTCGTGCCTGGACGATCCGAACTACTCGGTGCCGGTGTACCCGGTGCGGGTCACACTCGACGGCTCCATCCAGGTCGCGAGCGCGGACTAACCGATATCACCCACGAGATAGCGCTGCATCGTCGGGCCGATGGCGTCGACGATCGCGTCCACCGACATCGAGTGCAGCGGCTCGGAGCGTACTCCGTAGCGCATGATGCCCAAGCCGACGAGCTGAGAGGCGCACAACGACGCGCGGACGGCGACCTTGTCGACTCCCAGGACTTTCAGCAGCGGGCCGAAAACCGGACCGATGAACATGCTTTGCACGATCTCTGCGGTCTTGGCCAGCCCCGTGGATGCGATCGCACTGGCAGCGAAGGGCCCGCCGCCGGCCGCGTCCCAGGTGGTGATCAGCATGTGCAGGGTCCGGCGGCCCACCTGGTTAACCCCTCCGGTGACGATTCGGTCGATGAATTCCGGTGTGCCGAAGGGCAAACGCAGCATCTTCGCGACTGGGTCAAGGAGCCCACGCGATGGCTCTTCGCGACGGGGCATGGTGTCAGGATCGCCCCTACGAGAGCAAAGATCAAGCGTCGCCCGCGTCGGCGCGCCTGGTCAGCAAGCCTCTTAAGCTGCGGAGTTCGGCAACATGAGATGACCGTGAGGCTGCCGCTGCTGGCCGGACCGGCACGAACCACGCCGTGGGGTGGGCCACCGGGATGTCGGCATGGCCCGGCGGAATCGGTCGGCAATCAGCCGCGCCAGCCCGGGATGGGTGCCCAACGGTTGGCTGACCAGGTCGGCCCCGCAGGCACGCAGCCGTTCCTGAAACAGGCCATCGGCCAGCAGATAGGAGGCGACCACGACACGGCGCGCACCGCCGCGACAAGCGTCGGCCTTCGCCACAGCCACCGCCTCGTACAGTCTTGGATCTCCAGTCGCCGCAAACCCCAGGCTCACTCGTGATCCGGTCAGCGCCGACAACAGCGTCGCAGCGGTATCCAGGTCGGCGCGCGCTTTTTTATCCGATGTTCCCGCGGCCGCGAGAATCACCGAATCGCCAGGGCGCCAACCGCATTTCACCAACTGATGACCAACTATCCGGGCGATCTGGCCGCTCGGCCCCAAAGCGGGGGTGACGATCACATTCGGGTGTCCGCTGACGGCGACATGGCTGGGCAGATCGGCGCGGACGTGATATCCGCGGGACAGAAACGCCGGCACCACGATGGCGGGCCGCCCGGTAGCCCTCGCCTGCGACAGCACCTCGCTGGGTGTAGGTCCCACCACGTCGACGAACGCAACCCGCACCGACCCGCCGACAAGCGTGCTCACCTGCGCGGCAAGGTCTTCGATCAGTGCGACGCCGGCCGGTCGGCGGGTGCCGTGCGCCACCAGGATCAGGTCCATGGCGAACCGGACGAGTCGTCGATCGCCAGCCGGTAGCCGCGCTTGACCACCGTTGCGATGATGTTCTTGTCACCCAAAGCCGTTCGCAACCGCAGCACGGCCGTATCCACCGCGTGCGGGTCGTCGCTGTGGCCGGGCAGCGCCCGTAACAAGTCGCTGCGCGTGACGACATCGCCGGGTCGTTGTACCAGCGCGCGCAGTATCGCCATCCCGGACGGCGACAGCAGCTTCATGGAGCCATCGACCAGCACGCAGGTTCCGCGGATGTCAACCTTGTGGCCGGCGGCCTTCACGATGCACGACGCGAGCAGCGGTAGCTCCTCGGCTACATGTCGGGCCAATGCTCCCAACCGCATTCGTTCGGGTGATGACGTTGGGATGCCTTTACGGATCAGCGGTCTGGACGTTACCGGGCCGACGCACATCGCGTGCACATCAGTGCGCAAGGCTTCCAACAGTTGGTCCTCGATGTTCAACTCGCGGCTGCGTTCCAGCACCGCTGCTGCCGCAGGCGCCGAAGTGAAGGTGACCGCGTCGAATTGTCGTCGTGCAATCCAGCTGACCAGCTGATCGAAATTGCCGCCCAATGGTGTTGGCTTCCACCGATACACCCGGACGGGGACAACTTTGGCGCCCGCGAAACGCAACCCGCCGAGAAATTCCGGAAACGGGTCCCAAGCATCGGCAGCGCCGTGCAACTGGACGGCGACACGCATTCCGCGTACACCTGATTCGAGCAGGTATTCCAGCACCTCCTGTGAGGATTCGGACTCCGGAGACCACTCCTCGTGCAGGCCCGCGGAGCGCAGCGCCCCGGTCGCCTTCGGCCCACGCGAGACGATCCGCGCCGACGACAACGACTCGATGAGCTCGTTTGCCAGCCCCCACCCCTCGGCAGCGGCCAGCCAGCCGCGAAAGCCGATACCGGTGTGCACCACCAGAATGTCGGGTGGCTCAGCGATCAAAGCCGCGGTGTGGGTGTGCAGTTCATCATCGTCAGGCAGCGCGATCATGTTGATCGCAGGGGCGCTGCAGACCTCTGCGCCGTGCCGGCTCAGTAGTGCGCACAACTCCTCGGCACGCCGGGCTGACGTCACCGCAATCCGGTAGCCGGTCAGTGGCGCGGAGTCTGGCGGAGCCATATGACCTGTGTATGCCTGGGACGTTTCGGCTACGTTACCCAGCAATTGCTGACGCGTTGCCCTCACCGCTCGACCCCGACATCACACTCGTGCGGGCTCGGAGTGGGCCTGGGACTCAGGCACGCTCGCCGGCGCCGACACGGGTCGGCGCACATACCTCGCCCATGTCACGGCCGCAGCGGCGACATAGAACAATAAGAACGCCCAAAACGCCAACGTGTCGGTGCCGGTGCTGATGTAGGACTGTCGCAGTGCGAGGTTGATGCCTACGCCGCCCAGCGCGCCGAACGCGGCGACGAATCCGATCACCGCCCCCGACGTGCCTTGCGACCAGCGGCGGCGATCGGCCTCGGGGAGGTCAAGCCCGTGGCTACGCGCCTCGAAGACCGAGGGAATCATCTTGTACACCGACCCGTTGCCCAACCCGGCCAGGATGAACAAGGCCATGAATCCGCAGACGTAGCCGACGATGGTGGCTGCGCTGGTGCGGCCGGGCGAGTGGTCCTCGTGCGTGCTGATGGCGACCAGGAACGCGGTGACGACCCCCATCGTGGCTAGCACCCCCAGGGTGACGCGGCTGCCGCCGATGCGATCGGCCAGCCTGCCGCCGTAGATTCGGGCCACCGACCCCAGCGCCGGCCCGATAAAGACTAATTCGGCGGCGTGCAGCGAGGCCTGAGCGTGGCTTTGCCCGGTGCCGACAAAGCCGATCTGCAGAACCTGGCCGAACGCGAATGAAAATCCGATCCAGGAGCCGAAGGTGCCCAGGTAGAGCATCGCGAGCAGCCAGGTTTCACGCTCGCCGAGGATCGAGCGCAGGTGGCTCACGTCGTAGGTGGCGTGAGCCAGATTGTCCATGTAATGGGCCGCTCCCACGGCGACGGCCGTCACCAGCACCAGGTAAAGTCCGCACACCCAGTACGGTTCGCGGTAGCCGGCGACGGCGATGACCAGCAGCCCCACCAACTGAATCATTGGCACCCCAAGGTTGCCGGCCCCGGCGTTGAATCCCAGCGCGAAGCCCTTGCGCCGATGCGGGTAGAAGGCGTTGGTGTTGGTCATCGACGCCGCGTAGTTGGCACCGCCCATTCCGGTCAGCGCTGCGCACACCAGATACGGCCACAGCGGCAGGCCGGGGTGGGCCAGCAGCCAGATCGTGCCGACGGTGGGCACGATTAACACAACGATCGAAAACACCGTCCAGTTACGGCCACCGAAGGTGGCAATGCCCAGCGAGTAGGGGATACGTAAACACGCCGCGACCAACGTGGCCGTGGCGCCCAGCAGAAATTTGTCAGCCGCGGAAAAGCCGTAAACGTTTTGCGGCATGAAAAGCGCCAGCACCGGAAACAGGGTCCAGACACCGAAGGCGGTGTGGTCGCAGGCCACGATCCAAAGCAGGTTGCGGCGGGCGATTTTGTTGTTGCCGGCCTCCCAGGCCGCCGTGTCTTCCGGATTCCAGTCCGTGATGAGGTGGTTGCGGCCCATCCGATCTCGACCTTTCGTGGACGGAGTTCTGCCACCCGCCGAAGAATCGTCACCCCGCAAGGTGGCGCGCATACAAATCCCTCTCGTCAGGCCGTCCCACCGACCGGCGCAGGGTGAAGAAGTATGCCCCGCGGTGTTTTTCGATGCTCACATTCGGTATGGAAGTCCGTCAACTCAATCTGGCCCATATCGGCTGTAAGTTGAATTCGAGTTGTCTGGTAAATCGCTGAAGACAATCAGGCTGCACGCTAAATAGTTAGCCACGCCAAGTGGTTTCGATCTCGTCGCGGAATCTTTGTGATTTGGAATACGTTTCGCGCCAGGAGCCGATTTACCAAACGTCCCCTGGGCGCCAATCGCACATCAAGTCTGCGGAGGTGTCCAGGCTGATTCCGATGGGCAGGACGAACACCGTGCCGTCGTCGTCGGCGGTACGGGTCGGACCGGTGGGCGACAGAACCCATGTAGGCCCGCCCCAACGCAACCAGCCCCGTGCCGTGTACCTGCGCCGGGCGGTGCCCGTCGAACTGAGGGCGCCCAGTTGGTAGGCGCCGCGGATCACCTGCTCGATGCCGTCCAGCACGGCATGCATCAGTCCTTGGCCGCGGTAGTCGTCCCGTACCGCGACGCCTTCGACGTAACCGCAGCGGAAAGCGTTGTTGCGGTGAATCAATCGGCGTTGGACCACGGCGGCGTGGGCGATGATCTCGCCGTGATGCCAGATCAGGGCGTGCATGCCGCCAAGTGCGTGGTCCCAGTCGCTCTCGGTGAATTCCCCCGCGAATGCGGTTGTGACCATTTGCCGGACGTGTTGGCGAGTCTCGCGGTCGAGATCGGCGGTGTGGACCAGGCGGGCGGTGTGTACCTCGGGGTGCACGGTCCTACTCTAGTAGCCTTCTCCGGTGGCCGGCGCTACGAGAACGGCCAGCCCACGGCAGTCGAATGCGGCCGGGCGCCAACTGGTGACCTGGGTCGTGCCCAGTGCAGCCGCACATACTGGCCGGGCCGTATCTGGGCGGCCTTGTCGATGTCCTCGTCGGTGACCACACCGACGACCGGGTAACCGCCCATGATCGGGTGGTCGGGTCCCAGGATCACGGGTAAACCGTTGGGCGGCACCTGGATCGCGCCGCGCGTGGCGCCTTCGCTGGGTAGCTGTCGATCCGGGTAGCGGTACTGCACCGGGCGGCCCTCCAACCGCATCCCGACCCGGTTGCTGCGGTTGGATGCCATCCAGATCGTGTGGACCAAGGCGTCGGGATTGACCAGCCAGTCGTCGCGCGGCCCCGGTACCACCATCAGTTCCACCAGATGCTCGCAGATGGCCGCCACCGGGGCCTGGTCGAGTTCGGGGTAATCGCTGGTGTGCTCGCCGACCGGGAGCTGGTCTCCGGTCTTCAGCGGTGCCGGCCCGATCGCCGACATCACGTCGTAGCTGCGCGAACCCAGCACCGGCTCCACGCAGATGCCGCCCCGCACGGCCAGGTACGTCCGCAGCCCGGCGCGCGGCGCACCCAGCGCGATCACCTGGCCGTCGCGAACATGGTGAATGCTGTTGGTGCCGAACTTGATTCCGTTGACCGTTGGGTCGGTGTCAGCGCCCGTCACCGCGATGTCGACATCGCCGCCGCAGACCCGGGCCGCGAAACCGCCGAACGTTACTTCGACGGTGGCGCGGTCATCGGGGTTGGCGACCAGCCGGTTGGCCAGCTTATGTGCGCGGCGGTCGGCGGCCCCGGACCGGCTGACGCCGAGGTGGGCCAGTCCCGGCCGGCCGAGGTCCTGGACCACGGCGAGCGGTCCGGTGCGCAGAATCTCCAGGGTTGCCATGGCGGTCTCCTTGGTCACACGGCCCGGAACTGAACCCACATGCCATGCGTCAGCAACGCGGGACTGGGCCGCTCGAGGTCCCACAGCACCGCGTCGGTGTGGCCGATGAGTTGCCAACCGCCGGGCGAGCGACGCGGATATATCGCACTGAATTCGCCGGCCAGCGCAACCGAGCCGGCCGGTACCACGGTCCTCGGTTCAGCCCGGCGCGGCACCCGCAGGCGTGGGTCGCCGTCGACCAGGTACGTGAAACCCGGTGCGAACCCACTGAATCCGACCCGCCACAAGGTGGAGGTGTGGGCATCGATCACCTGTGCGCTGGTCAGCCCGGTGTGGCCGGCGACCTCGGCGAGGTCCGGGCCGTCGTAGACGACGTCGATGACCACGTCGGCGCTGCGGGCCGCCGAAGCGGTCTCACCGGCGGTGACCCGCATCTTACGTAGCCGCTGTCGGATCACCCCTTGGTAGCGGGGGGCGTCGAGCTTCACCAGCACCGTACGGGCGGCCGGGACGATGTCGACCACACCGGGGAGGGCCGCAGCACGCAATGCCGCCGCCCATGCCAAAACCTCGGTGGTGCTGCCGCATTGGACCAGCAGAGCTTGGTCGCCGTAATCGAATACGGTATTGCCAACCAGCTCCGTCGGCAGGTCCACCGAAAAATCCGTCACGCTCATTACTCGACGGTAACCTCGGGATCGCACCAGGCGGGAGGGGGCATTGAGAGATTTTCGAGCACTGCCAGAGCTGTCTTAGCAAATGCTCACACAAGCGCGGTTCAACCCAGGATCTTGCCGATCTGCGGGGGGAGTTGATCGGCGACCATCGGGTAGCTCAGCGTCGAGGCGAAGGCGATCGCGCCGGCCAGGTCCTTGGTGGTGAAGATGTGGCGGTTCTGCGCGGTGGCTTGCGACGCCGCCACCTCGGGGTCGGCCAGTAACGCCTTTTGGTCGTCCGGGCTTTCGGTTGTCCAGATCACCACGTCGGCGGAGTCAAGTACCGCTCTGATGTGATCGCGCGGGATGACGGCGCGGTGATCGGTGCCGAAGGGTTTGATGCTGTCGGTGATGACCAGACCCATCTCGTTGAGGAAGTCGGTCCACCAGCCCGCCATGGTGGCGACCACAGTGCCCTGCCACAGCGTGCCCTGCATCAGCAACGCCTTCTTGCCGGTCCATTGCGGGTTCTTCTTGGCGACGGCGGCGAACTGTTGATCGACGGTGTCGATCAACGACTTCATCTGGTCGGCCTGAAACACCGCCTGCCCGATGGCGGTCGCCTGCTCCTTCCACGGTTCGAAGAAGGCGTCGCCGTCCGACTGCGGGACCGTCGGGGCGATGGCGGACAGCTTCTGGTAGGTATCGGCATCCACTCCGGCGTTGACGGCGACGATCAGGTCCGGTTTGAGCCCGGCGATTTGGTCGACCGGAATTCCGTTGTCGAGGTTCAGCACCACCGGCTGCGCCCCGCCGAGTTTGGGCTGGGCCCACGGCCATACCGCGAACGGCTGGTCACCGAACCAGTTGGTCACTGCGATCGGCACCACGCCCACCGCGAGCAGGTCGTCTTGCTCGGTGTAGCCGGCGCTGACCACGCGCTTGGGCGGCTCTTTGACGACAGTCTGACCGAACAGGTGGGTGATCGTCACCGATCCGCCGCCGGCGGTGCCGGGAGCCGGTTTGCGTGACGCGCACGCCGGTGACGTGCCGGCGACCGCGGCGACGCCGGTGACCCCTGCGAACTGCAAGAATCCCCGTCGATTCCATCCCTGTCGCATCGCGTGAGAGTATCGCGTTCCCCTATCACACCCCCATCGCCGCGCGGTGAGCCGCTCAGCCCGGCGGCATGCTGGCCGTCCTCGGGCGGCTGTGGAAGGGTGCCGTCATGGCACCGGTCGATGCGGCTGCTAACATCGACACCGCGAAATACCTTGCGGGACAGAATGTCCGGGAAGATGGGGCGCGGGCGCGCCGGGCGGCTGCCGCGGTAACTCTCCGGCAGCCGGTTGCTGCGGGGCTTTCAGATGGCGTTGCGCGCCGCTAGTTCTGACAAACGCGCCAAGGCCGTTGCGATATCCACGTATTCCCGGCGTAACCGGGCACGCCCAGACCGGTAACAGTGCGTCTTTAGCGTCGAGGCGTCAGTGCACGCGCCTCGTCGACAGGGGATCCGCCGGATGACCATGACCACCACACCGGTACTGCAGCCCGCGCCACCGCGCGAGCATCATGCGGGACGGCACTGGATCGACGACTGGCGCCCCGAAGATGAAACGTTCTGGGAGACGACCGGCAAGCCTGTCGCCCGTCGCAACCTGATCTTCTCCATCTTCGCCGAGCACATCGGGTTCAGCGTGTGGATGTTGTGGAGCATCGTGGTCGTCCAGATGACCGCCGTCGGCGCTCCCGGACATCCTGTGCATCACGCCGCCTCCGGCTGGGCACTCACCGCCAGCCAGGCCCTCTGCCTGGTCGCCGTACCCAGCGGTGTCGGCGCCTTCCTGAGGCTGCCGTACACGTTCGCGGTCCCGATCTTCGGTGGCCGCAACTGGACGACCATCTCGGCGTCACTGTTGCTGATCCCCTGCCTGCTGCTGGCCTGGGTGGTCAGCCATCCGCATACCCCGTTTCCGGTGCTGGTGGCGATCGCCGCGACGGCCGGCCTCGGCGGTGGCAACTTCGCCTCGTCGATGGCCAATATCTCGTTCTTCTACCCGGAAAAGGACAAGGGCTGGGCGCTGGGCCTCAACGCGGCCGGGGGCAACATCGGCGTAGCGGTCGTGCAGAAGATCATTCCGCCCGTTGTGGTCGCGGGTGGCGGGGTGGCATTGTCGCGTGCCGGACTGTTCTACGTGCCGTTGGTGGTCGCGGCCGCACTGTGCGCGTTTCTGTTCATGAACAACCTCACCGAGGCGAAGGCCGACGTGAAGCCGGTCTGGCAGTCGCTGCGCCATCCTGACACCTGGATCATGTCGTTGTTGTACATCGGCACCTTCGGGTCTTTCATCGGGTACTCGGCAGCCTTTCCGACGCTGCTCAAGACGGTGTTCGGCCGCGGTGATATCGCTTTGGCCTGGGCGTTTCTGGGCGCCGGCATCGGATCGGTGATCCGGCCCCTGGGCGGCAAGCTCGCCGACCGGGTCGGCGGAGCCCGCATCACCGCCGCCAGTTTCGTCATGCTTGCCGCCGGGGCCGCGGCCGCGCTCTGGTCCGTCAACGCCAAAAATCTGCCGCTGTTCTTCGCCAGCTTCATGTTCTTGTTCGTGGCCACCGGTATCGGCAACGGCGCGACGTACCGGATGATCCCGCGGATCTTCAAAGTCAAAGGCGAGCTCGCCGGCGGCGATCCCGACACCATGGTGCGCATGCGCCGCCAGGCCGCAGGTGCACTGGGCGTCATCTCGTCGATCGGCGCCTTCGGCGGGTTTGTCGTGCCGCTGGCCTACGCCTGGTCGAAATCGCAGTTCGGCACCATCGAACCCGCGCTGCGGTTCTACGTCGTGTTCTTCCTCACCCTGCTGGTAATCACGTGGTACTGCTACCTGCGCAAGAAAACGGGGCCGGGGCAGCGGGTCGTTTAGCGCTTCTGCTCATACTTTTCCCAAGGGCTGTAGTCGGCGATCAGCTTTTCCTGCGGCGGCCGCTGGTCGACCGGCACGTGCTGCAGGTTGATCCGGATCCGGTACCAGATCGAACTCGGTCCGCGCATGCCGTCGACCAGGATGTCGGCCGGGTGCAGCCTTCCGGCAACCGCGGGATAGCGGCCGCGCCAGGTGTCCAGCGCGGCCATCGCCTCCTCCTTCGTCTGGGTGCGGGCGATCTCGATGAGCGGCATCGATGAAACCCGTCTGCCGTCGGCACGCTTCGCGGGGTCTTTTGCGCCTCGCGGCGCCCGCTCCGCGGGTCCCATTTCTTCGGCCAGCATCAGCAGCCGGTCAAGTGCGCCAACCGCGTCGTCCATCCCGGCCCACGGGTCGCCCAATTCGGCGAACCGGCCGGGCACCGTGTCGATGGTGAACGCCTCGGGCTGGCAGTCGGCGACCTCGCTCCAGTGCAGCGGAGTCGACACCCGGGCATCCGGAGTCGCCCGCAGCGAGTAGGCCGACGCCACGGTGCGGTCCTTGGCGTTCTGGTTGAAGTCGACGAACACACCTTGGCGTTCTTCCTTCCACCACCGGCTGGTCGCTGTATCGGGCACCCGCCGCTCCACCTCACGGGCAACGGTCTGGGCGGCCAGCCGCAGCTGGCTGAAGCTCCAGCGCGGGGCGATCCTGGCGTAGATGTGAAAGCCGCGGGACCCGGACGTCTTCGGCCACCCGACCAGCCCGTAGTCCTCCAGCACCTCGCGGGTCACCAGCGCGACGTCGACGATCTCTTGCCAGGAAACCCCGGGCATCGGATCCAGGTCGACTCGCAGTTCGTCGGGGTGGTCCAGGTCGCCGGCGAGCACCGGATGCGGGTTGAGGTCAATGCACCCCAGGTTGATCACCCACGCCAGTCCGGCGGCGTCGTGGATGACGGCTTCCGCGGCAGAAGTGCCCCGCGCGTAGCGCAGTTCGGCAACATCGACCCAGTCCGGGCGGTTGGCCGGAGCGCGCTTCTGGAAAGCCGCTTCTTGGGCAATGCCCTTGACGAAGCGCTTCAGGATCATCGGCCTGCCGGCCACGCCGCGCAGCGCCCCGTCGGCGACGGACAGGTAATAGCGGACCAGGTCCAGCTTGGTATACGGGCCCGTGTGGTCTCGGGCTTCGAACACCACCCGGTCCGGATGGGTGATCGTGACCTGCCGGCCCGCCACCTCCAGCGAAACCGGGCCGGTCATCGCGTCCATGGTAGTTCGGCAAGATTTTCTGGCCGGATTGCGACGGACGTCACATATGGTGGATTTCATGCCTAACCTCATTGGCCTAGGCGGGCAGACTCCCGCCAACATCGTGGGCAAAG
>Ga0187770_10001473_pt1 | contig 12518 bp, 12 predicted proteins | sample 0116_SJ02_MP02_2_FD_133154 | JGI IMG/M metagenome (GOLD analysis project Ga0187770, IMG submission 133154) | Tropical peat soil microbial communities from peatlands in Department of Meta, Colombia - 0116_SJ02_MP02_20_MG | ecosystem: Environmental > Terrestrial > Soil > Wetlands > Peat | place...
AGCACACTGCAGACTACTGCGCCAACATAGCGAGGTACATAATAATGTTGGGGGAAAGTGAACACAAAATACCAGATCAAGTTCTGACTCTAATGTCCCAATCTGGCAAAGAAGCCATTGACTTGTACGATAGAGCGGTCGAAAATTTCTTTTCGAAGAATGTAGCCAACTCGGTTGAAATATTGGAGGGAGAGCAGAAGGTCGAAAAACTCGATCAAGAAATAGCTTCCAAGGCCTTTATGCACAAGCAAGAGAATCTAGTGACTTGCGCCATCTGCTCCATACGAGACGACATTAAAAAGATCGCTGAAAGCGCGGCTGACATCGCGGAAGTGTCCATTGACCGAGCTTACAAAATGACTGCTTAATCCCGCTTCGAGGGTTTGTAGCTCAGAGTTAACGCCAACTTGGACAGTGAGATTTCTTTCTGCAGTATCTTTCTTGCTAGCAGTAGTGCTGAATTGTAATTGTAGATTTCGTCTTTTTCAAGTCGTGCTTCTCTGAGGATTTCTCTTTCTAGTCTATACTTTACGTCGCCTACAGCAAGTGCCCCGATACCGAAAATTCCATGGGCGATTTCTTTCATGTCGTCCTTCAACTCTAGCCCTTCAACTCCCAATGGTGGAACGGCGTTGATGTCCACTATGACTTTCATGAGCTTGAGCTCGTTGAATAGTTCCTTATCTATGATGCGAATCCCTCTCGTGCCGGCGCATAAGATAACATCAGCTTTCTGAATTAGGTCAAGCTTATCGGCACGTGTTGGTGCAAAAACTCCTTTGACTTTTGCCCCGTGCTCTTTCGCGAGAAGTCTTGCAACGTTCTCGATGTGCTCTTGTCCATCTTTTCTTTCAGGGTTGATGCTCGCAATTACGACGTCCGATCCTAGTTTGGCAAGTAGAATCGATGCTATCTGCCCGACTGATCCGGTGCCGAACACTGCGCAGGTTTTGTCTTTAAGTTGACCGAGCTTGTTAGATTCGAGAGCTTTCTCCATCTTCGCAACGACAGCTGCTGCGGTTGTGTATGCACCGCCGGGGTCGACTATTATGCTTGATTTGAACGGCTGAAACATTGTTCCCTTAACTGCTTTGAAGACTTCTTCGGCTTTCTCTGCGTCTTTCCCTCCGACGAAAAAGCACGTGTGTTTGACGGCTTTTGGTCCTCTGGAAAACAGCGCATCTTGGGCTATTCTCTTGGCATCTCCAGGTTTCACGTTTTCGTACGGTATCACTGCGTCGTATCCAGTGTCGTATGCAATACAAATATCGAATGGGCTTGCTTTCTCATCCGTGTCTAGATAGAATAAGAGAAAAGGTGAGATTTCAGAGCTTTTCTTCAAGATCGGTTTGACCTGAATTTGCATTGACTGCAACAAATCTGCGGAGTCGTCTGGACGCGAGCCGACAACCTCGGCCGACACCACCTTTCTTGACAATCTCATACTTTCAACGCGCACATTCAAGGATTCGAGTAGCTTTTCAATTCCACTCGCATGTTCGGGGCTGGAAAGATGAAGGCTTGCGATATCGTTCTTGGATTCCAGCTCTCTTGCATGGTTCATAATGCCCATTGTGATCCAGTCTTCCCGTACTGGAAAAGCTGTTTCTCTTTCTTGTTCCTCGAGTTCAAGCTGGAGACATTGGCCGTAGGCAATCAGGTATCCTTTTTCTAGCGGATCTTGATTCTTTCTACTGGACATCACATCTAATGCCTTTAGTACGCTTGTTAACTGTTCCTTCTTTTTGTTTAAATTGGCTGCGAGATAGTTTCTAGCGTTTGCGTCGATGTCGACGGCAAAGAATGGAACGCCCTTCCTCTTGAATAGTTCTGCTAGGATGTTGTTCTTATGGAAATCGTTTTCGGACCTCATCCCTAATTCTTCTGTGACAAAATCAGGTTTGACTTCGTCTAGCATGTTCTCCAAAAACTTGTAGAAGGTCGTGGACGGTTTGGAGAGTGCTTGTAGCATGCGAGACTGTCCGTTCGGGAGTGGTTCAAGCATCCAAAACGGTTCGTTGTACTCTTTTTCTACGATTGTAGTTGAAAGCTTCTTTTCTTTTAAGGGTGCGATTTCAAGAGTTTCCATTTAACTCGTCCTCGCTACGCACATAGCGGGCCGGCGTTTATATATCTAGTCGAAATACGTTATATATCATTATATACGGTATATACAAGTTCGAGGAGGCGAATCCTACTCTTTCATGGTTTTTTGTTGGACTCGTCGTCCAAAGACGGTGCAAGCATTAGCTTGGATTTGACCTTAAGTTTCCCTTCTTTCGAATGTGGTCTTCTCACGACCGCGTCACCATATTTCTCTATCTCTCTGGCTTCTTCAGCCAGCCTAGCGGCCATTTGAGCAATTTCATGGGCGGAGGCCACTAGTGGAATGTACTTTCCGCTTTCTTTTTCTATGAAGCAAGCTTGAAGGTTGACTTCGGCAATCTTTTCGGTCAACTCGTATGCGGCCATCGCTTTTGCTCGTGCGTATGGATTTGTGAAATCTGAATTGTCTCGGATGGTATTTATATCGACGACCACCCTTGGCAAAACTGGCCCGGTTCCAGACTTGATTGCATGAACCAGTTTGTCGATTTCCTGTTGGACTATTCTGTATACGCCGGTGATAGCCAACACTTTTATGATGTTTGAATTGAAAATCGCCATTTCTATAGCATCTAGGAATTCTCTTCTTGCTCCGATGAGTGGATCTCCTGTTATGATTATGTAGCCAATGTTCTGTTTCTCGAGATCAGCCTTGATTCGTTTTGCGGGTGCGTCAGAAATGACCACGCTGGGCAAACCGCTGCTTGAGAATCTCTCTCTCGCCTTTGCTGGTCCAGGTATCGATGGGTTAGGTGATATGAGAACTAGAAGTTGTGGGTCAAGTTCGAACATCTTAGGCAATGTTTCTTCAACATCTTCTACGGCCATCTTTGGTCCTGTGGATAGAATTCTGGCTTTTATGTCCTGGCGGTCTGCCAGCTCGTCTAGGATAAGTTCGAAAAGAGGTGAAGATCCTATGTTACCACACTTGAAGATCCCTATTTTCACACACTGTTTGTCTGCCAAGCTTTGACCCTGCTTCAATTGTCATTGCGATGCTTATACGTTTAAAAGTTGCTGTATAGCGCGCCAAATTGTTGAACGCACAAGGAAAATCTTATATGATGTGTAAAAATTTACATAGGATTGCAAAATGAAGCAACTGTCTACAAAGAGCGTAGCTTTCGTATGCGTTTTTGCAGCTTTTCACTGCACCTTGTACTTGATTTCGCCTCCAGTTTTGTGGCGGAATTGGGCCATTTATCTGGCTCCGATTGAAGGGATAATTCTTGGTCCTTGGGCTGGTTTTTTGGCTGCCTTGATTGGAAGCACGATTGGCAGAATAGTGCTTCCTACGCCGTTGTGGATGTTTGGAATAATCGCCGAGCCGTTGAGTGTTTTGACTGCTGGCTTCTTGGTTAGAAGAACATGGAAACCAGTAGTGGCTATTTACGCGGCCATGTTTTTGGCCTACTTTGCTAGCCCCCTTGGTAGGGAACTTCCAGTTTGGCCATTGTCGGATGCTGTGATTGCTTTGTGCTTGGTTTATCCAGCTGCAAAATTGAGCAAGAACTTGTTCGGCGAAAACGTCAAACTCTTGCCAGTGTCCCTCGCGATTGTGTCTTTCATAACTGTGGCAACAGACGGCCTCGCCCGCGTTTTTCTGCTTGTTCCAGCGGGATTATACGGCGTTTTGTTCATGACCCAGGAGGCGGTGTTGTCCGCCTTCGTGGGTGGCGGTATTAACTCCTTCATAGAGGATGCACTTGTCATCGTCGTTTCTCTCGTTGTTGGAGTTCCAATTGTTTTGGCACTTCGAAGGGTTATGAATCTCGAAAAACCATTGAGCTAGCAGTTTTCTCTTTCGGTGTTGCTGGGCTAATATACCTAGCGCGGTGGCCCAAACTAGCTTCTTTTTTGTCCAAGAATACCGCAATTGTTTAATATGAAACACAGGGACTCTAGATATTCGTTTAGAGGGCTAGTGATGGTTGCGGTTGAAGTTTTGGAAAAGCTCTGCAACGCTTGTGGAGTTGCAGGCAGGGAAGAAGAGGTTCGAAGTTTGATGATTAAACTGTTGAAGCCCTGCGTGGACGAGGTCAAGGAGGACAAGCTGGGCAACGTGGTCGGGATCAAGGAAGGCGCAAAGAACGCTCCTAAAGTGATGCTTGCGGGTCACATGGACGAAATCGGCTTGTTTGTCAAGACGATTTCGAAGGAGGGTTACCTCCAGTTCGCGAAAATAGGCGGAATAGACGATCGTGTTCTGCTGGCGCAGAAGGTGATGGTCTACACTGACAAGGGGCCACTGCACGGGATAATAGGTTCAAAACCCCCGCACATACAGAAAGAAGATGAACGCAAGAAGGTCATTCCATATGACGAGTTGTTCATCGACGTCGGGGCTGCAAGTCAGGAGGAAGCCAAGAAGATAGGCGTGAGAATCGGAGACTCAGTGGAGTTCGACGTGAAGTTCGCATCTATGAACAAGGACATCGTGATTGGCAAGGCCTTGGACGACAGAGCCGGGTGTGCCGCGATGATCGAGGTTCTGAAGCTTTTGCAAAAGACTGAGTGCACGATTTACGCCGTGGGAACTGTGCAGGAAGAGGTCGGGTGTAGAGGAGCGACAACCTCTGCTTTCGGAATATACCCTGACGTGGGGCTCGCGCTCGACGTGACAGTGGCCGGCGACATCCCGGGAGTTAAAGAAGTTGAGGCTCCCACGAAGCTCAAGAAAGGCCCTGCGCTGGTAGTTGCTGACGCGATGCACATATCACATCCGAAGGTTCTGAGGCTGTTGACGGAAGTCGCGGAGGAAAACAAGATTCCTTACCAGCTTGAAGCAGGCTTGGCGGGAGGAACAGACGCTGGGCGTATCTCTCTGGCGAGAGAGGGGGTGCCGAGCTGCAGCATCTGCGTGCCGACGCGTTACATTCACAGTCCCACATCGCTTCTCAGCCTAACCGACGTGGAAAACACTGTGAAACTCACCGTTGCCGCAATCAGGAAAGTACCGAAATACTTCTAAATCGCGAACCATGTTTGTCAGGTGCAAACGGTTCTCATAAAACATATCTAGGCGCAAATCAGTCCTTGAAGACGGGTGTGAAGCTGATGAATGCGGCAAACTCGCTGAGTGAAACAGCCACAAAACATTTCAAAGATGGGTACAACTGCTCCCAGAGCGTTCTGCTAACCATGGCCGAGTATTGGAAATGCAAGGATGAACTGATTCCCAAAGTGGCCACTGCGTTTGGCGGAGGAATGGCAAGGTGCGGTTCAGTTTGTGGGGCCCTAACTGGCGGTCTGATGGCCATCGGGATAAAGTATGGGACAAACGAGCCCCCGATGGGAAAAGAAACACGTGCCTACGAACTCGGCGAAACATTCTACAGGCGTTTTGAGAAACAGAATGGAAGCGTCATGTGTCGAGAACTTATAGGGCTTGACCTCTCTGATACAGAACAGCGCAAGAAAGCCCGGGAAGAACACGTGTTTGAAAAGAAGTGCACAGCTTTCGTGAAGAGTGCCGTCGAAATTCTCGCCGCCCTCAGCCCAGACAAAATCTAGGCGCCGTCAATTTCTCCTACGAAGTACCTCATCAAGATAAAGGTGAACAGCGCCCCTATCGCATAAGGCGAGAGAAGAGTGGCTGAGTTGAAGCCGCGCGCGCCTTTTCACCTTCAGGCAACATGCAAAATCGTTTTAAAACCAACCACTTCATTATTCTCAAGGTCAGACGGTTGGGCGACGATAAGGGCTATGAATTTCTGGAGCACACCGCAGACGCGTACATCGCTGCCTATGGCAGGGACTTGACAGAGGCTTTTGAGAACGCTGCGGTTGCAATGTTCGATGTGATGACTGAAGTGAAAACCGTCAATCCCAGGTTTGAGGATTTGGTCATTGCTGAGGGTGAGGATGAGTACAGCCTTCTCTACAGTTGGCTTGAAGCATTACTCATCAAGTCTGAAACGAACCGGATGCTCTACTCCAAATTCAAAATTCTAGAAATCGCACAGACTAGAAGAGGCCTCAAGCTTGAGGCTAGGATTTGGGGAGAGAAATTCAACCCGACAAAGCATCTGCAGAAGGTAGGCGTCAAAGCCGTCACCTATCACCGCATGGAAATCCTCAAAGAACCTGGAAAAGTGACCTTGAAATTCATCCTGGACATTTGAGAAATCACCTAGACATGCTCACAAAATGTTAATATGTGGCTGAATGGCTTCTATGACCAGAGAAGGGAGAAAGGGGCGAGTAGAATTAATGAGCAATTTCAAGAGTGTAGTTGAGCAGCTTAGAAACTTGGAGAGTGAACGCAAAAACCTCTTACTGGAGATCGAGGAACTCAAGAAGATGGCGGACTCAAAGGCCAAAGCTCTAGAGAGCGAGGTCGGTATGCTGAGGGAGGAAGTGAAGTCCTTGAGAATGCTTCTAGGTGCAGAAGAACCACCGGCTGGTGAGGAGCAAGAACAGAAAAAGAAGCCCCGCAAATAACAATCTTCGCTTAAAGTGCAGCAGCCTGTCGAAAAGGACACAGGCTAAAGCTGGACTTAAGATGTCAGACAAGAATTTTCGGCGGTCATAGGCGATCAGAAGATCTTGAGCTTCTGTCTTATGGAGTGTCTATGCGGTTCGTTATGCGGCAATCCTGCCGTCTTGTACCGTAGAAATCCTGTGTAAACAATCCTAGTTTTGCTCGGTTCATGTGGATGCAACACGAATACAACGTTGCATTGGTCGTTTTCGCAGAAATACCTGCTCTTGGCTTCTTGCTCTTTCCTCAGGGGGTTTCCACATTCAGGACAGTCAACCATGCCCGACCCTCAACGAGAAAGTCGTGGAGGCGATTAAAGACATTATTCCAAAACTGGAAACATGCTAGTAACGAGTCCTGAAAGGGAAGAGAAGGATGAGGCGAGGATGAGGCCCCGTCTTGTAATCTTGACACGTTCCTTGGTTTGGCAAACGCGCTGTTTTCTATTCCGCCTGATTGGCCTGTTCAACCATGACAAATGTTTCGGCGAAAACATTTAAGCAGGCAGTCACCGGTAGGGTTCACGAGAAACGCAGCGGATGATTAGCAGATGCACGTGACAAAACTTGAAGAACACATAGATTTAATCGATGTTGAAACGGCTGGTTTGGAGAATTTCATCGCGAGCTACGTCCTGAAAGGAAAAAGCGTTGCAATCATCGAGACAGGTCCGACTTCCTCGGTGCCCAACCTCCTTGCTGGTCTTGGAAAGTTAGGCGTCAAACTGGAAGACGTGGCCTACGTTGCAGTATCACACATTCACCTCGACCATGCAGGAGGAGCTGGAACCCTCTTGAAAAGTCTGCCTAACGCCAAGGTCATCGTACATCAAAGGGGGGCACCTCACTTGGCCAATCCTGAGAAGCTTTGGCAGAGTTCGAAGGAGGTTCTCGGCAAAATAACCGAATTGTACGGAGAGCCTGAGCCAGTTCCGCCCGGAAGAATCATTGCAGCAGAGGATGACATGAGCTTTAGCCTTGGAAAAAACGTTAACCTAAAAGTCGTGGAGACTTTAGGCCATGCTTCTCATCATCAGAGCTACTTCGAGACTTTGGGCCGCGGAGTTTTTCCTGGAGACGCGGCTGGCGTTTACCTGAAAGAATTCGATGCAATCGTGCCCACAACACCGGAACCTTTTCGTCTGGACAGTGCATTAGAGGCCTTAGATAAGCTAACTGGCCTGAAACCAAAGGCTCTTTACTACAGTCATTTTGGAGACGCGTCCAACCCCGTTGAAAGGCTTGGGGCATACGCTGAACAGTTGCAGTTGTGGGCGAAAATCGCGCGGCAAGGAATACAGGAAAAACAGAGCCTGGAAGAAGTGCGTCGGAAGATTATTGAAAATGATGGGCAGATTCAGAAAACCTTGAAATTCATTAAAGCTCACCCAGTGTGGAACGAAACCGTTCTTAGCAACAGCGTGCAGGGGTTCATGCGGTTCGCCGAGAAGTCCCGAAGCAACACGTCATAGCTTGCTCTGAAGAGTCAAGATCGTTTATATTTGCGCTTCTTTACCTTTTGTGTATTGAGCAGGTGAAAAAATGGAAGAAGGAGAAGGTCATCGTCCTTCGGAGAGAATTCCGCTTGAAAAAATAGACGATTGCTCTTGGCGCATTCCGAAGTACAAGCCGGGGATGAGGGTCACTGGCTTAGTCTTCGCTAACAGAGAGTTGCTGGACAAGATGCAGACCGACAGGACCCTGCAGCAGTGCGTAAACGTTTCACACTTACCCGGCATATACAAATATTCAATCACCTTGCCTGACGGGCATGAAGGTTACGGTTTCCCGATAGGCGGCGTCGCCGCAACAGACTATGAAGAAGGCGTGATAAGTCCGGGCGGCGTGGGCTACGACATCAACTGCGGTGTCCGCCTCGTCACGACGAACCTCTCTGAACAGGATATACGACCGAAGCTCGGCCAACTGGCAGAGACTATTTTCAACAACGTACCCTCTGGACTTGGAAGCCGTCGGAAAGACTTTCAGGTGTCGCAACACGACTTGGACACGCTTACAACGAGGGGGGTTCCATGGGCGATAGACAAGGGGCTGGGCTGGCCTGAAGATGCTGAGCACTGCGAGGAAAACGGTTGCATGAAAAACGCTAACCCTGACAAAGTCTCATCGAACGCAAAAGGCAGGGGATTGACGCAGATTGGCACTCTTGGTTCTGGAAATCACTTCTTGGAAATCCAGAAAGTGGACAAAATACTCGATTCGCGCACGGCCAAGGTGTTCGGGTTAGAGCATGAAGGCCAGGTCACCGTTATGATTCACTGCGGTTCAAGAGGGTTCGGCCATCAGGTTTGCTCAGACTACCTTCGAGTGATGGAGAGGGCAGTTCAAAAGTACAAAATGGTTCTTCCAGACAGGGAGCTTGCCTGTGCGCCTGGAAAAAGCCAAGAAGCGGAGGATTATTATCAAGCGATGGCGTGCGCCGTCAACTACGCGTTCGTCAATCGACAGACGATCCTCCACTGGGTTCGACAGAGCTTCCAGCAGGTCTTCAGGGAAAACCCCGAAAAATTCGGGCTAAAGCTCGTCTACGACGTCGCTCACAACATCGCCAAAATAGAAAATCACAAAGTCAACGGAGACCAGAAGAAAGTTTGGGTCCACAGAAAAGGAGCGACACGAGCCTTCCCGCCTGGACACCCAGAAATACCCGCAGACTACCGTTCTGTAGGCCAGCCCGTACTCATCCCCGGAAGCATGGGCACAAGCTCCTGGCTCCTGGTCGGCACGGAACAGGCCATGCAGGTGAGCTTCGGCTCCACAGCCCACGGCGCCGGCCGCATGCTAAGCCGAAGCGCCGCAAAAAGAAACTTCTACGGCGGAGACATCAAAAAGGCCATGGAGAAACGAGGGATCTACGTTCGAGCCGCAAGCCCAGTCGTCTTAGCTGAAGAAGCAGATCCAGCCTACAAGAACGTTGACGTCGTCGTGGACGTAAGCGACAAGGCCGGCATAGCCACAAAAGTTGCTAGGCTAGTTCCCATAGCGGTCGTGAAAGGCTAGACTCTTTACTGACGGCCTAGGCCCCTTATTTGCTGCCCCAGCTGCCCGCTTGGACTCATTACCTCTATCCTCAGTTTCTGTTCAAGTCTTGCGATGCTCTTCGCTTGCCCTCGCGAGTTTGGCGAAGTCTATATCAAAAGCTTCCTCATAACTAGTACGTAGTGTTTGAGTGTTATAGTGGTTGGAATGCCGTTTAAGGACGAGTGTGGGCTGTGCAAGAGGGTTCTCTCGTACAGCCGTCTCAGACGCTGTCAGAGGTGTGGGCGGCTCTACTGTAGAGACTGTATGGTTCCCGACGTGTCGACAGGCGACCCGACGAAGCTGCTTTGCCTGAACTGTGCGCGAAGGACAGTTGCGCAGAGAAACGTTTCCAAATATGGAGGATTGACCAGCTATCTAAAGTTTCGAGGGGCTTTCACAAGCACGGTCAGGCTTAGCTTCGCTCGAATCGATGGAATAATCGGGGAAAACTTGCCCATGAGCGCCTATCGCAGCGAAGAATGGTGGAGCAACTTGCCCAGCAGTCCACATGCTAAAGGCTGGTTGGAGGCAGGCTGGGAGGTGCGAGAAGTAAACCCGAAAGAAGGCTACGTCGTCTTCAAAAAAGTGAAGCAAGTGCCGATGAAGAGAAAAAGCCTCAGCAGCGAGATCAAACCGTTCACGCCTGTCCGCGTGAGGATTCCGAAGCCCAAGACACCGTCAAAAACCAAAGTCTCAAAACTCTACGCCAGAATCAAGAACCTGGAACGCCAAAGAACCATGATGCCGAAATATCACGGCAGTTTCAAACCGAAACCCAAACACGAGAAAAGTCTCTTCAAGCCAGATGAGAAACCCCAATAGACAGAGAAAGAAATCTTATCTACACCACCCATCCTAATCTATTGCGGAAAAAGGGCGGTCGTCGTCTAGACTGGTTTAGGACACAAAGCCTAACAAGGCGAGTGTAAGCCTTCCAAGCTTGCGATCCCGGGTTCAAATCCCGGCGACCGCACCATAATTGGCGTCACGTTTTGTCAGGTTTTCTTGGACATGCGTGGTGTGAAGAGTAGTCCTGTCCATGTTGGGTTGATGCTGCATACCTTGTAATCCACCAGGCCTAGGGCGAGACCAGTCTTGCGTACCGTGGCTTGCGTTACGTCAGTGGCTGTTTCTGCCCCTTTCTTTGGCCAAGCTATCCATAGTTTTCCATTCGCTTCAAGCTTGGCGGATATCTTGATCAAGCGGTTTTGGAGGTCTCTTTGTGTTTCGGCAAATAGTATGATTAGGTCTGATTGGCTGAAGGGTTGCTTTTGTATTGTAACGCCTTGTGGTAGTGTGCCCAGGGTCTTTTTGAAATCTTTTGGCGGGTTGATTAGTGCTAGTGTGGTGTTTGGTCTGATGCCGAGTTTCTTTGCGAGTGGTGTGTGTTTGTATGGTTCGAACACGCTTTTCGGGATTACCGTCACTCTTGGCGGGTTGGTGTTGGCTTCTTTCAGTGCCGTGTGGATTTGGTTGTAATCTGTGTAGAGGGCGTCGGGAACGTGCGATTTGATTTGGTTCACTTTTTGGGGGTCGCCTTCGACGAAGATTATGGGAATGTTGCGTGTGGCTTTGGCGTGGCGTATGCTTACGGCCATGTCGCATCCTTGGCTGGGAAGCCTCGACAAGTCAATAACCACGGCCGCAGGTGGGTTATCTCTCAGTTCCCTAAGCGCCTTAGGAGCAAAAGGTTCGTAGTCCACTTCGTAGCCCGCTGACTCCAGAATCGATGCTTTTTGTTTGGCTTCTGCAGCGTTCCAGTGGATTAGACGGACGTGGGTCAAACGAACTTCCTCGGCTAAAGATGCAAACGAGCGTATTTATGATTGTCTGGACACTTCGCGCGCCAGGGCCTAAGAAGATCGTTACAAAACAACATTACAACTGACAACACAAAAAACACAAGCGCGTCAACCGTGAAACATTGTCCAGCATGTTTTTCAACATTGTTTGTTACAATGCAACATTACAATTAACCTCACAAACGAAACGGGCGGGTCGAAAACGCAACATCGCGGTTTACAATACGACATTACAATGCAACATTACAACAGACGTGAAGAAAAAGAGCCGGGGGCACGGCGCCGATGTTGTGATCTTGTACTTCAACACAATGTTAAACTGTGCGGGCTGTTCGTTGTCAGGCGGTTCCTATCGTCCCTGCTGGTGTAACGACCAGGTAGCCGGCGTTGCTCCAACCGCTGAAGCCGTCGGGCATCCAGTAGACGTTCGTGAACCCGTCTTCTATCAGGACGCTCGAGGCCATGGATGACAATTCGCACCCGCCGCCGGCGCAGTAGACAACTATCGTAGAGTTTTCTTTCCCAGCCAGGGCAGTCTGTATCGAATCGTTGAACGAGAAATCATCAGTGTAGGGAATGTTCGTTGCGTTCGGCAAATGCCCAGCAGCATAAGAAACGCTGTCTCTAACGTCGATTACAATCAGGTTCGGAAAGGTTCCGTTCACTCCTTGCCCAAGGTCCACCATCCACCGCGCCTCCCCCAAAGTTATGGGGCCAGAAGGCGCTTCCCAAACAGAATAGTTCATCGCCCTCCAAGCGTTGATTCCGCCAAGCATATTGTAGATATCCGTGTACCCCGTAGAGTTCAGGTACAGCCACGCGTTCAGGCTTCTTATCCCAGTCCTACAGTACACCAAGATTTCATCATTCTGTTTTCCAGCCAACGGAGCAAGCCTAGTCGCAAAATCCGTAATGTTGTACCAAGGAATGTTTATAGAATTATTAATGTGCATGATATCATACTCGTCAGGTGTTCTCACGTCCACAACCAACGCTCCGCCACTCATGATTTCATAAGCAGTTTGGGCCGACACATTTCCATCATGCGCCATTTCAAGTTCAGTATTCAGCGTGTTTATCGTGTTG
>Ga0187770_10001474_pt1 | contig 12512 bp, 13 predicted proteins | sample 0116_SJ02_MP02_2_FD_133154 | JGI IMG/M metagenome (GOLD analysis project Ga0187770, IMG submission 133154) | Tropical peat soil microbial communities from peatlands in Department of Meta, Colombia - 0116_SJ02_MP02_20_MG | ecosystem: Environmental > Terrestrial > Soil > Wetlands > Peat | place...
AAGCGTGCAGACTGCCGGCAAGACACTGCTCCACCCGCCACCGCTCCAGTGACCGCGCAGCCGGACAAAGAATCAAGCGCGCAGACCCAGAATCAACCACCCGCGGATCCAAGGGCCGCGGACGCACAGACTGCGGCCAGTCCAGGCCCGCAGGATCCGAAGAGCCCCCCGGAACCGCCCGGTTCCGCCAAACCCGATTCCCCTGCTCCAGGCCCTGCGCCGATACAGAAGGGCGTCTCGAATGACCGGCTATTCTGGGCGCTGCCCAACTTTCTCACGGTCGAATCTTCCGGAAACATCTCGCCCATGACCGCGCGAGATAAATTCAAGACCGAGGCGCGCGGGATGTTCGACCCCGCGGAGTTTGTTTGGGTAGGACTACTCGCCGGAATTGATCAAGCCAACAATGGAAATCCGACCTATGGCCAGGGAGCCGCGGGATACGGCAAGCGATATGCGATCACGTTTGGAGACACGCTGGTCGAAAACTTCATGGTCGGCGCGGTGATGCCGTCCTTGCTGCGGCAGGATCCGCGTTATTTTCAGAAAGGAAAGGGCGGGTTCGCCCATCGCACCGCGTATGCACTCAGCCGGATCTTCGTGACCCGGTCGGATTCCGGGCACGCGCAATTCAATTTCTCCGAGATTTTTGGAAGCGCTTTGGCTGCTGGAATCTCCACCTATTCCTATCACCCCTCGAGTGATGGGAAACTTGCCAACGTAGGTGGCGTCTGGGGAACGCAGGTAGCCTCGGACTCCGTGGCCCTTCTGCTCAAGGAATTCTGGCCGGATATCCGGCGCAAGTTCCACAAAAAACAGGCGAACTGAGGGACGCGAAGGGAGCGCTCGGAGGCGCTGCAGGCCTCAGCGCGGCCGGGCGAATTTACCCCAGCTAAGTGGTTGCCAACACCTGAGCAGTTGCACCCGCGGGAGCGGGGAAGGAAATATTCCAGAAGTTGGTCACCGGCCCGAGGAACTCGACGCCCACCTGCCGCTTTTCCTGTTGCTCGGGGCCCAAGTAAACTACCCGGCACTCCTGGCTGACCCGCGAAAACGGATTGGTAAGCAAAAGGCTTTGCCCCCAGTTCACACTCGCGCGCAACGCGATCAGCCCGCCGTGGCGGCTGACCGAAAGGGTATGCGCACGTTCCAGGGGCTGCCGCGCGCTCGCGGAGGATTCGTACACGACCACCGGCATGCTCAGAGTAAGCCGCAGGCTGCGGCGCCGCCCCAGTCTGGAATTGTTCTTCACGGGAGTGTTCCTCCTGCCATCGGGGGATCGGCCGGGAGAAGAATCATAGGCCCGACGAGCGCCTGCGGCAATAGGGAAGGATTTCCCATCGCGCTGCCGCGACGCCACTGGAAATGGAAACAGGCGAATCACTTTCGCTATCCTCAGGCGCACACTCGGAATGACCATCCTGGGCGGATGGTCTAAGGCTGGGGCAGGACTTCATATTAAGCCCGGCCGGAACCTGCGTCAATAGGCTCGCCCGCGCTTGACTGACCCGCAGGGCTACCCTACCATTTCTTGCAAGAGCATGCGCCGGGGTGCCCTGAACTGATGCCCGAGACGCCGTACGATCCCGCGATTGAAGACCGTCCGCTGCGCCTGCACCGGCGCGACTGGCAGTTCTGGTCCTTTCTGGTTCTGGGAATCGTGATTCTCGGGGTTTGTGCCGCCCTCTACGGGCTGCTTTCCGCACCGGCTTCGTCTTGGAGCCTCGCCGGAATCGCCCGGCTCGTTCCCCCCGTTATTTTCGGGGTCATCGCGCTCCTGGCGCTCGTCAATTTCTACATCGCGCAGAAGGATGCGGTGATCAGCGGCCTGGAGAAAGAGTTGGTGCAGCAGAAGATCGAGGCGGAGCTCAACCGCGAGCTGGCCCTTCAGGATCCCGTCACCGAAGTTTACAACCGGCGCTACCTGCGCGTGCTGCTCTCGAAAGAAATCAGCCGGGTCAAGCGCCTGGGCAAAAGTCTGGCGGTTATGCTCGTGGACATTACCGGCTTCCGCCGTGTCAATGAGAGCCTGGGTCACACCGGCGGCGACGTGGTGCTGCGGCAGATTGCCCAGCTTCTCCAGGCCAAGGTGCGCAATTCCGACATGGTCGTGCGCTTCGGCGGCGACGAGTTCCTGCTTATTCTCCCGGATACCGACGACAAGGGCGTGCAGATTCTAAGCGCGCGGCTCAAGGAGTCTCTGGCCGATTGGAGCCGGCGCAGCGGGATGACCGAATTCAATTTACGCTTCGCGCTCGGTTCCGCGCGGTACACCCAGGACCGGCCGCTCGATGAATTGCTCAAAGCTGCCGAGCAACGCCTCCTGCAGGACCGCAGGAGCGGGGGAGAAGCGGTCGGTGTGGCCGCGCACTAGCGACGCTCGAGTTTCGAGAAACGGGAACGCGGGGGATCGAAACTTGCCGGCACCTCGGGCGCCGGCAAGGCAACGCAATACGAAGACGGCAAATTAGAGAAGAGAGTGACGGGCCTCCCTTCCGGCCCGGCGCGCTCCCAGCCCTCCTTTGAGTTCCGGGGGGCGGCGGGAGCGCACAGGCGGAAGGCGGCCATGCAAATCGTGCGACTCCGCTGCAATACCTGCGGGAACCGGACCGAGGTGGCCCTCGGCGGACTGGAAACACATGACCTGCGCGCACAGAAGTCTGTGCGCCGCTTCTGCCGCATCTGCCGCGGACCCACCCAGCATGACGTGCTCGACGCCGATTTGGGCGGGCACGTGGAATCGGCCGAAGCCTTTCAGTCTGCGTTCGAGGATGAGGCTGCCGTACCGCGCGCACTGGTGATTGAGGACGACCCGGAGGCGCGCGCCGTTCTTTCCAAGGCCCTGGCCGCCGCACAGTTTGAGGTGGTGGCTGCCGGCGACGGCCAGGAGGCGCTGCGCATCCTGGCCCGAGAGGAATTTGCCGTAATTCTCTGCGACGTGCGCATGCCCGAACTGGACGGCCGCAAGCTCTTCGAATTCCTGGACCAGAACATGCCGGAAGCCCGTTCCCGGATCATCTTCATTACCGGCGAGGCCTCGAATCCCGAGACGCGGGATTTTCTCGAGTCCACGGGCCAGCCGTATCTGCCCAAGCCTGTTGAGTTGCCTCTTCTTTTTGTGCTGCTGCAAAGCATTCGTGAGGGCGCGGCCTGAGCGAAGCTGGGGTCAAATCCCGCACGAATCTGTTAGACTGAAGTTGTTCGGGCGCGGTACCCAAGCGGTTTAAGGGAGAGGTCTGCAAAACCTCCATGCGTGGGTTCGAATCCCACCCGCGCCTCCAAAGATTCCCGCCGGGCGAAAATCTGCTGGGGGACGCCGCAATCCGGGCTAGCGCTGGGGGGGTGTGCCTGCTGGTGACCTCGGTCACTTATATCATAAGAATTTTATCCTTATGAGTTTCTAACCCCTTTCCTGCCAGACTTATGGCGTTGCGGACGGGCGCGGCTGGAGAGTCTTTTGACCGCGCTCCAAGGAAAGAAAGCCATGAAGAGCCCAAGGATGGTTCAGAAAAGGCATGCGCCTGCCGTGGATTTTAAATTGTCAATCGAAGAATTAAGGCTTTGTCCCAAGTGCCGGGCGCAGGTCTACAATCTACAATCCTGCCCAAGTTGCTTTGCACCGCTCGTAGACGAGATCCAATACGGATGCTGAGTCCGGGCGAGTTGTTCCACCTGCCTGTCTAGTTTGCGTCCGCAACAGAAGCCACCTGCTGGTTGACCGCGGGCTGCGCACGGGTGTGACCAGAGCCCGAGGGAATGGGCTGCCTGTACCTAAACTGTACGGCGCTGGGGCGTTTCGAGCGCTAGGAGCGTCTCGAGCGGAACAGGAAATCACTTACGCAGGCGTTGGCCATCCGGCTTCAGGGCGCGAATCCCACCCGCGCCTCCAATTCGTTCCCGCTGCGCATCCTCCGGAATCCAACTTGCGGGTTTAGGAGGCTTCGCCCGCCCGCGAGTGCTTGCGGACTGCCGGCACTGCGGTACAATCCGGCGCGGCTGCACGCCAACTGGGGAGGGAAGAAATGCCCACTACACACACCCTGCGGCTCGGCCGCTGTACAGGGAGCAGGACATGCATATAGCCATCCGCCGCGCCGTGGTCACGGCGCTCATCACGTTGCCCGCACTGGGATTTGCACTGCTCGCCGAGGGACGCGGTATCGCCCGCCGCTCGCCGGCCGCCGATGCCCAGCCCGCCTTCCGCAAGTTTTCATTCACCTACACGGTTACCCTCCCTGCGGCTCCCGGTGCTCGAGAGAACCTGCACGTATGGATTCCCTTGCCGCATTCAGACCACTATCAGCAGATTTCCGGATTGGAGGTAAACGCTCCGGTCAAGCACGTGGTCCGGCGCGATGCGGTGTACGACAACGAATTTGCTTATTTGGATGTTCCGGCCGCCGACGCTCAGAGAGGACTGGAGGTGACCATGCGCTTCCTCGCGCTGCGGCGGGAACATCGGGTGGCGCTCGATGCGCCGCCCGGGCAGCGCGCGCGCCCACTTTCGCAGGAAGAAAAGCAGCGCTACCTGGCCGCGGATCGCCTGGTGCCGCTCAACGGCGTGATTGGGGAGATGTCTGCGGAGCAGACCAAGGCGCTGGCCACGCCGCTCGAAAAGGCGCGGGCCATCTATGACTACGTGATCGCGACCCTGAAATACGAGAAGACGGGCGATGGCTGGGGCCGCGGCGATGCGGCCTGGTTTTGCACGGCGAAGAAGGGAAACTGCACCGATTTCCACGGCATGTTCATCGGCATGGCCCGCGCGGCGGGCATACCGGCAAAATTCGAGATCGGTTTCCCGCTTCCCGCGGGCCAGACGAGCGGCACCATCGGCGGCTATCACTGCTGGGCGGAATTCTACGTGGCGGAATACGGCTGGATTCCCGTAGATGCCTCTGAAGCCTGGAAGCATCCGGAACTGCGCGATTATTTTTTTGGCGCGCACGACGTGAACCGCGTGCAGTTCACTTCCGGACGCGACCTCGAGCTAGCGCCGAAGCAGGCCGGGGAGCCGCTGAACTACGCGGTCTATCCTTACGGGGAGCTGGGGGGCAAGCCGTTTGCGGGCATCAAATCCGAATTCGCATTCCGGGATGTGCCGTAAAGTGGCGCGGGCTAGCCTACGGCTTTGCGGTCGAAGCTGACAATTCCCAGCCAGACCAGCCCGGCATCGAATAGCACCAAAGCCGCCAGCACCGCGGACAGCTCCATATGCGGGATGGCCGGCACCATCGCGGCGCGGAATCCCTCGCTGGCATACACCAGCGGATTGACCAGCACCGCCTTTTGCAGCACCGGGTAGCGCGCCAGCGTGCTCCAGGGATAGTAGGCGCAGCCGAAGAAAATCATCGGCCCGAGCACCAGCGTGAACATCATGCCGATCTGTGTCTGCCCGATCAGGCACCCCAGCACCAGCCCGGAAGCCGCGGAAAATAGCGCCACGAGCAGGAAGATGGCTACCAGCGAGAGCGGGCGCGTCCCGCTCAGGTCCAGCCCGCGGCCCAGCAGCAGCCAGCCGGCGGGAATCACCACGAAACCGGCCACCAGCGCCTGCAGCATCCCGGCCACGATTTTTTCTATGGCAATCCACGAGATGTGGATGGGGCTGAGCAGCCGGTCCTCAATCTCTTTGGTGAACTGAAACTCCGCAATCAGCGGCATGGCCACGCCCTGCGCGCCCGAAATCACCATGGTGATGGCCATGATGCCGGGCAGCAGCATGTTCTTGTAGGCTTCCGGCAGCAGGCCGCTCCCGGTCATAATCCGCCCGAACACAAAGACGAACATCATCGGCTGGATCAGGTTTTGCACCAGCACCGGCAGGATATTGCGCCGCGCCACGTGGGCATCGCGCGCGAGCAGGGCAAAGAAGGTCTTCCAATTCATTCGCGCAGACCCCTTCCGGTGTGCAACAGGAACAGGTTTTCGAGGCTGGGTTCGGAGAGGTGCACGTCGTGAATCTCCGCGCCGGCGCCGGAAGCGGTGCCGACCACCGCAGGGATCAGCGCGCCCCCGCGGTCGGCGTACACGTCCACGGCCCCGTCGCCGCTGGGCCGCACTTCGCGCACGCCCTCAATCCCGCGCAGGCGCTCCGTCAGTTCCGGCGTGCTCCTGCTGAAGCGCAGGCGAATCAGCCAGCCACCCGGCACGGAGGCCTTGAGCGCCGCCGGCGAGTCGCAGGCAATCAGCCGCCCGTGGTCGATGATGGCGATGCGCTGGCAGAGTTCGTCCGCCTCATCCATATTGTGCGTGGTGAGCAGAATGGTTTTCCCGCGCCGGTTGTATTCACGGATCAGCTCCCACACCACCAGCCGCGTCTGCGGATCGAGGCCCACGGTCGGCTCGTCCAGAAACAGCACGGCGGGGTCGTGCATCAGCGCCCGGGCAATCGAGAGCCGCTGCATCATCCCGCCGGAGTAGACCCGCGCCATCTGGTCGGCGCGTTCCGCGAGCTGAAAGCGCTCCAGCAATTCCTCCGCGCGGCGCTGGGATTCGCGCGCGGGAAGACCAAAGTAAGCCCCGTGGAACGTCAGGATTTCCCGCGCGGTCCGCGCGAAATCCAAGTTGGGCCGCTGCGGCACCACGCCGAACAGATGCTTCACCGCCACTGTCTCGCGCCACACTTCGTAGTCGCCCACCCAGGCACGGCCTCCCGTCGGCCGGATGCGGGTGGTCAGAATTCCGACGGTGGTGGATTTCCCCGCGCCGTTCGGGCCCAGCAGGCCCAGGATTTCTCCCGGCTTCACCTCGAAGGTCAGGCCGGCCAGCGCGGTCACCTCCGTCTCTTTCTTTTCACCCCGGCCGCCTGCCCGCGCTCCCCGCATGGGGCCAAACGGAAAGCCCTGCTGCGCCGCCATGGGTGGCGCGCTTCGGTACACCTTTCGGAGATCTTCAGTGCGAAGTCCGGCGTTCACGGGCGGACATTGTATCGCAGGTTGCGCGCGGCGCTGTGCGGTGCGGAGAAGAGCAGGAGCGGCACGGCTCTCTCGCTACGGGAAAATCCAGCGCGTGGCAGTTTGCGTGAACAGCTCGTCTTTTTCAATCAGGCCGAACGCCACGCGGGGACGCACGCGGTAAAATCCCGTGCCTTTCATCTGCCAATCATATTTCTTCCGGTAGGCGGCCCACAGTGGTTCGAGCGCGGCGGATGGTGGCACCCAATCTGCCGAGCCTTCCAGCACCACCGCTTCCGCGGCGCGCTCGGTGCACACCACGCAGTTCGGATTCGCGGCCAGGTTGCGCGCTTTGACCGTCTTTTCGCCGGTAGAAAACCAGAAGGCGCCCGCGTGCCACAGGCCCCAAACGGGCATCACGTGCGGCCGGCCATCCGCGCGGGCCGTGGCCAGCCAATAATTCCAGCTTTTGCCGAGCCGCTTTTCCGCCCACGCCCAGGGAAGCAACCCACGGCCTTCGTTCGCCCCTACGATGCCGTAACCCGGTATGTTTGGACGCGAAGCCCGTGGCGCCGATCGCTCCGGCGCCCGTTCGCTGCTCTGCGCTCCCCTCGGTTTTGTGGCCGGCTTGCCCTTTGCGCGCTTGCGGGAACGCTTCATCACTTTCTCCAGGGTGCCCGGCAGCCTAGCACACACCCGGCGACAGAAGGAAACGTGTGGGGAAATTTCGCCGGCCGCACGAGTACGCAGCGGGCGCTCGCGGTTGACTTTGTGGCATCCTGCGCTATTCTTTTTCTGCTAGGCGAAGGAGTTCGCCTTTAACCGCTGTCCCTATTTGCCGGGACAGATGATGACTCCTGACAAGGATCTTGTCGCGGAGTCATGAGCCCCGGCAAGTTCCCGAAGCAAAATGGATCGCGTTCCCGCCGCGCCGGGCAGGATGGCCGTGCGTTTCGCGCCCCCCCGCTGCGACTCCGTAACGCGGAAGGAGCCTTGTGAAACTCTTTCTGATCGCTGTGTTTGGAGCGCTGGGCACGCTGGCCCGGTATGGTCTTCAGGGAATCGTCCAATTCCGCGCCGGGCCGGACTTTCCCAGTGGCACGCTGGCGGTAAATCTTTCCGGTTGCCTGCTCCTCGGTTTCCTGGGACAGCTCAGCCTGAACCGCATCGTGGTTTCACCGGAGGTGCGCGTAGCCATGACCATCGGCTTCTTCGGCGGTTACACCACGTTTTCCACCTTCGGCTGGGAAACGATCAAAATGTTTGAGGACGGTGAGTGGCTGCGCGGCACGGTCTACGTGATAGCCTCGGTGGTGATCGGACTGGCGCTCACTTGGGCGGGGATGCAGGCCGCCAACCGCATCTAGGAGGGAGTATGACACACGAGCGATTCGAGGGCGATCGCACGCTGATGCGCATCCACATCGGCGAATCCGACAAGTTCGAGGGGAAGCCGCTCCACCAAGCCATTGTGAAGCTCCTGCGCGAGGAAAAGTTCTATCGAGCAACCGTGCTGCGCGGGATCGGAGGTTTTGGCGCCTCGAGCATCTACCACACCGACAAAATCCTCCGGCTCTCCCAGGACCTGCCCATCGTCATCGAGGTGGTGGAATACCAGGAGCGCATCGACAAAATCCTGCCCCAATTGGACGCCATGATCTCCGGCGGGCTGATCACTCTCGAGAAAGTTCATGTGATTCTGCATCGCACCAATCCCTAGCGATCCGCCCGCGGACACGCCCGCTCTCGGGCGCTCATTCGGCCTCCTGGGTGATCACGTGCACGTCCACCTCCGGCGATTCGCGCAGAAACTTGTAGAGCGCGGAAATGTACAGCCACTTTCTCCAGCCGTGCACCGCGGAACGCCCGAAGATGACCTGCGTGATGCGCTTGTCGCGGGCAAAGCGGATCACCGCCTCCGCTATGTCCTGGCCTTCAAGCTGCACCACTTGCGCGCGCAAATTGCGCGCAAACTGGAGATTGGCGTTCAGCGTGCGCCGGTTCTCGGGAAACTCATCTTCGCGGTCGGCCACGTGCACCACGTAGAGTTCCGCATCCAGCCGGCGCGCCATGCGCGCGGACCGCGCGATCAGGTATTGCGCTGCGGGATTCGCGCTAATGCACACCGCGATGCGCTCCCGCACCGCCCAGTTCTTGTGGATGTCTTTGGCATCCATGTAGGACTCGAGCGTGCGGTCCACCTGCTCGGCCACCTGGCGGAGCGCCAGCTCGCGCAGCGCGATCAGATTGCCCCGGCGGAAGAAATGCTTGAGCGCTTGGTCGATTTTTTCCGGCAGGTAAACGTCGCCGCGCTTCATGCGGTTGTGCAGCGCCTCCGGAGTCAGGTCCACCATCACGGTTTCCGCAGCGGTCAGCGGCACCCAGTCCGGCACGGTTTCGCGCACGGTGATGCCGGTGATGGCGTGCACCTGGGGAGCGATGCTTTCGATGTGCTGGATGTTCAGCGTGGAAAGCACATCGATCTTGGCGTCCAGAATCTCCTGGACGTCCTCGTAACGCTTGCGGTGCCGGCTGCCGGGAATATTGGTATGGGCCAGCTCGTCCACCAGGACCACCTGCGGATGGCGCGCCAGCACCCCATCCACGTCCATCTCCTCGAAGATCGAGCCTTTGTATTCGATTTGCCGGCGCGGGATGGTTTCCAGTTGCTGGGCCAGCTCTTCAATAGCCTTGCGTCCGTGCGTTTCCACCACGCCGATCACCACGTCCTCGCCCCGGCTGCGCCGCCGCAGCGCTTCGCTGAGCATGCTGAAGGTCTTGCCCACTCCCGGGGCGTACCCCAGGAAAAGCTTCAGGATGCCCTTGGCTTTCTCCGGAGGGGTGGCAACTGCCAGCCACTCTTCAGGCTTCTTGGTCAACGACCGAACCTCCTCCGAGCATGCCGCGCAGGGCTTTCCTCGCGCCTGGGGTAGAATACGCGCATGCGCCGGCGCCTTCTCGACCAGGTCGTACAGCTCGCTTCCGCGTTGTTCATCGTTGCCGCCGTCACCTTCGCTTACCGGCGCCTGCTGCACGTCAACCAGACTACGGTCGCGCTCACCTTTCTTCTGGCGATTCTAGCAGTTTCAGCGCTGTGGGGAATGACCGCGGCTGTGGTGATGTCACTGGCCGCCAGCCTGGCTTTCAATTATTTCTTTCTGCCGCCCATCGGATCGTTCACCGTCGCCGATCCGCAGAACTGGGTGGCGCTCTTCGCGTTTTTGGTCACCGCCATCCTGGGCAGCCAGCTCGCCGCGCTCGCCCGGAGGGAAATGGAAACGGCCAATCGGCGCAGGCGGGAGATGGAACGCCTGTATTCCTTCAGCCAGAAACTGCTGGGCGAGGGCAACGTGATTCAACTGCTGAACGCTGTGCCCAACTACCTGGTGGAGACGTTTGAGGCGGGCGCAGCCGCGCTCTTCCTGCCGGAGAAACAGAAATTCTACCGATCCGGGTTGGGCGCCCTGCAGCTGGACGAGGAGCGCCTGCGCGAGGCCTTCAGCCGCAATGAACCCCTGGTGGATGCGGAGGGCGGGATCTGCTTCATGCCCGTGCGTCTGGGTGTCCGCCCCATCGCCAGCTTCGGGATTTCTGGCCAGCGTCTGGCCCGGCCGTCGCTCGAAGCCCTGGGAACCTCCATCGGCATCGCCATCGAGCGCGCCCGCACCGTCGAGTTGCTCGGAAAATCCGAAGCCGTCCGCCAAGGCGAGCGGCTCAAATCCGCCCTGCTCGATTCCATCACCCATGATTTCCGCACGCCGCTCACTTCCATGAAAGCCTCCGTCACCAGCCTGCTTTCGGCCACTTCCGGCCTCTCTCCCGAGCAGCGTGAACTGCTGGCCGTGATTGACGAGGAATGCGACCGCTTGAACCATCTGGTGGCCGAAGCCGCGGAGATGGCGCGGCTCGAGGCCGGAGAATTTGAGCTGCGCCTGGCTCCCGTCGAGGTCCGCGAGATTATCGAGCTGGCCCTCGGCCAGCGCCGCAACGCGCTCGGCAGCCGCGATGTGCGGGTCGATATTCCCCCCGGCTTGCCGCGCGTCAGAGCGGATGTGGAGCGCGCCAAAGAAGTGGTGGCGCAACTGGTGGACAATGCCAACCACTATTCCCCCGCCGACCGCCCGATTACGATCACCGCGGAGGCGAACGGCGATTACGTGACCACCAGCGTGGCCGACCATGGCCCCGGCATCGAAGAAATCGAGCAGGGCATGATCTTCGATAAATTTTATCGCGGCAAGGATCAGCGCTTCCTGGTGCAAGGCACCGGCATGGGCCTGCCCATCGCCAAAGCCATCGTGGAAGCTCACGGCGGGAACATCAGCGTCACCAGCCAGCTCGGCCACGGTTCGGTCTTTTCCTTTACCCTGCCGGTAGACCGCGCCGCGGGCGAGCGCATATGAGCGGCGGAAAGATCCTCGTGGTGGATGATGCGCCACAGGTGCGCCGCGTCCTGCGCGCCACGCTTTCCGCGCAGGGCTATACCATGTTTGAAGCGCGCAGCGGCGAGGAGGCCCTGGAAAGCGTACGCCAGTCCCCGCCGGACCTGATCCTGCTGGACATCAACATGCCGGGGATGGACGGGCTGGCCGCCTGCCGCGAAATCCGCGCCCATTCTGCGGTGCCGATCATCATGCTGACCGTGCGCGAAGGCGAACGCGACAAGGTGGCCGCGCTGGACGCCGGTGCGGACGATTACGTCGTAAAACCCTTTGGCATGCCGGAGTTGCTGGCGCGCATTCGTGCCGCCTTGCGCCGTGCAACCCCCGGCGAACAATTGCCGTCACTGGTGGCCAAGGACCTGAACATTGATTTCGCCGCGCGCCGCGTTTCCGCACGCGGCAAAAGCGTGCATTTGACGCCCAAGGAATTCGAGCTGCTCCGCCAGCTCGTAGCTGCGCAGGGCAAGCCGGTCTCCCATCGCCGCCTGCTGCAATCCGTCTGGGGCCCGGATTACGGCGAGGAGACCGAGTACCTGCGGGTGGTGATCAATCAGCTCCGCAAGAAAATCGAGGCCGATCCGGCCCACCCCAAATACCTGCTCACCGAACCGTGGGTCGGCTACCGCTTCGAGCCGCCGCGCGACGCCCGCCGCGGCGCCCCCGTGCCGGCCGTTTCCGCCTGACCATCGCGTCCTGGGTTGCCACGGTCATTCATCCCGATCCCGAAAGTTCGGGATTCCGGACGGACCCTGAGTTCGTTCGGTGGTTTGCAACACGTAGACACTTCGGCCCGCGCGAGCCGGCAGTATCCACAGGTTAGAAGATCACTGCGCGGGACTACCGGGGAGAGGATGCGTCGCGTCCAGGTCGAGGTTCAACTCGAGTACGTTGACGCGCGGCTCGCCGAGAAAGCCGAGGTCGCGCCCGCGCGTGTGCTTGGCCACCAGCGCGCGAACCTCCTCCACACGCATACCCCGCGCGCGCGCGACACGGTGAACCTGAAACTCCGCGCCGGCCGGCGATATGTCCGGATCCAACCCGGAGCCGGATGTGGTTACCAGGTCCACAGGAATGGGGACGCCCGGATTCTCCGCGGCGAGTTTGGCCGCATCGGCCTGCACCCGATCGATGAGCGTGTGGTTCGTCGGCCCCAAATTCGACCCGCCCGAGGCCA
>Ga0187770_10001475_pt1 | contig 12511 bp, 9 predicted proteins | sample 0116_SJ02_MP02_2_FD_133154 | JGI IMG/M metagenome (GOLD analysis project Ga0187770, IMG submission 133154) | Tropical peat soil microbial communities from peatlands in Department of Meta, Colombia - 0116_SJ02_MP02_20_MG | ecosystem: Environmental > Terrestrial > Soil > Wetlands > Peat | place...
CAACCGCGGCAACGGTCGCGCAGCCGGTGAAGATCGACAACGACCTGTACGTGCGGGACTACTCGAAGTGCATCCTCTGCTACAAATGCGTCGAAGCCTGCGGCGTCGACGCGCAGAACACGTTTGCCATCGCCGTGGCCGGGCGCGGATTTTCGGCGCACATCTCGACCGAATACGACGTGCCGCTGCCGGATTCTGCGTGCGTCTATTGTGGGAACTGTATCGGCGTGTGCCCGACCGGGGCGCTGATGTTCAAGAAAGAGCACGACATGCGGCGGTCGGGCACGTGGGACGAGTCGAAGCAGACCAAGACCGACACGATTTGCCCTTATTGCGGAGTCGGGTGTGATCTCACGGTTCATTCGCAGGACGGAAAGATCGTTCGCGTAATGTCGCCGCTGGAGCACAGCGTGACGCACGGGAACTTGTGCATCAAGGGCCGCTTCGGGTGGCAGTTCGTCGAAATTGAACCCGCCGCCAAGAAGTAGCTGTTGACCGATCCATCCCCAGCCAAAAGTCTAGTCAGGCGGGCATCAGAGATGACGATCCTGCGCATCTTAGGCTTGGTGCCAGAAGGGCGGATAGGCGGATTTTGTCTGTGTGCCCCAGCCGCGAATCACGGTCGATAGGTAACTCGTTCTCTCTTGCCATTGAATTTTGAATAGACAGGTCGGCCCGCTGTCGTTCAAATTAGAGACGCAGGGCAGAGGCAGGGCAGGCATAGGGGGTCAGGCGATGAGATATGCTGCAGGACTGCTTGGGGCCATCTTCATATTTGCGCTCAATCTTCACGCACAAGTAAACCCAAACTATTCGCTCCCGCAGATATCGTCGACGGATTCGGAGGCGGCGCCTGCCCCGACGTCTGAAGCTGCGCCGGTGTTCGCACTCGCAACCCCGCCAGAACTTGGCGCGCCGGGAGATTTGCGCGCCGCTGCACCGAGCTCGCCTACGACGAGCGATTCTGGCGCACAGCAACAGCCGCCGAGCGTTTACGGAGTTTTTCAGCAGTACAACTGGCAGATCTACGGCGGCTATTCGTTCATGCGCTTTTATCTGATTTCGAAGCCCAACACGATTTTGACTCTGAACGGTATCGACTTCGGCATCGTCTATTTTATTCCGAAGTACACGTGGCTGGGTGCGGAAGGCCAGTTCGTCGGCGAATATGGCTCCTATACTCGCTACACGGCAAAGCTGGCGGTCGGCATGGGCGGCGTTCGGGTGCGATGGTCGGCTCCGCGCGGAATCGAACTCTGGGCGCACGGGCTGATCGGCGGAACGAAATTCGTGCCGCAGACAGCGTTTGGCAGCGAGACGGCGCTGGCATATGAAGCGGGCGGCGGAGTCGATGTTGGTGCCCATCATCGGCGGATCGCCTACCGGCTGGAGCTGGACATGGTCGGGACGCGGTACTTCAGCACGTATCAGTACAGCCCGCGAGTCTCCGTCGGAATCGTTTTCAAGTATTAATCGCTTCGCAGTCGGAGTTTCGCCAGAACATCGTTACCTGCGCGCTCGGAGTGGAGCGAGGAACCGGCCCAGATAGGTGCGCGTCTCGGACAGCCCCAGAAGAAACGTCGTCCCGAAATAGATCAACCCGTAGGGAACCAACACCAGCACCGCTGTGAAGATCGGCCTGTGGTGGCCCGCGTAGTGGAAGATTAGCCAGCCCGCGCCCGAACCCGCGAGCGCCGCGAGCCATAGCTTTGCGAGAAACTCGCGCGGCAGCCCTGTGCGTCCGATACGGAGGTTCATCGCAGCGCGTAAGAGCGTGAATTCGACCCAGGAGGCAATTCCGGCTGAAATCGTGAGGCCCGCGACGCCCCACCGGGGAGCGATTCCGAGCGCAGGCGGCAGCGGAATCGCGAAGAGGTAACCGAGAATCGTGGTCAGAATCACGCGAACGATTGCGAATTTCAGAGGAGTGCGTGTATCGCGGAGGGCGTAGTAAGTCGACGAATAAAGGCGGCCGAGGGTCGAAGCGAGCAGGCCGACGGTCGAGCCGGCGAGGACTCCCCAGACATACGTCGTATCGTCCGCTTGAAAGCGGCCTGTTTGATAGATCGCGCCGACGACGATATTTCCCAAAAACAGAAACGCGGCCACGGACGGCACGACGAAGAATGCGATCTGGCGCAGGCCTTCGTCGACGCGCTGGCGCAGCGCGCCAGCCACTTCGCTTTCGGTTCCGATCGCGCCGGACATTTGCGGCAGCTCCGCCGCGGATACCGACATTCCGAATAGGCTCACCGGCAACAGGTAAAGTGTCTGCGCGTTCGCGAGCGCGGCAAGGGCGCCGATGGGCAGGTAGCTTGCGATGAACGCATCGACGTAGGCGCTGATCTGGACGACGCCGCGGCTGAAAAATACGGGGAAAAAGTTGTTGACGACGGTTTTCACGTTTTCCGCACGATAGTGCAGGGAGAGCCGAAGGCCCCCGAGCAGCTTCAGGACAATCGGCAGTTGCGCGCCTACTTGCAACGCGCTGCCCGCGACTGATCCCCACGCGAGAATTATGGAGAGCGAGTACTGATCGCGCCGTCCCCAGATCCACATCGTCGCGATCATCGCGGCGTTCCATATCACGCCCACTGAATAGGAAAGAAAGAAGCGGCGATGGCTGTTCAAAACTCCCAGGCACCACGCCGACAGCACCAGAAACCCAACTCCCGGGAAAAGTATGCGGACAAGGCGAATCGCGAGCTCGCGCCTTTCGCCGCGCAGCCCGGCCGCAATGAGGTCGATCAGGTAGGGAGTGGCGAGCACGCCGATCAGGACAATCACCGCCATGCTCAGTGCGAGCAGGGCGGCTATGGCGCCGGCGGTGCGCCGGGCCTCTTCACCGTCTTTGCGAGCGAGGAGGTTAGCGTAGACCGGAATGAAGGAGGCCGAGAGCACCCCTTCGCCGAAGAGATTCTGCAAAACATTCGGAATCCGAAGCGCGACTCGAAACGCGTCGGCTACGCCGGAGAGGCCGAAGTAGTGGGCGAAGACGCGGTCGCGAATCAATCCTGAGATTCGGCTCGAAAGAATCCCCGTGGCGACGAGAAAAGCGTAGCGCCCGGTCCTTTCGCGGGGCGGGTTGCTGGCGCCGGATTCAGTCACAGCAAAATTGAGAGTGGAGCGAGCATGGATGTGGAGTAATTCATTACAAGAGCTAGCGCGGGAGATGTCAACTTCGATTCCGGCGGGTGTGCAGAGAAAAGAAGCCGTTTCCTACGGCGGAGGCGCAAAGGCACTACAGAAAAGGCGACCGTAGGAGGGTTCGAGGCAGCTCGTTACGGCGATGGCTCGAGAACCGGGTGGAGCGTGACTTCACTATTTTTCGAGAGCTCGAGATTGCGCTGCCATTCTTTCTTGCCGGGAGACCTCAGCTCGATGCGATGAGAACCAGGCAGGAGCCGCAGCGTCGAGGGGGTCTGCCCTACGAACGCGTAGTCGACGTAGATTTCGGCGCCGGGAGGATCCGAATCGATTCTTACGGTGCTGGCTGGCGGATCCAGGTCCTTGCTTTCTGCAAGCAGCGCGGTTGGTGACGGATGCTGTGGGCCATTGTGTTCGCCTGTTTCCGCGGCGCTCGCAGCGCGGTAAGTGGCCCGGTGGAGGTCGATGTGGAATTCGCTTTTCTTGAGCAGAAAGTAGTTCCCGTGATGGCGCCCAGTGACCGCCACCCATTCGTATGGCCCATCGGTCAGCGTAAGCTGTTGCGAGACGTAACCTTCCATCGAGATCTTGAGGACGATGGCGTGCTCGAGCCGCGCGCCGAATACCGTGTGGGTTTTGTGAAAGTAGCCGCCGGGACAATCCGTCTTGTAGGGAGTGATGCCTGCCTTGAGTCCGTCGATTTCGACCGTGGCGCCGGGAGGAGTGCTCGTGATCGTCAGGGTTTCGGCGCTGGCTTGCGAGGCGTGCGGCAGAGTCACAAGCAGCGCGAGTGATGCCCAGAAACAGTTGCGCCTCGACGGCTGCATCGGAGCCCTCCGAGGGATTTAGTGGCCTGCACGATGGCACTTGCCGAGGAGGCTGTCAATCCGAAGAACTACGCAGCACAGAGCGGACCAATACTTACGCGTGAGACGCAAAGGAATCCGACCACGCGAGTAATTTGCGTGTTTGCAAGAGCTTCCGACTGACTCGCCGCTCATTTGGTGTGCGATTGCGTGGCACCCCGCCTTCGGGGACTCGCATCCAACGTAAAGGAGTAGCGCGATCCGGAATTCGTGCTGTTCGGGCGCGCCACTCCCAACCGGACCTGCGACCCTGCTCGCGCAGCCGGGGGCAACGTACCAAAAACTACAGGAGGCGACGAAGATATGAAGTTCCACGCAAAATTCTACCTTGGAGTCCTCTCAGCCCTCATTCTCACGATGCCCGCATGGGCCAGCAAGAACTCATTCCACAAAGACTCCACGGGCTATGATGTCACGCGGACCACGATGATCGGCACGACACAACTGCAACCTGGACACTACACGATCAAAGCGACCGAAACCGAAAAGCAGTTCGAGGTCTTGCAGGACGGCAAGGTAATTGCGACGGTTCCGTGCGAATGGATGACACTTCCGAAGAAAGCTGAGCAATCATCAATTGCCACGAACGCGAATCGAGTCAGCGAAGTGGAATTCGGAGGCCGGAAGGAGGCCCTGAAAGTCGGTTAATCCGCGAACACGCTTTCGCGGAGACCGGGGCGGGCTACGGCCCGCCCTTTCTATTTTGGGGTGCTGCAGAGTGTCGGCTGCGCGCCTATTGCAAATATTTGCCGAGCCAATCGAGGAACGTCTTGTACCAGAATTCGCTATTCTGCGGCTTCAGGACCCAGTGGCCCTCATCGGGGAACACGACAAGTTTCGACGGCACGCCCTGCCGCTGCAACGCGGAGAAAAATTCGAGGCTCTGTGTGTAAGGAACGCGGTAATCGCGTTCGCCCGCGATCACGAGCGTCGGAGTCCTGTATTTCGCCAGCGCGTTTGCGTATTCGCTCGGCGACCATTCCTTGTAAATTTCCGGGTGCGACCAGGGCGGTCCATCGAATTCCCAGTCTTCGAACCAAAGCTCTTCCGTGGCGTAGCTTGCAACCTCGTCCCAGTCCCCCGCGTGGCTGATGAGGCACTTGAAGCGGCCGGTGTGCGTGGCGATCCAGTCCACCATGTAGCCGCCATAGGAGCCGCCTGCTGCGGCCATGCGCGAGCCGTCGATGAACGGATACTTCGCAAGCGCCGCGTCGACGCCGTTCATCAAATCGACATAGACCTTCCCGCCCCAATCGCGGCTGATTTCCTGCACGAACTTCGTGCCGTAGCCGGGCGAGCCGCGAGGATTGATCAATAGTGCGACATATCCCGGAGCGATCATCAGTTGCGGATTCCAGCGGTAGCCCCACGCGTCTTCCCACGGAACCTGCGGACCGCCGTGCACGATCAGCAGCAACGGATATTTCTTCGACGGATCGAAATGCGGCGGGCGCATGAGCATCGCCTGCACTTGCGTGCCGCCGGCGCCGGCGAACCAAAACGATTCGGCTTGCGGCAGATCAAGCTGCGAAAGCAGGGCGTCATTCTGATGGGTGATTTGGCGGACGTCTTTGCCATCGGAATTTGCGGCGAAGATTTCCGTGGGCATCGAAAGGCTCGTGCGCGTGAAGACGATCGTACTGCCGTCCGGACTGATGCCGAAATCGCCATTTGATCCGGTTGGAAGCGTCGGCTTGGGGAAGCTTCCGGGTTTCACGCCGACGGCGTACATCGGATCTTCGAATTTTTCTTCCGTTTCGAAATAGATGGTTTGGCTATCAGGAGACCAGGCGAACGCATTGACGTTCGCGTCGAAATCATCGGTGCGTGTGCTTATGGTTTCGCTGGCGCGGTCGTAGAACATCAGCCGCCAGCGGTCGCTTTCGTATCCGGGTTGGAACTGCGCGCGATAGGCGATCCACTTGCCATCCGGCGAATAGATTGGTCCCCAATCATCGGCTGGATTCGTGGTGATGCGCTTTGGCGCGCTCGAGCCATCGACGGGAACGGTGAAGACGTCGCCGTTCGTGCTGGTGGCTTCGTCCTTATCGGTGTTCGCCGTGAATGCGAGCTCCGTGCTGTCCGGAGAAAACGCGATCGCTTCGGGTTCGCCGAGATTGAACGGCGGAACATCGTAGTCGGCAGCGGGCGTGAGATCACGCGCGCTGCCGCCTTCGGCGGGCACGACGAAAAGATGGCTGCGTTTTCCATCCGACCACGCGTTCCAGTGGCGATAGAGGAGCTTTTCCGCGACGTGCGCCTTCACCGGATTTTTCGCCGCGGCTGCATCGCGCGCGGAATTGCAGGCATCGTCGCGGCAATCGGGGTAGACGCTGGAAACGAAGGCGATCCATTTTCCGTCCGGCGACCAAAGCTCGTTATCCGCGCCGGTTGAAATCGCCGTGATTTTGGTCGGCTGGCCGCCGTCGACCGGGACCGCGACGACCTGCGCGGTGGCATCGTGGGATGAAAGAACTGCGACGCGCTTGCCGTCGGGCGACCAGCGCGGCCGTTCGGAGGCACCGTCGTGCGTCAGCTGGCGCGCGTCGCCACCCGAGATTGCGGCGATCCAGACATCGTGCGTGAGGCGATTCGCCGAATAATCGGGCGTCGCAACGTCATAGGCCACCCATTTACCATCCGGCGAGATTTGTGGGCCGCTGACGCGATGTATGGAAATCAGATCTTTGAACGTGATGGCGCGCTTTTCCTGTGCCCCGGCGGTCGCAGCGAGCGCCAAGAGGCAAACGACGAGCCCAAGTCCAAATTTGCGAGGATCGAGTCTCATTGTTCTTCCTCGGACTTAACGAATCACCACTTTCGCGTGTCGAGCAGAATCAGTCCGGCGCCGGCTACGATCACCAGCCCGCTCACAATTGGGGGAATCGTGACGATGCGCTGCGTCTTGACGATGAGCTTCTGGCCGACAACCTGGACTTCGGTTTCGCGCGCCGGCATCATCACTCGCGGATGGATCAGCGCAACGACGCCAGCCACCATGAAGAGCAACCCGATCAGCGCGAGAAGTCCTTTCATCGGCGCGGTCCTCCCCGAGACGCGCATGCCGAGCGGTATCGCGATTGCGCGCTCCGAAAACGACAGAAGTTCTTCACGGCGCCAGTGACCGGAAAATCTCGCTCAGAAAATCGGGCCGGCCGTCGTCGCGCACCAGATGGGGATATCGCAGGCCACCGTGGTAATCGATCGAAACGAGCTGCACCTGCGGGCCATTGGCGACGATCAGTTGAATGGGCGCGCTTGAGGACTTGGCGTCTTCGATCGCTTCCTTGAGGACCTCGGGAGAATACTGCTTCCCGTTGACCGCCGTGACCTTCATTCCCGGTCCGATTCCAGCATTGTACGAAGGCCCACCATACATCACATCGGCGACGGTTCCTTCGTCAAACAGCGACATACCGATGGAGGTGCTCAAGGAAACTGCTTTTCGGATTGTCTCGCGATTTTCTTGCATCTCGTTGGGCTTGTCGTTGTAGACGAGCTTCCATCCGCTATTTTCGATCGACTCGATCGGCGTGTCGGGCGATGTGGAATCGAGGCGAGAGCGGAGGAAATTCGCCCAGTCGTAAGGCGCGACGCGATTCAGCGTCGCAACGATGTCGTCGAAAGTATATGTCTTCAAATCGGGCTGGCCGCTCGTGCCGCCGTGAAAGAGACGGCAGAAATCGTTGAGAGATTTCTGGTCATTGGTCAGGCGGCGAATCGTATCGTCGGCATCGAGCCAGAGCAGCTCGCCTTCCTCGTAGAAGTCCACACCGCGCCGCCAGTTCGACCAATCGCCGCCCGCGTCGTAAAGGAACACCGCAGCGTCAGCCGTGTCCTGCAGTGGGCGCCAGCGGCGGCCGGGTTCCTGGTCGAAGATGGCCACCAGTCGCGCGAACTCCTCGCGGGACTGCTGCTGGTTCAGAAGCCCGCTGCGCGCGGCGAGCACGTCGCCCAAATATTCGGTGAGGCCTTCATAAACCCACAGGAGATCGTCCTTCATTGGCTGATGGTAGTCGGGGCTGATCAGGTCGGCGGGCCGGCGATATTTTCCGTTCCAGGAGTGAACGTATTCGTGGGGAAGTAGACCGGCGAAATCGATGCGCCCTGATTCGTCGATCAGGCTGTGCTCGCGGACGCGGTCGTCGCTCGATTCATGATGCTCGAGGCCGAAATGTGCCACGTCGTCACTCAGCGTGACGAGGAAATGATAGTCGCGGTAGTGCCTCGAACCAAAAAGAGCACCTGCCTCGGCCACGAGTTGCCGGAAATGCGCCTCCGTTTCCGGAATCATCGCGAGCGCGGCCTGGCTATCAGCCGCGAGGTCCATTTCGTGCGGCGGATTTTTCCCCGGCGTCAAATCAATTGCGCGGAAGTAGCGTCCCGAAAGGACGGGCGAATCGATTAGGGTCTCGAGCGAGACGGGCGCGAAATCGACCGTATCGCCATCCTGTTTCGCGACGGGAAGAGCCGTGCCGAACTTCCATCCAGCCGGCAGCTTCAAGCTCGGATTACACGTGAGATTCGCCGCGTCGTAGCCCTTGGGGTAGAGCACCAACTGGTTCCAACTGAGCACATTGAGATAGGCGGTCGAAGATGCGCCGCCCGAGTAGCCGGCGGCAGGGGCAGTCAGAAGAAAATCAAAGTCAATATCGAGCGAGGTCATGCCCTGCGGGATATCGAGATGAAACGCGAACATGTCGATCAGGTCGCGCCGCCACGAAATCGTTTTCCCACCGGCGGTGAATTTCAGGCCGGCCATGTTGATGATCGGGCCGTCAGGCATGTGCTCACCGGGAATCCACTCCGGATAGTAGAGAACCAGCGGTCCCGGCTGCGCGGGCATCTCGAGATGCGTGTGCAGAATTTTCTGCGCTGCGCGTGTGGAGTCCACTTCGATGCGGATCGGGCCGAATGCTGGCTGGGACGGGTTTTGCGCGGCGGCCTGAGCCGGTGGCTGCGCGGGCGCTTGTGCCGCAGGAGTGACGAAAGCCGCCCCAAAAACCGCGAGCAACACCAGATATTTGCGAAGAATTGCGGTCATTTTCGCCTTTTCGTTAGACGCAGCACCGCGAAAATAGGCGCTGGCGTCGACGATCATTGAGTCGGCAGGATCATGTTTCTTGTCGAATCGCGCTTTGATAGCACCGCTCCCCTGTCAAATTCACGCGGGATTATCTTAAGTGGACTGGAGCGGAAGTGCAAAGCATGCCATCCTGTGGACCGCTCGCAGGCGGCCGGCAGCTCAACTTAGGGTGACGCGATGAGATACGACGCGATCGTGATCGGTTCGGGGCAGGGCGGAAATCCTCTCTCCTACGCACTGGCCGAGCGCGGCTGGAGCGTGGCGCTGATTGAGAAGAACAAGCTCGGCGGGACGTGCGTCAACACCGGCTGTACGCCTACGAAAACGATGATTGCGTCGGCGCAGGTGGCGCACTACGCGCGCAACGGAGCGCGATGGGGCGTGATTACGGAAAATGTGCGCGTCGATCTGCCCGCCATTGTGGCGAAGAAAAACGCCGTGGTGCAGATTTTTCGGGGCGGAAACGAGCGACGTGTCGCCGAGCGCAAGACTTTGCGCCTCTATCGCAAACATGCGCGATTCACGGGGCCGCACACAATTCAGGTGGACGGCGAGACGCTCGAGAGCGAGCGAATTTTCATCGATAGCGGCACGCGACCGGATTGCCCGAACCTCCCGGGACTCGACAGTGTCGGTTATCTGACTAACGAATCGATCATGGAATTGCAGGAAATTCCTGAGCACTTGCTCGTGCTCGGCGGAGGTTACATCGGCCTCGAGTTCGGGCAGATGTTCCGGCGCTTCGGCAGCCGCGTGACCGTGATTCACATCGGCGATCAGTTGCTGGCGCGCGAGGATGCGGACGTCGCGACAGGACTGCAAAAAGCCCTCGAAGCGGAGGGCATCGAATTTCATCTGCAAGCGAAATCGACGAAAGTCGAAAAGCAGGGCAGCGAAATTACGATTACAGTGGCGAGGGGCGATCGCACGATCACCGTCACCGGCACGCACGTCCTATGCGCCACGGGCCGCCGGCCGAACACCGCGGATCTCGATCTCGAAAGGGCGGGCGTCGCCGTCGACTCGCACGGCTACATCAAAGTGAATGGACGGATGGAGACGAGTGCGCCGGGAGTCTGGGCGCTCGGAGACGTGAAGGGCGGGCCGGCGTTCACCCACATCTCCTACAACGACTACCAGATCCTCTGGGACAATGTCATCGAAGGAAAAAATCTGAGCATCGAGAACCGCTACGTGCCGTATTCGCTTTTCACCGATCCGCAGTTAGGGCGCGTCGGAATGACGGAAAAGGAAGCGCGCGCGTCCGGGCGAAAACTGAAAATCGGTTCGTTTCCGATGGCATACGTCTCGCGCGCCATCGAGCGCGACGAGACCGCTGGCTTCATGAAAATCATCATTGACGCGGAAACGGACAAAATCCTCGGCGCAGCGATTCTCGGAATCGAAGGCGGCGAGACCGTCCAAATTTTGGGGGCGATGATGCTGGCCGGCGCGCCCTACACAATTCTCAAGGGCGCGGTCTACATCCACCCGACGCTCGCCGAAGGCTTCTTCGGCCTGATGGATTCCGTGAAGCCGGTGGACTAGCCTCGTTCTCCGAATAGCGCGCTATAGATTCCTCCTCCGAGTGCGCCGCCAATCAAGGGAGCGACCCAAAAGAGCCAAAGCTGGTGAATCGCCCAGCCGCCGACAAAGACCGCGGGTCCGGTGCTGCGAGCCGGATTCACCGAGAGATTCGTCACCGGGATGCCTATCAGATGGATGAGAGTGAGCCCGAGGCCGATCGCGATCGCGGCAAAACCCTGCGGCGCGCGCCGGTCGGTCGCGCCCATTACGATCAGCAGGAAAAACATCGTGAGCACAATCTCCGCGACCAGGCAGGCGACCAGCGAATAGCCCCCCGGCGAATGGTCGGCGTAGCCATTGGAAGCGAAACCGCCTGCGACGGAGAAACCCTCCTTGCCCGACGCGATTACGTACAGCACGCCCCCAGCGGCGATGGCGCCGAGCACCTGCGCGATCCAGTAAGGAATCAGGTCGGTAACGGGGAATCGCTTGCCGACCACAAGGCCGAGCGAAATCGCCGGATTCAAATGGCCGCCGGAAATGTGGCCAATCGCGTAGACCATCGTGAGCACCGTGAGTCCGAATGCCAGCGCGACGCCTAGGAAACCGATTCCGAGATTTGGAAACGCCGCATCAAGCACCGCCGCTCCGCATCCGCCGAACACAAGCCAGAAGGTCCCGAAAAATTCAGCAGCCGTACGTTTGCTGAGACTCATTTTTCGCCTCCGAAATTGTCGTGGAGTTGATCGCGCACAGGGCCTCCCACGGTAGGGCCCGAAGTGGCGGGATAATACCACTTCCCCTTCAAATCGCTACTTAATGTGTGGACTACAGGGTGATTCGCGAGGGCGAGCTAAGGATCGCCGGCACTCAAGACAATCGATTTGCGAATCTCATACGGTGCTGTCATCCAGAGCCCTTCTCGCTCGAAACACAATGAGTATATGATCTGCGCCGGCCGCCACTCGTGGTGAGTACTCGCAAGCGTCGCGCGAGCTTTTGCGGCCGGAACAAGGAATCGATAGTGGCCAAGCTCAAGCTGACAATGGCGTGCTCGAACTACGACCGGACACGCCCGCTTTTCGACGGCCGCGTCAAAGTCGATGGAATCGAGCTGAACTGCTTGGACCTACCGATCGAAGAGATTTTCTTCCGCATGTTGCGGCACCAGGAATTCGACATCGCGGAGATCTCGCTTTCGTCGTACACCGTCTCGCTCTTCGCGGAAAATGCGAAATTCATCGCGATTCCCGCCTTCCCGTCGCGATTTTTCCGGCACTCGTGCATTTTCACTCACAGCGGAAGCGGAATCCGCGAGCCAAAGGACCTGATCGGAAAGCGCGTCGGAGTGCCGGAGTATCAGATGACCGCCGGCGTGTGGATTCGCGGCATTCTGAGCGACGAATACCAAGTGCCGGTCGCGAGCGCCACGTACGTGCACGGCGGGGAAGAAGAGCCGGGACGGCCCGAGAAGCTTCGCCTGAATATGCCGCCGGAAATTCGCCTCGAGCCGATTCCTGCCGGGAAGACTCTCTCCGCGATGCTTGCCGTCGGCGAAATCGACGCACTGTACACGGCGCGAATGCCGTCCACGTTTGTAAATCGCCCGGATAGAGTGCGGCGGCTTTTCGAGAACTATCCGCAGGTCGAGCGGGAGTACTACGCGAAGACGAAGATTTTTCCGATCATGCACACGATCATCCTGCGGCGCGCGGTCTACGAGAAATATCCGTGGGTGGCGCAGGCGCTGCATAAGGCGTTTGCGGCGTCGAAGGTGGAGGCCCAGGCGGATTTGTTCGAGGTCGCCGCGCTGAAGTGCATGCTGCCGTGGCTGCCGCAATATGCGGAAGAGACGCGCGCCGCGATGGGCGAGGATTTTTGGCCC
>Ga0187770_10001477_pt1 | contig 12503 bp, 11 predicted proteins | sample 0116_SJ02_MP02_2_FD_133154 | JGI IMG/M metagenome (GOLD analysis project Ga0187770, IMG submission 133154) | Tropical peat soil microbial communities from peatlands in Department of Meta, Colombia - 0116_SJ02_MP02_20_MG | ecosystem: Environmental > Terrestrial > Soil > Wetlands > Peat | place...
CGAAGACCGTGATATCGAGCCCCGTGGCGCGCAGGGCGAAGCTCGTCGCCGTCGTCTTGAGGTCGGAGAGGTTGCCGTTCTCGAGGTCCTCGGCGGTGAGCGTCGCCAGCGCGGAGGCCTGGCGGTCGAGGAAGCTGAACGACGCCCGCGTCTGGAGGTCGGCCTCGATGAGCCCGAGGGGGACCTCCAGGATGACGAGCAGGGCGCAGGCGAACAGCAGGTAGCTCGCCAAGAGCCGGGTCCGCACCCCCGTAGCTTGTCAGTGCTCGGCGGGCACCAGGCGGAACCCCACCCCGCGAGCGGTCTCGATGAGCTGCGGGTCGCCCAGCTTGCGGCGTAGCGAGGCCACGTGGACGTCGATCGTCTTGGTGGTGCCGTACCAGAGGGGATCCCACACGTGGTCGAGGATGTCCTGACGGCTCACGACCGCCCCCGGGTCGTCGGCGAGGAACGCCAGCAGGTCGAACTCGCGGGCGGTGAGCGCGACGTCGCGGCCCCGTACACGGACGCGGCGGGTGCGGCGGTCGATCTCGACGACACCGACCCGCTGGGCGCCCTCGGGACCGACCAGGCCTTGGCGCCGCCGCATCACCGAGCGGATGCGGGCCACGAGCTCCCGGAAGCCGAAGGGCTTGACCAGGTAGTCGTCTGCCCCCAGCTCGAGGCCGGTGACCCGGTCCGACTCCTCGCCCCGAGCCGAGATGACGATGATCGGCACGCCCGACCGGGCCCGCAACGACTGGCAGACCTCGGTGCCGTCGCGGTCGGGCAGCCCCAGATCGAGCAGGACGGCGTCGTAGCCGGTGGCGGCCAGGGCGGACGCGGCGTCGCCGGCCCGAACGACGTCGTACCCCTCGCGGCCGAGGCCCTCGGTGAGGGGCGCGGCTATGGCGTCGTCGTCTTCGACGAGGAGCAGCACGGGCACGTCCCCACCTTGGCCGAGGCCGGACGGCCCCGGTGCCGACTTTGCCGATTTTTTACCTTTCGGGCCCCGCCACGCCGGGTCCGGCCTCCCGGGCCGGGTCCGGCCTCCCGAGCCCGGGGCCCGCGGCCCGGGCGGTTGTGGCCCTGGGCCCGGACGGCGGTGACCTTCGACCCTGGGTCGAGGCGCCCCACCGGGCGGACACTGCGAAGAAAGGGACCGAGGAGGGAAGCGATGATCGTGGTGGACGTGCTGCTGGCGGCGAATCTTGCAGTCCTGGCCGTCCTGGTCATCGCCGACCGATCGAAGAGCCACCGGGCCCGCCCGGTCGAGGTCCCCGCGGCCGCGCGCACTTCGCCACGCGAGGCCGTGAAGTCGCGGAACCCCGTGCCGGCCTCGGGCTGCGCAGGGGTCGTCATCCCCTTCGACCGGGCCCGGCGTGCCGTCGCCGACTCCATGGCCCGCCACCCCGCCGGCGGGGGGTTGCGCCACTCCCGCTGATCGCGCCGCTTCGGGCTCGGCCTCGCCGGCGTCAGCGCTCGGCCGCCACCCGGCTTCGGCGCGCCGACATCTGCTCCACCTTCTCGATGGCGGCGTCCGGTCCCGGGTAGACCAGGCCCACATGGCCGTCGTCGTCCCAGCGGACGAGGAACGGCGGACCTCCATCGGTCCCGTGCACCTCCAGGACCTCGGCCCTGCGGTCGGGCTCGCCCTGGCGGTGCCCTCGGACCACGAGCATGTCGCCGACGGTCGCTCTCATCGGACCACCTCCGTCTCGGTCCTCCGCCTTCACCGTGGGCCGGTGCGGCCGGCCGGGCCAGGGTCGAAGGTCACGCCCCGGCGCCTGCCCCCCCGACGGTCAGGACCGCCGCGCCGCTGAAGCGGTCGTGGGCGAGATCGGCCAGCGCCGCCGGGGCCCGTTCGAAGGCGTAAGGCCGCGTCGTGGCCCGGAGGCCCAGCCGGGCCGCCAGGCGGAGGAATTCCTCGCCGTCGCGGCGGGTGTTCGCCGTGACCGATCGGATCTGGCGCTCTTGGAAGAGGTGCTCCTGGTAGTGCAGCGGCGGGATGTCGCTCAGATGGATCCCGGCGACCACGAGCGTCCCCCCGCGGTCGAGCGCTCGCAGGGCGCCGGGCACCAGGTCGCCGGCGGGGGCGAAGAGAATCGAGGCGTCGAGGGGCTCAGGCGGCTCGGCGTCGGCCGGGCGGGCCGATGCCGCGCCGAGCTCGAGGGCCAGGCGACGGGCCTCCTCCGATCGTGTCAGCACGTGGACGACCGCTCCCTGCCGGACCGCCACCTGGGCGGTCAGGTGGGCCGAGCCGCCGAAGCCGTAGATGCCGAGGCGCCCACCGGGGGGCAGGTCGCAGCGCCGTAGCGCCCGGTATCCGATGATCCCGGCACACAGCAACGGGGCGGCCTGGTCGTCGGGGATCCCGGGCGCGATCCGGTGGGCGAACCGCTCGTCGACGACCACGGCCTCGGCGTAGCCGCCGTCGCGGTCCCAGCCGGTGAACTCGGCGGCCGCGCACAGGTTCTCGTCGCCGCGCCGGCAGAAGCGGCAGCTGCCGCACGTGCGGGCCAGCCAGGCCACCCCGATGCGGTCGCCGACGGCGAATCGGCGGCACCCCGGTCCCAGTGCGTCGACACGGCCAACCACCTCGTGCCCGGGGACCACGCCGGTGCGGTGCACGGGCAGGTCGCCCTCGGCCACGTGCAGGTCGGTGCGGCACACGCCGCAGGCGGCCACCGCCACCCGCACCTCGCCGGGACCGGGCACGGGCGGCTCGCGCTCGACGAGCCGCAGGGGCCCCTCGTCGATCGGGGCCGGGGCGACGACCACCCACGCGCGCATGGATCCATCGTCGCGCCTGGCCCACGCGTGCGCCGCGGCTTCCGGTCGGCGAGGGCGGGGACCTTCGACCCTTCTGCCCGGCGGTCGGCGACGCGGACAATTCCGACGTGGCAGAGGACGCGGTGGTCGAGACGCACGTCTCGGTACTGCTGTTCCTCGACGACGTCGTGCTCAAGCTGAAGAAGCCGGTGCGGTTCCCGTTCGTGGACTTCACGTCGCTCGAGGCCCGGCGCAACGCGTGCGAGGAGGAGGTGCGGTGCAACCGCCGGCTCGCCCCCGACGTCTACCTGGGTGTCGCCGAGACGCGGCTGGGAGAGCGGCCGCTCGACTACGCGGTCGTGATGCGGAGGCTCCCGGCCGAGCGGAACCTGGCCGAGATGGTGCGCCGGCGCGACCCGGGCCTGCCCAGGGCGCTCGACGACGTCGCGCGCTGCTTGGCGTCGTTCCACCGGGGCGCGGCCCGCTCGCGCGAGATCGACCGTGCCGGCGAGCTGTCGGCCGTGCTCGACACGTGGGACGAGGTGGTCGACGGCCTTCGGCCCTACGGCGGCGTGGCGTTCGAGGCCGGGGCCTTGGACGAGGCCGACCGGCTCGCGCAGCGGTTCCTCCGGGCGCGGGGCCCGTTGTTCGCCGAGCGCGTGGATGCGGGACGCATCTGCGACGGGCACGGCGACATCCTCGCCTCGGACGTCTTCGTGCTCGACGACGGCCCCCGCGTGCTCGACGCGATCGAGTTCGACCCCCGTCTGCGCCACGTCGACGTCGCCGCCGACGTGGCCTTCCTGGCGATGGACCTCGAGCGGCTCGGCGTCCCCGACGAGGCGGCACGCTTTGTCCGCCGCTACGAAGAGGCGGCCCGCGACCGGTTCCCGTGGTCGCTGTTCCACTACTACTGCGCCGAGCGGGCCATGGTCCGGGCCTTGGTGGCCTGCCTGCGCGGCGCGCAACGCGGCGCCGGCGTGGACGACCGGTCGGGCGCCGACGCGCTCCTCACCCTCGCGCTCGACCACCTGCGGGCCGGGCAGGTGGTGCTCGGCGTGGTGAGCGGACTGCCCGGCACGGGCAAGTCCACCCTGGCGGCGGGGGCGGCCGAGCTCTTGGCCTGGCCGGTCCTGCGCTCGGACGAGGTCCGACGCGAGCTCACCGGCGCGGCGGAGCACGGCCCACTCGTCGCGCCGCTGTGCTCGGGCCCCTACGCGCCCGAGCAGACGGCCCGGACCTACGAGGAGCTCCTCCGGCGCGCCCGCGTCGAGCTCGGCCTGGGACGCTCGGTCCTGCTCGACGCCACCTTCGGCGACGACCGATGGCGCCGGGCCGTGCGGGAACTGGCCGAGGACACATCGAGCGAGCTGGTCGTCGTGGAGACCGCGATGCCCGTGCCGCTCGCGGCGGCACGGGCCGAGGCGCGCCGGCGGGCGGGCGCCGGCGTCTCCGGCGCCGGGGGCGACGTGGTGCGGTCGCTGGCCGCGGGACACCGGCCCTGGCCCGGTGCGGTCCGTATCGACGCGTCCGGACCCGACCCGGCCGCCGCCGTCGACCGCGTCCGGTCCCTCCTGCGCCCGTGGGCGGCCCCCGTCGGTTGAGGCCGCCGCGGGAGGCGCGTCAGGCCTCGCCGACGCCGCTGCGGCCCGGGTCGGCCAGTGCCTGGGCGACGAACGTCGAGGGGACGAGCAGGATCGGCACGGTGCTCCCGGCCAGCAGGTCCGCGACGACGGCGGCGCGGCCACCGCTGGTCTGCTGGGCCCAGACCACCACCACCATGTCGAACGCCCCGCTCGCCGCCATCTCCGTCAGTTGATCGGCGACGGGGCCGGCCCTGACCTCGAGCCCGTTGCCCAGCGCGTCGCAGTAGCGGGCCCGGAACTCCTTGGTCCACGCCTCGTATTCGTGCTGGGGGCTGTCCCAGAACTGGGGAACGGTGCGCTCGTCGAAGACGTGGACGGTCGTCGCCACGGTGTCGGGGACGCTGAGTGCGGCCAGCGCGGCCGATGCGGCGAGCGCCGTGACGCCGGTACCGTCGAGCGGGACGAGGACCCGTTGGGCCCCGGGCCACTTCTCCAGCGAGGGCGGGACCAGCAACATGGGCTTGCTCACGCGCCGGGCCACCGCGAACGCCGTGCCGCTCGGGCGACGCGGCGTGGGCCGGGCGGACGGGTTTCCCGTGCCGAACACCGACATGGCCGCGCCGGGTGCCTCGACCAGCCCCGCCAGGATGTCGACGGGCCGGCCTTGCACGGTGGTCGACTCGCCACGCTCGACCCTGGCCAGTGCCGCCTGGCGTGCCGCACCGCGCAGGCCGGGTCCCGACACGACGTGGACCTGGCGCACCGGCAGGGCGCCGAGATGCGCGGCGACCTCGGCGGCGACGACGAGCACGGCGTCGGCGTCCTCGGCGCCGTCCACCGCGGCAAGCACGTAGTGCTCGTCACGTCGCATGGGCCGGACTCCTCGTCTCCTCGGGGCCGTCCTTGCCCGCCGTGCTCGGGTTCGTCCCGTTCCCGCTCACGCCGGCACGCACGACCCGTGACGACACGGCGGGCGCGCCCGGCGCCCCCACCCGGTCGTGCCCGGCCACGCCGGCCCCGGCCGGCCCGAGCGGGAGCACCGCACCTGGCGCGGGCACGGTGAACGGCGCCGTGTCCCGGACGCAGACCTCGACGGGCCGCTCGCACTCGACCTCCACCGCGTCGGGACGGGCCCGGATCGCCACCGGCACTCCTCGCCACCGCAGGCGCACCTCCAGCGACCCCCACGAGCTGGGCAGGTGGGGGTCGACGCCGAGCACGGCACCCTGCGGCCGGATCCCCGCGAACCCCATGACGAGGGCCTGCCAGATGCCGCCCAGCGTCGCCATGTGCAGGCCACCCGCCGCCGACCCCGTCAGGTCGGCCAGGTCGACGCCCATGGCGAGCCGGAGGAACTCGAGCCCCTCGTCGGGACGGCCGGCGCGCGCCAGCAGGGCGGCGTGCACCGCCGGCGACAGCGAGCTGCCGTGCGCCGTGCGCGGCAGGTAGTGGTCCAGGTTGGGGACGAGGCTCCCGGGGACCACCTCCTCGGGCACCAGGTGGTGCAGCATGAGGACGTCGGCCTGCTTGATCACCTGCGAGCGCTCCACCCGCTCGTGCCCGAGCAGCAGGTCCGCCGCCACCGGCGTGGTGGTGAGGGCCGTGATCGGGATGAATTCCAGGTCGTGGTAGCCGGAGAACTGCTCGTAGAGCCCCGTGCCCTCGTCGTAGCCGTCGGCCAGCGCGTCGGCGAGCGCCAGCCAATGCGGGGCGTCGACGCCGTCCATCGCCGCACCCCGGCGCAGGTTCCACCGGGCCATCACGTTGGTGAAGACGTTGTCGTCGACGCCGACGTGGTACTCGTCGGGTCCGATCACGTCGCGGATGTGCCCCGTTCCCGCCGCGTCGAGCTCGATCCGGCTGGCCCAGTAGCGGGCCGTCTCGGTCACGAGCGCCCGTCCCTGCCCGCGCTCGAACGCCTCGTCGCCGGCCCACGCCGCGTAGGTGCACGCGGCCCAGGCCACGTCGGCGACGATGTGCTCCTCGAGCTCCCCGGTGAGGATGGGCAGGGGGCGGCCGAAGCGGCGCCGGGCCAGCCTGGGTGTGACGTCGAGGCCCTCGCTCGCCGACTCCCACGGGAACCGCGCCCCGCGTCGTCCGCACGAGCGGGCCAGCTCCTGTGCGGCGTGCAGCCGGCGGCACCGGTACTCGAGCACGGCGCGCGCCGCGGCGGGACAGGTGGCGGCGAGGAAGGGGAGGACGAAGACCTCGGTGTCCCAGAAGACGTGCCCCGCGTAGGCCGGCCCCGACAGGCCCCGCGCACCGACCGCCGCCTCGTCCGCGGTGGCGGCCGACGCCATCAGGTGGAAGAGCGCGAAGCGAGCGGCGCGCTGCGCTTCGGGATCGCCCTCGATGACGACGTCGGCATCGCGCCAGCGCCCGGCCCAGGCCGTCCGGTGCACGCGCAGTGCCTCGTCGAACCCGTCGGCTGCGAACCGGCCTGCTCGCCGGCGCGTGTCCTCGAGGCGCGGGTGGCGCGTCGCGTGGGAGGAAGCGGCGACGATCCGCTCGACCATGCGGGTGCCGCGCACGACGGTGTCGTGTTCGTGGGCAACCATGGCGATCCCGCCGCCCAGGGTGGAGGCGACCAGGGCCGAGTCGTCCTCCAGGGTGCACCGGTCGCCGTCCTCGCCGCGTGGGGGCAGGAGGGGCGTGTCGGTCTGCAACCGGGTGACGGGCCCCTCGGCCCGCAGCGCCAGCAGCCCGGGGCGGTCCATCGACGCGAAGCGGACGGTGGACAGGGGACCGTCGGGGGTCTCCAGCCGGCGATGGAGCACCCCGGTGCGCAGGTCGAGTACCCGCCGGCCCGGCTCCCCCCTGCGTGGCAGCGACAGCTGGGCCCATCGAGGGCCCGACAGGAGGCGCTCGGTGCCGTCGACGTCGCGCGTGTAGACGCCGGCGGCCAGCACCATGGGGTCGTCGCCGCGCCGGCCCTCCTCGAGTGCGCCGCGGGTCCCGAACCAGCCGTCGGCCACGGTGAGCTGCGTTTCGTGCACGCGTCGGTCCTCCTCCGGGCCGTCGGGCACCACGATCGTCCAGGCGGGGTCCTCGTCCACCGCCGGGCAACGCCGTTGCCGGCGGCGCAGCAGCTGGGCATCCAGCAGCGACAGGAGCGCCTCGGGGCCGCCTCCGAGGTGGAGGACGCCGGGGGGGACACCCTCGGGCTCGGCACCCACCGACACGACCAGCGAGCGCTCGGTGCCGGCCACCAGCATGTGGGCGTCGCTGCCGCCCACGCCTCCCAGGGGGCCGAACTCGTCTCCTGCGACGAGGACGAGCCCTGGGCCCACCCCTCGCTCGGCGAACCGATCGAGGAGCCAGCGCGCCGAGTCGGACTTGTCGGTGAGGCCGATCTCGACGTGCTTGGCATCGCTCGTGATACGCGGATCGTCGAGGCCGGCGTCGAGTGCACAACGCCGCGCCAGCTCGACGACGTCGGGCAGGGTCAGGCCCCGGGCGTCCAGGCGCCGGCGCACGGCCTCGAGCAGCGCGGCGATGCGGGCCTTGGGCGGGTCCGCCCACTCGGGCTCGTCGATGAGGTCGATCTTGCGGCGGTTCAGCCTGCTGGCGACCACGGAGGCGTCGATCCCGACCCGGCCCAGCTCGGCAATCGTGGTCGTCGCCGCCAAGTCGAGCGCGGCGTCCTCCGCGGGGGTGGCGGTGCGCTCCCACGCGAGGTGCGGACCGTCCGTGCCGACCTCGAAGGCCTGCGAGCCGCGGTTGACGCAGAGGAACAGCCGGCCCGGCCCGCTCGGCCGGGCGCGCAGCTGGCCGTCGATGTTCTCCATGTGCGTGCCCGTGACCACGGCGACGTCGACGCCCGCCGCGCACAGAGCCTCGACCCGCCGCCTGGCGCCGCTCGCGTCGGAGGCCCGGTCGGGCACGACCGCGCCGTCCCAATCCGCCATGACCGCCTCGACCGTCCGCTCGAGCCGCCGGTCGACCGACGTGGTCGCGCCGTGTCCCGCCGCCGGCCGGCGGGCCGGTGTCCGGCGTGGTGCGCGGCGGGCGGAATTGCGTGGGCTGATGGATCCAGTCGACCGCCTTGGAGGTCCCCGCGGCCAGGGTCCAAGGTCATGGACGACGGCGCAGCCGTCAGGACTTCCTCCGGCGCCAGCCGCCTGGGGAAACACCGGTTCGCGGCGCGCGCCGGATAGGTTCGCGCCGTGGCGACGCGGGCTGCGGTCTGGGACCTCGGGAGCAGCTCGTTCCACCTTCTCGTGTGCGAGGTGGGGGCGGGCGGCTCACTGACGCCGGTGCTGCGCCGACGAGCGCTGCTCAACCTCGGCGTCGCCGTCGGGGCGTCGGGTTCCATCCCCGTCGACCGTGTCGCCGCCGCGGTCGCCGCGACGAAGCGCCTGCGCAAGGCACTCGACACGCAGCGCCCGGCCGTCACCGTCGCCCTCGCCACCGCGGCGCTCCGGGACGCCACCAACGGCGCCACCGTCGTGAGCCGGATCGAGCGGGTGGCGGGCACCCCCGTCCGCCTCCTCGACGGGGCCGAGGAGGCGCGGCTGTGCTTCGTCGGCCAGCGAGCCGGCGTGTGGACGGGGGACCGCCTGAGCTTCGGCGTGGACCTGGGCGGCGGCAGCCTCGAGGTGGCGGTCGGTGACTCCCACCGCGTCACCTTCTCGACCAGTGTCGCAGTCGGCGCCGCCCGCCTGCGGGGCGAGCTCGACACCGGCGACCCGCTGACCGCCCGGGAGGTGGCGGCCGTGCGGGCCCGCACCGCCGAGGCGCTCATGCCCGTACGGGCCGAGCTGCGGGCCTATCGGGGGGTCACGGCCAGGGCGGTCGTGAGCGGCGGCACCGCCCGGGCACTGGCCCGACTGGCCACGGCGCGAGCCCGTCGCCGGACCGCGCCCGAGCAGGGCGAGGTGAACCAGGTGGAGCTACCCGCCGGGCAGGTCGAGGAGCTGGCCGGCCGCCTCGCGGGCCTGGACCTGGCCCAGCGGCGGGCGCTGCCCGGCGTCAGCGCCCGCCGGGCACCGGTGCTCTCGCTCGGGGCCCTGATCCTGGCCTCGGCCGCGCACGTGCTCGAGATCGAGCGGTTCGTGGTCAGCGAGTGGGGACTGCGCGAGGGCGCCCTGATCGACGAGCTGACCGCTCAGGGTCTCGGTTCGCCGTGGGAGGCGGTGGCCCCGACCGGCAGGTGAGACGAGCGGGCGCCCGAGCCGCCGCCGGCACCGCCCAGCTCTTGGGCACCGCCTACTTCTTGCCGAGGATCCTGTTCATCTTGGTGCCGCAGACCGGGCAGGTGCCCTGGGCGGCCCGACGGCCGTTGGCCAGCTCGACCTCCTGGCCCTCGAACTGCCGCTTCTCCCGGCACTTCACGCAATAGCCCTCGTACGACGCCACGTCGTCCCTCCTCCCTCAGCCGTGCCCCGCCTCGGGGGTCGGATCGACGCTATCCCCGACCTTCCCGGGCCACGCGGATGGTCGGCGCCGGTGGGAGCATGGCGCCCGCCCGGAGGTCCCGGGCAGGGGTGGGGTCGAACCGAGGAGGCCGGGTGGCCCGAGAGCCGATCGTGGAGGTCCTGGCCGACGAGTGGGCCGAGATCGTGGCCCTGGGCAACGATCTCGGGCCGGAACAGTGGGACAGCCCCAGCGAGTGCCCGGGGTGGACGGTGCGGGACCTCGTCTCCCACATGGTGGGCACCGAGCGGTCCCTCCTCGGCGAGCCCGAGCCGCCCGAGCCGCCGCCCACGCCCCACGTCAAGAACGAGGTGGGCGCCTCGAACGAGCGGTGGGTGGCGGAGCGCCGGCACCGGCCCGGTTCCTACGTGCTGGCCGAGTTCGCGGCCGTGACCGTCCGGCGCCTGGCCGAGCTGCGGTCGCGGCCGGCGGCCCGCTTCGACGAGGTCGGCCCCAGCCCCGTCGGGATGGTGCCATACCGGGAGTTCTTGGCGGTCCGGGTCATGGACTGCTGGGTGCACGAGCAGGACATCCGGGTGGCCACGGGGCGCCCCGGCCGGATCGAGGGGGAGCCGGCGGCGGTGGCCCTCGGCCGCATCGCCGCGGCCATGCCGTTCGTGGTGGGCAAGCGGGCGGCCGCCCCCGAGGGGTCGTCGGTGCGCTTCGAGGTGACGGGGCCCGGAGGTCGGCGCCTCGACATCGCGGTCCGGGGCGGGCGAGCGGCGCCGGTCGAGGAGCCGGACTGGGAACCGACTGCCACCGTGACACTGGACGCGGGGACCTTCTGGCGCCTCGGATGCGGGCGGATCAGCGGCGACGACGCGGTCGGGCGCGGGCTCGTCCGTCTCGCGGGGGACGACAGGCTCGCCGCGGCGGTGCTCGGCTCGATGGCGTTCATGATCTGACGCGGCGGTTCGTTCCCTCCGAGCCCTCCGAGCCCTCCGAGCAGGGGATTCGGGGTTCCGAAGTAGCGTCCTGGGACCGGTAGAGTGGGTTTTCCTATGCGAGCGACCGCAGAGCCCGTCGAGGGCAACCGCGTCCGCCTTTCGGTGGAGGTGGACGAGGGGGAGATCGACGAGGCGCTCGACGCGACGGTCCGACGCCTGGCGCGCCAGGTGCGCGTGCCCGGCTTCCGCCCCGGGCGGGTCCCGCGCCCGGTGCTCGAGGCCCGCCTCGGTGGCGCGGTCGCGTTGCGCCAGCAGGCGCTCTCCGACGCCCTGCCTGACCTCTACGCCCGCGCCGTGATCGACACCGAGCTCGATCCCATCGCCGCCCCGGAGATCGACATCACCTCCGGCGAGGAGGGCGGGCCGATCACGTTCGACGCCGTGGTCGAGGTCCGGCCGACGGTGGCCATCCCCGGGTACAAGGGCCTCGTCGTCACGCTCCCGTCGCCGGCGGTCACCGACGAGGACGTCGACCGGCAGCTCGACCGGCTCCGGGAGCAGTCCGGCGAGCTCACGCTGGTCGGGCGCGCCGCGCGCGACGGCGACTTCGTGACGATCGACCTGCACGGGACGCGTGCCGACGCCGAGGACCTCGACGTCGAGGACTACCTCCACGAGGTCGGGGCCGGCTCCGACATCGCCGGGCTCGACGACCAGCTGCGCAGCGCCAAGGCCGGGGACATCCTGCAGTTCGAGTCGTCCCTGCCCGCCGGCCCGGTCGGCTCGCCGGTCGGCGCCACCTTCCGGGTGCTGGTCAAGGAGGTGAAGGAGAAGGCGCTGCCGGCCGCGACCGACGAGTGGGCGGCCGAGGCATCGGAGTTCGAGACCCTCGACGAGCTGCGCGCCGATCTTCGCAACCGGATCGCCCAGGTGAAGCTGGTGCAGGCGCAGCTGGCCCTGCGCGACCGCGCCGTCGAGGCGCTGGTGGCCCTGGTCGAGGACGAGCCGCCCGAGTCCCTGGTCGACGCCGAGGTGCGCGAGCGGCTCCACGACCTCGGGCACCGGCTCGAGGAGCGGCGTCTGGGCTTCGAGCAGTTCCTGGCCGCGTCCGGGCGCAGCGAGGAGGAGCTCCTGGCGGAGATCCGCGCCGAGGCCTCGCACGCCGTGCGCGTGGACCTCGCCCTGCGCGCGCTGGCCGATGCCGAGGGGCTCGAGGTCGACGACGCCGAGCTCGACACCGCCCTGGCGGAGATGGCCGTGCAGGCCGGCACGACCGCAGCCGACCTGCACCGGCGCCTCGAGCGCGCCGGACGGCTGCCGGCGGTACGCTCGGACCAGCGCAAGGCCAAGGCACTGGCCTGGCTCCTCGACAACGTCGACCTCGTCGACGAGGAGGGTGCGCCCATCGAACGCGAGGTGCTGCGTGCCCGTGCGGCCGGCGACGAGCCGGAGGGCGCGTCGCCGGACGAGGACGAGCACGACAGCGACGAGCACGAGAGCGTGGAGGCCCAGTCGTGACCAGCAGCATCCGTGGCTACAACCCCCAGGTGTGGGAGGAGACATCGCGCGGCGAGCGTCCGTGGGACGTGTTCGGGCGTTTGCTCAAGGAGCGCATCATCGTCCTCGGCTTCCCGATCGACGACCACATCGCCAACCTCATCTGCGCCCAGATGCTGTTCCTCGAGGGTGAGGACCTCGACAAGGACATCCACATCTACATCAACTCACCCGGTGGCGACATCACGGCCCTCTTCGCCATCTACGACACCATCAAGTTCATCAAGCCCGAGGTCTCCACCTTCTGCTTCGGGCAGGCGGCCTCGGCCGCGGCCGTCCTCCTCGGCGCAGGGACCAAGGGCAAGCG
>Ga0187770_10001479_pt1 | contig 12494 bp, 10 predicted proteins | sample 0116_SJ02_MP02_2_FD_133154 | JGI IMG/M metagenome (GOLD analysis project Ga0187770, IMG submission 133154) | Tropical peat soil microbial communities from peatlands in Department of Meta, Colombia - 0116_SJ02_MP02_20_MG | ecosystem: Environmental > Terrestrial > Soil > Wetlands > Peat | place...
GCCCCAGCTAAGGAGGCCCACGCCAACGAGCTGTGAGAAGCTGCCGTCTAGGGAGAAGTACCCTACTAGCAGGTTGGCTTCTTGCTTGTTATTCATTTCACTGGCGAGGTCGGAGCCCAGGATTTAAGCCTGGCGCCAGTCGCACCTCGGGAAATTTGCCCAAAGGGCCGTTCCGGGGCTAGGGAGGGATTCATTATCCCTATCGGAGGCCAGGTCTGCCCGTGGGGGCCAATCGGGGGTGACTTCGGGCCGGATTACTCCTCGTCTCTTATTCTCGGACTGAACCCACCTCGGAGGGCACCTTAGCTCTCTGGCGAAACTTCAAAACCCACCAGAAGAGCTTATTTCCTTCGGAGGGCCGTGGTCACTTAATGGGCGAGGGGAGCGGGAGACGAAGGATGGCGGTCGACGGGTGGCTAGACCTGATGCTTGTCCAGTGCTCGTGCGCCTACTTCGGATGGTCCTACGCGAAGTCACAGAAGCCCTTCAGTTAGGAACCATTTTTCGCGTCGAGATCCACTGAAGTCACATGCGGGGGCCGTCCCTCGTGGAGGCGACCCTTCTATTTCGTGAGCAATTTCCACGAAAGCACTATGCCGAGAACCGAGAGCAGGGCGGCGAAACCGGCCAGCACCGCGAAGTCAACCCATAGCGGGGCCAAGATATTGTAGCCAGCCGCAGCTGCGGAAGCCGACCCTGAGCCTAGCAACAACTGCCTAACGCCGTCGACAGCGTAACTCACAGGGTTGAATTTCACCACAGATTGAAGCCAGCTGGGCATTATCCTTACCGGGAGCATGGCGTTGCTTGCGAAAAGCAGAGGCAGGTTCAACAGGTTGATCACGGCCATCTGGGTCTGCCAGTCGCTCGACCTCAGCGCCAACATCACGAAAAGCGACGAGAGCCCGAAGGTCATCAAGAACAACATCACGAAGGAGCCGCCGACCGTTAGGATACTGAAGTTCGTTGTGTCCATGCCTAGCGCCACCGCGATTACGAGCACTATAGCCGCCTGGATGAGTGATCGAATGACGCTCTGCATGACCTTGCCGGTCACTATGGCTCCCCTTCCGACTGGGGTGCTCAGGGCCTTGTTCATGAAACCAAATCTTCGGTCCCAGACCACCGACATGCCGGCGAAGGCCGCGGTGAACATGATGATGAAGGCAAGCATTCCTGCACCAAGGTAAGAAAAGTAGCTGGTCGTCCCGAAGGTGCCGAGGTTTATGGTGTTCAACTCTGCCTGGGTCACCCCCGGCTGGCTGGCGAAGATTCCTGTGATGTTGAACGCCTTGCCGAACAAGCCCAACCAGACAATGGGCTGGATAAGGGAGATGAACAGCTGAATCGGATTCTTATACCATTTGACAAGGTCGCGGTTCGTGAGCGCCCAAAGCCCGTGAAGAGGACTCTTGTTGAGTTGCGGAGCCGCTCGGAAGGCACGTTCTTCCTCCCTTTCCTTCTGCTCTTCGATGGCCTCCTGCTGAGCGGTGACCGTGGACCTTGTGAGGTCTTCTGTCATTTTCTCATCGTCACCTGCGCGCCCTCATCATTGTAACTCTCTGCTTGAACGCGTCCATCTTGTTTGCCTCCTCTTCCCGGATACTGCGCCCCGTGAACTCGAGGTACGCCTCGTCAAGAGAGGGCTTTGTCAAAGAAATCTTGGTCACATGAAGCCCCTTCGATCTGACGAGGTCTATTATCTGGATAGACGACTCCTCCCCGACCTCTGATTTCACCCTGTATTCGTGATCGCTCTTCTTGACTTCCTTCACAAGTGGGATCTTCATGATGTCGTCCGAGATGTCAGGCCCGGTCTCGGCAACCCCCACGACGATAATGTCCCCTCCTATGCTCGCCTTCAACTCGTCCGGGCTCCCTATCTTAATTATGTGCCCGTGGTCAATGATTGCGATTCTGTCGCACAAGGAGTCCGCCTCCTCAAGATAGTGCGTTGTGAGGAAGAGGGTCATCCTGTATTCTTCCTTCAGCATCCTGATGTAGTCCCAGACTGCAGTTCTCGTCTGGACATCCAGCCCGAGCGTAGGTTCGTCAAGAAACAGGAGCTTGGGATAGTTAATCAGACCGCATGCCAGCTCGAGCCTGCGTCTCATGCCTCCGGAGTAGGTGCTGACCTTCCTGTCAGCTGCGTCCTCGAGTTCGACAAGTTTGAGAAGTTCCATTGCGTGTGGCTTCGAGTTGCTTCTGGGGATCCCGTAAAGGTCGGCACAGAGCAGGATGTTCTGAAGGCCAGTCAGGTCTTCGTCCGCGGTGTACTCCTGGGGGACCACCCCGACGGTTCTTCGAACCTCAGTGGCGTGGGTGTGAATGTCGAGCCCGTCAATCGTCGCAGTGCCCCCGGAAGCGCTTAGAAGGGTCGTGAGCATGTTGATTGTAGTTGTCTTCCCAGCGCCATTCGGACCTAGGAAACCAAAGATCTCCCCTTCGCGGACCTCGAAGGACACCCCGTCTACGGCCTTTAGCTGGCCAAAAGACTTCGTTAGTCCCTCTACCTTGACAATTGGTTGCTGGCTCACTCGTCCCCACCTAATTTGGTCAGTCTGTTCGCGAGTTCCCTAATTAGTTTGCTGTTCTGAGGAACGCTTGGATTCTTTGCTTGGGCCAGGTCCTCAAGGTAAGAAATGTTGCTGGACATGTCGCCTAGGACTCCCTCGACCGACCTGGGACCGAACCCTTGCATCCGCGAGGGCCACTCTGCCTCCTCTTTGCCTTGCGGGGTTATCTCGTACCGTCCATCCGAGTCGCGCCGCTTGATCAGTCCCTCGTCGGTTAGCTGCTGAAGCATGGGATAGACCGACCCAGGAGATGGTCTCCAGAACCCCCTGCTGCCTGTCTCCATGGAGTCCATGATTTCGGCTCCATTCATTGGCTGCCTGCCCAGCAGTACTAAGATCCAAGTCCTCAGGCCCCTGTGTCCCCTTCTCGACCAGTCTAACCACATATCGGTGTTCCGATAATCGGAACGCCGAGGCAACTATTTAAACCTAGCGGCTATTGCCAGGCTATTCCCTGGCCTGTTTCAAAAACCTCGTGATGGTCCAGCCCGAGATTCCATTTCGATCGATTCACCAATCTACGGATCGGTTCGATTTGCTACCTCGTCATCGCACGCCTGAAAACGGGGACTGCGATGGCTGTCATCACAATCCCGAAAGCTATTAGTATGATCAGCTCCGTAGAAATGTCAGGCACACTCGCACCAAGCACCATCACTCTCCGTAGTGCGTCTGTGGCGTAAGTGAGCGGAAGCACCTTCGAGATGTCCTGCATGTACCAGGGCATCTGCTGGATGGGGAAGAACACCCCGCTCAGGAACATCATGGGGAACATCAGGGTCGTCATGAGCATGGTGGCGGTCTGCTGGTCGCTCGTAATCGAGGTCAAGACTATTCCCAATCCCACAAAGCTGAACACCCCCAGGAGCAGCAGCCCGAACACGAGGAAAATGTTCCCCTGTATCGTGACACCGAAGAGGGTTATCGCAAGAGCCATCAGGATCACCCCTTGAAGAAGCCCCCGGGCTGTCTGAGCCAGTGTCTTTCCGAGGATGATAGAGAGCCGGTTGATGGGCGCTACCATCATCCCGTCCATAGTCCCCACCTCCTTCTCCTGAGATATGGCCCCCGGGAGTCCCGTCATGACGCTCATCATTACCGTCATCGCCATGATCCCTGGCGCAACGAACTCGAAGTAGTTGGAGGAGCCTGGGATTATTCCCTGCGTCTCCACCCTAAGGGGTTGCACTACAGCCAGCGCGCCGCTTGAACTCACAGACGGGCTGAGCGCCATGACCTTCTGCTGAGCCATCTCGGTGCTCATATCGTTGAAGACGGCAGTAAGGAGGGTCTGAATTGTTGCCGACACCTGCGGGTTAGAAGTGTCAGTCATTATCATCACAGTCCCTTGCCGTCCGCTGAGGAGGCTCGCGGTGAAGTTGCTGGGGATGATTATTCCTCCTTCGAGATCCCCGTTCTGAATCGACCCCCTCAGCGCAGAAATGCTAGAAACTGTTGTGAGCTTGAACATGCTAGTCTTGTCGTTGATTTGTTGCAGGGCGGAGACAAAAGTCTGGCTGGCTATGGTCGAGTTGTGATATCCAGCGTCAGAATTGACCACACCGACCGGCAGGTTGTTTCCTGAACTGGCGCCGCTGGGATAGATGAATCCAATCATCCCCATCATGAAGAGTGGCATAACGATGAGGAGTACAAGTCCGAACTTGTTCCTGTACAGCTCCATCATGTCCTTCCAGGCGATTCTCAAGCTGTGCGAAAGCAGGTCCATGGTACCCACTTCTTTTCACCGGATTCTCCGAGGGCCCCCCATGAAACCCCGGTGTCGTTCGAGGGGGATCTTCTGGTCGGCGCTGTCTCTGACTTCGTGGCCGGTAAGGTGCAGAAAGACGTCTTCGAGTGTCGGTTGAACACTCTCCATCGACGCTATCTTGCCTCCGGCCTTCCTCACAGAGTCAATCACACTGTCGAACGCGTCTTCGCCGCTCGCTATGATCTTGAGATGGGTGGAGTTGTCCTGAGAGACCGACTTCACGTTTCCGAGCGATCTTATGCCTTCCACCAATGCGGGATTGAGGTTCGGTATGTCCATACTCAGGACTATGTTGTCAGTACCCGAAATGAGCCTCTTCAGGTTGGTCGATGTATCGAGAGCAACTACTTTTCCGTGGTCGATGATGCCTATGCGGTCACAGAGCATGTCCGCGTCAACCATTGTGTGGGTTGTCACAATTATGGTGGCCCCCCTTTCCCTGTTGAGCTTCTTTACGAACTCCCTGATTTCTACTGACGATTGAGGATCGAGGCCAAGAGTTGGCTCGTCCAAGAACAGCACCTGGGGCATGTTCAACAGGGCGCGGATTACGTTCATGCGCTGGCGCATCCCCGTCGAGAAGGTCCCCACGAGAGAGTTCTTCCACTTCGTAAGCTGGACCAGTTCCAGTAGCTCATCGATTCGCAGAGTCAGGGTGTCAGGGGGTATGTCGAACAGACTACCGAAGAACCAGAGGTTCTCTTTGGCGGTGAGGCGGTCGTACATTATCATCTTCTCTGAGACAATCCCCACAAGCTTGCGGACGTCATTGTCCCTCTTCACGATGTCGTATCCCCCTATGGACGCGGTTCCCTCTGTTGGCCTGGCGAGTGTCGAGAGTACCCTCAGAGTGGTGCTCTTCCCTGCCCCATTGGGTCCAAGGAGTCCGAAAATTTCCCCCTTCTTCACCTCGAAGGAGACGTCGTCGACCGCAACGAAGTCTCCAAATTTCTTCTTCAGATGCTCCACTTTGATCATGGCCCCTCCCTCTTGGACCGCTACGGGGGGAACCAGGGTAGTCTTGCTCATGCCCTCCCCACCCTTCGTCCTTTTCCTGTGGGAGAACTCTCCCGCCCTAACTTCCCTTCATGCTCCCTGATCGAGGCATCCGTGCGAGCCAGCTCCCTCTCCAGGTTCAGTCTGTACTGGCGGAGCGCAAACACCTTGTCTTCTTGGCCGAGCCCCGTCCTTTCGGAATCAAGAATGGTCCGGAGGATTTCGGTCTGGAACTCGAACAGACTCAGCACGAACTTCACAAGATCGTCAGGCTCCAGAAGCTCGAGGAACAGGGAGCTCATCATCTTCCATCTTGATGGGTAGGATTTCATCACTTTCTTGGCGACCGAAATCCTTCGAAGCCCCTGGGGCGTAATCTCGTAGACCACCTGATTCGGGCCAAACTCCCTCGATTTGTTTGGCGAGAGGTCCCCCCGTTTTGCCAACTTACGCAGCAGGGGATAAACGGCCCCCGCACCTGGACGCCAGGCACCATCTGTTTTCATTTCTATTTCCTTGATCAGGTCGTATCCACGCATCGGCCTCCTCGCTATGCTGAGAAGCGAGTAGACTTCAAGGAGCCCCCTTGGTGCACTGTGTGGGTGCAGTTCTTCCCCGCGCGAAACTCCTCCCCCAGGCCGCCTCGCCATGAGAATGGCCAGAGAAATATACTATATAATTGATATCCCAAACATTATCGTAATAGATATTCCCCCTCGCGAACACAAACCCAGTTGACGCTGTCGGCTGTGCATCAAAGGACCGATTCGGCTTAAAAGGCGTTTAAGTGGCGCACTCATGCCCGAGGCTGATATGACGCACCTCTGTCCATATTGCAAAAAGAGCGAGCTGTTACTGATAAGCGAGACGACCGACGCGGTAGGAAAGAGACGCTACCGCTACAAATGCCCTCGCTGCGGTGCGACCTGGCCATTTTGACTAGGTGTTCGAATCGTCTCCGAGAATGATTTGCCTCCTGGCATGAATGCGAGTTTCGGGCACGTCTGCTCGGCCCATCTTGCCATGGTCGCTGAGGCAGGATTCATAAGGAGCAGGCCGGACCCATGCCCATGAGCCCAACCACGAAACCCGAGAAAAGAGTCACGCACGGATTCGTCAAGCGTGCAGCGGCATCCAGCAAAGAGCCCAAGGGATTCACGGACGAGGAAAAAGTTGCGATGAGGGAGCGCGTCCAGGAGTTGAGGGCTGGCGAATTGGAGGGCGAAGGCGCCGTAGTAGCGAAAATTGAAGCGATGCCGGAACCGGATCGCTCTATGGGCAAGCGGATTCATGCCATTGTCAGGGCCAGCGCGCCAAGCCTCTCGCCAAGACTCTGGTACGGGATGCCTGCCTACACCAAGGATGACAAGGTCGTCTGCCACTTCCAGCCAGCGCACAAGTTCAAGACGAGGTATCCGACGCTCGGCTTCAGCGACAAGGCGAACCTCGATGAAGGTGCACTGTGGCCGGTTGCCTTTGCGCTGAAGGCGCTAACCCCGGTCGAAGAGGCCAGAATCAGCGCGCTCGTCAAGAGAGCGGCGAGCTAGGAAGTCCGAACGGTGGGAAATCAGACGAGCCAGTTTCTTGCCCCATTCGCCTGATTGCGAAGGCCCGGGTTGTTTGGACCCGATAAGTGATCAGACCTACAGCCCGCGTGAGGTCCTACCCGCCTAGTTCTTATCTACCCCTTCGTAGACTTGGCTGTTGGTGTCTGGCGACACATCTCGGCTCTCGCGTTGCATAGCCTGCGGGGAGCCATTCAAGAAAGATGAGCTAAGCGGCCTTCTGTACTGCGTTCATTGCGACTTGGTTCTTTCAATGGTACCCGAGGGAAGAACGTACATGCTGATGGGCGGATCAGGATCTGGCAAATCCATACTTTCTTACAAGCTAATGGATCTGTACCTAAGGAGTTCCAGGCCCTGCATCTTCGTGGCGGTGGACGAGCCACCAAGCCAACTCAGGACTTCGTTGAGTACACTAGTCGATGGATTGGAGCTCGCAGAGAAGGAGCAACTTCTAACCTTTGTTGACTGCTATTCTTGCCTGGGAGGATTTGCGAGCCAAGAGAAGTACCATCTCGACTCCCCCTCGGACCTGAACGGGCTCGGTTTTCTACTGACGAAGCTGACGGCGGAAGTTGGGTCGAAGGCTCCAGTGCGGCTCTTCATGGATTCGGCCACGGCAATGTTTGCCCACTGCGAACCGGAAGCCATCGTCAAGTTCTTGTATTCGACAAGCGCCAGGGTGAAGAACTCCGGCGGGTCTCTTGTATTCACGCTGAACGGAGGTGCGGTAACGCCTGAGACTCAGAAACGCCTAGAACTGCTTTCCGACGCTCTCGTAGAGCTCCGGTGGGATGAAATCCAGGGGATACGATACTACAGGTTCTCGAAGCTCAGGGGAAGACTGTATTTCGACACGTGGTTGCCATTCTTCGTGAGTGAGAGGGGGGTAATGCTAGCCCCACCTGAGGAGCCCGAGAAGCGGGAGAGGTTCTACAGGACATTTGAACTCATCAGGAAAGAGACCTCGCCCGAAGCGGCACGGACCGGGCAGTAAAAACAGAAGTGGCATCAGAGATCCAGACCGGCTGGGATTGAGCCCTTTTTCTCATTCGGAGTTCATTCTGAGTTGTTTATTTTTTACCCCGGCCAAGGGCTAACCCTGCCTAGGGGCTTTTAACGCTGTGTAGGTTATGGCTCGAGGGAGCTCGCTGACATTCAGGCTCGATTCCTGAGCTAACGACAATTGGGGAGAGCAGGGCCAGTCCGACCCCACTCCTTTCGATCGAATGTTCTCACCAATTCAGGTCTCCTAGCAGGTAAGACCCGACGGACTGGAGGTCGTGTAGACGTTTCCGCACCATTGGTTGTTGCTTCCGGTTCCATCCCAGTATAGGTCGTCCACAACGCTATGCATCACAACGTCATGGGCTATGACGTTGCTGCTCGACGTGTCGGTGAGAGCGATGCCATAATTCGCACTGGCCAAGACTGTATTGTGCGTCACCTGTACGTCGGTGGCGGTGTCCACCCACACCCCGTTGTAGCTCCCAGTGATGATGTTGCCACTGACCTGCCCTGGGCCGCCTGCTATGTAGATGCCGCTAGCGGGGACGCGAGTGCTCCCTGCCCCTCCACCGAAGATTATGTTGTGTGACACGTCGACGTTGGAAAGACCGTAGGCTACGACCACCGCGGAATACCACTCGGGCGTCGGGTAGTTGTAGCACCATCCCTCTGCTTGCAGTGTTGGAGTGCAGGTACTGTCTGTCGTTAACATGTTCCCAGACACCACCGCATTGAAAGGAACTCCCCCGGAGAAGAGGGCTACCGCGCTGGCTCCCTGGCTAGCATAGAAGTTGTTGCCGGTGACGTACACCGTAGATGGCGACGCACCTGGGGGGGACGGCACGTCAACATCCTGCTGCCCTATCATGACGTTCGTGTACATGTCAGCTGAACCTTTGTTCCCGCAGAATGTCAGCGTGCTGGCATACGAATCGAAGAAACCATACGTGAATCCAGGGTTGTTGACGGCCGTGTTGTAGCAGATTGTGACCGTTGCATCCTCAACTGCATCGACCCAGGGCCCCCCCTGCCATCCCATCGCGTTGAACACACTGTTGGTCAGCGAAAAAGTGCCGGAAATCAGAATCACCTGCGTAATGGCATTGGTCCAATCTGGCGGCAGGAACTCACCTGCATACAGGATTCCACTCCACAAGTTGTTTCCGTTGGAGTCTCCTCCCGACGCCCCAACCACCGTCACGTGGTCAATATTTGCGGAGACCTGCGGTGATTGTTGTTCTGTTGGTGTCAGATATTCACCTCCTGTGACCTCGATCGCTGCCAGAAGCGAAGTCGAGTAAGAGTACGCACACGGGCAGTACCAGCCTGGGCTGCTAATAGGTAACGGATTTGGAACGGTAATCGTCATCCCATAGATTGAGAACGACCCACCGACGAAGGTGAATAGGTTCGGCCATGGATTTGACGGGCCGGGCAGTACAGACCGATAGGGTGCAGCAGCGGTGTTGTATTCGGGAGGCGGAAGACTGTATGGCGCCTCAATGATGGTCACCCCCTGGCCCGCCCCGACGAAACTCCCCTGGAACCCGTACACTGTGATCTGCGAGGAGATAACGTAGGTCCCCTTCACCAGCTGAACCACACACTGCGGAGTGCCCGTTGTGCACTTGTTGAGCGCCGCTTGAATGGCTGCAGTGTCGGTTGCTCCCGTCTTGTCCCCACTGGGACTGACGACGTATGTGTTGCTCTTGGCAAATGCCACCATGCTTCCTGAACTCATCACGAGAATTGCAATGATGAAGATGCTGATGAGAACTTGTTCTTTCTTCAATATTTTCGAACCGATGACATGGTTTTCCATGCCGGTCGAAGGAATGTCAGAATTGGTTTGTCTTCTTATTGTGGATTACGATTCTCAGGGTTGACAAACGTGCGTGTCGTTAATAATGCGTGAGACTATTGTGACCTCTCATGTCGCGGCGGATGAACGAGAACCGCGCCCTTTCCGCCGTACGGAGCTCAATCTGAGATATTCCGAAGCCGGCCCGGAGGGATTCGTGCCTGGCTTGTATCTTCTCCTCAAGGTCCGTCGCTTCGGGTTAAACAGCATGTTCAAAGCGGTAGGCGAGCTGCGACGAGGGTGTTCTCAGTTCGCCATACCCAAGCGGCTTTTGATCCTTGCTACAAGCTCGGGGTAGCGGGAATCGTTCCTCGACTTCGCAAGTAGGGGCGAGTACAAAAAGAAAGCGTAGATCAATCCGTTCTCGTCTTCTGCCCTGTTCATATATTGGAAGTACTTGTCCATGTCCCCCAGGGCGCAGTAGATAGCGGCAATGTCGTTGTAGGCGACGGGACCTATCTTCCTCTCCTCTATCTTCTTTATTGCGAGTAGGGCCTTCTCCCTGTCCCCGGCCAAGGCGTCGATGAATCCCCCCATGGAGATGACTTCGGGGTCTGTAGGCTGGAGCTTCTCAAACCTCGAATGGAACTCTCTCGCCTTGGCAACATCCCCTTTAGAAGCGTAAAAGTTTCGCATAATCGAATATGTCAACGCGGGGGCCAGATGCTCCGTCCTTCTCCAGTGTTCCAGGGCCTCGTGCTCCATCCCCGTCGCATAGTATGCGAATCCGAGCTTGTGGATATAGATAGGCGCTATTGGGTCCAGTCGATATGCGGTTTCGATGTTCTTCACCATCTCCTCGGGTTCACCCTTAACTGCCGCCACCTCAAACAGCATGTTGTATGCCTCCGGGAGGCTTGGATTGAGCTCCAGCGCTCTCCTCGCTTCAGCCTCGCAGCCAGGGAGGTTCTCTTCCTCATAACGCAAGTGTGCAAGTTGCGCGTGAGCTTCAGCCAAATCAGGATCCAACTCCAGGGCGCGATGCAGGGAAGACTTGACCGCTGGGAGCATTACGTCAATGGGCTCGTAACCACCGTCGCTAAGGACTAGATGGCAAGATGAGATACCCACGCACGCCCGGGAAAACGAGGGGTCCAACTCCACGGCCCTCTCGAACAGCGAAAGCGCTTCTCTCAGTGAAGGCTCGGTGATCTCCCTGGACAGCTCCCTCCCTCGAAGGTAGTAGAGGTAAGCTTCCATGTTTTCCGTGGGTTTCTTCTCCGCCGCCTTCTCCTCCGCGCCGAGCGACTGTGCCTTCAGCCCACCGGCAACCTTCTCCGCTATTTCGCTCTGAACTTCGAATATGTCTTCAAGGCTCCTGTCATAGTTCTGCCCCCACAGGTGACTCTCAGTATTAGCGTTGATCAGCTGCACGCTCACGCGAATCCTGTTCCCAGCCTTCCTTACGCTGCCCTCCAAGAGGGTGCCGACCCTCAGTGCCGTCCCTATTTCTGATATCTTGTTGTCCTTCTTCTTGAAACTCATTACGGAGGTCCGTGCGATCACCTCTAGCCCCTTCATTTGGGAGATTTTCATGATGAGCTCCTCGGTCAAACCGTCGGCGAAGTATTCGTCGTTCGGGTCCGGGCTCATGCTAACAAAGGGGAGAACTGCTACTCTGTTCGGTTTTGGCAGCGATAACGACTCGGCGATTTCTTTAGCCCAAGGCATCTCCATCCTATAAACCTCCACTGGTTCACTGACGTTTTTCAGGGACTTCATGCCAATGCTCACCATGTGTACACCAAGCTTGTTGTGTGTGGTCTCGTAGACCTCTCTGGTCAGGCAGACGCCCCCTCCTTCTGCCAGGGGCTCGATTCTCGATGCAATATTGACAGCGTCGCCAAGGATATCCCCATTGGATTCGATAACATCGCCAAGATGCAGGCCCACCCTCAGGTGGATTCTCTTCTCTTCCGGCAGCGAGACATCGAACTCCCTTATCGCCCTCTGGATGTCGTATGCACACCTGACTGCATCCAAGGCGTTGGGGAACTCGACGAGGAAAGCGTCGCCCATAGTCTTGATTTCTCTGCCATCATGCCTCTTCAGGATGGGCCTGATGAGCTTCCTCTGTTCGTTAACGAGCGCAACAGAAAGCGGCTCGTTTTCTTGCCCAAGGACGGTATAACCTACCATATCCGTGTACATTATCGCAGCGAGGCGACGCTCGCCGTCAGACAAGTTGTGTCCCGTGCTTCATGGATTTGGCCGGATGATAAACGGGTTGCGATGTTCTGAAGCGTGAGGAACAGACGATCTACGTTATGCGGCGCTATTATGCAGCAGTCTCCTAAATTCTTCGAAGGGTAGGAATAGCCTGAGATGAGGTTGCCTTGCAAATCAGAGTTCATTCTGAGATAATTTTCTTAGCCCGGCTAGGATTCGAACCTAGGTCGAAGGCTCCAGAGGCCCCCATCCTTGACCACTAGACGACCGGGCTACGAGTTGACCGACCTTCCCGACGCGATAAAAGGATTCTATCTTTTCCTGTCCGATGTGGTGGCCTTTACGCCTCCGGCCAAGGCCCCCGTCTCCCTCATGACGAGGTCGAGATCGTCTAGCGCCCCCCTGAGTGTTTCTGTGGTCAGGATTCCGAAGTGGCCGATCCTCAGCATCTTGTCCCTTTCCTCATAGAGGCCTCTCGCGATCATGATGCCGTGCTCCTTCTCGAGGGTGCCCTGGATCTCCCCTGCGTTCTCTTTTTGGACCCAGAA
>Ga0187770_10001481_pt1 | contig 12491 bp, 16 predicted proteins | sample 0116_SJ02_MP02_2_FD_133154 | JGI IMG/M metagenome (GOLD analysis project Ga0187770, IMG submission 133154) | Tropical peat soil microbial communities from peatlands in Department of Meta, Colombia - 0116_SJ02_MP02_20_MG | ecosystem: Environmental > Terrestrial > Soil > Wetlands > Peat | place...
CAGAGCCTCTAGCCCCTCTTGCCGCTTGAGACTATCTTCACGATGTCCCTATTCTTGAGCACGTGGTCCGAGCCAAGCCTCTTTCCAGTCCTCGCATCGACGGCGTAGAGGAACGTGTCGGCCAGCTCGCTGTGCACCGTTCTGGCCAGGTCTATGGCCGTGGACCCGCCCTTCATAACGAATGCATCGGGGAGAACGCGACCGTCCTTGTCCGACAGCCGTGCCTCGTCCTCTACAGGGAATACTACTATCGCGCTCAGCAGGTCGAAGAACGCTTGGTTGATGGCGTCCTGGACTCCGGTCCCTCCGTAGACCTTCATCACCTTCTCTTCTACCATCCTAAGTGCGTTGCTCTGGGCCGGGGTGAGCTTCTGCGAATCCTTGACGCTGAAATTCTGATCCCCGGGCGTGTACTCCACTAGCCCGTGTACCGCTGCTTTTCTCAGAAGCAGCTCCGCCTCAGACGCGCACGGGACGATTCTCCTCCCAGTCTTGCGCAGGGCTTCTATGTTCGCCGAGGAAGAGGGGAGGTCAGCCTTGTTCGCCGCGACGAGAGACGGCTTCGTGAGCTTCCTTGTCTCCACCACGAATTGCATTATCTGGTCGTCTGTCCAGGCCGTCGGCTTCTCCGTCCTGAGGTGCAGACGAAGCACTACCTGCTCGACGTCTCCGAAGGTGACGGAGAGGCCCGAGAGCCTATCTGCCAAGTGTTCAACTATCTTCCCCCCCGTCTGCTCTAGGGACCGTACCGCCTTCTCCCAGTCTTTCTTGATGATGCCAAACATCCACAGGTCAAACTCGTGCTCGACCATGGCTATGTCCCCGACCGGATCATGTGTACCCGGCGGGACCTTCCTCCCCTCGAGGTCCGTCGAGCCCGAAGCATCGACAACCTGAATCAAAGCGTCTGCTTGCCTCACGTCGTCCAGGAACTGGTTACCAAGGCCCTTCCCCTTCGAAGCGCCTTCGACCAAGCCCGCGACGTCTACTATTTTCACTGGGATGAGTCTGATACCATTCACGCAGGCCGAGTTCCTCGGGTTGTCAGTGACCCCCATCTCCCTGCAAACGCACTGCGTCTTGAGGTGGGCAACCCCTATGTTCGGTTGGATTGTCGTGAAGGGGTAGTCTGCGATGGGGACGTCTTTCAGTGTTGCCGCAGCAAAAAATGTCGATTTCCCGACATTAGGTTTGCCGACGACTCCCACGAGCACGACCCGCCCAAAATTCAGGCCCGTTATAACCGTCTCATTGGGCGATTCCACCGTTGGTCAGGATTTGTGTCATCGGCGGAGGTTCAGCGGGCGGAGAAGCGGCCTTTGAGGCCGGCCTCCGAGGGGCCGAAGTCACTATCGTCGAGCGAAAGACAGACCAAGATCCGCCCTGGAAGTCTTGGCCAGAATTGATCTCCCAATCTCCCGCGAGAGGGGGACTCTTCAAGGGTGCGAGGAAATCATCCATGAATGTGCTCACGGCGGAGGTAAGGGGGGCAGGGCAGAGCTTCGTGACCCTCCCCAACGGCGTCAGGCTCCGATTTGATTCCTTAATCGTAGCTACTGGCAGCCGATTCAAACCCGTCTCGTTACTTGGGGCTCGGAAGCCCGGAGTGTTCATCTTGGACGGAGCAGAGAAATACGAAGAGCTAGGCCGCACCTGTCCTTCCATTGACGAAGCTGTCGTCGCAGGGGAGGGGTACCGAGGGCTCGAGGTGGCTGACAGGCTGTGCAGCTTCGGGATCAAAGTCCTCCTCATGATTTCATGCTGGCAGCATGCGGCTCCTGCCCCGGGGGTTGTCGACGTGATTGAAGACGCTGCCCGAGAGAGGGGTATCGAAATCCAGCGAGGGACAGTGTCGAAGGTGGTCGGGAACGGCAGGGTCGAAGCCGTAGTGGTCTGTGGTTCCGTCATCCCCTGTGACACCCTCATAGTTGCCCCGCTTCGTATGCCCAATCCTGTCCGCTCCTCGCTGAGGCTTGGACAGACCGGCGCAATCGAGGTCGACGGGACCATGAGGACGAGCGAGCCTTCCACTTTCGCTGCCGGTGGGTGCGCAGAGCTGAAGAGTAGCATCCTGGGTTCAGGTACCCTCGCTGCGGAACCGTCCCTTTCAGTAAGAATCGCCGGCTCGAACTCCGCTGGTTCGACACACTCGATTGGATGGGAGAAAGTAGACCAGCTGCGCGTATTCGGACTCGGGTGGTCTCGAATAGGAAGGCGAGGGGGCGCTCCCGCGGCATTCGGGAATAAAGCGGAAACAGTCAGCCGGCGCTGGGGGACCTACCTCAGCCTGCGTTATCATGCATGAGAGATTCAGTGAAAGAGTGGTCGGAGTGGAGTCGATTCAACCATCAACGTCCTCCCCCGCGGGGCTTCCGCCAGTTGCGGTTGGTGTCACCCTTGAGGCCCTTGCCTATGGATTAGGTTCAAGTGATATATCGCAGATTTCGGAGACCGCTAGGCTGGGGCTGAGAGATTGGCGAAAGTCCTGATCTGTGATCACGTTGAGGTAGAGAACCTCGCCCTGGGGGCGGGCGTGGTTGTCGACTACAACCCCACAATAACGAAGGAAGAGCTCCTAGCCGTAGCAGGGGAATACGACGCATTCATCGTCCGGAGCAGGACGAAGATCGACCGCGCCGTCCTGGACAAGGCGACAAGGCTGAAGCTCGTTGCCAGGCCTGGCACAGGACTGGACAACATAGACGTGGAATACGCGAAGTCAAAGGGGATCACGGTCGTCAACAGCCCGGAATCCCTGGTCGAAGCCGTTGCGGAGCACGTCGTGCTGTTGATGCTAGCCCTCAGCAGGAAATTGGTAGTGGCAGACGTCGGAACTAGGGCAGGGAAGTGGGAGAAGAACGCACTAATGGGGAAGGAGCTGAAAGGCAGGGTCCTTGGAATCGTCGGCCTTGGGAGAATCGGGAGGCGCATCGCGGAGGTATCCAAGACTCTCGGTATGTCGGTCCTGTTCTACGATGTGATTTCAATCCCGCCCGAAGTCGTGGCTCCTCTAGGGGCCAAAGTCGTCGGTCTCGACGAGCTCTTCCAGAGCTCAGACTACATCACCCTGCACGTCCCCATGACATCGGAGACCGCTCACATGATAAACACCCAGAGGCTAAATCAGATGAAGAAGACAGCCTTCCTCATCAACACGTCGAGAGGAGGTGTTATCGATGAGGAGGCCCTTGCTGCCGCCCTCCAGAAAGGCACCATAGCCGGCGCTGCGCTCGACGTTTTCGAAAAGGAGCCACCTTCCGGCCCGATACTAACGGCCCCGAACACTATCCTCACGCCCCACATAGGGGGGCAGACAGAAGAGGCCCAGACAAACGCAATCGTCGTCGTAGGGGAGAAAGTCCGGGATTTCTTCTCATCGGGCTAGGAACTCGAAGAACGTTTATTTGCCGACTGAAAACGAGGCGCCCCGATGCCCATGTACAGCCAGATTTCAAAGACGTGGCAGGACATCTTCCATCAGAAGGGAGGGGACATGAGGACCCGGGCAGTGGAGCTGAGAAAGCAGCCGGCGATGCTAAGAGTTGACAGGCCCTGGAGGCTCGACAGGGCGAGAGCCTTGGGCTATAAGGCAAAGGAAGGGGTTGTGGTCATCCGGATGCGCGTTTCGAGAGGCGGGATGCGAAAGCAGCGCCCTACCTCCGGAAGAAGACCGAAGCACATGGGCGTCCTAAGAATAAAGTCGGCGGTGTCCTCCCAGAAGGTGGCAGAGAGAAGGGCTGCGGAAAGGCACCCCAACATGAGGCTCTTGGGTTCCTATCCCGTTTGGGAGGACGGCATTCACGCCTGGTACGAGTGTATCCTGGTCGACCCTATGCACCCTGCGATCAGGAAGGACTATAACTACAGGCGGACTCTCGGGATCGTCGGCTAGGTTATCTCTTCATCTCGCTGCTGTGGCCGGGGAATATCTTCGAGTTGGGATCCACATATGCCTTCGCCACGTTCACCGCCAGGGCCGCCTGTGCGTACCCCGTGGCGATGAGGTTCAGCTTCACTCCGTCTAGAGGTCCCGCGATGTCACCGGCGACATACACGCCCGGTATGTTGGTTTCCATCTTCCCGTTGACCCTGATTTCCCTGCCGTCTATCTGCAGTCCCCATTCCTTAATGGGCCCCAAGTCGGCTCTGAACCCTATGTTCACGAGGATGGCGTCCACATCAAGTGTCTCCTCCGCCTGTGTCCTGTTGTCAAAGATTACTGCCTTTGCGAGCCTTGTTCCATCCCCACTGACGCTTCTCACTTCGTAGAAGAGCTTTACATCAACAGTCGAGTTCCTCAGCGCTATGACGCTGCCCTCATGAGCCCTGAAAACGTCCCTCCTGTGGACCAGGGTGATTCTCTTGGCGATGTCCTTGATGTTGAGCGCCCAGTCGACTGCCGAGTCTCCTCCCCCGACGATCAGTAGGTTCTTGTCCCTGAACACGCTCCTGTCTTTTACAAAGTAGTAGACTCCCTTCCCCTCATACTCGGATGCTCCCTTCGCTTCAAGCTTGTTGGGAGAGAAAGCCCCCACGCCGGCCGCCACCAGAACCGCCTTCGAAAGATGCTTGGTCCCCTTGTCCGTGGTGAGCTCGAATATCCCATCCGTCCTGTGAAGCGTCGTCACGCGTTCACCAAAGACAACCGTCGGGTTGTATTGGAAAGCCTGATCCACCAGGTTCTTCACCAGGTCCTTGGCAAGTATCTTGGTGTACCCCGGGACGTCGAAAATGTACTTCTCGGGGTAAAGTACAGCGACCTGACCCCCGGGCTCTTCGAGGGCGTCGACTATCTTGGTCTTCATCTGCCTGAGACCGGCATAGAAAGTCGCGAAAAGCCCCGTCGGACCCGCCCCTATTATGGTCAGGTCATAGACGTCGCCGGACATGGGTTTTCTGGCTGGCCATCTGCAAATGGCGTATAAGTATTAGCGAGTTTAGATGAGACCCGACGTCGCGGGGTCCCTGGGCTTCAGAATCTCTCTGATCAGTACTGTCGCGTACTGTCCCTTCCCAAGGGTGAACTTGACTGTTGCTGTTTGCCCGTCAATTTTCCAGGACACATCCCGCACTGCAAGATGTGGACGCCTGAAACCGCCTTCCGCCGAGACCTCCTGCATTTCCTTCACATAGAACGAACCCGGATCTACCTCTTCCGATTCAAGCACGGCCACGATGCGCCTATCGAACCTCGAGCCATAATCTCTGAAGGCGTATCCTACCACTTGGACCATGGGCACCGCCCTCCCTGTGGGGATGTCCCTGACCCCTCGCGGCGCTGAGGTGAGAAGTCCGTCAGGAGACTCTTCCGCCCAATTATCGCCTGGCTCCATCCTCGAGATGTCTTCTCCTTCTGCGATCGACCTGCTGAGGGTCCGATTGAAGACGTACGATTGAAACGCCTGGACGTAAAGCCTCCTCAGCTTAATTGGCACCCTGCGAAGCGCCCTCACCCACTCGCGCGGATGCTGAATCAACTCCATTGCGACAAGCTTCTCGACGTCCCTCCCGGCTGGCATGAACCTGATTCCTTCGTCATACCTCTCCGTCAACATAGCTTCCCTTGCGGCCCGCCCGGCCTCGGATACCCTAGGGAAGGGGGCTCCAAGCAACAGCCTGACGGCCTCTTCGAACTCCTGTTTCACGATGGCCTTCCCGATTAGATGCGTGCCAGCTCCTGAGGTTCCGAATCGCTGCAGCCCATAGTAGTTCGGCACTTTCCTTCGTTCCGCAAGGCGCACTGCCTCTTCCACCCTTGCACCTATGTCCTTGCAGCAGTCCCTGAGTACCACGGCGAAACTGTTCCCCGCGACTCTCGCCCTGGACATGGGCTCAGCGACGTATCCCACGAGCTCTGCTGTGTAGTTCTCTTTGGCGACGCGGACGGGGTGAAGCGATCTGCGACTAGTCGGGGTCACGTACTGGACGGCCACCGCCCGCTTATCCTTCAGCCCTCCATAGCTTACGTTACACCTGAGTTCAACGGCAAGGTCCTTCGCCATGTGGAGCGTGTCGATGGAACGCTTCTGGACCCTGTAGAGAGGAAAGCTATCGGGGCGTCCCTCTTCTGCGAAACGGACGTCCGTGAGCCGCTCTTCGACTCTGAAGTCGTCGGCGGACGATTTCGCTCGTCCAGAGCAGGGGGCCCCACCGCTGGCGTAGAATTCGATGCCTACCGCCCGCTCGGCTTCCGCAGCGGGTATCAAAGTAGCTTTAGCTTCCCCGTTATCTCGTCGATAGCCGCGTCTGGACCCGGCCCTATCCCCAGGCACGTGACAGTTCCAGGCTCAACCTGGGTCAAACCCTTGTCCTCTATGAGAGACGAGGGCAACCCTGCACTCCTTGCCTTGTGGTAGAGTTCGTTCAGCTCAACCTCCGAGTCGACCTTGAGCACAATCTTTGCCTGTCCCTCCTCCTTCCACCCGTCGTACCAGGCCGGCTTCCTCTCCCTGGCCGCCTCCGCCGATGCCAGGGACGCGTGTGCAACTTGAGCAGCGACCTTCCCCTTCCCCATCTTCAGATCCGACCCCACGACCATGGCCTGTTTCATGTAAGCGTTCGCCAACCGTTAATACGGGTCGATTAAGGGTTTGCAGCCAGTTCCAGACGTTGACCGAGACCTACGATATCGTAGTAGCAGGGGGGAGCATCGCGGGACTTGCATTCGCCGCCGAGGCCTCGATGCGCGGTCGCAAGGTACTGGTGGCCGAAGAGCACCCTGAAGTGGGCGAGCCCGAGAAGTGCGATGGTCTCGTAAGCCTCCGGGGGTTGCGCAGATACGGGTACCCCCCAGACGAGGCGGTCATCCAGGACAGGATTGCGTCCGCAATCGTCCACTCCCCGGCAGGGAAGGAGCTCGCCGTCAGCGCTTCCTCTCTTGAGGTCGTGGTCCTTGACAGGAGCGAATTCGACAAGCAGGTCGCGAAGACAGCCGTGGAAAAAGGTGCCGAAGTCCGAACGGGCGTTCGGGTATCGTCCGCCTTCGAGAAGGACGGCGCCGTGGAAACGAAAGTCGGAGACTCTACTGTCTGCTCGAAGTACTATGTCGACGCGACAGGGCCGTCATCAAGTCCGAGACAGGGGATCCTTCCCGCTGCGAAGTACGAACTTGAGGGGGACTGGGTAAGGGAGCATGTGGTGGAGGTGTTCATGGACGCGGACAGGTATCCAGGGTTCTTCGCATGGGTGATCCCCTACGGTAAGCACCTCGCCAAGGTAGGGGCGGCGGGCCATGGTATCAATCCCTTTCGGGCTCTGGAAAGCTTCCTCTCCTCCAGGCCAAGCACGATAATCCGTAAGGTCTCTGCGCCAATCTACGTGGGCGGCCCCACAGCAAGGTTCGTGGAGGGGAGGCGGATTTTCGTGGGGGAGTCCGCAGGACAGGTCAAGCCGACCACCGCAGGCGGGATAATGACTTCGGTCGCAGGAGCGGCAATTGCTGCGAAATGGGCCGCGGTCAGCCTTGAGAAGAATCAGCCCAAGCTTATGGGCAGCTACCAGACAGAATGGGAGAACGCCTTCCTTGGGGAAATGAGGACGATGCTCAGGCTCAGGGGGGTGCTGGAGAAGTTGTCGAACACCGATCTGGAAGCGATGCTGGGCACCCTGGCGACACCAAGACTGATGAAGAAGCTCTCTTCCACAGATTTCGACTTCCACGGTTCAGCAATCTTGGGTGCGCTCGGGGTTCCCGGGGTCCTCCGGATAGCGAAAGTCGTCGCCTCCGCCGAGGTCAGGTCGCTCTTGGTCGAGGGCTAGCCTCGGGCCCCCTCAGCAACCTATATCAGCCGGCGCAAAAGGGCCTTCTAAGAAATGTCTCAGGGAACGGTCACACTCCCCCTCTGCAACTCCTGCAACAGGCCCATCAAGCCCGCTGAAAGGGCCGTCCACTTCAACTGCCCCAACTGCCACGAATCTGTCATCTGGCGCTCCGAGAAATGCAGGAAGTTCTCGAGGCGATACAGGTGCGTGAACTGTGGATTCGAAGGTCCATAGGCGGTTAGCTCCCTTGGGTTCCTACGTGATCAGGCTGAAGCTCCTCCCGGAGGACACAACCACCGATCCCCAGAAACTGGTAGACACAGTCGCCGGCTTGCTCCCCCCACCCGCACAGATCAGGAGCCATAAGGTCGAGCCAATAGCCTTCGGTCTCTCCGCGACCATCGTGGACGTGGTTGCCCCAGAAGAGGAAGGGGTAATCGACAAAATCGAGGAGATTGTGTCAAAGGCACCCCTGGTGAGCCAGTACGAGCTCATTGCTGTCAGCCGCATGTCCAGCAAGCTCCCACCCCGGTGAGAAGTCAGCAGGATAGGCAATCGGCATTCCTTTTATACCTCTGTGAGGTGGTGGACCTTAGCCGTTTCTCATACGATGTGGACCTAATGCGATACCCCCTCACATACGCAGCATTCGAGTGGATTAAGGAGAAGAGGAGTGCCACGGACGATGACCTACTGGAAGCCCTGAACAAGAACGGGAGCAGGTGCTCTCCTGCCGAGCTGGACAAGATCCTCATGCAGCTTGAGATACTGGGCCTGGTCACCATAAGGTGGGTGGCCAAGGACAAGCGAAGGATAGAGTTCCAGGAGAAGCCCACCGAAGAGCCGCGGATGCCGCGCATCAGCGAATAGACCGAAGCGATAAATCGAACGAGCACGGGGTGGCGCGACGATGGGTGTAGACTTCGGCGACTCCATCCCGAGAGAGAAGATCAGGCTCGAGGACATTGCGGGCTGGAAGCTTGCGGTAGACGGCTACAACACCCTCTACCAATTCCTCGCCATCATCAGAGGGATGGACGGCGGCCACCTGAAAGATGCCCAGGGGAGGGTTACCTCTCATATCTCCGGCCTCTTCTACAGGAATATCAATCTCCTCGAGCTTGGGATGAAGCTGGTGTATGTTTTCGACGGGAGGCCCCCTGAGCTGAAAACGGAGGAGATCAGAAGAAGATCGGAGCAGCGACGGGAGGCGAAGGACCAGTACCTCCGTGCCCTCCAGAGCGGGGACATGGTCCAGGCGAGGAAGTTCGCCGAAGCATCGACCGTCCTCAGGAGAGACATGGTAGCGGACGCCAAGGAGCTCCTTGACGCAATGGGGATTCCCTGGGTGGACGCGCCGTCCGAGGGAGAGGCCCAAGCGTCGACGATGGCAATCGAGGGAATAGTCAACGCCGTGGCATCCCAGGATCACGACTCCCTGGTCTTCGGGGCGCCCGTCCTGATACGGAACGTCACCATATCCGGGAAGCGCAGACTCCCTGGCAAAGGGATAGTGATCAACGTCGTCCCCGAACGAATACAGCTGACCTCAGTACTCGCCGGGACGGGACTGACCCGTGAGCAGCTAGTCGACTTTGCCATACTCCTTGGGACTGACTTCAACCCCGACGGTTTTGAAGGCGTCGGCCCTGCGACTGCCCTCAGATACCTCAAGAAGTACAGCAGCCTGGAAGAAATCAAAGAGCTGAAGGAGCCGCTCCAGGCCGTGAACTACCAGGAGATTAGGAACCTGTATCTGAACCCGCCAGTGAAGAAGGGGGTTCAGCCCGAATGGAAGCCCATGAACAGGGAGAAAATTGTCTCTCTACTCGTCGGCGAGCATTCTTTCTCCCGGGAGAGGGTTGAGACCGCCATCGCCAGGGTACAGTCGAGCAGGCCCGCCCAGTCGGAAACGCTTGAGAAGTGGTTCGGCTGACTCAGCCCCAGCTCCCTTCCCTCCGGGATATCGAGTCGGCGGAGGGGCGCATAAGGGAATTCTTCCCTCCGACTCCCCTTGAGTACTCGAAGGGGGTCTCAAGACTTCTTGGGCGCGAAGTGTACCTCAAACTAGAGACTGTGCTCCCGATCCGCGTGTTTAAGTTGAGGGGCGCTCTGAACAGGCTCCAGACGCTCCCAGAATCTGCCCTGAAAAGGGGTGTGATCACAGCCTCGTCGGGGAACCATGGATACGCCATAGCCTACGTGTCCAAGCTTCTCGGCACCGGCGCCATCATCTGCGTCCCTGAGAACGTCAACCCCCAGAAACTGAAGGCGATAGAAGAACAGGGGGCCGAAGTAATCAGACACGGAAGGGGGTACGACGAGGCCTACGAGCATGCACTGGCGACAGCCCAGAGGCGGGGGCTTACCTTCATTCATGCGTTCAACGACCCGGAGATTATTGCTGGCCAGGGGACCTGCGGTCTCGAAATCGCCAGGCAACTGCCAGACCTCGACTCAGCCGCAGTCGCGATTGGAGGCGGCGGACTGATATCGGGAGTCGCCATCGCCCTAAAGGAAACCTCCCCTCATGTTCGGGTCTATGGGGCGGAGACGGTAGCCATCCCCTCGATGTACAGGTCTCTCGAGAGGGGTTCGCTCTTCAGGGTTGACCCCAAACCCACCATCGCCGATGGCATGCAGGCCGCGATTCCCGGGGAGTTGACGTTCGAATCCGTGAAGAGGAACGTGGACAAGGTCGGGCTTGTCAACGACGCGGAGCTCGAAGACGCGATTTACGAGCTGCTGACCCTTGCCAGGGTCCTGGCGGAGCCTGCTGGCGCGTCCCCCCTCGCCGTAATGAAAGGTTCGCTGAAAGGGGAGCCCGGGCGAAAACTTGTGCTTGTCATCAGCGGGGGCAACATATCGGTCGACCTGCTGCGCACAATCCTCATGAAAAGAGAGAAAGGAAGCTCCTAAGGTTTCGCGTCATGAGAAAGGGGTTGGCCGCTCTCTCCTCTTCCAGGGTCCTCCAAGGTACCTCTCCATAGTCGTGGCCTGGGTATATCACGGTCAAAGGCGGAAGTCTCAGTATCACTTCATGCAAGCTTGAGTACATAGCCTCGGCCCTTTCGTTCTCGAACCTCCCTATGGTCCCCACGAAGAGCGTGTCCCCGGTGAATACTTCCTTGCCGTCGTAGAGACAGATGCTGTCCTCTGTGTGCCCCGGGGTGAAAAGTACCTTGATCCCCTTCCCGCCCAACTTCAGCTCTTCGCCGTCCTTGACCCGCAGGTCGCACTCAATGGGGGAATTCACGTGCGCCACAACCTTCGCTCCCAGCTTCGAGGCCAGTTCGGAGATCGTGGAGACATGGTCAAAGTGCTCATGTGTCGCCACCACGAACTTCACCTTCGCTCCCGTGTTCCTAACTGCCGCTTCGATGGGCCCAATCTCCCATCCCGAGTCGACCACCATGGCTTCTCTGCTCCCTTCCTCGACCACCAAGTAAACGAAGTTCGCCATTGTCCCAACGGGTATCTGTCTTATTATCATCAGGGTCGTTGCTTGCGCTCACTGCACCAGAGTTCACGTTTATCAAGTTCAGATGGTCCACGAACGTGCGTTGGTGAATCTCAAGGGGAAGAAGCCTTCTGAGTCTGCGATGATGACCGCCAGGCTGATGATGCCAACCGACGCCAACATACTGGGGAATGTTTTTGGTGGCGCCATCATGAGATACATGGACGAAGCAGCAGCGATCGTGGCCTGGCGCCACGCTGGAAGGAACGTTGTCACTGCGTCCATCGACAGGATGAACTTCTTCGCCCCCGTCTATGTCGGGGACCTGCTGATCCTCAAGGCCTCCGTGAACTACGTCGGAACCACCTCCATGGAGATAGGGGTGAGGATAGAGGCCCAGGACCCGTCGACCCGCAAGGGAAACCACGCCGGCTCCTGCTACCTCACCTACGTCGCCCTGGACGAGAAGGGGAAGCCGACCCCAATACCTCCTCTAATAGTCACAACTCCCACAGAGAAGAGGCGCTTCAAGGAAGCCGCCGCGCGCAGAAAACTCAGAGAAGCCGAGAACGCCGTCCTCAAAGAAGACTGATCACCTGGCCACTGCTTGATTCCCGGCTCAACAAAACTAGAGCATGCCCCTCTTAGGCCGAATGTGAAAGAGTTCGGTCAATGCGGGACTTCGCGGAGGGCTTCAGCGTGGACAGGATGCGAAGCGGAAACGCCGCAGTCTACATGCTCAAAGAGCAGTTCGAGAAGTTCTCCTCGTCACCCCAGAAGGTGGACGCCTGCGAATCCATCGCAACCTGCTTCTACCAGCTCGAGCAGTACAACGATGCGGCCAGCTGGTACGAGACCGCGGGAAAGCTCATCCTCTCGGAGCCGAGCGCTTTTCCTGCCCTCAAGGCGCTAAGCGCCCTCGGGGACTACGAGAAGGCGCTCGACTGTTATCGTAAGGAGGAAGACGAGGAGAAGTTCACAGAAGTGTCGACCCTGATTAGGGAATTGAAACGGGCGTGCGCGTCAGCCTGACCCCTTTTCCCTGTCTTCCTCTGCCTTCGCCTTCTGTCTGTTTATCGTCTTAAGGTAGCACTCCTCACAGACGGGTTCGTCCCTAGGCCCGACCCTGAAGGTGTGCAGTACAACATCCAACTCCGTGTCGCAAATGAAACACTTGGGCTTCAAGCGCTACCTCGCCTTGCGGCGTAGACCCTCCTCTTCACAACCTTTCCGCGACCCTTGTAGTACCAGACCTCCGCGTCTCCGTTGG
>Ga0187770_10001483_pt1 | contig 12486 bp, 5 predicted proteins | sample 0116_SJ02_MP02_2_FD_133154 | JGI IMG/M metagenome (GOLD analysis project Ga0187770, IMG submission 133154) | Tropical peat soil microbial communities from peatlands in Department of Meta, Colombia - 0116_SJ02_MP02_20_MG | ecosystem: Environmental > Terrestrial > Soil > Wetlands > Peat | place...
CCCTCTATTTCTGGTTTAGATTTGTTCTATCTTCAATAGTCCTAGCAAGTCAGAGTGATTAGGCATGCAATCATCGATAAGGGCTTTTTACAACAAACATGCCTGTAAGTGACGGCAGAGTTTACGTTAATGATATCTAAATAATTAAATTTGCATGTCTGAAGAGCAATTGCACACGGCGATTATATAGGTATACTATTACGAATCATATAAATAACAAATTTTGGTGTTATCTGTTCCCTTCACGCCTATTTTTGACTTGTCGGACAGTTTAATATTCTGGTTTTGCTTTTTGAATTAAAAACGAGTATCTGGAGTATTTGATTTTTTTATGCAAAGTACGCACATGATCCCGGAGGACCTGAAATTTCACCATGCAACACTATATGTGATTTTAAGCTCGACAGCTTAAGCATAGCTGATTTATTTTATTTCTTAGTAAAATTAACGACAAATTAGAATGTTAGAATGCCAGTAGTAGGAATGTTGTCGCAATGAATTGGCAAAAGGTCGGTACACCCGGAGATACTCCGGCCCAGAACTGGGTCACTACGACTAATAATAGCGACAAGCACGCCATGGGCCCCCCAATTGGCCAAAATATTGGGCCTAGCAGTAAAAACATATAGATTACACCTCTCTCTACTCATAGACATTATCAACATTAAAGTTTGCCTTTTATTTCCGATTGAGAGAGATTTTGTGCGTCATAGACTTTTACGACAATTTCAGGCCAACGAATTTTTCAATATCTTGCAATAAAAAAAACACCGGTTGTTACTATAAACCTCACTTTAGATGTGTGAATACGTTTGACGATCCCAACCGTCTATCAGCATCGTCGGTGTTCATGCTCTCTCTTTCAACACCATCTGGACGGAATGAAGTACACAAAACCGTATTGCGTGCATATGAGCGCTTTGTCTGGCAGCTCTTTCTGTTTTTTTGTCGATAGCCACTACCAAAATGCCAATGTCCTTTCACCTTATTTTCATCTCAGCGACCGATACCGTCGACTGTGTCGTTTCGATAGGTCACAGAACGATATCTTAGCCCGATAGTACTACTGCCACACTACTTCGTAGGAGTCGCCTTCAACGTTAATATCAGCATCAGAAAATGCAGCTCATCTGCATCTGCCGATACGACAATCGAGTATTGCAGTGAGAGGCAGACAATAGAATCCAATTCGGCTTGCATTTCCGAAATAAAACGCGATGAGTCTCAATGAGTCTTGTTTATCTTTGAAAATGTTTTTAATCATGAAACGGAGAAGAGTTAACACCATAGCACTCACACCATTATGCTCGTAATTTGACATCAGCAATATTTGAGTCTTTTATTGTTGATTTTTTTAAGTTATACAGTAGATTTCATATACGCTTAGTTACCGTTGCATGAAACGAGCGTCCCATGTGACGCAACAAAAATAAAGAGCGGATGAGAGAATCTCTCTCACAGAATAAAATTATTTATATTCGAACAACAAAGTTTGCCCTCCACTAAGCATTTTGTACAGCGTATATACTTACTACAGGGCTCTGACAAAAGTCTGCCGTGCCTGGACCCCACATATAGGTGTAAATTAAGTCATGTCGACCCGGATCATGAAATTGGAAATTATCAGTAAACGTGCCGTTTTCATCAGTAGTCTTGACATACCAGAAGGTTGGATTAGGGACGTTTTGGACTATCTCACCATGATACACTATTACATTATTCAGACCCTTATTGTCTTTCATGACGCGGCCTATAAGGTCAAAGTTTAGCGTGATTGGCACTATAAGAGGATTGTTTGGATCACCGTACGGCTGCTTCCCTCCTTGATAGGATAAGCCCAAGATTTTAATGCTATATCCTGACGAACCAGACCGCGGCTGTAATGTACTCATAGACGATGCAGCAGCGATATTTAGCGTGCAAAGAACCACCGTCGCTATGAGTGATAGAATCAAAACTTCTTTTAATATTTTCATGTAACATCACCGTCCATTGCCCACACGTTGGAACTTACTGTTTAGAGTAACAGGCTTTGTTGTGAAAAGGGTGTTACAATAACTCGTCACTTTCGCAGGAGAGGCGATAATAGTCACCACATTGCTGTAGGTAGGATTAACGCTGCTGTTCCCTTTGTAGTTGGTATAATAAGTATGAGACCATAACGGCTCAATTTGCAACGTGGAGCTGCCAGAAGCATTACTTTCTATTTGTGACTCGACATGAGGCGAGACGATAACTGTCACGTCTTCGCTCTGAGTTCCATAATCTCTACTGTTGTTTTTGTAGTTGGTATAATAAGTATGGATCCCCGGCGTTTCAGCCTTCAACGTGAAGTTATAAAAGCCATATTTATCGGTCGTTGTATTAGAAATTTGCAGTGTTGTATTATCTGATTGGTAAGTGTTGAGGTAGATAGTTTGATAGGGCACTGCCGCCTTATTAGCCGGCACCGGAAATTTTCCTCTCTGTATTCGTATAAGAGTACCAGTTATATTGAAGGTCTCTCCCAATGGGACATTATTAGGTTTCGCTGAAATACTAAGCCTCGTTTGATTTTTTACTCTCGACCAACTTGAGGGGATAGGAGCAGGTGTTGGCATATTTCCAGCAACTATATTTTTGACATTGCTCTTTCTCGCACTGGAGAAATTACCATCGTGCACAGCCTTGTACCAGTGAACTGCGTCAGTGCTTTCACTAGCCATATAGTCATATGCCACGTCAGCTCTAGTCTTCGTAGCAGCGAATGGTGTTTGTGAGGATGTAGGTTGTTGGATCCTAGTATCTTGCTCGGTAGTTGCTATGCCGTTGGACGTCAATGCCCCAGTCGAGGTAAACGGATGCCTAAGCTCGACTAGCGAGTTTGATGGCTTAACGACGAGAGTAGTCGTTCCTCCAGATGACAACAATGATGGGAATAAAAGCGGTATAAGTAGACTGCTCACTAATACTACACTTATTATCACCGAGTGTTGTATTAGGTAATTGCCAACTCGAGCCTTTGTGAGCCGCGCAACAAGCATTTGTTCACACTGCTTTGTATTTTTTATGGATGCCTTCAAATTCGCTTCGTTCGGGGGCACTTACCATGTTGCTTCAAACGCAATAGCAGCCACTAAAACATTATTAAGTTTTCGTTTTAGTCTCGATATACTGTAATCTGCAAATAGCGACAGATAGGCATGCTTTTCTGCAAATTTTTAGACTTTGCATTTTTTAGTTTTGGTGCATTAAGTATTACAAGCATCAATTATATTTTTTAAGGCTAGATTGTAGCTACTACTCCTTTTGAGACATTAATTATTTCAGCACTCATCGTACTGACGTAGAATTAATAAAAAAATTCGTTAGATGTGTAGCCATACCGTCCAATCCAACCATTTTGTTAGCATAATCCGCGCTACTCCAATAATGCTGGTTTTGCTTAGAGGATTTTAAATTACGAGTATAATAGAGTGAGTGCTATGGTGTTAACTCTTCTCCATTTCAAACACAGAGTAAAACAGTTTATGGCGATTGTTGCATAACGCGCTTGTAGCATGTTTGGTATCATGTGTGAAACATTAGCGGCTTTGTACAATTCACAGGGGGGTTTAAGTTGACGCGTCCTTCAAATATCTCATTAAAATAAAAAAAAGCAATTCCAATACTTCTTATGGTTTCATTTTCTCTATTTTCTAACGAGAAAGTAATACTGCTGACTGTATGCGCTTACCGTTTCAAGCTTTTTGATCTCTCATGCGCTGCGAGTGATAAGATATCCAACCGCACAATTATCCATTAGATCCACCAGCTTTTCCGTACAAACAAAATTTCATATTTTTGTCGAGATCACAAGTAGTCTTCACAGGGCAATATTTACAAATGCATGCTGCCGCGGGGGAACTTATGCAGTCTGACTGGTTCAATCCCTTAGAACAGTAGTATGAGTCGTGTAAATGATTCTCAACTTGCATAGAGCATGGTATATGAATTCCAAAGTTATCAAAACCTTTTTGACAGATGCAGTTGTTTTGTAACATCTGTGTTTCTAAACAATTTTTTTTGCTGTTTGTGCTTGGATCTGCCATCTTATTGTCACCTCCATTTATCGTTCTATTAGTTTTGTTAACGTTTTTAAGGCTCACTTAAATTGAAATTAAGTCAATTCGATAGGCATAAAACCGACAATGCCAACTACCTAGAGATCATTATCAATCTTAAATATTGCGTTTTTACTTCTAATTGAGAGAGATTGTATGCGCTGAAGACTTCTATAGCGGTATTAGACCAACTAATATTTGAGGAGCTTAAGTTGGCATCCTCGTAAAAAAGATTATCCTAATTGTGATAATTCATTGGCATCTTCTAGCGCTCATTTAGTAAACCCCCCGCGAGAGGATCCTCGAAATCACGCAATGTCGCTCCTTTTTTCTGTAAGGTTAAGCTGCTTCAACCACCTTCAATGTCAGTCCCTACCTAACCTTCCGAATTAATTAAAGTCTTGAGTGGGGCTACTGTGTCATTAACTATGCCCTTGTGAGCCTATAGCGCCTTCTCCCAACCCTTCAAGTCTAAACCAGCGCTATTTCATCACGTTCTGTTGTTCTGATAGCTATCCGTCGACCCATTCTCGAAAACATTCATCTAGTATACACTGTTTTTGCTGTATTATTAGAAATACGATATGCCATATAGTATGGAGTTATCAACCCCGAAAGACTTGTGGAAGTTGATTCCTTTAAAATCGATATTGAAAATCGTAACTGCATTACTACTGTCAACGCATATGAAAAAGTAAAAAAGGGGGACTTGCGCAGCTATGAGGCATTTAAGTACAGTGCAAGAACTGATGCGGATTCAGCACTACTCATCGCTCGTCACGCCCCCGCAGTTATAACTACGTTAGAATATACTATGCGAAAATAAAGCTATAGTTGTGACTAGATCCCAAACCAGCCAGTGAAACTAAGGCGAAGTAATTCTCGTCTAAGAATTTAGTCGCGCGAATTCGTTTGCATAGTCTCGGTGCATAAATGAATACGAATCAGTCTTGATGCTGTAAGTTGCGGGCGAACCGACAGTAACTCATAAGTGAGTCAACCATAGCTCATGGGTGTGAGAATGAAAAGCGCAAGGGACGTAACACCTATACAGAAGAATACAACGAAAAGCACGGCGGTGATAGGCTGAGTGCATTAACAATAATGAATCGCATTATAAGGCTAACAACTGCGAAAAAAAAAACGCCTATGGCTATATATCTCGTCCTCTTCTCGCTCTCCTGGATAAGCTTCCGCACTAAACACACGTGTAAAATCCCCATCGTACTTCTTTATCAACTGTATAAGTGTTGCGGGATCCATCACTACTCGTATCGGGTTCCCAATGTCCTATAGATCTACGCCGCGAAATAAGCATTTGAGCAGGAGATTGACCGCAACATGGACAAAAGTTCGGGAACTGTATCTGTTGCGAAGATGGGGTAACTGTAATCCATTTCTTTAAAGCCATACTAGCCAGTGCTGAGCACTCTTACGAAGCTACTACACTATAGCACTCTTACAAAGCTACTACACTATATGTGGCGTTCTGCATATCTGACCGTTTGGACATCAATAACCAAACAAGGTTGCAAATGTTCGGGATGATTTAGAGATCCAAGTTTTTAAACTTCGTATATGATATAGTAGTTTTCACCCCCATATTCAGACCAAAATCACAAAAATGGAAAGCTCAAAAATTGCTTTTTTAAGTTCTTCAGGTAAAACTCCAGAATTGACCTTTTCCTCCGTGGGTATCAATGCCTGCTGCATTGAATTCTTTATACAACAATGAATCACGAGCCACGTTGATGATAAGTAAAGCTTAATTTCGGTATTGTACTGGTTCAAGTCAATACAGTGCCCTATATAGCAATCGTGACAAAGTATTCAAGAGCCGATTTGATGCGTTCAGCGCTGGGATCGTCCGTCAATTTTTCTAACTCAAGCGCGAGTGCTTTGGTTGATTCACCGCATCTTTCGGCCACTATTTAAAGTCATCATATCGACCATTAAAAAAGAGTTGTAACTTCTTTTACTGTCTGTTGCTCTATGTGCTTCCTCTCAATCGTTCTCGTAAATGTGCTTCGAATTTCCCACTATGCAAAGCACATCTATTTTAAGACCGGCAGGTGCGAAGAGTTCCCTTCTGATCGGCGGCAAGAAAGCTTTATGTTCGCTTCATAAGCCTGAAATATGTCCCAACTTCGAGATATTATATGAACATCAAACCTGTTATTAAAATCCGAGTACACCTACATTCCTCGAAAACACGGTTTATTCTCCTTTTTAAAACAGTTAATTCTAGATTTTTTTTGGCTGGCTTTGTTGAGGTACGAGCATTCCTGCCAGTGCTCCTATTGAGGCAGAACCCAAGGCAATCAATCCATCAAGAGATGGGGGCGGATTTTTGTAAAATAAAGCGAGAAATATAGTTACAAATGAACCTATTGCTACGAAACCTAAAGCACCAATTGCTACATGATATATTAACGGGTCTGCTGAGGATTCGTAACGTTCGTAACCAGGAGCCTGTGAAAAGTCTCTATTATTTTCTATAGTTTGGATTGTGCCCACAGGATCATTAGCAAGAGTCTTAAAGAACTCTACATTTCCTTTATGGTCTATTATTTTTTGCTTAAGATCGATACCTTCTTCACCCATATAGATCCCACAAATAAATTGCTTCTTTATTATCAGTCTCTTCTCTAAATTCTTTTGCTTTTCGATTTAGCTCCCTTACTTGATAGCTGCTGCTCCCAACCGACAAATGCTGAACGTCAATTTTCATAATAATAACGACTACTAGAAAAGAAACGGTCACAGCGGCGGTTGATGCAGCCAGAGAATTCCACTTCGTCAACAGTTCACCTTTTAAACTTTCTTTGTGTTTTTCATGCCGCGTTGTTTAATTATTGAGGCTACGATTGCGACGGTAGAGGTATTGACACTTCTCATACTTCGACACTGTGCTGACTTCCTGTAGATTCTTCTGCCACTTTGCAGTGAAAAACGATCATCTTATTCTTGGATCTATTGATCCCATGAGATTACTGAAATTGTTGGTTAAACTGTTTAGAGCGAGTTACAACTTCTTTCCAGGACAGTATTTCGAATCCATTGTCGTCATCAGAAGCTTCTATGCAAACTTTCCCGTCGTCTAAAGTGGATCCAAAAAAGTTTAACAGACATCAAGAAACTTGATGGGCCATCTGAAACCTGGTCTTCTTCGCTATATCTATTTACAATTGCTCACAATTAACAAAATTGCCTATTACTAACAAAAATCGTGACGAATTTTTGTCGTCACAATTCTTTATATACGCTTCCAATGACTTTTTAATCAGTCGAATTTCTATTGCTGAGGATTCATTACGAAATTCGACAGTGAAATATAATGGAGTTCTGAACAATGAACAATAAAACGAGGAGAATGAGCTATGCTAACGATTAATGAAAAAGGTCTTGGATGGCTACGCGATTTGCCTGACCACCGTGACTATACGCACGAAACAGAAGAAGTTAAGTCGTTGCTGCAAAAAAGCGCGCTCTCTAAGCTGAGCGAAAAGACGCTCCCGAGTGCCGTTGACTTGCGGAAATGGTGCCCTCCCATCGTCGACCAAAGGCAACTCGGCTCGTGCACTGCGAACGCCGGCGCTGGCATCGTGGGCTACTTTGAGAATAAGGCGTTTGGCACGCATATCGTCGCTTCACGACTATTTCTGTATAAAGTGGCGAGGAACTTAGAGCATACGACGGGTGATGTGGGAGCTGAAATCCGGGATGTCTTGAAAGCATTAACGCTTTTTGGTATACCTCCGGAAGAGTACTGGCCATACACGGATGAAACGCCAGATTTTGATGTGGAACCTTCTGCCTTCTGCTACTCCTACGCACAGAGTTATAAGGCGGTAAAGTACTACAAGCTTGATCCTCCGATATGCACCCCGAGGCACGTCCTTCTCGAACGCATCAAGATGAATTTAGCGGCGCAACTCCCCGTAATCTTTGGCTTTACCGTCTTTGATTCGATACGCAACGCGCAGGATGATGGAATGATAACGTTCCCCTGCCCAATGGAGAACACAATCGGCGGCCATGCGGTTGTTGCGGTCGGCTATGATGATGACATCCATGTCACCAGCGCGTGTGGCAAAAAGACCACGGGCGCTCTCCTCATCAGGAATTCGTGGGGAACCGAGTGGGGTATGCAAGGTTATGGGTGGCTGCCCTATAAGTACGTCCTGGAAGGATTGGTTAGCGACTGTTGGAGTCTGCTTCAAGAGGGTTGGATCCCCCTAAAGCCTTTTGAATAGGGGGCGACGAACTAAGATAATAAGACATACAAATAAGCTCGAGAAAGTTACAAGCACTTTTATGTGTTGGTCGATTTGATATAAGTGCAATTATGTCAATTTGGATTTACTGCATTTAGCTTCTTGTAATCTGCTGAAAAATCATAAAAAACTATTTCTGTGCAGAGGGAACGTAGTGAGGAGGTCTCGCGATGAATGGCACGCACGAACGGTGACAGTAAAACTATCGAAAATGCCTTGTAAGCACATCAACAAAATATTAGGAGCACTGCCTATTAAACTACCTCGCACGCAGAGGGGTACAATGACTGTGGAAGGCTTTCCCGTTTCTATAGCAAAAGACCAAACCACGAACTTTGTCCCTCGGAATTGCTTGCGTTTAAAAAAGAGGCGAGTGCTTCGTAGTTGCACTTATCATACCCCAGATGCACGACTGAAGACACAACGATCATTGTTTTCGCCCCTATTTCGTCATCAAAGACGTTCTTGCACTGCCTCTATCATCACGGTTCATATCCTCTTAACTCGACATGCTGAATAGCTTTCTTTCATGAAACTTGAGATCGTTCGGGTCGTAGTAGGGCTTTACCCAGTTATCAGACGTGTCAAGAGTGAGTGGGTTGTTCGAGGTGCTGTTCTCGTGATTGCTTCTGAACTGGTAATGATCATAGAGCCGAATGGCCTCTACCGCATAGCTGTATACAATGTTAGGATGGTGAATGGCGATCAGGTTATCACCATTGTCAGTCTCTCCGACCGCTGCCAGATTCGAAGAGCCGCAAAATACGACAGGATTCTTATCATTAAAGTCGCAAACGATGAACTTGTGGTGGATAATATGCCCCATACCCCCGCTCATTTCAGATTGAAAGGGCGGTGGTGCATTTTCTTTGAGCCAGCCTTTGCTGGTTACACCGCTACTAACTCCTTTCTTGAATAACTTAAGTTCACTTTCTGTATCAATAGTCCCGAGGGAGAGAAGATCGTCCCGTGAGCCCAAATTCTCAAGCGCCGGCATGACCGGCCCCCCGCCCTCCATTTGCATAACCGCGAACAAGACAGAGCTTTTTGCTGACTCTATGGCTTGAGATACGGTATCTACAGAGAAGCTCGTTTCATGGGGTGCAAAGCTCAATGATATTAGAGAGTTATCAGTGGTCGTCACGTCGAACCACTTCGAGGCTATATTGGACGATCTAAAGCCGCTCATATCAGTAAAGGCCTCCTCAAACGCTTGTTCATATAGGCCGACGATTTGCGGGTTATCAAAAATCAGTACGCTGTTGGCCTGCACGTACACTCCCCTGATCGAGAAGTTCATGGAGCCGGTGAGCACTTTAACGGCGTTGCCTGATTTTTTCTGAATCATCACTTTGTCGTGTGCAAATCGGTAGAAGTGGCCGGTCTTAACCGCGACCCCCGCCTGTTTGAACGCTTCTACGGCGTCAGGCTCAAGAGCGCCTTTTTTTGTATGTAGTGTGGAATTATCTTGTAAGACGCGGGCCCGAGCCCCCATGGCTGCTATCGCCCGAATTATGTCAGGTTCATCAAGATCGTAAGAGAATACGTCTATGCTCATAGAAGGATCGCCCTCGCACTCCTTTAAAAAATCAAAGGTCATTTCTCTCGCGTGGGCGCCTAACCACTCATACTGCGGTTGGTAAGGGGTCGTATCGAAATCAATTGACTTTGCTTTTGGTTCGATACTCGCATTCTTGAACCTATCAACATATGCTTGAGAAGAGAGGAGCCCTCTCGTAAACCCAAGCTCCATGTCTGGAAGCGATCGCCAAGTAAGATCAATAGACAAAGAAGCCTCAGGGTCCAGGGTGGGAGGGCTGTTGCTGTCATTCGCGAAGTAACACGGATACACGGTATAGGTGTATTGCCCCGGACCCGCTCCCGGGAAATGTACCCAATGGAAAGACTGGAAAGGAGCTATATTAGATTCAACTGCTTTGTCAGGAGTCAGTTCTACGTTGCTCGTTAAGCCTTCTTTGAAGTTCAGCATGTTCTTCAGCCAATACTCATTCGTCGGATAGGGGCCCTTATCAGGGGTTTTCGCCTTTATCGCAAAGCCGGCCAAATTGTGCGTTTTGTCGTCGTCGAGATCAAAGGCGAGAAGGACTGAGCTGTCCCCTACATATGCGGTAAATGACAAACCATTATTCTTCGTTTGGTATGGAGACATCGTAACACCTGTCAAATATCTTATTGAAAGTCCAGATTTGGTTATAAAATAAGGAAGAGTGAATATAAAGCTGTGTGACGACAGTTCTGTGTCACAACGCGCGTTTCCAAATGTAGGTGGTGGCAGGCAAGGCGAAGGAATCAATGCAGTACTTCGTAAATCATGAATGGTTGCTAACGTAGGTGGGCGTGCGTTTCAATTTTTTTAAAAAAAAGCGCATCGATGGGTGAGATTAATTAAGGTATGGTTTCGCGTAGTCATGAGTTATGGCGGGAGTGTCTAGCTAAAAATCGTTTACCTCTAAGCCGATTCAGTAAAATAAAATGTAGACTTAGGTCACCTCGTTCGACGGGGTTGAGAATGTGGGCAGCAGGCATCTTACGAGGATCCCATAACGCGTAATTTCAGTCAAGAAGACCGTATGGGTGGTGGGAGAATTTCCTTAGCTATAAAAGGTCTCAAACTGTTGATCCTAAGGCAGTACATACTTTGGCCACTTAGGTTTGAGCTAAATCATCTTCTGAGGCTCGAGTGAGTGAGGTTCGCCGAGGATTCCTGTTTGCCTCAGGAATGTGTTGACATCTTTGATATTCACATCGTTCTAAAAGAGCCGAATCGTCATAGAGGTGCGTGGCTTTTTTCTCGGACTCGATTCCAATAGCTCAAGCTCAACGACAGACAGAGATGCGCGAATGCCGGAGTGCTTGCCGCCAAGGAGGAGGACTTCCTAAGAACTTGTCCGAGAATGTGCAGTGCAAGGTTTCAGGTTTGCTGAAATGTTCAGCTGTTTAGGCTACATTAAAGATCGAACAATTCACGGCAGTTTCCGAGTTCTAGTTGAGGCTACAGTCCCGTTGTTCACGCATAAACGATAAGCCAGTGGCCCATCCCTTCCAGATAGTCTCCGTTGAAATAGCTTTTGCACGTGGCCAACGAGCATCACCGGACACCAAGAGATTCACAATAGCGGGTAACTCTCCTACATTCGCAATTACAGTGCACGATATTGCTCGACGAATGCCACCTTCCCGAACCTTTTGTGTGGGCCTTGATCTCCTCCCCCCAAAAAAACACAAGAGGATCAGCCTTCGAGTACAGATGCCTGACAAAGCATCGCAGAGACCAATGGAACTGGAAAAAAGTCTAACCGGAGTCTTTCCCGTACTGCCACCTTTTTGAGATAACGAATCTACAATGGCCATTTTATTGCAGCAATCAAGTGGGCCGGGTATAAAGTGTAATCCCGTTCTCGAGGGTAGACAGCAATAAAGGCGATTCTGCAGTGGGCGCTCCAGCGGTGTCTTCAGGAGTGGCCAACACTATATCAGCATATGGGGAGCTGTCGGCAGCCAGTCGGCGAACACGGCGCTGATTGAACATACGATCACCCTCAAATTTGGATATCCCCAAGAGATCCACATCACTGCCATCGCGGGTCGTGCCTTTGGCATAAGAACCGAAGAGAATGATGCGTTCGGGCGAAAGCGCTGATCAGGCGTTGAATAGTGCGCTGTACGGGGGGGCAGATTTGTCTGCATCTCAATGCCCCTTATAGTAATTCTTGACTGTTTGTTGAAAATCACTACAGCCATCCAGCGCCGTGTAATAGAGGTGGAGGACAACGTCGCTGACGGTCCAGAGATCAATCTCGTTCGTCTCTGCTGGCATTTCGAAGTGCCACTTGCTGATGGCTCCGGTGTTCTCAAAAGGCAAATAACGCTGGTCGCTTAAGTTGGCGCCTTTGGCAGTTAGGAACAGGCCTAGGTCTTCTTGGGCATTACGCACCGCGATTTGCTGCGGCACAGCGGCGTAATTAAAGAGGAGCCTGGATCGCTCTCTTGCCAGGATAACAGCAATAAGCATTTTCAAAACATGACCCGGTAGTGAAATAGCATAACCCACGGCAGCCACCGCGACAGATTTCGCCTTTATCGCATTCTGCGCAAGCTCCGGATAG
>Ga0187770_10001487_pt1 | contig 12466 bp, 9 predicted proteins | sample 0116_SJ02_MP02_2_FD_133154 | JGI IMG/M metagenome (GOLD analysis project Ga0187770, IMG submission 133154) | Tropical peat soil microbial communities from peatlands in Department of Meta, Colombia - 0116_SJ02_MP02_20_MG | ecosystem: Environmental > Terrestrial > Soil > Wetlands > Peat | place...
ATCTTGATGCCCTCGATGACAGTGGTCGGCTTTCCGAAGCGCCTCATTTCCATTCGTATTTTCACACGTGCTTCTTCGCGGTCCAGTTCGGCCAGAATGTCCTCGAATCCTTCGTCTTGGTCCTTGCTCACTGTGACGGAGATTCGACCGATTGGGGGCTATTTAGGTTAAATCCCTCAGCTTGCGAGCCGGTGAACGGTGGGCCCGTAGCTCAGAACCAAGAGGTGGGCAGTTCGGTTAGAGCGACCGGCTCATACGGTTGAACCGGAGACACCGGTACCGGCGCAGGCCGGCGGGAACGGTCGCCAGTTCAAATCCGGCCGGGCCCACCATGGAAGCGAAGGTGGTACACAGAGAATCATCTTGAGCTTCTGTAATTGACTGGATTTCTCTTGTTATCGTAAGGTACGAGACGACGGCACAGGCTACTGTCGCTTTTGGATCATAGTGGAAATCCTGACCCGGCTTTCGAACCAGCCTCTCGTGACGGACATCGAAGACGCCTTGTCGCCCAGCCTCGAATTGGGTCCAGATTAGCAGACGGCTTTTGATGACGGTGGCCGTTAACTGGCGTGAAGGGGTCCTTTCCTCCCCTCGGAGGTTCATTCAAGATTACCCGGCGGAGTCCAGATATTCCCCTCGTCTCTCAGCATGCAATCTCTGCTCCCGATCTGCCTGCCGAGTAATTCGTTCGACGAAGGTCTTGGGCCCGGTCAGCGGATGATTCACGTTCTTGTTCCCCAAATGTACGTAACCGTGTACGAAGACCGGAGTCGCTTGACGTAATGGGCGAGTCGAAACCGAGCCGGGAACTCCTCGGCTCGACACCTCCCCAAGCTTAATTGGATTGGACTCTCCGTCGTGGAGCGTTGAGCGGCGGGCGTACGCCTTCCGAAAGGCCGGAATGGTCCTACCCCTACTGGTTCAGGGTCGTCGAGGTCATCTTCGGCTTCTCTTCTGTCGTCATATCCCTGGTCGTCATTGTAAGTCCTGCCTATGGCGCACGGAACCTGGTCCCTCTCCTGTCACTGGCGCTGATCTTCAGCGCTGTCCGGATGATCGCTGCCGGGGGCGTGAGGGAACGCCTGAAGGGGTTCGAATTGCTCGGAGTGGCAGGGGCCGGAGTCATCGCGCTCATACTTGTCATCGCGGTCGTGCTAGTGCCCGGCCTAAGCCTGCAAACCCTGGTGCTGCTGCTCGCAATCAGCCTCACCTTTCAGGGGCTGGGGAGGATGCTATACTCAGCGGGGCGCGGACCGCCCAGGTGGCTGAGGGGTTCTGCCCTCGGGACTGGGGTCGTGATGGTGATCCTGGCAGCCATAGTCGAGTTCGTCCGGGGAGTGGCTCTGTTGACACTGGTGGAGCTCCTCGCTCTGACAGTCCTTGCTAGCGGCGCGGAAGCGGTGGTCTCCGGGCTGAGGCCGAATCAGAGGCAGCTGACCCTCCTAAAGCTGGTCGTCTTCGCGGCGTTCTACGGCATCGTTTTCGTCAATTGGATAGACCTCTTCAACGGCGGCGCGTACATCTACGTCGTCCCCGGCTACCACATTTGGGTCGTAATTGCCTACATGATTCCTTTCGGACTCCTCCTCGTGATTCAGGGGCGGAAGGATTGGGAGCTGGCCCTGTCCCTCGGCCTGCTCGCTTCTCTCGGCAATGATCTGGGGTATTTCGTAATAGGGGACGCGTTCTTTGGTTTCCATGTGAGCCTGCTAGACTGGTATGCCCATCAGTTCGGGTTCTATGGCAGCACCGCCCTATTCGTCTTCAATGGAGGATTCTTCTCGTTCACCGTCCCCTCGTGGCTGATGGGGTTGTCAATCTACGTCAGAACAACCGTGGTCTTCCTGTCCCTGCGCCATTGGTGGTATCGGCAGTGGTAGAGAGACGAATGAGGGCTGGGACGACGGTGCCCGAGGAGGTTCGGGGCGGCCGGGCGCCACGCCTCAGGTGAGATCATCAGGGCGTCTCTGGACCGGCAGGTCGGGCATGCGGCTGAGGTGCTCGTGTACCGCCTTCCACCCATCAGGTGTACGCGCCAGAACCACTGTAACTCTTGTCTTTGCTCTGACCGGCGAGCCTTCGAAGGAATAGTCGTTGACGAACATCCCGGAATAGCTTAGGTAGAAGCTGGCTACGGCGACGTCCCCGAGGAGATCGACTCGGAGCTCATCGACGGAGTAGCTGTAGTCAGAGATGTTCGCAAAAGCGGCCTGTTCGTAAACGAAGGCTTCTTCCGAGTTCTGCCGGGTGAACGGAGGGTTCTCGTCGAACTTGGTGAAATGGTTGTGAGAGGCGTGAAAGTCCGAGAGGGCTGTTAGGTCCTTGTTCTTACCGGCTTCGAAGAACCCTCGAATCGCTTTCTCAACTTCTTTCCTGTCCTTGTCGGAGGGGCGTAGTTCCATCTGTTCTGAGTGACTCTCACGGGGGCTTAAACAACGTTTTTGAGCCGAACGTTTTGCCCATCGAATCGCGGCGACGTAGCTCAGAAGTTGAAGGCAACTGGGCAGCGTGGTAGAGCAGTAGGCTGTTAGCTCGCCAGGCAGAGACCTATCGGAGGAGACCCCTCCGGGGACTGGTCGTCGGTTCGAGTCCGACCGTCGCCGCAGAATTATAGCTCAGAATGAACTCTGATTAGCTGACGGAGCCTGATTCCGGCTATTCCGAACATCGTCCTTGAACCAAGAATCCTAAAGGCCGCTACACATGGCGCTGCAAGACGTGCTCATCCGTTCTTCTTGTCTCAGAACATCGCAACCCGTTTATCATCCCGCCAATTCCTGAGGCGAGGGGCACAAGTTGTCTGACGGCGAGCGTAGACTCGTTGCGATAATGTACACGGATATGGTAGGCTATACGGCCCTCGGGCAAAGAAATGAATCTCTCTCCTTGGCCCTGGTAAAGGAACAAAGGAAAATCATTAGACCAATACTTACGCGGCACAGTGGCAAGGAGATTAAGACGATGGGGGACGCTTTCTTGGTCGAGTTCACCAATGCGCTCGACGCGGTGAGGTGCGCGTACGACATTCAGAGGGCGACGAGAGAGTTCAACATCTCACTCCCAATGGAGAGTAGAATCCATCTCAGGGTGGGCCTTCACCTCGGGGACGTCGTAGAATCGCAGGGAGATATATCTGGGGACGCTGTCAATGTAGCCTCGAGGATCGAGTCACTGGCGGAAGACGGGGGAGTGTGCCTTACTCGGCAGGTCTACGAGAGCACGCACAGCAAGTTCGAGTTGCCACTGGTAAGCATAGGCATGAAGTCCCTCAAGAACGTAAGCGAACCTATGGAGGTCTACAAGATGGAGATGCCGTGGAAGCAGCCAACTCCATCAACTCCATCCCAAGTGACGACTCTTCCACGCGACAGAATAGCCGTTCTCCCCTTTGTCAGCATGAGCCCCGACCTCAACGATGAATACTTCGCGGACGGACTCACTGAAGAGCTCATCGACAGGTTGTGTCAGATTGGCGAGTTGGAAGTCATAGCCAGAACCTCGGTTATGGTTTACAAGAAGAAGGAGAAGAAGGCTGCTGAAATCGGAAGGGAACTTATGGCCGGGGCTCTGATCGAAGGGAGTGTGAGGAAGGCAGGTAACAGAATTCGAGTCACCGCCCAACTCGTCGACGCCAATACAGAGGGACACCTGTGGTCATCAAGGTACGACAAAGACCTGCAGGATGTTTTCGCTATCCAGAGCGATATTGCTGAACAGGTGGCCGAAGCGTTGAGAGTTAGACTCCTCCCAAGCGAGAGGAAATCTATCGCGAAGAAGTCAACCGAAAGCACCGAGGCGTATGCGCTGTACTTGAAGGGAAGATACTACTGGCACGAGACGACAAGAGAAGATAACGACAATGCCCTAAGGTACTTCGAAGAGTCAACAAGGTTCGATCCCAATTATGCCTTCGCCTACGCCGGCATTGCTGATTGCTATCATAATGCGGGCGATATGCGTTGGCTCCCGCCTCAGGAGGCCTATCCGAAGTCGAGGATTTATGCTGAGAAAGCGATTGAAATTGATCCCCTGCTAGCTGAGGCTCACGCAGCCCTCGGCGCAGTTTTCTTTCATTATGACTGGAAGTGGCTGGAATCCGAGGGAGAAATATCACGTGCGATTGCCCTGCGCCCGAGCTATGCTGACGCCCATGAAATGTATTCCGTGCTTCTTATGCTCTTACTCAGGCTCGATGAGTCATATGAGCACATCAAGCGAGCGTACGAGTTGGACCCACATGCCCCGGACATCGGGGCAAACCTAGGCGCAATAATGTCTCAAGTAGGAAGGGTAGAAGAGGCGATAGGGCATCTCAAGAAAATGGCCCAAGCGAATCCTGACAACCCCTTCGTCGGCCTTGCCTTGGGGCTGTCCTACTATCGAAGTGGAAGGAACAGGGAGGCTGTCGACGAATTGAGAAAGGCTGTCGAACTCTCGCATGGTGACCGGTTATATCTGTCGCGCCTGGCTATGATTCTGGGGCGGACAGGAAAGACAGAGGAGGCTGGATCTATTCTGAGGAACCTGGAAGAGTCAGCCAAGAGTGGCTTTGTGTCGGGCGTTGACACTGCAATCATACTGGAAAGCATTGGGAGACGAGACGATGCGTTCAAATATCTAGAAAAGGCCTGTACTGAAAGGTCTCCTTTCCTTCCCAACATTAGAGCGATCCCTGAAATGAGAGATTTACGCAAAGATCCGAGATGGATATCTATTGAGAGCCGAATGGGTTTTCCTCCGACGAAACCCACATGAAAGAAAACGGCAAAAAGCAAGACAATCCGTAGATACCTGCAAGTTCGGGCGCCTACGTGAACGGACTATTCCCGGCCAGGGCGCTCCCTTCTGGGGTTTGGGTCCGGATTCGCACAATAAAGTGTGATTTATTCCGAGTCGTCGGAGCGTGGAAGCATCTCCACCGACTTCACGAGCAACTGTCTTCCGTCTTCTTCGACCAACTCGGTTACCGAAAAGATCTCTGAATTCGTGCGCTTCTCAATCCTTGCGATCCAAACGGAGAATGTGGAGTCGGATAGAGACAGACCCGTCACGACTCCAAGAACCACTCCGAGCACCAGTGCCCCTGGAAGATAGAAGAGGAGCGCAATCGGTACAAAGAGCATGGCCATGCCGAGGATTAACAATAAGACTCCCTGGCCCAACGCCTTTCTGCTCCGTATCTCCGATTCCAGTCCTTTGCCCACCGGCTCCGGTAGTCCCATCTTCAGTGGCCTCACCCGCAGGAAGGTGATGAGCGGGAGTACGACAGCGGCCAAAGGGAACGTAAGGAACAACGCGGTCTCCCCCAAGACTAGGATACTGACGTAGACCGAAAGGACAGAAAGGGCGGCCGTGAAACCGATGCTGGCCCTCGACGGCCTTACTTTGCGCTTCGTCGTCTCGTGGACGAACCCTGTCTCATCCACTGGAGAGGAAGAGCTCATCAACGCCCTTTCCAGACTTTCTTCTTCCCGCCGCGCCTCATCCGCTTCTTCCCCCAGTCCACCAAGGCGGCGACAAACACCACCACAAATGCCGTTGGCACGAGCCAGAGCAGCAGGGGTATCGGGGTGCTGGTCTTCTGAATGGAAAGCATTGTGTAGATGAACCCGCGTGTAGTATACGCGAAATTGACGTAGGTCTCACCGTGGGTGAGGACGCCATTTGTCGCGTTGAAAATGAGATTGTTGAAAGCCAGGGAGGTTCCCGCGAAGGTCTCCGTGTAATTGACTTCGATGACTCCGCCGCTCCTTGCTATGCTCGCATTCACCGACTGGGAAGCCCGTTGTGTGCCGCTCGACGTGGTCGCGGATGCGACAAGTTTCAGTCCCTCTACCGTCCCGGACGGAACGTCGGTGTAGATCAAAGGATAGAAACCGAGCGCCCCGAGATAGGTGACGTTGTCATATGGATCGAAGAAGTATGTCAAACCGGACGCCACCTGGCTCGTCGTCGAATTGTCATATTTGGTAAAGGTCTCGACGTAGTCGAAGGACTTTGGGGAAGAAGAGCCATTGATCGACTCGACGGCTATGCTGAAGCTGCTGTCCTGGGCATGATGGATCGATGAGCGGTTGGGGAGGAGGTACCCCAGGGTCGTGAGATAGTCATAGCTGATGATGGTCCCCGCCTGAACGCCCGTGGAGTTCGCATTAACCCCCCCGGGAAGCCCCGTCAAGAGGTACCCCAGGAGGACTGAAATGGCGAGCCTAGCCAGGCGCCTGGACATCGACAGGAGTCAGTTCCCCCTTTGAAAACTTCTCGAATGCCTCCCCCCAAAAGTGGCAGGCGACCCAATGGCTACGCGAGACCTCTTCGAGGGGAGGGACATTCTCGCTGCACATTTGCTCCGCAATCGGACACCTTGTGTGGAACCTGCACCCGCTTGGTGGGGAGACGTTCGTCGGAATCTCGCCCTTCGCCAGGACCTTCACCTTTTGCCCCGCGGGGTCAGGGACTGGGACCGCAGCAATGAGCGCCTGGGTGTAGGGGTGGTAGGGTTTTGTCGTGAGCTCGTCTGCCTTGGCGAATTCTATTATGACGCCGAGATACATTATGGCCAATCTGTCGCAGACGTCTTTCGCGAGGGCTAGGTCGTGGGTCACGAAAACCACTGCTATCTTCCTCTTTTCTTTGACCTCGAGAAGGAGATTCAGCACCTCCGCCCTGATGGAGACGTCAAGCATAGAGACGGGTTCGTCGGCCATTATGATTTCAGGGTCAAGGATGAGGGCCCTGGCCATCGCCACCCTCTGCCGTTGCCCCCCGCTCAGTTCGTGAGGGTACCTGAACACGTACTCTTGAGGAGGTACTAGCTGGACTTCCTTCAGCGCACGATTGACCTTCTCGAGCGCCTCCTCTTCAGAACTTACCATATTGTTTACAAAGAGGCCCTCCGAGACGATTTCGTAGACGGTCATCCTCGGGTTAACAGATTCATAGGGATCCTGGAAAACGACTTGGAGCTTAGGCCTGTACTTCTTGAGTTCGCTCCCCTCCAGCTTCGCCAGGTCCACCCCCTCGTAGAGTATCTCCCCCGATGTCGGCGGAGTGAGCATCAAGACCGTCCTCAGGACGGTCGTCTTTCCGCTGCCGCTTTCGCCCGCCAGGCCGAAGATCTCGCCTCTATTCACGAAGAAGTCGACACCGTCCACCGCGTGAACCACCCGAGCCTTGCCCCCTCGAAGGGATTCTGAGAAGCTCAGCCTGACGGGGAAGAACTTAGTCAGTCCCTTCACCTCGAGGACCTTGTCACCGCTGCTCATACCGACTTCGACCTCTGTTCCCTGATTTCCTGCCAGAAGTGGCAGGCGACCCAATGGCCTGGAAAGGCAACTTCCAATTCAGGCTCCTTCTCCCTGCAGATGTCGCTCGCATTCGGGCATCGGGGGTTGAATCTGCACCCCGTCGGTGGGTCAAGAAGGTCAGGAGGAGAGCCTGGAATTGAAATCAGCCTCTCCCTCGCAGCCCTGATATCTGCAAAAGCCCCCACAAGCCCGAGAGTGTAAGGATGTAGCGGGTTGGAGTACACCTCCAGACTCGCGCCCCGTTCTACGAACTTCCCAGCGTACATGATCGCAACGACATCGCTCATCTGGGCGACCAGAGCCAAGTCATGACTGATTAGGATGATGGACATCTTGTACTCCTTCCGCAGATTGAGAAGCAGGTTTATGATTCCAGCCTGGACTATGACGTCAAGGGCCGTCGTCGGCTCGTCGGCTATGAGCACCGAAGGGGTCAGCGCGAGGGACATGGCGATTATAGCCCTCTGTTTCATCCCTCCACTGAATTCGTGCGGATAGTACCTCGCCCTCGACGAATCTACTCCCACAAGCTCCAGCAGGGTCTTTGCCTGACTGAGCGCCATCTTCTTCGAGATGCCGGTGTGAATCTGGATTGCCTCGGAAATCTGGTCGCCCACCCTAAAGACAGGATTAAGCGAATTCATCGCACCCTGCGGCACCATCGCTATCTTCTTCCACCTTATCTTTCGCCTAATCTGGGCATCATTCAACTGTGTCAGCTCCACCCCGGCAATCGCTATGGTTCCCTCGATAATCTTCCCGTTGGAAGGGAGGAGCTTCATGATGGCGAGGGCCAGGCTGGACTTCCCGCACCCGCTCTCCCCGACGATACCCAGCACCTGCCCTTCCTTTAGGGTGAAGCTTATCCCGTCGACGGCCCTCACCACACCGCTTTCCACCCCGTAGTACATCTTCAGTCCGGCAACTTCGAGTACAGCCAGCTTTGTCACCTCCGCCTCAACTTCGGGTTGAAGATATCGTCCAGCGCATAGCCCACCATTACGAAAGCGATTGAAAGAAGAGCTATGGCGATGCCTGGTGGGAGGAACCACCACCACACGTAATCGACGGTCGCGTTGGTGAGGGCGTCGTTCAGGGCATTGGTCAGCATTATCCCCCATGTTATCGTCCCGATGGGATGGGTGCTGACCGCCAGGAAGTCGAGTGCGGCTTCCGTCAATATAAAACCGGGCACCAGCAGGGCCATCTGAGCGTAGACCAGCCCGAGAACGTTGGGGAGGATGTGCTTCCGTATGATGTGCCCGCTTCCGCCTCCGAGAGCCTTCGAAGCTTCCACGAACTGCCTCTCTTTGACTGTGAGCACCTGACCCCTGATTATCCTTGTCACCGAGGGCCAGGACAGCACCGCGAATAGCAGTATGATGTAGTAATATACGTTAGCGAAAAACGCTGGGTTCTGGCCGATTATGAAGATTACGACTATGGCGAGAGGGAGGAAAGGAATAACAAGGAAGAAGTCTGTTATCCTGCTGATTATTTCGTCGGCCCACCCCCCCAGGTACCCTGCCGCCAGCCCGGTTACTGTGCCGATGGCAACAGCCCCCAAGGCCGAGAGGACACCAACCAGAAACGATATCCTGGCGCCGTAGACGAACTGAGACCAGAGGTCCCGTCCTAGGTTATCTGTGCCGAGCAGACCATAGACCCTGCCCACAATCTCGAAGGAGACGTTCGCCAGGTTGAGGGAGTACGACGCACGGGTACCCGAGCCGATGGCCACTAGTTGGAGAGCGAAAGTGTACTTCCCCGGTTTGGAAAAGACTACGGCGGCGGGGTTCGCAACCGCCGTAAACTGTGGAATCCCGGACGTGGGGAGAAGTGAGCTGCTCAAGTTCAGGCTGTGCCATGCCCCCACGTCTTGGCTCGTGTACAGTATCTGCGAGCTAATGACGAAGCTGCTGATAGAGCCGAGGCTGTAGTTCGCGGTAGGGCTTGAAATCACGAAGTTCATGGCCAACTGGGAGACGTTCTTCATAGTGAGGGGTTCCACCATGGCGCTGATTTGGAACACTGTCGGGGGCGAGCCGCTGCTGTAATTGAAGGGCTGCGACATGCTGTAAAGGAGCTGCCCCGGGACTAGAGCAGACAGAGAGAAGTTGCTAGTAGTGGAGAAGGTCTGATTGACTCTCAGCGCGTTCACACTCTGTAACCCGTTGTCGTGGTCTGCCGGCACCCCGGCGACTAGAGTGTCCGAGTAATTCGAACCCGTCACGCGCCAATAGCTGAGGTCACTTTGGCTGCTCAACCCTCCTCCTTGCAAAGGATAGCTTGTCGTGGGGTATGTGCTGTACTTGGGAATTATCGTGGACCAGGACGGGACTGAATAGGGCGCAGAGACGTCAAAGCCGAAGACCGGGTTGTTGCTGGTCAGGACCGGAGCCAGGGCCGCGATGAAGAAGAAGAATAGGATTATTGCAAGGCCTACCACTCCTAGCTTCGACTTGAAAAAGAGGCGGGCGTTTCTCTTGGCACCTTGGATAAACATCCTTCTTCTTTGACCAGCGCTCATTCTACCCGACCCTTATCCTGGGGTCGAGGTACCCATATGCGATGTCGACAACAAAGTTCGCAATCAGCACCATCAGGGAGATTACGAAGAATATCGCTTGCTCCAGTGCGAAATCATTGGAAACTATCCCGGTATAGATCGCAACTCCCAGCCCAGGCCAGTCGAACACGGTTTCCGTTATTACAGCCCCGGCCAGGATGAAACCTATAGATAGCGCGAAGATGGTTGCAACCGGTATGATAGCGTTTCTCATGGCGTGCCTGAAGAGCACAGCCCTCTCAGAAACCCCCTTCGCCCTCGCCATGATGATGTAGTCCTCGGCCATCACATCGATCATGGTAGCCCTCATGACCAAGAACACCCCGCCAATACTAATCAACGTCAGAGTGAGGAACGGGAGCCACATGGACTCGAGGGTGGCGACCAGGAAATTGAACCCGGCGAGTCCGATTGTCGAGGTCCCCGCGTTCACATACGCATGGCCAGTGACGAGAATTCCAACAACGATCAGGATGCCGCCCAGCCAGAAGGTGGGGATTCCATTGAAGAAGAGCGCGCCGGCCAAGGACGAGACATCCACCAGCCGTCCCCTTCGTGCTGCGGCGACGACACCCATTCCTATTCCGATGATGTAAGCCGTAATCGTAGAACTACCGAGTAACAGAACGGTGTATGGGAGCCTCTGCATGATAGTCGTCACCACGGGACCGGAGAATGCATGACCCACATTGGCCCCGAAGTTCCAAGTGAGCATGGCTCCTATATACAAGAGGATGCGATTCCATATCGGTTGGTCGAATCCATAGGCCGACATGATCTCACTCTTCTCTTGCTCGTAAATCTTAGTCTGGTTTACGTTGCCCTTCGCTGGTGCAGGAGGTACGTAGAGCGCCTGCGCGCACTGCGTGTACGAGAGTCCGGGACACGACGTCGTGAACGGCAAAATCTGAAAGAGGAAGAAGTTGAATAATACGATTATGAAAACCAGGATTGTTAGGTAGACGCTTCGCCTCACGATGTACTTCTTTAGGCCCAAGCTAAGCCTGGCTCCCGAGCATTGGAACAAATGGGGAAGAGGAGGATTAGGTTCTTCCTCCTGCCCCGCGTCTTCTCATGGTCAACGCCATCGCAATGATGAAGATGATTACCGCGACGACGCCGCCGTAGATGTACGGAGCGTAATCGGTGGTCGTGGTTGGGGTCGTGGTTGGGGTCGTGGTGGTGGTTGTCGTTACCGCTGGCGTCACCTGAAGACCCTCGAACTGGTACCAGGTCCTCGATAGCCCGAGAAAGTTGTACGTAGCGTTCACCACGGCCTCGTAGAGGCCAGGCGACAGCGACGAAGTGGGTATCGAAGCCGAGTAGGTCCCGCCCGTCCCGCCGGTGAGCGGGATGGCAGAGCCGACCTGCGCTCCGTTTTGCAATAGGGTCACGGTGCCAGTCGCGTTGGTGATCGGATAAATCCCTGACGTTCCTGCCGCGACCCCCCCTAGGGACACCGTGCCAGAGTTGTAGAAGTTCTCGGCGATGTTCGTCGAGAAGCTGGGGCTCGTGCCCTGAGTTGCGCTAACAGGGTCAGCATACCACGCCGACCTGTAGTAGTTGATGTTTCTCTGGAAGGCACCCGACCCGGTCGTCGGGTTGAAGGCGCTCAGATAGAACGGCCCGCTGCCCACCTCGAGGTTGAGTTCGTCCTTCAGCCAAAGAGGCGCATTGCTGGTCGTGACCCCCGTCGCAAGGCACCCGCACTCGGTAGCCGCCGCAGCGAAGGTCTTGGTAGTATCTAGTGCGGTACCAGGGTACAGTGAGATTGTGCTTGCGTTGAAGTAGTCCAATATGTGTGCAGGCATAACGGGCGTAATCAGGTTCAGGAAGTTCCAGACTGCGGAACTGTTATAGTAGAAGGTGATTTGGTATGGATTGCTGGGGCTGATGTAGCTCTCGATTAAGCCCGAGGGTCCGCTTGCCGTGTAGGAGAATGGGGTGTTAGCGGGGAACACTCCGGCGACGTTGTCGTACCAGAGCGTCGCGTTAAAGTCGTAGGCCGTAACCTTAGTGTTATCTGAGAACGTCATGTTGTCGTAAAGGTGGAAGACTATCATCTGGCCGTCGACAATCCTGGTGGAGGCCAGGCTAGGCTGGAAGTCGAAGTAACCAGCGCCGGCACCGGGACTGCCGGTGTAAGAGGTCACGCTGTAGTTGCCCATCCATGGGTTGTATGCTAGCTGGGTTGTCTCCTTTATGGGGCTCTGCAGCACCAAGGTGTCGTATACTTCGTCCCATAGGTCTTCCTGGTACAGCCATAGGGTGTTGTACAGAGGGTCCAGACCCGTATTGTCAGGCGCGGCGTGAGTCGCATATGTAATGGTCCCTCCGAAGGGATTGCTCCCTGTCTGATGGAGATTAAGGAGGGTGTAGTAGATACCTGTGACCTGTCCCGGACCGTAGCCCGCAAAGTTCACGTATCCCGCCCATCCGTTGGTGTAGACCGCCCAAAGGTTGCTCTCGTAGAACCAGACCAGATAGGGGATTTGCTGGGCCAAGACCACGTCGACCCTCTGGGCCGCGGTGGATGCGGCGCTAAGAGTCGAGGCGTACCACACCGAGTTGGTGTCTACGTTCATGG
>Ga0187770_10001490_pt1 | contig 12462 bp, 8 predicted proteins | sample 0116_SJ02_MP02_2_FD_133154 | JGI IMG/M metagenome (GOLD analysis project Ga0187770, IMG submission 133154) | Tropical peat soil microbial communities from peatlands in Department of Meta, Colombia - 0116_SJ02_MP02_20_MG | ecosystem: Environmental > Terrestrial > Soil > Wetlands > Peat | place...
CTCTCTTGTCGGAACGATGATGGGAAAACCCTTGCTGCGCAATGGGTCGCGGGCTGCCTTGGCGCTGAAATCAAGGGCCTTACGCGTGAGTTCATCGCGTGTAAATTTAGAGAATGTTTTCTCGAGTTCCGTCCTCAGCTCCTCGGCCTTATCTACATCATCCACCGTCCGGTCAAATAAATACCTCCAGTCGTTTTCCAGATCCCACCTGTTGAACAGCTTCAGAAGGCTCCTGAAGTCCGGATCCAGGGGAGCCGCTACAGTGACATAGCCGTCCTTGCATTTGAAAAATCCGTAAGGATAGAGGCACCAGTCGAATCCAGCGATCCGATCCCGCGGCTTCTCGGACGTGAACCCCCATACGACCTGAAAAGCCTGCCACGCCGTGATGGCATCATTCGTGGCAACATCAACCATCTGGCCCTTGCCGGTCATTTGCCGGCAAAATAGGGCTGTTAGCGCACCGGCGACGGCAAGCGCCGCGCTCATATACCAAGCTGCCCAGATCCCTGCTTTGAGGGGGTAATTATACGGTTCAGCTTCCCTGGGATCCCCGCTTATAGAAGGGTATCCTGACTCCGCCTGCGCTGTCAGGTCTGTGTCTGGGATATGACTTAGCTTTTCTCCCTGCGAAGTGTAGTGACCGTAAGGAGAAATCGCCACATAAACCAATCCCGAATTGGCCCCTTTTAATTGCCTGTACCCAATACCGGATGAGTCCAGTTTCCCTGGCTCCAAGCCATCGATCACAAGGTCGGCCTTATCGGCTAATTTTCTAAAGTTCTCCCGGCCTACCTCGGTATTCAAATCCAGGGTAATGTAAGATTTGTTCCTGCTTTCCATTAAGAATGGCAGTCCGATGCCCTTCACATTCACCCCGTAGGGAGTGATCTTCCTGGCCGGATCACCCCCGGGCGGTTCGATCTTGATGACCTTGGCACCATACTCACCAAGCAGGGTGGCGGCGATAATTCCTGCGAAGTTCGCATGGGTCGCTTCGATGACGGTGATTCCGCTGAGGGCTTCAGGTTTATTATCGGTGGAGCCCATCATCCCCGTTAGAAGTTCGTTGAACCTAGCCAGCTGCTCCCCAGCCTTGTTACCCACGAGGTGCCTGGAATAAACCTGAGCTTTTTTTTCACTTGCGGTCATTGATATTACCCTCGTCATAGTTAAACATCGGATCTTTGGAGACATCATAATACGGAGGAGGCTTCTGGCCAACCCGGTTGTCCCAAATACCAACGACTTCTTCCTTCTGGAGTTTGTCGATTTCCTTGGCCGAAAGGCCAAGAAGCTTTTTCAAGACATAGTTGTTGTGATAGCCTAATGGCTTGGCGAGCCACTTGATCCTGGCGGGATTTTTTTCAAGCATCGCCGCCGGCAAAGCCGATGTCTCCTCCCCGTACATTTCATCGTTGATGTCCACAATGCTCCCCCGCTCTCTCCTCCATTCATCATTCACGATGCGCCGGTCATCCATGACCTTGGCGGCAGGAAAAGCATACTCTCGGGCCAGATCAAGAACTTCATTCTCCGTCTTGTCGCTGACCCATCCTCCTACTATCCTATTTGTCTCCTCGGCATTTTCAGGTTTCAGCCGTTCCAATGTGTCCGCAAACCGGCTGTCATGAGCCAATTCCGGCTTGCCCATGGCTTGTGACAGGCCTGAGAATTGCTCATCCGTCGCGATCGCAATCGCCACGAAATGCCCGTCGCAGGTCTTAAAAATATTCGATGGGGCCATGGTTGGATCGACATTGCCCGTGGGTTCCAGGTCCCGACCGGCCACGCTCATATAGGTCCAGTTGGGCATGATCCTCATAATCGCCTCAGCCTGGGCCATGTCTATGTATTGTCCTTTTCCGTATTTGGCTCGGTAGTTGAGCGCAGCCAGCACCGATATGACCCCGAAAAGCCCCGGAAGGAAGTCACCGTAGTAATCCTGCAACTTGTAGGCTTCTTTTCCGGGAAAGCCGGTTAACCTTGCAACGCCCGACATCGACTGGGCAATCAAGTCCCAGCTCGGGAAAAATCTCAACGGCCCCCACTGCCCGTACCCGCTGCAGCTGATATAAATAATCTTGGGATTGATCCGGCTTGCTGTCGTGTAGCCGATGCCCCATGCCTCCGTCAACCCGGCCCGGAAATTCTCAACAAGGATATCCGATTTCCTGGCCAGTTCCAGAACCAGTTTCTTGCCTTTTTCCTTCTTCAGATCAATACCGACAAAATATTTATTGGGATTCAGGGCCTGGAAATAAGGGTTGGCATCCTTGCGATACTTGGCCCAATAAGTTCCCAGTCTCCAGCTATCGCCTTCATCCGGCTCTTCGACCTTGATCACCTCGGCCCCAAACAGCGCCAGCCATCGCGAGATCACCGGGCCAAATATGATGCGGGAGAGGTCGAGAACCCTGATTCCCTTGAAAGCTTCCGGTTTCTTAGCCGCTTCACGGCTGTCAAAAATCTGCCGCGTAAATGAAAAATAGTTCTCTGACAATTGACGCCTCTACATCCCTAAGTAGACTTCCTTGATATGACCGCTCTCCAAGAGCTTCTCGCTTGGTCCCTCCATGGCGACCCGGCCGTTCTCCAGTATGTAGCCTCGATTCGCAAATTCAAGGGCCTGCTCGATATTCTGCTCAGCGAGCAGGATGGTAACGCCCTCTTTATGCAGGCTGCCGATGATCTCGTAGATCTCGGCAATGGTCTTGGGGGCCAGTCCCAGCGAGGGCTCGTCGATCATGAGCAAGTGGGGCATGGCCATAATGCTTCGACCAATGAGCAGCATCTGCTGCTCACCGCCGCTCAGCTTGCCGGGGTTCAACTTTCCTCTGACCTTCAGGATCGGAAACATCGCCAGAACACGCTCCAGCGTTTCATGCCTTTTTTTCCAGGCCTCGCGTCTTCCTGAAGCCCCCATATAAAGGTTCTCAATCACCGTTAGATAAGGGAAAACTCTCCTTCCTTCGGGTACCTGTTTAATACCGGCTTGCACAATCTTGCTGGAAGGCAGGTTTTCGAGGCGCTGGCCATAAAAGCTGATGCTGCCCGACTTAGCCCTGTGCAGACCGGAAATCGTATCCAGCATAGTTGTCTTCCCGGCACCATTTCCACCGAGCAAGGCCACAAATTCACCCTGCCGCACCTCAAAGGAGGCATCATAGAGGACCTGCACAATATCGTAAAAAACATTAAGTTTTTCTACTTTGAGCATACTTCTTGCCTAAATAGGCTTCGATCACAATCGGATCGTCGACGACGGTTTTTGGCGGACCTTCGGCAATTTTCTTACCGTAACTTAGAACCTCAACGCGGTCCGAAGCCTCCATGATGACTTTCATGACGTGTTCAATCCAGAGGATAGTCAGGCGATATTCCTCTTTCAAGCGCCTGATGAGTCGAACCGCACGCAAACCATCCACGGGGTTTAAGCCCGCCATCACTTCATCGATGAGAATTAACTTGGGGCTAGTCGCCAGCGCCCTAGCAAGTTCCAGCGTCCGGAGCTCGAACAGGGTTAAATCCTTGGCAAGCACATTTCTCTTGCCAAACAAGCCCACCGTTTCCAGACAATGGGAGGCTTCCAGCAAGGCATCACCGAAGCTCAGATTGGCCCTATGCTTCCCACACAGCACCGCAACGACGACATTTGCAATCGCGGTCAGATCGGGGAAAGGTTGCGGAATTTGATAGGTTCGGCTCACTCCCAGGTGACAGATCTTGAACGGCGGCAAGCCCACGATATTCGTCTCCAGGAAATCGATCTTACCATCATCCGCCTTATACACGCCGCTGATCAGGTTGGTCAGGGTTGTCTTCCCGGCGCCATTTGGACCGATCAGACCGACGATTTCGCCCTCGTGGATATCAAAGCTAACCCCGTCAACAGCTTTTACGGCACCGAACGCTTTGGTCACATTTTCAATTTTCAGAAGCATTTTAAGCCTAATCAGTGGAACTTTATATTTCTCTTTTGCGGACCTTCAATGTCGGATAGTATTCCTTGTACCGGTGCCTGCGGTAAAGGCCGTACAACCCTTCCGGTAAAGCCAGAAGGAGTAAGAGCAGGATGAAAGGGAATAGGATGTAATGAATCGGCCCGATTCGCGTGAGAAAATGCTCCAGCAAGGCCACAAAATAGGCGCCCACGACGCAACCGTAAATCTCCCCACGCCCGCCTATCATGACGACCAGCAGGACTTTCAACATAAATTGCAACGGCAAATACGTTACACCGGCAAACGTTCCGAAGTAATGGGCGGCAAACCATCCCGCGATCCCAATCATGACAGACGTCATTGCGAAGGTAACGATCTTGTACCGGTTGATATTCAACCCCAACATATTAGCCACGTTTTCATTATCATTGATGGCGGCAGCATACACTCCCCACCTTGACCTGAGCACTTTATCCACGACGTACAAGAAGACGAGCATCAAGCCCAGAGACATCAGGCAGCCCAGAAGATAATTCCGGCCGATATCACCCACATCGATAATATGGGCGATGCCGCTGAGCCCGGTCTCCCCCCTGAATACCCTGTTAAAAATATTCGTAAATTCCAGGAAGATCAACGGCAGCAGCAAGGTAATCAATGAAAAATAAAGTCCCTTGGCGATGACGGTTAAGCGGCTGAGCAGCAAGGCAAAGAGAAGGCTGACCAGGATTGTTAAAACAAGGGATTGCCACGGATTCCAACCCCAGTATATGCTTGCCAGGGCTGCGGTAAAACCGCCTATGCCGACAAAGAATTGTGGCCCGAAGTTCATCCTCCCCGTCCCGGTAATTTGCCAGCCCAGGGGGATGGCAATACAAGCGTATATATTTGCCGTTGTGATCAGCGACAAAAGATCCGGTTTCCCGCTTAGGCCGAGGATCAACAATAGCAAGAGGGCAATCGCGATGAAATGGTTTCGCCAGTAGCGAGGCTCGATCGTCCACTCGAGTTTCAGATCGCCGAGCCGAAAAACAAGACGTGCCCTTTTGTGCTCAATTTTTACCATAGGGATTCGCTCCGGCCGATCCCTCGAGGACGGAAAATGAGAACCAGGGAAACCATCATCAACGACGCGACATTGACCAGTCGCGGGTTAATGGCAAAGGAGACCAGCGCAGCGACAAAGCCCAATATATAAGCGGCAATAATACTGCCTTTGAGATTGCCCAGGCCGCCGAGAATGGATACGAGGATGGCTGTCTGCAGCAACGACCAGCCCAGCGTCGGCTCGATCGAATAGACCGGAGCGATGGTCAGCATGCAGATCGTCGGCGGGATGACGGATAAAACCATGGCCAGGGCGTAAATCCTTTCCGTATTTGTACCCATCAGTTTGGCGGACTTGATGTCCTGGCTTACCGCCCTCATGAGCAGTCCGACCCGTGTCTTCAGGAAAAAAAGAATGAATGCGGCGGTGGTCAATAGGGCTATTCCGGCAGCCACGAGCATTTGATTGGGAACCGAGGCCTTGCCGATTTTACTAATGCCGGGCAATAGGCCCGTCGCAAGGTCCACTCCGGCTGTGACCGGATAAAAATAATTAACGATCTCTTCTCCAATCATGGCTACGAGCAGAAGCGCCGTTAAGAGGATTTCTTCTTTTTCCAGATAGCGTCTGACGATGGGATAATAAACGATCAGCAGGGTAAAAAGGCACTGAAAAGCACACATGGCCAGGATGGCCCACCCCAGTCCAAATCCCCGCTCTTGCATAAACATCCATGTAACATAGACGGTCACCACAAAAGCGATGCCGTATCCCAGGTGAAAAACCCGCAGTACGCCGCAGATCAGAGAAAACCCGAGTGATTCCAGAAGATAGAGAGAACCCAAAATGAATGTGTAGATGAGGATGATGCTGATTGTATCCGTCATGAAATACCACTTTTCTAAATTCGAGCGGCAGCACAACAGCCGGGCCCCAATTCAAATGGACCCCGGGGCAAGTTCTCCTGGTATCCCTCGGGGTCCGGCATAATCGCGCGATTATTTTGCCGTTCTTGCTCGTAGCTCTTTTACGCGGACGAACCTGCTGTCCGGGTTAACTTTTTGGACGATGCCGGGAGGAAATACCGCGACCACTTTTCCGTTCTCCTGGAATTGCCCATACTGGCTTGGCAGGTGGGGTGGATAACCAGTCATTGGATCATGACACTTGTTAAATTTCCATGTCCAGCAGATGCGCTGCATTTGAACGGTTTCCATAGCTTTAATGATGGCATCGAAGTTACTCGCTGTCTTCGCGCTCTCCGCAGCGGCCTTAAAAATCCAGGGACTGTCATAGGATGGGTACGTGGAGTTCATCATGCCCGCGCCCTTCGCTCTGAGCTTGGTCAAGAAGGGAAGCGTCTTGTCGGTAAACGGTACACTGATCTCGGGATCAAGTGTCACCGCGCCCAGCGCTGCACCGCCGGTCATCTTCCAGAAGGCGGCATAACAGGGTGCACCGGCCATAAAAACGATGTCGATGTCCTTGGCTGCCGATAGAACCCACTGCTTGGCCAGAGTGACCGTATCTGTATACGCGGTTATCCAGTAAATGGTGTCTGCGCCCTTGGCAGCAATCTCCTCAAAAATCGGGAGGAACATCTTTTCCTTTATGGAGTTCTGGCCCGTGTAAACGACATCAAGCCCTTTCGATCTGAAGAATTCAGGCAATGAAGGTGTCTTACCCGGGACTCCTTCTACCACCGGCTTCGCGAAGGCCATATCCTCAGCCATAAAAGCAAGTTTTTTGGTTCCAATGACTTTTGTCCACAACTCCCAGCTCTTTACGTTCGGATCGAAATGGACCCCCCCCTTCGTGAAGGGTCTAAAAAAGAACTTATACTTATCATAATTGGCACAAACCATATACGTCGGTTCATCATGCGCTACGAAGACGCCGAACATGATATGCGGGTATTGCTTATATAATTCGGCCCCCACTTCCATGCATGACAAAACGGGCTCAGTCGACTCCACGACGACTAAAGCACATCGATCGGTCATGACCAGCTTTTTATAAGCCGCTACCACAAGAGGGATCTCGCCTTTGGAATCCTCGATCATCAGCTCAATCGGCCTTCCCAGGATCCCGCCTTCTGCATTCAAGTCATCTATGCTAATTTCCAATGCGGTTTTGTTGCTCAATCCCCAAGGAGCGGATAAGCGGCCGATGAATCCAATTTTAATCGGCCCCTTTCCCTCCCCGGCAGCACCTTTGCCCGCTGTCGGTTTCTCAGGTGCCGCCTGCGATATACCTCCAACGACAAAAAACACGGCCACGATTGCGAGTAATACCAGCGTAAAGATACTTTTGGTCTTCATGGCTACCTCCTTTTCTATAAGGTGATGTTGATCTTAATGGTTGCTTGCAATGCCATGATGGACTTTTGGAAACCACACGAGCGGATCTTCCAAGGGTTTTTCATTGCTCTTTTCCGCAGAGTATTTTCTGCAGACCTGTTAACGAACTCCTTTTGTCAAGATGCCAGCCCATTTTCTCGGACTCTTAATCTGGCCATTTTCCTTCATCCTCGTCCTTTTTACCGTCATAGAAAACGCATCTCATATTTACCAAATCCTTATAGCTTAATCAAAAGAAATTTTTCAAGGTGCGATATCGAATTCAGTCCTTCCCTAAGCAATGCAATATTAGAGTAAAGGGCTGGCGGCTAAACCTTGAGCGAAAATCCTCAAACCGTATTGTTTCTTCTCGCGTTGTTTGCTCCTCCTGAGGATGGCCTAAAACAAGCTTTGATCGATTGCAAGGCCCTCAAATACGACTCGTCCTGAAAGCCACCGTTGCAAAAACAGATTGGAGATTAATACCGCAATATATTAAATTTATGCCTTATAAAAGGAGAAGGGATGGAGAAGCAATTTGGAATTGATCGAACGGTAGGGAGTGTTCCCAGACATCTTCTGTCCTACACTATTCCGATGTTTTCAGGCAATCTGATACAGATCGGTTACAGTCTCGTCAATACCGTTTGGGTGGGACATTTGGTTGGAGAAAATGGAGTTGGGGCCGTAGGGGTCAGCTTGCCTATCTTTTTTATACTGGTCGGATTTTCAATGGGTATCACCATGGCCACCACGATCCTCGTCTCCCAGTACTATGGCGCAAAGGATTACAAGAGGGTGGAAAAGGCCGTCAACACCTCCTTTTCCCTCTCCATCATTCTCGGATTAGCGTTGACCATTGCCGGCATCTTTTCGAGCGATACTGTTTTAAGACTGATGGGAACTCCCCCCGAAAATTTTACATTAGCCTCAAGCTATTTGAAAATCAGTCTGGCAGGTTTCCTCCTGCTCTATCTGGGGCTTTTGATCAATTCAATACTCAGGGGAATCGGCGACACCCTAACTCCCCTGGCTTTTATGGCCACCGGCATAGGGTTGAACATCATTTTGGACCCTTTTCTGATAGGAGGGTTTGGTCCATTTCCGAAACTTGAGCTGAACGGTGCGGCCTATGCAAGTGTGATATCCCAGGCGGCCGCTTTGATCGTCAGCATCGTCTATTTGAATCGGAAGAGCCACCTGATCGCCTTTCATCCCAGAAGGCTCCTTCTCGACAGTCGCATGACTTCGATGATTTTTAAAATAGGTCTGCCTTCGATTGTTCAGCAGATGCTTGTTTGGATAGGCGCACTGTTCGTCACGACCTTCGTCAATTTCTTCGGCAGTACCGCCACGAATGCCTTCGGCGCGGTCGCCAGAGTAGATATGTTTGCCGTGATGCCGGCCGTATCGATGGGGGTGGCCGTGGCTGCCCTGACAGGACAAAACCTCGGAGCCGGTAAACCTGAGCGAGTAAAAGAAATATTTAGGTGGGGAGTGATCATGATCTCTTCCATCACCATCCTCATTTCGGTGATTGCCGTCTTCTTTTCCGAACTTATTCTGAAGATGTTTGGGCTCGGGAGTGACCCGGCGGTTATGCGAATCGGCGTCAATTACCTGCGAATTGTAGGGTCTTGTTATACCTTTTTTGCGGTTTTGTTTATTTCGAATGGCATCATTAATGGAGCAGGCCATACGATCATCACCATGCTCTTTTCACTCTTGTCCTTATGGTTCGTCCGGGTGCCGGGCTCGTGGTTTCTGTCACGAAAGACGAGCTTAGGCATTACAGGAATCTGGATTTCTGTCGCTTTCAGTTTTCTTTTTGTGATGATGATCAGTCTTGCCTATTACTATTCAGGAAGGTGGAAAAAGGATGTGATTATCAAGACACCTCCCACGGTTTCGGTGATCGAATGAATAAGAATGGGTTCCAGGATGGTCAGATCCAAATCCAAGAATCCCTCCCTTATTTCCTTACGGTTTTTCCTAACTCCCGATCATGCGCCTGAGCGATCAAGCAAAAGCTGCTGAGAGAGTATAGTTCTCTTGACGAGCGTTTTCGTAATCTCCACCTTGTAGGCATTCATGCTGAGGGGTTGTGCACCGGCGACTGCCTGCTCTGCCGCCTCAGCAGCACAATGCTCGTCGATGGGCCGCCCAATGATCGCGTCCTCTGCTGCCCTTGCCCGAATAGGCCCGGGAGCGACGGCCCCCAGGGCAATCCGTGCGTCCACACACACTCCTCCTTCGGTCGTGATGACCGATGCGACACTCACAATAGGAAAATCGATCGGGGTTCTTAAGGTGAATTTCAGGTATTTCTGTTGGGCCCCTTCCCGTGGTTTCGCAATTTGAATTTCCTTAACGACCTCATCCGGGTCAAGGAACGTTGATTTTGTTGCGTCAGCTGTGAAGAAGGTCTGAGCATCAACCGTCCTCTTTGAAGTAACGATCTTTGCATCTAAGGCAGTCAATGCAGTGCCGATATCGGAAGGATGGACTGCTAAACATCCACAATTGAAACATCGGCTTGCCTCTATTTCAATTTCGCTTAAACTGAGGCCCAATATATCTTCAATATCCACGCTCTTGACACGCTCGGATACAGCAACCTCGGGAATTCGGACCCGGGGTGCCGTCTCGAGAGTCGCGCTCCTAAAGGTGGACTCCGCTCCTCCTGCGTCAGCAGACGGTTGGCGGCCTTTAAACGATCGTTCTATCAGGGAGGCTGCTTCCCTGCCCGAGGCCACTGCTTGGACAACAGTGGACGGACCTGTGATGAAGTCTCCCCCTGCGAAGAGGTTCCTCCCAAGCAAATGTGCCGAAGGTGACTTTTTAAGTGATTTCTGCCGAAACGCCGAAGGGAGTATCGACTTATCCGGTTCTTCACCAACCGCTTTGATGACCGCGTCAAACGTAGAGCTAAAATCTGAGCCCTTTATCGGTATGGGCTGTGGCCGACCGGACGCATCCGGCGCACCCAGCCGCATTCGCACACATTTGAGCGTTACCTTCCCCTTAGCCTCCGAGGCCTCCGTTGGCAGCGTCAGGAACTCAAATCCGATCCCTTCTTCCTCCGCCTTCACTACCTCATCCCTGATTGCCGGCATCTCGGCTTGACTGCGCCGGTATATCACCAGCGGCTCGGCACCCAGCCTTAGCAATGTTCGGGCGACGTCCATGGCCACATTCCCGCCGCCGATAACCGCCACCTTTCTCCCCGGTATTTCTCTGGCACCGGAATTGACCCTGTTCAAGAACTCCAGGCCGGACAGGGCGAATTTCTCTCCTTTTATGCCAAGCGGCCTCTCCTTCCAGGCTCCGCTTGCAAGAAGGACTGCATCAAAGCGGCCCATCAGTTTGGCGAGAGTAACATCCTTGCCCACATTGACTCCAACCTCAAACTTGATCCCCATACCCTTCAACGCTTGAATCTGTTTTCCAACGACATCTTTTGGCAAACGATACGGTGGAATACTGTGAAGTAGCATGCCACCCGCTTCTGGGAGCCTTTCAAATACCGTAACCCCGTGGCCTGACTTCCTGAGGTAGTAGGCGGCAGCCAGTCCCGCCGGTCCAGAACCAACGATCGCAATGCTTCTGCCGGACTTCGTCTCCGGCGGCGTGAAGATCTCGCTCATCCTTTCAAGAATGGTATCCCCGAAAGATCGCTCGATACACCTTGTGGCTACTGGCTCATCAAATTCGTTCCGATAACACTCCGGCTCGCAGAAGATGGGGCATACCCGGCCAGTGATGGCTGGGATCGGATTGAAGTCCAGTATTATCTGTGCTGCTTCCATGAGATTGCCGCTGCTGATCCTGCTTAGAAAAGAAGGGATATTCGTATGAGCCGGGCAATTTGAAGAACAGGGATACGTAGCGAAACCGGCGGTACCGAATATCGAGTGATACCGATTATCCCCGGTCAAGGCATTGCAGACCCTGCCACCCTTGCGCAGGCACAGGATACGTCCTCCGATGTGGTTTGGATACCTGTAGTACCAACAGCGCACGTCCTGACACAGATTACCGCCAATGGTAGCCGTATTGCGGACCTGAGGGGTGGCCACGGAACGGGCTGCTTCAACAAGCACTTTATAACTCCCATTAAGAAGAGGAGATTTCGAAATGTCGGAGAGCTTCGTCAGGGCCCCTATCTTCAAAACGCCGCCATCGTCCTTGATGTAATCGAGATCTGGTATGGTTTTGATATTGATGACAGCTTCAGGATAGTTTGGAAGATATTCTCCCTTGAGGATTGAGAGGAGATCTGTCCCACCTGCATTGAGTATGGCTTTGCCCTTGTACTTCCTGAGAAGTGTGCACACCTCATTGACTGTCCGGGCATTGATGTGTTTGAAGGATCTCATGCCACACCTCCCTTACGGCTCACGAGCCTTACCTTGCCCAGCGCCTTGAGCACCCTCTCCGGTGTTACCGGATATTCGTGCAGCCAGACGCCGATGGCATTCGAAACAGCCATGAGCACTGCTACCGGGCCTGGGGACGTTGCTATCTCGCCAACTCCCACGGCATGGAAACGGTGACTGGGAATAGGTGTTTCGAGAACCACATTGCCAATGGGCGGAAGTTCAGAAAAGGTTCGCCACTTGTAGTCGATCATGTTGGCGTTCAAGATATGTCCATCAGAACGGTCGAGGACCGTTTCTTCAAATAAGGCGCTATCAATTCCTCCAGAGCCGAGGCATCCGTTCATCTGTCCTTCGAGGCCGGGAGGATCTATGATCTGTCCTGCATCCGTCGCGTTGACCACGCGGCATAAAGTCACCTTGCCCGTCTCCGTATCGACCTCGACCTCCACGAATGTCATCATGCAATTCGTCAGTGTATAATCAGGCTCAAAGCGTCCGTAGCCAGTGATCGTCCGATCAATACCTATCGCCCTCCAGGGTTTCTTCTGTTCCGGATGACCCTTGACGAAAATGACCCCATCCGCAGTCTCCAATTCAGAAGGCTCTGCCTGAAGTGCAGGAGCTATAAGCTCAAAGAGTTTTCTTTTGGCATCCTCGGCTGCTGCAATTGCAGCACTTCCGATGGCGTAGGTCCCCCTAGAACCCGCAGGACCAATCTCGTAGGGGTTGATCAATGAATCAGAGGGCGC
>Ga0187770_10001491_pt1 | contig 12461 bp, 10 predicted proteins | sample 0116_SJ02_MP02_2_FD_133154 | JGI IMG/M metagenome (GOLD analysis project Ga0187770, IMG submission 133154) | Tropical peat soil microbial communities from peatlands in Department of Meta, Colombia - 0116_SJ02_MP02_20_MG | ecosystem: Environmental > Terrestrial > Soil > Wetlands > Peat | place...
AAACCAATCCGAGGACCAATGAAATCAAATGGCTAGGCACGCCATGAACGGGTTTGGCAACCGGCGCTAGCGGCTGCCGGATTTGTGCTCCGTAAATTTGGACACGTCGGCCGGCGTGCCGCGGAGTAGTTGGCGAAGGACGGCAACCTCCGCGGCAATGCCTGTGCTGAGGGTGGGCTCCTCAACAGGGGCAAAGAGCGGGGAGTGGTTTGAGGGCAGCGATTTGCCCGCGGCGCGAGCCTGCTTCAGTTTTTCCGGGTCCGCAGCGCCCAGAGCGAAAAAGAACGAAGGCACACCCTGCTCGACGAATGCGGAAAAATCGTCGGAAGCCATCGCCGGCGGCAGGATGGCCACGTTGCTCTTGCCCACAGTGGCCTCCAGGACAGGCACCAGATAACGAGCGAGCGCTGGATCGTTATACATAGCGGAGGTGGATTCGTAGTGTTCCACCAGAGGCATTTTTTCCGCGCCCCCGGCCTGCGCTTCAGCCTTGGCGATGCGCTCGATGGCGGCGAGCAGGTGCTTGCGCACCTCGGGCTTGTAGGAACGCACGGTCAACCCCAACTGGGCCTGATCGGGGATGATGTTGTTTTTCGTCCCCGCCTGGAAATAACCCACGGTGATGACCGCCGCTTCCCCGGCGGGAATTTCGCGCGCGACCACGGACTGGAGGCGGACGACGATACTGGAGGCAATGACGATGGGATCTATGGCCGTGGCGGGCGCGGAACCATGGCCGCCCCGGCCGTAAACGGTGATGCGCACGGAATCGGCGTTGGCCAGGGAATATTCAGGCGTGATCCCGACCGTGCCAGCCGGCAGCGAGTTGGTGTCGTGCAGCGCTACGCCCACGTCCGGCTTGGGAAACCGCGTAAACAGTCCGTCCGCAATCATTCCGTCGGCGCCGTGCACGGTCTCTTCCGCGGGCTGGCCGATCAGCATGAGCGTGCCGTGCCAGGTGTCCCGGGTGCGGGCCATGATGGAGGCGGCGCCCCACAGCGCGGCCATGTGCACATCGTGGCCGCAGGCGTGCATCACGCCCACCTCGCGTCCACTATCGTCCTTCACGCGCACTTTGCTGGCATAGGGCAGGCCAGTCTGCTCCTCCACGGGCAGCGCGTCCAGCTCCGTGCGCAGCATGACGGTGGGCCCGGGACCGTTTTTCAGGATGCCAACAACGCCTGTTCCGCCGACGTGCTCGGTGACTTCGTAGCCGAGCGCGCGGAGGCGTTCGGCCAGCAGGGCCGCGGTGCGCGTCTCGTGCGAAGAGAGTTCCGGGTGCCGGTGAAAATCCTCGTACAGGGTCTGAGCATCGGGCAGCACGGGCGAAACCTGCGCCTGGAGCGTAGCGTCCTGCGCGGCGGCACTGGAAGCCGCGAGCCAAAAGCACATTGCTGACAGAAAAATGCGATTGATCATTAGCCGCTCCGTGAAAACACAAAAGCGGGATTATACACGGGTGACCGCAGAACAAGGCTCAATCGCGATTTGCGGGGACCAGCGGTGCGGAGTCTGAACATCCTACCGGCCTGACCGGATCTACCGGCCATAGACCAGCAGGTGAAAGGTTCCGGGAACGGGTGTGCGGCGGGGATTGGGCTGCGCCGCAGTGGGCGCGGGGGCCGGGGCAAATTCCGCGGTGGTTAGATAGAGACGACCGCTCCTGGTGTCTAGAGCCATGGTTTTCGCGCCGTACTCCGTAGTCACGTTTTGAAAGACGCTGAACTGGTCGGGCGAATCTTCATGAAAGATGTGGATCATGCCCTCGCGTGTGGAGACGAACAGCAGGCCGCGTTGCGGGTCGAAGACGTTGGCATCGGCGCCCGCGCTGATGGGGAAGGACTGGATGACTTTTCCGGTGTCGGCATCCATCACCACCAGCATCTGCGGATTGCGGCCCGAGCTGAACAGACGTCGGTGTCTCGTGTCCATGGCCAGCGCGGTGGGCCCGCCCGCCGGCGCCACGGGCCAGCGCGCCTTGATGGTGAGCGCCCGGGAGTCGATGGCCACCAACTCATTTTTGTCCTCGAGATTGTTGAAGACCGTTCCCTGGCCGTCGGCGGCGGCGAATTCCGGTCCGCCGGCCATCGCCAGGGTTTTGACCACCGTGCCAGAAGCAGGATCAATCACCGTGGCGGTGTGCGGGTCGCCGTTGAAGGAGAAAATGCGCTTGGAGGCAGGATCGTAGATGATGGAGTCGGCGTCGGGCTGGGTTTTGACCTCGCCGGTAACTTTCAAAGTGGCTAGGTCGAAGATCACGACTTTTGCCGCGCCGCCATCGGTGATGAAGCCCTTGCCGACCTCAGGGACGAAAGCGACGCCGTGACAGCGCTTGAGACCAGGGATGGCCCCCACACGGATCAGCGTGTCCGCATCAAGAACCAGGAATTCAGTGCCGTGGGAGATGTACACGCGGCGCGACGCGGAATCCACGGCGAGATAGTCGAAATATTCTCCGCCCCCGGGAGCGGGGCCAAGCGTAACTTTCTTGAGCAGATGGTAATCGCCTCTCCGGGGCCCAGCGAAAACGAAAAGGGCGAAGGTGAGCGCGGAAGAGACCATCACGATAAAAGGTAACTTCTGAATTTTCATGGGAACCCCTCTTTGAACGGCTGGAAGCGCAGGCTGGCTGTCTTCCGAGCGGCGGCCAACAACTCCAAGCCCGCGCCATCTTACTACGGTCTGAGGACCGAACAAGAGAGCGATGAGAGAAGAGGGCGCGCGAGCGCGCGCTGCTTCTCTATTGCTGCTCGCTACTAAGTACTGTGTGGATGCGCCAGATAGTGCTGCCGCAGCAGGTCTTTCCCATAGTCGTTGCCGTTGGGCGTGCGCACCACGCAGTGGATGTGCTGGCGGTAGGGCACATCCCGCGGCGCGTCCTTCAAAAACACGGGGCGCTGGTGGTCGAACTCGATGAGGATCACCGGGCTGTGCACGCGGTAGTAGAAGACGCTGTCGGAAGCTGCGCCGCCAATCCAGACAAACCAGGTATTGTCGATGTGGCGGGCGACCTCATCCATTTTGACCCGCGCGTGCCCATCGTCCATGTTGCTGACGTAGAGGTGGACGAGATCCAACAGGCGGCGGCGCTCCGGGTTATCCAGCTCGCCGGCGCGCACGCCGGCAAAGTCCAGGACAATATTGTCCTTGAAGGCCTCCGCCAGATTGTTGTTTCCGGTCTTGGAGAAGTTCAGGACCGCCTTGCGCCGCTGGGCGTCGGGGAGCGCGCGAAGCATTCCCAGGCCGTCATTCTGCTCTTGTTGGAGGATTTCGAGCCCCTTGTATTTTCCGGACGTGGCCTGGACCGGCTCCGAGCCCAGAAAGTGCGGAGTCATGACCACCTGATCTCCCAGCACAAAGTAATTGATGATGTTGTGGTGGCCGTCGAGCTGCCAGCCCCAGGGCTCGGAGGCAGAGGGCCGGCCCAGGATAGTCAGGTAGTAGAGCCCTTCACCGAGGAAATTATGGTCGCCGGCAATCTCCGCCAGGGTTTCGTTGAGCCGCATGATGTTGCGCGTCAACTCCAAGCCTTTGGCGCTGAGCGAGACGCGCAGCAGACCGAAGGCGGCGTCGCGCTGCGGCTCCGTCATCTCCTGGAAGCTGGTGCCTTGGCGCGCGTAAAAATGCTGGTTCATCCACCTCCGCCATTGCAACCCATCCACAGGAAAGATGGTTCGAGCAAGCTGCACGCTGGAAAGCGAAGCGATGAATTTTTCGGCGGCGATGCGCACGGGCTCGGTGGATACACCGGTGGGCGCGATCTGGAACAACCCGGGCTGGATGGTTCCATTTGTGGTGATGCCTTTGAAAGGCTCGGCTAGACCTTGGCGTTCCGCGTCCTCGGAAATCTGGCGGTAGCGCTCGGCCATTTCCGCAGGAGATTGCTCCTGTCCGAAGGCCCAGGGGGCAAAGACGGTGGCGGAAATCAGCGAGGTGAGAAAAGCGCGCCGCGACGGGCCGCTCTGCGCATGGGCATGAGGATGATCGTGGTGGTGGTGCCCGTGGCCGTGATGCAAGTGACCGTGAGAATGCGGTTCATCGTGCATGCCGTGCTCCGAATCGTTTCGCGAGGCGAAACGCTACCACGCGATCTCAACGTGCGCAATGAGGGTGCCGCGCGCGCGAATCATGATGGCGCCACTCCTGCCCGGCCAAGAAATTCGATTTTTCTTGCTGGAACGGCGGATTCTGGCCCGCGGCAACACGCGGCCCACCCTACGGGCTGCCAACTCCCAGCGGTTGCGCCCAAGACCTGCGGTTCAACAGGCCGGCGGGACGCCGGCACTACGGAGCCGCGCGGATTGCCGCACAGGGCGGCCGCCTTTGCGGGGAGGACAAAGTTCAGGCCGCTAGTCGAGAATAAACGTCACTTCCATGGTCACGCGGTACTCAGCGATCTTGCCCTTTTCCACTTTTCCTTTCAGGGCCATCACTTCAAAACCCGTGATGCCATGCAGGGTCTTGGCGGCGCGGTTCATGCCTTCTTCGACCGCTTCTTTGAAGCCTTTGGAAGATGCCGCGGTAATTTTTGTGACGCGAGCGACAGCCATGGGTCCCTCCAGCGTGCAGCAGATCGTGAGAATTGAAGCCCAGTTGCGAGGCAGAGCTAAACACGGAGCCCGCGGGTGAGTCAAGGGTGGCGCGAGAGTATCCAGTTGCCGAAAGAGCGTCCAGGGCGGAGCAAGCAGCGCCCCTACGAACGCAGCACAGAGCCAGGGCGCAGCCCTGCCTTCTTCAGGGCTTCGTATAAGCAAGTGCTCCCGAGGGCAGAGAGGGAAGCGGTGCGGGCCGGTTGCAGGATGGAACAATCCGGGAAGAGACATCGTTTCAAGTAAACAAGCGCCGCATAGAATGCGGCCAAGCGCCCATGATCCACCTGGAACGACTGACCAAAGAATATGACACGCCGGGAGGCAAGACCGGTACGCTGGTGGCCGCCGACGCGCTGGACCTAGTGGTGCCCCAGGGGGAAATCTTCGGCTTGGTGGGACCGAACGGCGCGGGAAAAACCACTGCGCTGCGCATGATGTGCGGCCTGCTGGCGCCTACCGCGGGACGCGTGACCGTGCACGGCGTGGACGTGGAGCGTCACCCCGAAGAGGCCCAGCGTTATCTCGGCTATCTCTCCGATTTTTTTTCCGTCTATGACGACCTGAAGGTGTGGGAATACGTGGATTACTTCGCGCGCGCCTACAAAATGCCGCAAGCGCAGATTCCCGAGCGGGTGGAGGAAGTGATTCATCAGGTGGGCCTCGAAGGGAAACGCGATTCCTTTATCGCCGGGCTTTCCCGCGGCATGAAGCAGCGACTGGGAATTGCCCGGGCCTTTGTCCACCATCCGCCCGTGCTGCTGCTGGACGAGCCCGCGTCCGGACTCGATCCCAAGGCGCGGCATGAATTGAAGCAGTTGCTGCTGGAGCTCAACCGCGCCGGCGCCACCATCTTCGTCACCACGCACATCCTTTCGGACGTGGAAGAGATTTGCACATCCGTCGGAATCATGGAGAAGGGGCACCTGGTGCGCTGCGGCCCGCTCGCCGCGGTGATGCAGGAAGCGCGGCATGGCGGGCGGCGCATCCGCCTGCGGCTCGCCGCCACTGGATTTGCACTGGCGGAGTGGCTCGCAGCGCAGCCGGGCGTGAGCGGAGTCCATTCCGCGAACGCGAACGAGGCGGAGTTTACGCTCGCGGGGGATGATCGAGCGACGGCAGAGCTGGTGGGGGCACTGGTGGCCGCGGGGGCTGCGGTGTGCGGAGTGCAGGAAACCGGCGAAACGTTCGAACAGCTCTATGCGCGGCTTTCCAGCGGAGAAACGATGTGATGCCCCTGTGGGAGAATCCGGAATTCATCCGCAACTGCCGCGCCCAACTGCGGCTGCGGCGTATGCTGACTGGATTCATGGTAGTCGGCGTGCTCTCGGCCGTGGTGGCCTATTCGATGCACCAGAGTTACGAAACGGCCGACGCGTGGGCGAAGCCGTTCATGATCCTGGCGCTGAGCTTCCAGCTTGGAGTGCTGGGACTGGCCGGCGGAATGGCCTGCGCGCTTTCCATCTACCGCGAAAAAGAGAACAACACGTTCGACTTCCAGCGCGTGACACGCCTGACTCCGCTGGAGCTGACCGTGGGCAAATTGTTTGGCGCGCCGGTCTACTCTTACTTCTTGGCTGCCTGCCTGATGCCCGCCGCGCTCGCCGGCGCAGTGGTGGCGCGCGTCGGAGCCGGGTATTTCCTCACCGGACTGTTCATCATGGTGCTCGGGAGCATCGTGTTCCATGCCCTGGCGTTGTTGATGTCCCTGTTGAGCCCGCGCGGCGGCTCCGGGGTGCCCACCGCCCTGGTGCTGCTCTTTCTGCCGCTGCTCGCCGTGCCGGCAATGAACCAGTCGGCGCTCAAGACCGCCGGTCCGTGGGCGGGAGTGGTCTTTGCCTCCGATGGCTCCTGGCAGACGCACTCCACTACCGATTGGGGAGGACTGCCCTACGCGGCTTCCGACTGGACGGACCTGGTGTTTGGCCGGCCTATGCACCACATACCGGTTCTAATCCTGCTGTATCTCACCTTGCTGGCCTGGCTCCTGTTGGCCCTGGTGCGAAACATCAAGCGCGACCCCGAAAACCTGGACCTGTATTCGCCGGAGCAGTCCATAGGATTCCTGTGTTACTTGAATCTTTTGGTGCTCGCGTTCTATACGCCGCGCGAGTGGCTGGCGCAGCAAGGCGCGCCCGTTGCCGCGCAGCGAACCACCGTTTTCCTGCTGTTCCTCGGATTGAACGTAGCACTGCTCTATTTTCTGGGCATGACCTTACTGCGCAGCCGGGAACAGAGCCGCCGACGGGTCTACGAGTTGGCCGTTTCCGGACCGGGCTGGCGCCAAGCCGTCTGGCCGGCGGGCTACGTTGTGGTGGCTGCGGCCTGCGTCACACTTTTGATCTGCACCCGCTACACCCTGGCTTCTCCGCTGCGCGGCGCGCTGGATGTGGGCATCGCCGGGTTTCAGGCTGCGTTTTTGCTGGTCGCCGTGCTGCGCGACCTCCTCTACTTCCAGTGGATGAAGCTGCGCCGCTCCCGTTACCCCCTGGTCATGGCGGTCGTGTTCCTCGGCGTGTTTTACACTTGCAGCGCGATCCTGCTGGGCACACTGGGCGGGGTGGGAGCGAAGAAATCCGAATTCCTGGCGCTGCTGCCCTTTCCCTGGGCGGCGTTTGGTTTGGACCATTCCCAGTGGCCCGCGGACCGACCGGTCTGGCTGCTGGCTTTGCCGGCGCAATTGGGATTGTGCGCGCTGTTTGCCTGGCTGCACTACCGGAAGCTCGTGGAGATGGCCCCCGCACGCAGCGCCGAACGCAGCCCAGCCGCTGCGGCGGCGCCATCCGGAATGTGACCCAAAATTACGACCGCGCTTGAAGGGCGCAGGGCCGTTGTGCGCTTCCTCGCGCCGGCGTCCCGCGCCGGCCCCGGTTTTCCCTCGCGAACACGGCGCAAAGGCCGGCGCGGGACGCCCGCGCGACGGCGGCTACTTGGCGGTGTAACTTGCGTTGAGGAACGCGTCCACGTCTTTGTGCAGCTTTTCGTGCTCCGCGCGGTCAATGTACATCATGTGCCCCGCCTTGTAATACGCGAAGCTCACGTTCTTTTGCATGAGCGGCTCGAGATGCATGTGGGTGAAGGTGTGCTCGATGCCGTTGAAGGGCGTAGCCACGTCGTAATATCCGCACACGACCAGCACTTTCAGGTGCGTCTGTTGGGTCATCGCGCCGCGGAGCACTTCCGCCACTTCCGTGTTTCCGGTCTGGTCCCAGGGACGCACGTTGGCGCTGACCGTGTAGTACATCTCGCTTTCCCACTTCAGCTCGCGCCGCACGTAGTCCATGAAAGTGGCCACGTAGGCGCCCTCGTAGGAGGCCTCGCTGGGATCATATTCCGGGCGCTCGCCGGCCGCGTCCACGTCGATGCCTTCGAAGCGCGAGTCCAGGCGGCCGATGGTGCGGCGCTTGTCGCGCTCCAGCTCCTTGAACCAGCGGAACGAGCTGATGCGCAGGTTGGTTTGCTCGATGTACTTGGTGGAGAGGCCGGTGAAGCGCGCGATGCCCTGGACCACCTTCTTGTATTCCTCGGGAGAAATGGCGTCGCCTTTTTCGAGCGCCTGAGCGTATTCCCCATGGGCAAATTCGCGCGCCTGCTGCGCCACCTGCTCGACGCTTTCGGCCTGGAGATCGGCGGGCAGCAGCTTGTGGTACCAGGCGGTGACGGAAAACGTGGGCAGGAAGAAAACGAAGCGGTTGTCAGCGCCCCAGTTCGAGAACGCCACTGCGGAGACCAGCGCGATTCCATTCAGGTAGATCTCGTGGCGCTCCTGGAGCACCCCAGCCAGTTCGGCCGAGCGCGTGGTGCCGTAGCTTTCGCCAATCAGAAATTTGGGCGAAGCCCAGCGTCCGTTCCGCGTGATGTACTCGAAAATGAAATCGGAAAACCAGTGGCATCCGCGATGACGCCGTGGAATTGCGCGGGCGTTTCCCCGGGCGCAGGACGGCTGTAGCCCGTGGAAATGGCGTCAATGAACACCAGGTCCGTGGCGTCCAGAAAAGAATAGTCATTGTCCGCGATGGAGTAGGGCGCGGGCATGCCGTGACCATCCGGCGTGAGCACCACCGTCCGCGGCCCCATGCCCATGTGCGTGAAGAGCGAGGCAGAGCCTGGCCCGCCGTTGTAAACAAAGGAGACCGGCCGCTGGGCCGGGTTGGCCACGTCGTCTTTTGTGTACGCCGCGTAGAACATGGTGGCCTTCGGCGTGCCGTCGTCGGCTTTGATTATGTACGTGGCCGCGGTCGCCGTGTAGTTGATGGTCTGGCCGGCGATGCGCGCGGTGTGATGCGTCACGACGCTCTTCTCTTCCGCCGGCGGCAATTGCCGCTGCGGCCTGCCCGCCGCGCTTTCCTCCGTGCGCGCCTGCGCCTGTTGCGGCGGCTGCTGCACGAGACGCCGCGGCTCCTGCGGCCGCTGCGCCTCTGGAACGGTCATTTGTTGAGAACTCGGCGAGGGCGGCTGCTGCGGATCCGCCTGCGCGAATAGCGGTGCCACAAAAAACAGCGCATACGTCGCCACATATACCTTATTGATTCTCATGATTCGGAGCCTCCTGCGGAACGCTGGCGTTTCCCCTGCTTGCAACAGCGAGTTCCGCGATGAATGCGGACACGGAGTCTAACTCACACTCCGTGCGAAAGAAATGCTTCCTAGCGGGAAATCAAGCTGTAGTCGACTTCTACAAAGATTCCAGCGCGCACCGGTGTGCCGCCGGGGCCGATGAGTGGCTTATAGCGCCACTTCCGGACGGCCCGCACGGCGCTCTGCTCCAGTCCCTTGTCGTACTGCTGCACGACCCGGGGTTCCGAGGTGCTTCCATCAGGGAGGATCACGACTTCCAGAACGATAGTGCCCTGGTAGCCGTTTCGCCGGGCATGCTCGTCGTAGGCGGGCAACGGGCAGGAGATGCACTTGGGCAGGGGAATGCCATCGCAGCCGGGCGCGTAGAGCGTCTCTGGTCCGGGCTCCACTCCGCCCTGCCCTGTACAGAAGATTAGGAATTTGACAGGCCGGAATGCGATCCAGAGCAAAATGAATTGTCCGTGCCGGGTGACGTAGCTCAGGATGACGTTTTCCCCGGGCTTCAGGAATACTTGGTGCCCTCCCAGGGCGTCAAAGCTGCATCCAACCGGCTCGCGGGACCAAACCACCGTGTCCGGAATGCGCGTAATCGTTGTCGGCAAATTCAACCGGCCGATTTCGGGGAGGACGACAAACGAAGCGCAAGACTCCGCGACGGAGAGGACCTTGCCCTCGAGCAGCTCGGGCAGAGGGGCGGCGATAGTTGGATACACAACCGCACAAGCGAGGCAGGCGAGCAGGAGAACGATGGAATATCTCATCCTGGCCTCTCCTGGGCCACGGCATTGAGCGCTCGACCCTAAGGCGCATTCCTCGACCGATGCGAGGAAGCAGTCTAGCGCACAGGACGCTGGCCCGAAAGCTGGTTCAACCCGGGCCTGAGGAGGAGCCTAGGAGCTGCCGGGAGAGCTCACCCGCTCAGCAGCTCGGCGCAAATGCTTGCAGGGCCTTCAATAGACAATGCGGAACGCTACATCGACCATGAGCTCCACAGAAATCGCGACGCCATTCGGCCCGACGAATGGTTTAAAACGCCAGGTGCGAACGGTTTCGACAGCGCTGCTGTCCAGGCTCGTTTCCAAGCTGTGGACTACCTGCACATCGGAAACGCTCCCGTCCGGACTTATGAGCACCTTGAGTAGCAGGTTGCCTTCGACCCGATGCTTTCGCGCGCTGTGGGTGTAAGGGGGAGACGGGCAATGCAGACAGACCGGGTGGGGCAGGCCTTCACAATCAAAAGCATAGGGTGTACGGGGAGTGGGAACCGCCCCGCCCTGTCCCTCGCATTTTTGGCCGGGCGCTTCTTGCAGGACAACAATCCATTGAACTACGTTCCCCTGGTCCTCGACGGCGTACCGCACGTTGACCCGAGTTCCCTGTCGCAGCAGCAATTTCTTCCCTCCGAGGGATATGAAAGTGCAGCCGTCGGCCTCGCGGGACCAGAGCGTCCCATCTGGCTTGCGAGCAAAGGTCTTCTCGACGTTTTCGCCTTCATTCTCCGACTGAACAACAAAGGAAGCGCATGAATCGTCCAGTGATTGGATGCGTCCGATCATAGCTGGAAATTGCATAGTTTGGTCCGCGGCTCGCTGCGCCTGATCCTCCGGGGGCACAGCGGTAACAGAGTGCGGGTTGAAATCCACCGGGAGGTTCATCATTACAGCGGCTGGTTTGCCCAGTGGCCCCATAGTCTTTTCGTAACGCCACCTGCGAAACGTTTGGACAGCGATTTCGTCAAGGTCTTGCCCTGCACTCTGCAGCACCTGCACTTTCCACGCTCTTCCATTAGGGTGGATGACAATCAGCAGGAGGGCATGGCCCCGGGCCGGGTCTTGACTGGCGGTCCTCAAACGCGGCACGGCCCGGCACGAGTTGCAATATGGCTTCTGGATTCCGTCGCAGCCCGCCCAATAAATTGTCGCCGGCGTAGGTTGCGCCCCGCCTTGACCTTTACATGTCTGAGGGTGCTGCTCCTCGAACACCACGATCCAATCCGCCATGTTCGGCTGGTCTGGATTGGAGGAGAGAACTGCGACCGGGACGGCTCTCCGCAGCGTGATCTTCTTCCCACTCAGCGACAGAAAGCTGCAATCTTCTTCTTCTCGAGTCCAAACGACGGAGCCCGGTTTACGCGTGAAGGTTGTTTCCGTCCCACTGTTCGCGCCCGTTTGGGCAATGCTGAAAGACGCGCAGGAGTCGCTCAGAGAGGTGATGACCCCCATTGCCAACCTGGGCTCCTGTGACTGTTCTGAAAGCGCGGTGTTCGGTTCCTGAGAAGCAACGGGGCCTGGATACACCAACGCGCAGAGGATGGCAGCGAACAGAAGCGTGAAGTGCGACCTCATCCCGTGCATCCGGCCACAGCGATGTTGGGGCGCCTCAACAAACGCATGCACAGGCTGAAGCCTGTGCTACCCGGGGCTAATAGATATCGTACTGCTCCCAGTGGAGCGAGGGGTCGCCGTGAATGATGACGCTCTTTTTGGTCCAGCGCTCGAGCTCCTCGATGAGCGCGGACTCGCGCGTTTTGAGCGCCTTGGCGATTTCCGGATGAACGCGCAGAGTGAGGCTCTGCCCGTCCAGTTCCGGCGCCATTTTGCGCGCCTCGGCCTGTGCTTCGTAGCAGATGGTGTGCACGCTTTTGATCATGCCGGAACCGCTGCAATAGATGCAGGGCTGGCAGAGGGTGCGCTCGAGAGCCTGCTTGGTGCGCTTGCGGGTGATGTTCACCAGGCCGAATTCATTGAAGCCGAGCACCTTGGAGGGCGCGCGGTCGTCGCGCAGGGCCTCTTCGAGCGCCTGCATGACTTTCGCCCGGTTCTTGCGCTCCTCCATGTCGATGAAGTCCACCACGATGATGCCGCCCAGGTCGCGCAGGCGGATTTGGCGGACGATTTCCTTGCACGCTTCCACATTGGTCTTGACGATGGTGTCTTCGAGGCGGTTGGAGCCTTTGCCCACGAATTTGCCGGTGTTGACGTCAATGGCCACCAGCGCCTCGGTGTGATTGATGACAATGTAGCCGCCGGACTTGAGCCACACCTTGGGCCGCAGGGCCTTGTCGATTTCCTGCTGGATGCCGAACTCCTCGAAGATCGGCGCCTCCTTGGTGTAGAGCTTCACGCGGCTGACCAGTTCGGGCTGGAAGCGGCCGATGAATTCCGCGACGCGCGCGTATTCATCCTGGCTATCCACCCAGATGGCGGTGAAATCCGGGCTGAAGTACTCGCGCAGCACGCGCTCGACCAGGTTCAAGTCGCGGTGCAGCAGGGCAGGCGCGCGGCGCTGCTCCGC
>Ga0187770_10001492_pt1 | contig 12460 bp, 11 predicted proteins | sample 0116_SJ02_MP02_2_FD_133154 | JGI IMG/M metagenome (GOLD analysis project Ga0187770, IMG submission 133154) | Tropical peat soil microbial communities from peatlands in Department of Meta, Colombia - 0116_SJ02_MP02_20_MG | ecosystem: Environmental > Terrestrial > Soil > Wetlands > Peat | place...
CGACCAGCCGTGGCACGATCTGGTCGTCGTAGAAGCCCATCGGCTCAGGCCAGAGCCAGCGCGTACTTCGCCACGACGGCGAAGTGGAGCGCGGCGCCGATCACGGTGCACAGATGGAACACCTCGTGGTAGCCGAACACGGTGGGCCACGGGTCGGGCCTGCGGCGCGCGTAGACGAGGGCGCCGACCGTGTAGGCGGCGCCGCCGGCGAGCAGGAGGGCGAAGCCGGCGCCGCCGAGGGCGTGGACCAGCTGCGGGACGACGAGCAGCGCGCACCAGCCAACGACGACGTAGGGGAGGGCGACAGCCCACTTCGGCGCGTCCAGCCACACCTGACGCAGGGTGATCCCCACGGCGGCACCGGCCCAGACGATGGTGAGGATCGTCACCTGCGCCCAGCCGCCGAGCGCCAGGCCGGCGACGGCGGTGTAGGTGCCGGCGATGGCGACGAAGATCGTCGAGTGATCCGCGCGCCGCATGGCGCGGCGTGCTCCCGGCGACCAGTTGATCAGGTGGAACGCGGCGCTCACCCCGAACAGGGCGGCGATCGACAGGACGTAGACGACCACCGCAGCCGTGGCGCCGGGGGTCGAAGCGCCCGAGACGAGGATCGGGCCGGCGATGCCGACGGCCGCGAACGCGGCGAGGTGCAGCCAGCCCCGCATGCGCGGCTTGGCCTTGGGTGTCGTGGCCGCCAGTGCCGGCGACGTGGCGGATGGCTCCAGGGTTGTCGGGGTCATGGCCGTCGGAGGATCCTCGCGGCGCCCGGTGCTCCGTGGTCGGAGCGGCGGGGCGGTGCCCGCGGCGCTCCCCGAGAGTGTAGGAGCCCTATGCCGGGCCGTCGGTCGCCGCCAGAGCCGGCGACGGGGAGCCCTCGCCCTGCCCCTCGAACTGGGTGCGGTACAGCTCGGCGTAGACGCCTCCGGCGGCCAGGAGGTCCTCGTGGCGGCCCCGCTCCACGATTGTGCCGTCGGCCACGACCAGGATCTGGTCGGCCTCGCGGACCGTGGAGAGCCGGTGGGCGATCACGATGGAGGTGCGCCCGGCCAGCGCGGTCTTGAGCGCCTGCTGCACCGCCACCTCGGACTCGGAGTCGAGGTGGGCGGTGGCCTCGTCGAGCACGACGACGTCGGGCGCCTTGAGGAGCAGCCGCGCGATGGCGATCCGCTGCTTCTCGCCGCCCGACAGGCGGTAGCCGCGGTCGCCGACCACGGTGTCGAGCCCGTCGGGGAGGCCTTCGATGAGCGGCCAGATGTGGGCGGCCTTGAGCGCCTCGACGAGCTCGGCTTCCGTGGCGCCGGGCTTGGCGTACTCCAGGTTGGACCGGATGGTCTCGTGGAACAGGTGCGAGTCCTGGGTGACCACGCCCACCACCTGGTGGAGCGAGTCGAGGGTGGCGTCGCGCACGTCGATGCCGTCGATCCGCACCGAGCCGCCCCGCACGTCGTAGAGCCGGGGGACGAGGTTGGAGATCGTGGTCTTGCCCGCTCCCGAGTGCCCCACCAGGGCCACCAGCTCGCCGGGGTGGGCCGTGAACGACACGTCCCGGAGGACCTGGCCCGAGGGGGTCTGGTCGAGGATCGCCACCGACTCGAGCGACGCCAGCGACACCTCCTCCGCGACCGGGTACCCGAAGTCGACGTGGTCGAACTCGACCGTCGCCGGGCCCCGCGGGATGTCGACCGCGCCCGGGCGCTCGTCGATCATCGGCGTCAGGTCCAGCACCTCGAACACCCGGTCGAAGGAGACCAGTGCCGTCATGATGTCGACCTGCACGTTGGACAGCGCGGTCAGCGGCCCGTACAGGCGGGTCAGGTACAGGGTCATGGCGACCAGGGTCCCGATCTTGAGGGTCCCCTCGATCGTGAGGATGCCGCCCCACCCGTAGACGACGGCGGTGGCGAGCGCGCCGGTGAGCAGGAGCGACGCCATGAAGATCCGGCTGTACATGGCCTGGGTCACGCCGATGTCGCGGACACGGCCCGCCTTGGCGTCGAAGCCGGTCGACTCGTCCGCGGACCGGCCGAACAGCTTGACCAGGAGCGCCCCCGACACGTTGAAGCGCTCGGTCATGGTGGTGTTCATCTGGGCGTTGAGGGCGTACGACTCGCGGGTGATACCCGCCAGCCGCTTTCCCACCCATCGGGCCGGGACGAGGAAGAGGGGGAGCAGGCAGAACGCGATCAGGGTGAGCTGCCAGGAGAGGTAGGCCATCGCCGCGAGGGTTATGGCCACGCCGATCACGTTGCTCACCACGGACGAGAAGGTGTCGGTGAACGCCTGCTGCGCCCCCAGCACGTCGTTGTTCAGGCGGGTCACCAGGGCGCCGGTCTGGGTCCGGGTGAAGAACGCGATGGGCATCCGCTGGATGTGTGCGAAGACGCGTGAGCGCATGTCGTAGATGAGGCCTTCGCCGATGCGGGCCGAGACCCAGCGCTGCCACAGCGAGAGGCCGGCGTCGAACACGGCGAGGACCCCGACGAGCACCGCCAGCGAGATCACCAGGGAGTCGTTCTTCTGGGGGATGGCGGTGTCGATGATCGCCCGGTAGATGAGCGGGGTCATCACGCCGATGACGGCGTCGGCGATGATCAGGACGAGGAACACGCCGAGCATGCCGCGGTAGGGCTTCGCGAACCGCATGACGCGCCGGAAGATGCCCTTGGGCAGCTGCGACTGCGTCACCGACTGGTCCTGGCGGAACGACCGCATGAGTCCCCACCCGCCACCGCCGCCTCCGTGGCCCATGGCCATGCGCATGCTCATCTGTCACCTCGCCGTCGAACGTGGGGACCGGGTGTGCAGCAGCCGGGCCCGCCGCATGCCCCGTGGCCGCAGACCGCGCCCAGCAGGTCGTGCAGGGCGGTCCGGTCCCCGGGCGAGAGCGGCCCGAAGAGCTCCTCGGCGCTCTGGCGGCGTGCCTCGGACAGCCGGTCCAGCAGGCCGCGACCGCGGGAGGTCAGCGCCACCCGCACCGATCGGCGGTCGTCGGGGTCCGTCTCCCGCCGCACGAACTCGGCCTCCTCGAGGGCGTCGACCATGGAGGTCACCGAGCGGGGCACCACCTCGAGGCGCGTGGCGATGTCGGCCATGCGCAGCGGCTCCTCGGCGTCGGCCACGACCCGGAGCACCCGGGCCTGGGCCCAGGTGAGTCCCAGGGGCTCGAGCTGGGCCATCGACCCGCGCCGCAGGCGCCGCGACGCGTTCGAGAGCAGCTCGGCGAGGTGCCAGGTGGCCTCGCCGGGTGGTTCCTCGGTCATGTCGCGGATGCTGGGCTCGGTCATCGTCGTCCTGAACACCGGGGAGTTACAGAGCAATTGTCCATATGAGGACGCCTCCATGTGAGGATAGCTCCATATCTCGGGTCGCCCGCCGGGAGGCCGGGAGGAGGCGTGGTGGGAGGGATCCCTCCGGGGGGCGGGGACAGGGACGGGGATGGGGACACCCTCGGTTCTCTGAATTCCGGGTTACATACAGCCCGTATGTAACTTTGCATACAGGGCTGTACGTAACTCGGTTTCCGGCATACAGGCGGTGTCCATGTCCACCCAGGTCGAGAGGAAGCGGGCGACCCGGCGGGCGCTCGTCCAGGCCGCCAGGGAGCTCTTCGCCGACCGGGGGTTCGGCGACACCTCGATCGAGGCGGTCGTCCGGCGTGCCGGCCTCACCAGGGGCGCGTTCTACCACCACTTCGACGACAAGACGGAGCTGTTCGCGGCCGTGCTCGAGAACGTCGAGGCCGAGCTCGTCGACCGGCTGCTCGCCTCCCCCCCTCCGGAGGGCGACCCGTTCGAACTGCTCGCCTTCGCCGTCGGCGTGTTCCTCGACCGTTACCTCGATCCGGCGGTACGGCGCATCGTCCTCGTCGAGGGGCCGACCGTTCTCGGCTGGCAGCGGTGGTCGGCGATCGAGCGCCGCTTCGGGCTCGGGCTCGTCGAGGGCCCGCTGCGCCGTGCCGAGGAAGCCGGGGCGCTGCAGCCGCTTCCGGTCGTCACGCTGTCCCATGCCTTGTTCGGCGCGCTCATGGAGGGGGCGATGCTCCTCGCGTCGTCCCGGGATCCCCGCTCGACCCGCGCCGAGCTCGAGCACGTGGTGCGGGCGGTCGTCGACGGCCTCCGGATGTGAGGCCTCGGGGAGTGCTCGACGACCTGAGGGGAGTTCCTCAACGGCCCGCCAGCAACTCCCCGATGAGCTCGAAGATCGGGTTGTCGTTGGTGAGCCAGGTGTCGTCCACCCCCAACCGGGCCAGCAGGCGCGCGGCGCGCACCATGATCGCCCCGCTGCGGAAGGCGGCGACGAGCTCGTAGAAGTGCAGGTCCTGGAGGGGTCGTCCCAGGCGTCGCTCGTAGGCGGCGACGGTGGCGTCCCGGTCGGGAAAGCCGGGGAGGTCCCCACCGCAGGAGGACACCGTCATGGAGTGCAGGACCAGGAACCAGGCGATGTCCAGCTCGGCGGGCCCGAAGGAGGCAAGCTCGAAGTCGAGGATGGCGGCCACCCCCATGTCGTCGCCGATGACCATGTTCCCGAGTTGGACGTCGCCCCACAGCACCGAGATGGGCGGCTCCGACGTCGGCCGGTTCGCCCGGCACCAGGTCGACGCCTCCACCAGCGCCGCCGGCTCGTTCCCCTCTGCGGCCCATTCCAGGTAGTCGCCCCAGCGGTCGAGCATCGCGGCCAGCCCGCCGGCCGCCGTGTCGCCGGCGCCACCGCCGTTCGGTGACGAGCGGAGGAAACGCAGCCCGGCCTCGTCCCATTCCGGCACCTGCCAGTCGAGCCGGTGCAGGCGGGCCAGGACGTCGAGCAGGTTGGCGTGCAGGCGCGCCTGCGCGTCCGGTGTGGCCTCGGCCAGCCACCCCTTGCGGAGGAAGGGCGCGTCGTTGCGAAGCGTGCGTCCCGGTACGCGCTCCATCACCAGGAAGGGCGCGCCGAGCCACCCCTCGTCCTCCTCCACCGCCAGCGGTGCGACCGTCGGGATGCCGGCTGCGGCCAGGTGGCGTTGGACGCTGGCCTGTCCCGCCAAGTCGTAGGCGGGGAAGAGCGCGTCGCCGGTAGGCGGGAGACGCACGACGAAGGAACGCTCCGGAGCCCCGGAGGCGGCGTCCGCCTCCACCCGGACGAAGAGGGTCTCAGCCGACAGGCCGGCCTCGGGACGTTCGATGGGGGCCAGCGCGGGTTCGTGGCCCTCGGGGTCGCGGGCCGCCAGCCAGCGGGCGAGGCCCTGTCGGATGGCGTCGAGGTCTCGGGCGTCGGAGATTCGCATCGAAGTTTCCTGACAGTAACGTCAGGCCGATGACGATGGCCACCGAGCGTCGAACGCCGTCGGGAACCGCGCCCGTGTTCCACGCGGGGTGGTCCCCCCCGATGCGATGACGACCGTCGCCGAGTTGTTCGAAGCGCGGGCCGACGACGACCACGTCGGGCTGCGGTTCGACGACGCCAGCTGGACCTGGCGGCAGGTGGTGGCCGAGGCGCGGCGGCGGGCCGCGTTCCTGGCGGCGACGCGGCGCGACGGGCCCTTCCACGTCGGCGTGCTGCTCGAGAACGTGCCCGAATTCCTCTTCCTCCTCGGCGGCGCCGCGCTGGTCGGCGCCACCGTCGTCGGGATCAATTCGACGCGCCGTGGCGCCGAGCTCGCCCGGGACATCCGCCACACCGACTGCGGGCTCGTGGTCACGGAGTCCTCGCTGGCCGGCCTGCTCGCCGGACTCGACATCGGCGTCGCGGCCGAACGCGTCCTCGTGGCCGATGCACCGACGTACGCCGCCACGCTGGAGGCGGCCGCGTCCGACCCCGCCGCGGCCCTCCCGACCGCCGGTGAAGGGGTCGACCCCGGCGCGCTCTACCTGCTGCTGTTCACGTCGGGGTCGACCGGTGCCCCGAAGGCGGTCAGGGTCAGCCAGGGCCGGATCGCCGACGCGGCGCTGGCCATGAGGACCGGTTCCGGGTTCGGTCCCGACGACGTCCTCTACTGCGCCATGCCCATGTTCCACGGCAACGCGCTCAACACGTGCGTGATCCCCGCGGTCGCCGCCGGCGCGACCCTCGCCCTGCGACGGCGGTTCTCGGCCTCCGCCTTCCTTCCCGACCTGCGGCGGTTCGGAGCGACGTACTTCAACTACGTCGGGCGGGCGCTGGCCTACGTGCTGGCGACGCCGCCCTCCGAGGACGACCGCGACAACCGGTTGCGCTTCGGCTTCGGGACCGAGGCGTCCCCACAGGACATCTCGAGCTTCCGGCGCCGTTTCGGGTGCCCGATCGTCGAGGGGTACGGCTCCAGCGAAGGCGCCATCTCGATGACGCGGGTCCCGGGCACTCCCCGCCAGGCACTGGGCAAGCCCCCGCCGGGCATGGACGTCGTGATCGCGGACACGACGACCGGCGAGGAGTGCGCCCCGGCCGCTTTCGACGAATCCGGACGGCTGCTCAACGCCGACGACGCCATCGGCGAGATCGTCGCCCGCGACGGCGTGGCGCGTTTCGAGGGCTACTACGCCAACGACGAGGCCGACGCCCAGCGCACCCGCGACGGCTGGTTCTGGTCCGGTGACCTCGGCTATCGCGACGCGGAGGGGTTCTTCTACTTCGCCGGCCGTCCCGCCGACTGGCTCCGGGTCGACGGCGAGAACTTCGCCGCCGCGCCGGTCGAACGCGTCCTCGGGCGGCTCCCAGGCGTGGTGTCGGTCGCGGTCTACCCGGTGCCCGACCCCCGGACCGGGGACCAGGTGATGGCCGCGGTCGAGCTCGTGCCGGGGACGACCTTCGACCCGGCCGCGTTCGCGGTCTTTCTCGCCGGCGAGCCCGATCTGGGCACAAAGTGGGCGCCCCGGTTCATACGGGTCGTGGACCACCTGCCCGTCACCGGCACCAACAAGATGGACAAGCGACCCCTGCGCGACGAGGGTTGGGACCCGCCGGGCCCCGGCGAGGTGTTCTGGCGGGAAGGCGGAGCGGAGAGCGGCTACCGCCCGCTGACCCCGGCGGACGTCGAGCGGCTGCGACTGGAGTTCGAGCGCAACGGGCGCGGGTCGTTCCTACGACAGCGGGAGGGGACCGGCTACCACGGCGGCTGACCTCGAAGGGGCTGCCCGAGTACGCAGACCTCGTTGTGCTGCGCACGATGCGCCAGGTCGCCACGACCGGTCCCGGACCGCAAGACGGTGATCGGGGCCACGTTCCCCGACTGGATCCGGTGGGCACCGGCACTCCGTGTCCGGTCCGGGTTCGGCGCCATGGGGTCGGGCCCGGGACCGGGAAGCACCGTCGCGACGCAGAGGGGAACCGTGAACAACAGGCTCTGTGCGGCGTTCCTGCCGTGGCTCGTCTTCGACCTGGTGTGTCGTGCCGGTGGCGACGGCGTCGGCTTCGCGGCGGCGGCCGCCCTGGCCGCCGCGCTGGTCACCGCCGCCCCCGATCTGCGGGCGCACACCCCGTCGACGGTCGAGACGACCGGCATCGTCCTCTTCGCCGTGCTGGTCGCCACCGCCGTCGCCGCCCCGGGACCGGCCAGCCTCCTGGCGCACGCGGCGGTACCGGTGACGACCGGCGCCCTGGCCCTCGTGCTCCTGCTGTCGACGCTCCGGATGCCGGCGACGACCGACTACGCCCGCAAGTCGGTTCGGCCCTCGACCGCGCACGACCCGCGCTTCGGCATCGTCAACACGACGATGACCGCCCTCTGGGGCGTGGCCGTCGCGCTGGTGGCCGGCTCGCAGGCGGTCGCCGCCTTCGTCACCGGCCCGCACGTCGCCAGTGTCTTCGGCTGGCTCGTGCCTCTCGGCATCCTCCTCGCGGTGGCCAAGGCCACGGCAGGTCTGTGGTCCGACTACCACGAGCGTGACGTCGCCCGCAGCCAGGGTGACAGCCTGGTCGACGGGCTCCTGTGGGACGTCGGCCTGTCGGGCGACGACGAGTTCTGACCTCGGCGGCCGGTGTCGGCCGGTCCGGGCTCAGCCGACGCGCCGGGCGGTCGGGCCGTCCCTCTCGAGGAGCCCGACGCCGTCCCGCCCACTGCGCTTGATCTCGTAGAGGCTGGCGTCCGCCGCCCGCAGCAGGGCCTCGGCCGTCGGTTCGTTGCGGTCGAGGCCGGCGATGCCGACGCTGAGGGTGACCGGCACGGGGGCGCTCCCGGGCAGCGCGTGGCGCAGGCGGATCGCCTGGTTGACCGCGGCGGTCGGGTTCGTGTCGGGCATGAGGACCACGAATTCGTCGCCTCCGAGGCGGCCGACGATGTCGGTGATCCGGGCCATCTCCCGCAACTGTGCGCCCACCCACGTCAGCAGCCGGTCACCGACGAGGTGGCCGTACTCGTCGTTGACCGTCTTGAACCGGTCCACGTCGATCATGGCGATGGACAAGGGCCGGTGATAGCGAACGGCGCGCTGGATCTCCTGCGCGAGCCGGTCGTTGAAGGCCCGCCGGTTCCAGCAGCCGGTCAGGCTGTCGACCGTGGCCTGCTCGGCCAGCTGCCGGGCCATGCGCCGCTGATGCCGTTCGAGCCGCTGCCGGTTGCGGGCCGAGGTCAGTGCCAGCAGGCTCACGCCTACGAGCGCGGCGAGCCGCATGAACACGTCGGCCTGGCGGGCGTGGCCGTAGGTGGTGACGTCGACGACCAGGACCGCCAACAGCGACGCGAGCCCGCACACCGCGGTCACTCGGGGTCCGGCGGCGAGGCCGGCGAAGACTACGGGCAGGACGAGAAGGGCCAGGAGCGGACTGGCGACGCCCCCGTCGAGTGCGGCGGCGGCGGCGATGGCCCCGATGGCGCACAGGGTCCACATGAACGAGAACCCGACCCGCCACCAACGGCCCGCGGCCCAGGCCGGGGCGTTGGCCATCATCATCAGCAGCCCGACGACGAGGGTGGCCGTGCACATGATCCACTGGGCGGTGCGGTGCGGGCCGTGGGGGGTGGCGAGGAGGTAGGCCATGATGGCCAGCGCCTCGACCACGACCACGGCGAACCCGGTGCGCAGGTGGACCACCCAGAAGCCCGCGCGGGCGGGATCCGTCACCTCGACGCCGGCGCCACCGCCGGCGACCGCACCCGGTCCCGTGTCGGACGCGGCGCGCCGCCGTAGTGTCGAGCGCAGACCTTTGGGCTCGTGCCGCCGGTGCGGCGGTGGCTTGGAACTCGACAACTGACTCGACAACTGGCCCCCAGATGTGCACTGCCAACGTTAGTCGCCACGGGGAGCGGGTGTCACGACACTGGGGGTGAGGGATTTGGACAGGGATCTCGAGACCGGACGGGCGCTCCCGGGGAACCGTCGGTGACCGACCGGTTCAGACTCGACGGCAAGGTGGCCCTCGTCACCGGCGGCAGCCGGGGGCTCGGACGGGCCATGGCCCTGGCGTTCGCCGACGCCGGCGCCGACGTGGTCGTGGCCAGTCGGAAGCTGGCGAACTGCGAGGCGGTGGCCGCCGACATCGAGGCACGGGGCCGCCGGGCGCTGGCCCACGCCTGCAACGTGGGGAACTGGGACGAGCTCGACCCGCTGGTCGAGGCCGCCTATGGCCGTTTCGGACGGGTCGACGTGCTGGTCAACAACGCGGGGATGTCCCTGCTCTACGGCGCGGTCACCGACGTCACCGAGGCGATGTGGGACAAAGTGGTGAACCTCAACCTGAAGGGCGTCTTCCGGCTCACCGCGTTGGTCGGGACCCGGATGGCCCAGGGGGCGGGCGGCTCGATCGTCAACGTGTCGAGCACCGGCTCGATCCGGCCCAACGCCTTCATCCTCCCCTACGCCGCCGCGAAGGCGGGGGTGAACGCGCTCACCGTCGGCTTCGCCCACAGCTTCGGGCCGACGGTCCGGACCAACTGCATCATGGCCGGGCCCTTCTTCACCGACGTCGCCAGATCCTGGGACCTCGAGGCCTTCGCGCAGGGGGCGAAGCGCCACGCGCTCGGCCGCGGTGGCGAACCCGACGAGGTGGTGGGTGCGGCCCTCTACTTCGCCTCGGACGCGTCGAGCTACACGACCGGCGCCGTCTTGCGGGTCGACGGCGGGATCCCGTAGCCGACCGCGCACCCGGCGGCACGTGCCCGCCATGCCTCGGGCGTCGGCTGGGATCTGGGGCAAGATGACCGTCGTGGCCCCGCCGCGTCCCTTCCGCTTCGCTGCCCAGCTGAGCCGCGCACCCGACGGCACGGCCCGGTCGTGGGCGGAGCAGGCGCGAAAGGCGGAGGACCTCGGGTACGCCACCCTGCTCATGCCCGACCATTTCGGCGACCAGCTCGCCCCCGTGCCGGCCATGACGGCGGCGGCCGGGGCGACGACGACCCTGCGAGTCGGGGCCCTCGTCTTCGACAACGACTATCGCCACCCGCTGATCCTGGCCAAAGAGGCGGCGACGATCGACCTGCTCTCCGACGGGCGCCTCGAGCTCGGGCTCGGTGCGGGGTGGATGCGGAGCGACTACGACCAGTCGGGCATCGCCTACGACCCGCCGGGGGTCCGGGTCGATCGGTTCGAGGAGGGGCTGGCGGTGATCTGCGGACTGCTCGAAGCGGACGGTCCCTTCAGCTTCGACGGCCGCTTCTACACGGTGACGGACCACACGTCCTCGCCGCGCCCGGTGCAGCGCCCGCGTCCGCCCATCATCGTCGGCGGCGGCGGTCGGCGCGTGCTGTCGCTGGCGGCCCGCCACGCGGAGATCGTGAGCATCAACGTCAACCTGGCGGGGGGCACCGCCGGGCCGGAGGTCGGGGTCGATGCCACGCCGGCCGCCACGCGCCGCAAGGTGCAGTGGGTGCGCGAGGCCGCCGGGGATCGCTTCGACGACATCGAGCTCAACACGCTCATCGGCTTCGCCCTGGTCACGTCCGACGCCCGGTCGATCGCCGAGGCCATGGCGCCCGGGTTCGGGATCGACCCCGAGGACGCGCTCCACGTCCCTCTGGCCCTCGTGGGCACGCTCGACGAAATGGTCGAAGAGCTGCAGTGGCGGCGTCAGGAGTACGGCATCTCCTACTACTCGATCGAGTCCGACGTCTGGGAGGTCCTCGGGCCCGTCGTCGCGCGGCTGGCAGGGACCTGAGGTGAGCCCGAACCCGGCGGCCGGGCGCATGGAGCAGCTCGCCCAGGTCATCGCCTCGCGCGTGGTGAACCTCGTCCTCGAGGCGATCGACGTCGACGCCATCGTGGCCAAGGTGGACATCGACGGCCTCGTGCAGCGGGTGGACGTGGACGGGATCGTCGAGCGAGTCGACGTGGACCGCATCATCGACCGGGTCGACGTCGGGAAGATCATCGACCGGGTCGACGTGGACGCCATCGTCCGGCGCGTCGACGTGGACGCCATCGTCCGGCGCGTCGACGTCAACGCCATCGTGTCCGAGCTCGACATCGACTCACTGGTCGAGAAGACCGAGCTCGGGTCGATCATCGCCAAGTCCACCACAGGGATCTTCACCGAGGTCCTCGACGTGATCCGAGCCCAGGGGGTGGGACTCGACGACTTCTGCGCCCGCTGGACGAACCGGGTCCTCCGTCGCCCGTCCGACGCCCTTCCACTGGGCCCCGGCATGGCCGCCATCGTCGGGTCCCGCCCGCTGGGCGTGCACGACGCGACGGCGACGGTGGTGCACGGCGAACCGGCCGACCTGCTCGGTCCGGCCGCGCCACCGCCCGAGCTCACGGTCGAGCGCCAGGGCCAGTACGCCGGCGCGGTGAGCCGCCTGGCCGCCTTCGCACTCGACGTCGGCGCGTCGTGGGGTCTCTACGTCGGCTTCTTCGCCCTCGTGGGGTTCTTCGTCCAGCTGGTGAGCTCGCACACCTTCACGCTCACCCACCACTCGCTGCTCGCCTCGGTGGCCCTCGTCGTGTGGGAGTTCCTCTACTTCGCCTACCAGTGGGCGGTGGCCGGCCGCACGGTGGGGATGGCGGTGCTGGGCATCCGCGTCGTCGAGGCGGCGTCAGGCGGGCCGATCAACGCCAAGCAGGCCGCCGTCCGGACCGTGACGCTGCCGCTCAGCATCGTCGTCGTGTTCCTCGGTTGCCTCGGGATCCTCACCAACCGCCAGCGCCAGGGGTGGCACGACCGCTTTGCCGGCACGGCCGTGGTCTACGCGTGGGACGCCCGTGCGGCGCGGCTGCGGTGGCTGGCCGACCGCGAGGTGCCGGCGTCGCGGCGCGCACTGCCGCAGGGAGCGGATCATGGGTGACGCCGCCGCCGATCGCCGCCGATCGCGGAGGGGTCCGACCGGGCCGGCCCGCCGGCCCGCGCCCGTCGCCGCGGTGCTCGTCGCCGCGGTGCTCGGCGCGCTGACACTCGCGATCGGCGCCGGCCAGGCGGCGACGAGCCGGCCCGCGTTCGCAGCGGCGACGGGCGTGTGGGGTTCGCCGACGGCTGACTCGCCGCCGGCCCAGACCGTCGAGGCGTCGTCGACGACCACCACGAGCACCACGTCGCCGACGACCACCACGAGCACCACGTCGCCGACGACCACCACGAGCAC
>Ga0187770_10001493_pt1 | contig 12457 bp, 8 predicted proteins | sample 0116_SJ02_MP02_2_FD_133154 | JGI IMG/M metagenome (GOLD analysis project Ga0187770, IMG submission 133154) | Tropical peat soil microbial communities from peatlands in Department of Meta, Colombia - 0116_SJ02_MP02_20_MG | ecosystem: Environmental > Terrestrial > Soil > Wetlands > Peat | place...
GGTTCCGAGAGGATTTTAATGTCTCAAGATATGCAATTAAAAATATTCAACAAGGGTGAAATTCAAGTACGTCAAAAATCAGAAGTAAAAGAGCCTAAGCTTTACAAGGTCATTATACATAATGATAATTATACAACAATGGATTTCGTTGTATCCGTTATTATAACTATTTTTAACAAGCCGGCCGCTGAAGCGACTAAGATAATGCTTCAGGTGCATAATGAGGGGTCAGGTGTAGCCGGGATTTATACTTATGATATGGCGACCACTATGATTAACCAGGTTCATATTATGGCAAGGGCGAAAGAATTTCCTCTTCGATGCAGCTTTGAGGAAGCTTGATCTTTGAAGGGCCTTAATGCTTTTAAATGAGGTAATAAAAGGATTAGACGTTGTTCTGCCATGCACCCTGAATAGAGATTTTGATGTGCAAGTTCTGGAAAACGATTCGAGAAAAGTAAACTCTTTTTCTCTTTTTATAGCCTATTCCGGTTATGCGGGAGATGCACACCGTTTTATCGATCATGCCTACGGGAATGGATGCAGGCATTTTGTTGTTTCAGTTCAAAAAATGAAGGAACTGCATGAGAAATATCCAGAAGCTTTTTTCATGGGTTCCGATGATCTGCCTCGAGCCCTTTCTATTTCAGCGGCAAATTTTTATGATGATCCCTCATCAAAACTCTGCCTGATAGGCATTACAGGTACCAGCGGGAAAACGACAACTGCTTTTGCCATTCAATCCTTGATCCAGGACTGTGGATTTAAATGTGGCCTTATCGGTACGATAGAATATCATATCGGGAATAAGATAATACCTGCCGGCAATACGACCCCTGACGTGCTTTTTTTAAACAGCCTGCTTTCAAGGATGGTTGAAGAAGGTCTTCAATATTGTGTTATTGAAGTCTCAAGTCATGCCTTGTCCCTCGGGAGGATTTCCGGTCTCAATTTCGATGTTGCAGCCTTCACCAATTTTACCCAGGATCATCTGGATTTTCATGTGACAATGCAGAATTACCTGGAAGCCAAGTTGAAAATTTTCGACCTGTTGAGCAAGTCAAAAAAAAATAACCGTATTGCAGTAATCAATTCCGATATGAGCATATACGGGAGCATAATGGCATATCTCAGGCGCTTCAATAATATATCCGTGAAGAAATTCTCCCTTGAAGGAGGAGAAAGCGATTACAGAATAAGGATCGATTGCATAAACCAATCAGGATCGGATTTCGAATTTGAGGGAGTACCGATGCGCATAGCCATGATCGGGATGACAAATCTTTACAATTTCTCTATGTCTTGTGTCATATTGACTGAACTCGGTTTTCACCCCCAAAAATTTTCAAAATCAATCTACAATATTAAAGTCAGAGGAAGGATGGAGCTTCTCACATCACCGGGCGGCTTTACAGTTGTAATCGATTATGCGCATAAACCGGACGCATTAGAAAAGCTACTTTCCACTCTCAGGGATACAGTAATGAGCGGCGGACGTATTATAACAGTTTTTGGGGCCGGAGGAGACAGGGATAAAACAAAGCGTAAGATAATGGGAAAAATCGCCGGAAGGCTCTCCGATATTAATTTTATAACTTCTGATAATCCGCGGACAGAAGACCCGCTGACAATCATACGCGATCTTGAAGCTGGCCTGAAAGAGACAGGCAACTGTTCCTATACTGTTGAAGTAGACAGGGCACGGGCGATAAGACTTGCCATGGAAGGTGCAGTAAAGGGAGATATTGTGGTAATAGCCGGTAAAGGACATGAGGACTACCAGATAATCGGAAGAAAAAAGAATCATTTCAGCGACAGGGAAGAGGTCGAAAAGTTCTTTCTTAAAGCACAGGCCGGGGATTTATCATGAAGGGGAAAATTCCTGAAAGCGCCATTAAAAATCTTTCTCATTCTATTAAATACACGGTAAATTTCACACTCATGCTCCTAAAAAGGGGAAAACCAGATTTTGTTTGCGAGAACATTATCCAGGTAATAAGGGATATCTTCCTGCTTAAAAAGGGCATGCAGCTCAGGGATGATGCCGCTGCAGGGGTAAAAGAACTCGGGATAAATCTCAGCGAGGTTGAATTATATACGATTGGCATCATTGAAAAGTCCATGCGCAAGGAAAAATATTACATGGAGACATGCGCTTTCATAAAAAATGAAATTCTGAATGCCATCCTTCTGAAAATAGAAAGATATATGGCATGAGAATAGAAAATAATAATTGTCAATTCAATATTTTTCTAAAAATTATTGACTTTTTAGGATTTATGCCGTAAAATAAGCTGAGACCCATATCTAAAGGAAAGTCTATCCGATTCAACCCTTTGAGTTTGCCATTGCACTTAAGAACGGAGTAAGGCAGTCCACTGCTATGGGCAAATTCAGAGGGAGGTAAACCTCATGTTTCAGGACAAAACCCTAACGTGCCGTGATTGCGGCAATTCTTTCACTTTCTCAGCAGCTGAGCAGGATTTCTATGCGCAGAAAGGCTTTAAGAATGAGCCTGCCAGATGTCCGGATTGCAGGAAAGCGAAGAAAGAGGCTATTAGAGCTTCAGGCCGGAGAGACCGGCAGATGTATGAAACCACTTGTTCTTCTTGCGGTGAACCCACACAGGTTCCTTTTAAACCAAGTGGCGAAAGACCTGTTTATTGCTGGGCGTGTTACAGCGCGAAAAAATAGTGTAGTAAACAGTTTCGAACATTAATTGTGGCTGGGCGGTAATACCGTCCAGCTGTTTTTTTAGGCATTTCACTTCTTATATTCAATCCTTTTATGGTGATACCCACCGAGGATCTTAAAAAAAGCGTTCGCCGTTATTTTTAATTCGCGCAGTGTTATATTGCATTCATCAAACTGACCCTGGGCTATTCTTTTCTGTATTACATCTTCAATTATGTCTTCAATGATCTTTGTCGTAAAGTGCTCATTGTTCTGAGCATAAGACCTGACGGTAGTCTCGATTCCATCAGCGAGCATCAGTATTGCCGTTTCCTTCGATTGCGGTTTAGGGCCGGGGTATTCATAATCGGTAATATTCACATTTTCATCGCCTAAAAGGCCGAGGGCCTGGTGATAAAAATAGGAAATGGCAGTTGTACCATGATGTTCGCGGATCCCGCTTATAATTTCCTCGGGAAGGCGGTACTTGCGTGCAAGCTCAACGCCTAGTTTTGTATGTGATTTTATCACAGAAACGGAAATGCTTGTCTTAAGTTCGTCATGCTTGTTTTTACCGTCTTGGTTTTCGATGAAGTAATCGGAAATCTCTGCCTTTCCTATGTCATGATAATACGCGCAACCCTTAGCGAGGAGCGAGTCAATATTGAGCTTTTCAGCGGCTGCTTCGCACATATCTCCAAGCAGCAGGGAATGATTGTAAGTTCCGGGAGCTTCTGTCCTTAATTTGTTTAGAAGTGGGGAAAGCGTGGGATTGGTCAGCTCGAGAAGCCTGAAGCGGGTAGGAATATTGAATAAGTTTTCCAAAAGGGGCATTAAACCAAGCGAGACAATAGACGATATAAACCCGTTTCCGAAGGAAAAGATCAGAATGATCCCCCATTCCCTGATATCGGATAAATTCCTGTAATATAGTATGTAAATAAAAGAAAACAGAAGTTCAATTAACCCTATGAAAATTCCGGCTATAAAAAAATCATTCCTGTTCTTTAAAAGCTGTGAAGTATAGATTGTCGAAAGAGATATTATAATAAGGTTGAAAAAGGCGATAATATCAAAAAGGGGGTAAAAAAATAAAAACAGGGAGTAGGAAATCAGAATAATTATAGCCACACGGTCATTTTTGAGAAGAAGAGGAAGTGATATTGAAATTATCGCGAATGGCATCAGAAGAAAATTAGGGACTTCCGGGATATCCGTATATATATAAGCAGAATAGTAAATAAAATTTACAGCAGCGAAGCCCAGCAATGTGAGATAAATGTTGTATTTCTTTTTAAATGTTTCCTTTTCAAACTTGATAAATCTGTAAAATAGAAAAGTTAGCAGTATGAGATATATGATATTGAGAGCCCAGAATTTCATACGGAAATCGTTTTGTTTATAATCAGAATAGGCGATAATTTTAGCCAGTTGTTCAGTATTAATAATATCACCTTTTTTTATGAGAAAATCTCCCTTGTTGATTATTTTCTGTTTCCTTGTCTGCAGTAATTCCCTTTTAATAACCAGATCCCTGGCTTCTGGATTCAGAAGGGCTGTAGGTTCGACCAGGTTTATGAGTATTTCAGCTATTATAGTTTTGAAATCCTGGCTCATCCCGGTATAGATTCCTCCGATGAAACTGATCATAAAATCTTTTTCAATGGGGCAGAGAAGCAGCTTTTCATCAGGTATCTTTTTGTCACCGAGCTTCGTTATCAGCTTTATTCCCTGTAAAGGTTCCGGGCTCTCTTTTTTGTTGACAAGGTAGTATTTGGCGGTCAATGCTTCATAAAGGTATATAAGCCTGTTTGTGTAGAGGCTTAAAAGACCACGATTTGAAGCGAGCCAGTTCAGAGACTCAGCTGAGAAATTATACCTCCCTGATCTGATGCTTTTAGTAAAATCCCTGTCAGGTGTCTTGTACATTGCACTTAAAAAGTCTGAGAGCTTTGAGTAAAATAGAGTCTTATGGTTATCCTGAAATGTGTAATACAGAGGCTGGTTAGATTCAATCGTTTTTTCCATGTTCTCTGTTTCAAATTTATCATCATAGATAAATGTATATTCCGAGCGTAGAGTTTCTTTAGAACTTTCCCCGACTCCGTAAAGTGAACTATTGGGAGCGATATGTGATAGAAAAATAAAAAACAGGCTGAAAAAGTAAACAATCGCCGATAAAACTGCGATTTTGTAGTTTAAAGAGATTGTCTTTAAAAGCTTCCTGAGAATTACTTTACCGACATCTCTTTCCATGAATCATTTTCTCTCTTCTCGTATATTTCCAATATTTTTTTGACCAGGCCATGACGCATAACATCCCTTTGATTGAAATAGATAAACTTAACACCCTCGATATCCCGGAACAGGTCTATGCTCTGAGTGAGGCCAGATTCCTTACCGTATGGAAGGTCGATTTGAGTTATATCGCCGGTTACGACCATTTTAGAATTTTCACCAAGCCTCGTTAGGCACATTTTCATCTGCATAGGCATCGTATTCTGGGCTTCATCAAGAATAATAAAACAATTTGAAAGAGTCCTGCCTCGCATATAGGCCAGCGGCGCCAGTTCTATTATCTGATTTTCCATTAAATATTTTAATTCTTCCGGTCCTAGCATTTCTTTGAGTGCGTCAAAAAGCGGCCTTAAATACGGGTCAATTTTTTCTTCGATAGTTCCCGGTAAGAATCCCAGATTTTCCCCGGCTTCAACGACAGGCCTTGTGAGTACGATTTTCTTCACTCTTCCTATATAAAGAAAGTGGAGAGCCATACCTACGGCCAGGAATGTTTTACCGGTTCCTGCAGGTCCGATTGCAAAAGTGAGATCATTATTCAGAATTTCTCGAATATAATCCTTCTGATGGGAAGTTCTTGGTTTTAATTTGTATCCCTTTTTAGAAATACTAAGACCGTCGGATGTGAACTTATCAGTCCCGTAATTATTGTTCTTAACGACCTCTTCAATCAAAAGCTTGATATCACTGTGAGAAACGGGCATTGCTCCCCGGACCAGTACGAATATGTTGTTCAGTATATTCGAAGTTTTCGTGATTTTGTCTTCATCTCCTTCAATAGAAATATCTTCTTCCACAGGGATGATTTTCACAGCCATTACCCTCTCAAGCAGTCTTAGATTCGAATCATGGACCCCGAAAGCAAGAACCGGATCAATGCTTGGAGGAATATGAAGTTTTATTTTCATTTTATTGCAACCAAAATTTAAAATAACCCAGCTTTAAATATATAATAACGCGTGAAGTATGTCAATATGCTTATAAATGCCCCCAATTTTGAACGGGAGACCTTTTATGGCCCTGTTTACTGAAGTAATTGTTATATTATTTATACTGAGGAGGGTCCTCAGTATCATTCTTGAAATTATCAATATATCGTATCAGCGGAAAATAGGCCCCTTTGTACCGGCGACCCTGTCTCAAGTCATAGATAAATCAACTCTGGAAAAAAGCCTTTCATATCTGGGATTGAAGTCACGTTTCGGCATATTCCGATCATTGTTCTACGATATTCTGGTTTTCATATTTATCTTTACTCCATTATTGAATATGTATAATTCAAAAATCATCGGCCTGAATATTAATAACTTCATGGAAGGCCTTATTTATTTTGCAATTCTGTCGACCGTTATACAAATACTTGATATTCCTTTCTCTCTTTATGATACATTCTTTATCGAGAATAAATTCGGCTTCAATCAGATGAATATCTCACTATGGGTTTCCGACTTTATCAAGAGTTTCCTAATAAAAACTTTACTTATCAGCGGAGCAGTCCTGGCTGTCATCTATATAACTGGCATAAGCCCGATATTCTGGTGGGTAATATCATGGCTATTCTTCTTTGTTTTAAGCATAACACTTATGTATATCAGTCCTTTTGTGATAGAACCCCTTTTTAATAAATTTACACCTCTGGGAATTATAGAACTGGAAGTCAGGATAAAAGCCCTTTTTTTAAAGGTAGGGATTCAAGCTTCCCGGGTGCTTAAAGTAGATGCTTCGAAGAGGAGTATGCACTCGAACGCTTATTTTACCGGCATAGGCAGGGTAAAACGAATAATTATCTTCGACACATTGCTTGAAAAACTATCCGGGGATGAGATACTCTCGGTACTGGCCCATGAAGCCGGGCATTGGAAAAAGAAACACATAATAAAAGCCATTATATCTTACGAGCTTTTCTCACTAGCCCTGTTATACTGCTGTTTTTTGATTTTCCGTACTGATATTTTACCAGGGATTTTTCAAATATCGGAGAGCGGGTTATTTGTCAAGATAATTCTGGCACTATTTATCGGATCTCTGCTGTCTTTTTTTCTCTCCCCTCTGGTTTCCTATATATCGAGGAGGAGGGAGAGTGAAGCCGATAGATTCGCCGTGACCCTTGCAGGAGAAGAGGCTTTTCTTCAGAGTTCCCTTATCAAGCTCTCCAAGGACAATTTGTCGAATCTTTATCCCCATCCTCTATATGTTTTCTTTTATTATTCCCATCCCCCGCTTGTTGAAAGGCTGAAAAAGCTGTCAATTTTCGGGATGGAATTAAAAAAATAATGCTATTATTTGCTAAACCTAATTTTACCATTGCCGATATAATTAGTAATTAGGTATTAAAATAAGCAGGGACCCCGATCAGTTTTTTTACTTTTGGTTTATGCTAAAAGTTAGAGGATATTTGCCTATCCCTAACCAAGAAGCCTCAGCACTAGCTGAGGCTTTAAATTTGCCTGGGACAGCATAGACACATTGGCCTGGGTAAGGATCTGATTTTTTATAAAATCACTCATTTCCTGGGCCATATCAGTATCCCTTATTCTGGACTCTGAAGCATTAGTATTTTCGAACGCAACATAAAGTCCTTTATAAAGTTTTTCGAACCTGTTCTCATAAGAACCAAGATCAGCTCTCTGTTTGAGGACTTTCTCAAGGGCTTTGTCGAGAACTCCAATCGAACGGTTCGCGCTATCCATATTGCTCGCAGAAACTGCCTTGTTTCCCTCAGCGGAAACCAGGCCTAATGCCTGAGCATTCATATTGCCAACGAACACCTGTACTCTCTGGTCCATATTTGGTCCAATGTGGAACCACAGGCCGGCTGATTGGGTAGAAGCAGCTGAACCGGTCGTTGTACCGGCTGGTTCCTCAAATCTTCCAGTCAGAATATTCATTCCATTGTATTGTGCATGATGAGCTATTCTATCAACTTCGTTTATCAGCTGGGACATTTCCACATTGATAAGAGACCTGTCAAGGTCGCTGTAAATTCCATTTCCGGCCTGAACAGAGAGTTCCCTCATTCTTTGCAGAATTGTTGTTGTTTCATCAAGATATCCTTCGATTGTCTGCATGAATGATGTTGCGTCCTCTGTATTCCTCATCGCCTGATGAAGACCGGAAATCTGGCTTCTCATCTTTTCAGATACCGCCAGACCGGAAGCATCGTCTCCTGCCTTGTTGATCCTGAGACCGGACGATAGCTTCTCGATGTTCTCATTCAAGTTATAATCATTTAGAGCCAGGAGCCTGTTGGCAAAAATTGAAGATATATTGTGGTTTACTATCATATAACCCTCCTTGAAATGCTTGATCATCCTTGTAACTGAAGGGGTCCCTGCCTTCTGCGCTGTCTTTATGATGAAAGCGCAGCTTCAGGAGGGTTTGTAGTAGTTACCACCAATGCCTATAACCGTATAATTTAAGGAAAGATTATCCCGGTTTATGCCGGGATAATCATAATTTTTATTCTTAGGCTGCCTATCCCAACTTTTTTCACCTTAGGAGAGATAACATCAGTTGGGGTTTTTGGTTAGCCTGAGCTACCATTGCCGTAGAAGCCTGGGTCAAAATCTGATTTTTTACGAATTCACTCATCTGCTCTGCCATATCAGTATCCCTTATCCTTGATTCGGCAGACTGCAGGTTCTCGTAACCAACCATGAGACCTGCGGATAATTTCTCCAGTCTGTTCTGATAAGCACCGAGATCTGCCCTCTGTTTGGAAACTTTTTCCAGTGCATTATCAACAATGCCAATAGCCATGTTGGATTTTTCAGGAGTGCTGATACTGATATTTGTCTGAGATGTAGGATCTTTAATGCCGAGAGCTGTAGCTGTCATAGTATTGATAAAGCTTCTTATCCTCTGATCCATATTGGGGCCTACATGAAACCATATGCTTGCTGTCGGAGTGTTCCCGCCGCTGTTATAGGCAAAACGCCCTGTCAGCATATTGAGGCCGTTAAATTGGGCATGCGAAGCTATTCTGTCAACTTCGGCAACTAACTGAGAAACTTCTACCTGGATCTGCATCCTGTCTTCCGTGGAGTAAATCCCGTTGGAAGCCTGGACGGCCAGCTCTCTGATTCTCTGAAGGATCGTGTGGGCTTCTGCAAGATATCCTTCTGTTGTTTGGATGAACGATGTAGCGTCTTCAGCATTTCTCTCGGCCCTGCGGAGACCAAGGATCTGAGAACGCATTTTTTCGGAAACTGCGAGTCCGGAAGCATCGTCACCTGCTTTGTTAATTCTCATGCCTGAAGAGAGCTTTTCAATGTCCTTGTCAGATTCATGGCTGTTGACCCACAACTGACGATTTGCGAAAATCGCACTGATGTTGTGATTAATGATCATAGGTATCCTCCTTGATAATTTTATTTCCGCATCCTTGCGGAAATATTACTCTTTAAAGCCTAAAGGCTATTCCGGAAGTTCCGATACACCTATTAGGCAGGAATTTAGAAAAAACCTCCTATATTAAAATTAGAATTTCTCTTATGAATGTATCGGCGGGCTCCAATTTAAACTTTATGAAAAAATATTTTTATTTTTGCAATTATCCTGAAGATAGATAGTCTGTGGGCAAGAAGTTTATTATACCTTCTTTAAGCCGGTGGTTGGAATCGGAGCCAAGAAATGGGTCGCTTTTCAAAATATTCTTAGCATCCTCTCTCGCCAGAATAAGTAGCTTTTCGTTTCTTATATAATCGGCAATTTTCAGTTCCGGCATTCCAGACTGTCTGATCCCTAAAATTTCACCTGGGCCCCGCAACTTTAAATCCTCTTCGGCTATCCTGAAACCGTCGGAATTATTCAACATTACATTCATCCGGGCCTTCGTTTCATCAGATTCGTTCCCTGAGGTCACGAGTATGCAGAATGATTCATATTTGTCCCTTCCCACACGGCCTCTTAACTGATGAAGCTGTGAAAGTCCAAATCTTTCCGAACCTTCAATCGCCATAACCGTAGCATTTTTAACATCAATGCCGACTTCAATGACCGTTGTTGAAACTAGAACCTTGACAGAGCCCAATCTGAATTTTTCCATTACATCATATTTTTCGACGGCGCTCATCCTCCCATGCAAGAGGCCAACCGTATAATCGGAAAAATGCTCGGAAAGAATGCCATGCATCCTGATCGCATTTTCAGTATCGATATTCTCCGATTCTTCAATCAATGGATAGATAAAATAAGCCTGGCGGCCCTTGTCGAGTTCCATTTCGACGAGATTTAGAAGTTCGGTATAATTTTTTTTTGTTATCCACTTTGTTAAGACCTTTTTCCTTCCTGCCGGCATCTCGTCGATCAAGCTGATGTCAAGGTCCCCATATACGGTCAGAACCAGAGTTCTCGGGATAGGTGTTGCGGTCATGACGAGAATGTCAGGATTGTTACCTTTTTTTGAGAGGCTGATCCTTTGAAGTACACCGAACCTGTGCTGCTCATCGAATACGATTAAGGAAAGTTTACTGTATTCCAGCCCTTCCTGGATTAAAGCCTGGGTCCCGATAATAATAGATACTTTTCCGCTGTTAATATCATTATAAATTGAGCGTTTTTCCACTCCCTGGGCGCCGCCTGTAAGGAGTACCGATCTGATGGCGAGAGCGTCAAGATAGGGTTTTATCGTATTGTAGTGCTGTATCGCCAGCACTTCTGTTGGTACCATCAGAGCACCCTGGAGCCCGTTTTCTGCTGCATAAATCAAGCCAGCAAGAGCCACTGTTGTCTTGCCGCATCCTACATCACCCTGAAGAAGTCTGTGCATAGGTGAGGGACTGTCCATATCTTTAATTATTTCTCCAAGGGCCCGTTCCTGTGCGCCTGTAAGTCTGTAAGGAAGTTTTTTTAAAAACAAGCCGGTTTTAGAACTGCCCGTATAAGAAAACGGCTTTGAAACTCCCTCAGTATTTTTCCTCTTCATTATCACGGCAAGTTCTATGGCTAAAAATTCCTCGTAAGCCAGCCGGAGCTTCGCCTTTTTTAGGCTTACTGCATCTGATGGAAAATGTATGTTTAAAAGGGATTCTCTCTTCGCCTGCAGGTTATGCGCCCTCAATATATAGTCAGGAATTTCATCGGTGATGGAATCGAGATATTTTAATAAAGTTTTTTTAATTATGGAACGGAGTTCCTTAAGATAGAGCTCTTCGGTCAATTTATATACAGGCAGAATAAAGCCAAAATTTTTAGGGTTTGTATCTTTCCTGTATATCTCGAAGTCGAAAGTAGAGCTCTGAATTTCGTTGTACTTATAGACAAACTGGGCGTAAATCCAGTATTTTTGGCCTATTTTCATAGATTGCTTTAAATATTCACGGTTAAATCCGAGAAGACTTGCACGCATTGTCTGGTCCTGGATTATTATTTTCGGATGCCTTCTCCTGTTGAAAAAGATATATTCATGTCCTACGACAGTAGCCAGAATAACTGTAGGGGCACCTTTTAAAAGGCCTGCCTGGATGGATTCGATTGAAGATCTGTCGTCATACCTGTAGGGGAAATTATTTATTATATCATATGCGGTGTTGATATCGATTTTTTTCAGGAGGGATATCTGCCTTTTTGTCAGAAAATTCAAGCCTTCAATAGGATGGTTTTTCAGTTCATTAAGATACATCAAAATTCTTTGGACATTCTATAACTGAGCTCTTTTTTGTAAAGGTCGTTATAGTAAAATCCATGATTTGAAAGTTCTTCTTTGATTTTATCCGGGAAAGGTATGAAGCGCCAGAAAATATAACGGACATCCTGACTATCAAGTTTTTGAATGCCAATTGATTCCTTAATCATCCAGAGCATGTAGTCATTGATAAAATGGGTTTTGATATCGCCTTTTATCTTATTGGAATCCAGGTATGTATAATATCTCGCAGTCAGGCCTTCGTCCATCCAGTGATATCCGGCCATTTCTTTAGCTACCTGCCATCTGAAATCACCCAGCGATATCACGAAGGAAATTTTTGAATTTCGTGAAAATATAGGGACTGCTATTCTTCCTTTACTTGATGCTTTGTTGTATTTATCGTAAGGTTCCCAGCAAATTCCGAAATTTCCATATCCGGGCGTCAATATAATATAGGGAGGAATCCTGTGTGTCTGCTGCCTGAAGGTCCTTTCAAAGATTGTATAATCCATATCTTCAAGTTCTTTTAATTTTTGATATGCTGACTTCTTGAAATTGTAATCCTTGTTCTCCTTTGGTATAAAGGAACTCAAAAGGATCGGAAAATGGTTCCCCTGCCTTCCTATACACATCTTGACCATCTGACGGACCGCGCCTATCTCGGATTCTACTGTATGGGAATCGACAGAGTAAATAATTTCCTGCTGACCCTTTGTCTCAACAAGCGAGGATTCCAGTTCTTTCATCTCCTCGTAGTTATCATAATATGATCTTTTTGTTATATTGAGTTCTTTGTCGATTTTCTTGAGTTCCCTGATTATTTCCGAAATGTCATCCATTTTTTTCAGCTGATCCTCA
>Ga0187770_10001495_pt1 | contig 12456 bp, 10 predicted proteins | sample 0116_SJ02_MP02_2_FD_133154 | JGI IMG/M metagenome (GOLD analysis project Ga0187770, IMG submission 133154) | Tropical peat soil microbial communities from peatlands in Department of Meta, Colombia - 0116_SJ02_MP02_20_MG | ecosystem: Environmental > Terrestrial > Soil > Wetlands > Peat | place...
GCGAGATCAGCGGCAACACCGTCTACAACATCAGCGGCATCAACAATCCCGGCGAGGGCAATTCCTACGACGCCGACGGCCTTTACTGCGACGGCTGCGCCTACGTCGTCTTCGAACGCAACATCGTCCACAACTGCGACCTGAACATGGAGGCCGCCAGCGAACACAAGGGACACGACTCGAGCTACGTCACCATCCGCAACAACCTCTTCTACGACGCCAACACCGTCGGCGTCTCCATCGGCGGCTATTCCTCGACCGTGGGAGGCAGCGACCACGTCGTCATCGTCAACAACACGCTCTACAACGACAACACACAAAACCAGGGCGCCGAGTTCCAGATCCAGTACCACTCCGGCTCGCAGTCGGGAAACATTTTCGAAAACAACATTGTCTATGCGGGATCGCAGAACGTGTGGATCTACAGTTTCGTCAAAGGCAACTCGAACTACCCTGCGCCGCCAGCGACGTTGAACTGGAATCTGTATTACTCGACGGCCGGCTACGTTTCCGGGACATCGATCGATTGGGCGGGCAAATACAACTACAAAACTTACGCGGCTTATCAGTCCGGCTCGGGTGAGGACGCCAATTCTCCGAACGCGAATCCGGACTTTATCTCAGTAGGATCAAACTTCGACCTGCAGTCGGGCTCGCCGGCGATCAACGCCGGCAGCACGAATCTGACCTGCAGTGTTGGCTACTGCGGCAGCAGCAGCTCGATTTACGGCAGTACGGACTACGCCGGCAATCCGCGCATCAACTCCAGCGGACAGATCAACATCGGCGCTTACGAGCAGTAGAGTCAGGAAAACCCATGCCGTTCGGGGAGTGTCGTGGCGCGCCAACCCGTTGCGCATTTAGGTAACGCAACCCCCGACCGGGAGGAATCAGGAATACGTCCTTGCACCATTGCGCGAGCGCGCAAGAGGGCTACCGCGTCGTCCCTAGAGCCATCGCCACCGCAGCCGTGAGCAGAAGCCATCCCACGGGAACGCTGAGGCGGCGTCCCCATGGAAGATTCTTTTCCAACGCCATTACTGCACCCAGTAGCAGCATCCAGATCAGATTGCCCGTCTCCACCAGAAACATTAGCGCCATCAGTGACCAGCAGCAGCCGACGCAGAACAAGCCATGCTCAAGTCCGATGCGAAGTGCCTGTGCAGACTCGTTCCCACCCTGCCAGCGTGAAGTAATAAAGGACAGCGGTGAGCGACACTTGTCGAGGCAGGCGTATTTCAGCGAAGAGAATTGGTAGAGGCCGGCAACCGTCAATAGGACAGCGCCGCCGACCCAAGGCGCAGCGGCGAGCCACGAGACGTGGGCCAATCCGGCTCGTAACGCCCAGTTCGCCAGTTGCAGAAGTACGCCACAAACCGCCCACGTCGCCACGTACCCACATAGCAAAACCGTAACCAGCCAAGCCGCGGACTTGCGCTCGCGCACCATCCGATGGAACAAGACGATGAGCGGAACACTCGTGGGCAACATCATGGCTATCGTCATCAGCGTCCAGCTAACGACGAAGATAACCGCGAACAGGGCAATGCTCTGGGAAGCAGTGCCTATGTGGGACCCGTGCAGCAGCACATGGCTGTAAGCAGAGTTGCCGCCCAACCAGAGCGCACACCACGCCACCAGCACCATGGCAGCGAGCAGCCCAACCAGAATGCCGTCAGGACGCGAAGCGGAACGTGCCTTGAATGGCATTGTTGTTCTGCAAGTCTACGTTTCTGAGCCCGAACCGAGTCGTGTTCCTGCGATAACGGGAGGCCTTGCTGACATACGCGGGCGAACCCGGAATGGTCGAAAAGACGCTCTCATTCAGCGTAGTGACTTTTCCGGTAGGGCCACGGTAGGGTGACATACTGGCCTCGACAAGATCGCCGATCTGCAGCGTCCCCTGCCCTTCGTTCACGGCAAAGGTGATGGGCGCTCGCTGTACGGTAACCACCTCTCCAACGAGTTTCGCTAGATCAGCGACTGGCCCGCCGAGTTTGCCCGTCCAAACGTTGAGCAGCGCCTCCTGCTGTTGCGGAGATGCCTTGTCGTCCACAACCACGCCTACGCGCCAGTTGCCCTGCATAATGTTGCCCGGAATAAACACCAGTAGGGCAAGCGCCAGGCCAGAGACATTGGTTCCGTCCACGGTTCCTTTGTCGATCTGATAGGCAACGACGGCATCGCAGGTGCCGTTGTCTGCGTTTTCGCCGATCCAGCACGGACAAAGAACGTTGCAATCACAAACTTCGAGGAGTTTGCCCTCAAGCTGATAAGCCATAGCTCACCCCAGACTCCCTGGAATCTCGTTTGAACCCCGAAGACCGCACTATCCTACGCCTCGCGTGGAATGGAATCCATTCGGGCGGCAAACTGGCGTCCTCAGTCAGGTTGGTGAAAAATCGCTACAGCGCTCAAAATCTCCATCCCCCGGCGAACAAACGGCTCAAGCTTGTGCAAACGCCTCTTTCAACAGGCACTTCAGGCACTTCTGGAGAGTAGCCCGCTACTCGGGCCATCGCCATGATTGAAGCCGTGATCGCCTTCGTGACGACCTAGCGATCCGAAGCAGGCTAGTGGAAATTCACGCTGTAAATCATTTTGTGACTGGGCAACAGAACTCCGACGACTGCGCCCCCCGCGAAACCGATAGCTGCGCCGACTTCGGCCCCGACTCCCTTGCTACCGAGAAATCCATGGTTCTCCCACGACGCCGCGCCAATCCCGGCCCCCGCTCCAGCGCCCACCGCACCCGCAATGATGGTGTTGCGCAAACGGTGTTTATTTTCCATTAGTCTCACGCTGCGAACGTCCTGCTTCTGAATGGTCTGTTCGCCTGCGGCCTCCTGGTACGAGATCGCCGTGTCGGAGACACTTACGAACGTTCCGGAATGTTTCTTCGAGTTCATGTCGACGATTTGAATCTTGTGCCCCACCTGCAGGGCGCCTAAATTCGCCCAGGATGCCAGATTGGTTTGGGTCCACGAAACGCAAGGTACTCCAAGAACGCAAATCAGAAACAAACCTTTTCGCATAAGCGCACTCCTGACCTGATAGGCTTTTCGAGAATGATTCTTCGCCGCTCGACACTGCCGTCGTTCGCTGTGCAACCCCACAATCGTGGCTGCAACAGTGCTCCCCAAAGGAGCCGTTGTCAAGGCGCATGAATCGGCGACTTGCGGCTTTTCTCCGATCAGCGATGAAGTCGGAACCCTGTCGTAACATCCCCATTGCACTTATTGACCCCACTGCGCTAGCCTTATCCTGCTCTCGCGGTTCTCCCACCTTCGTCGGTCCCTCACCCGTAAACCAGGCTCTTACTGCAATGCGTGTGCAACCCAGCGGGGTGTCCGGCAATGGCACACAAGATATAGGGTTATATTGCTTGACCCCGGCACGTTGTCGCCGTTACAGTAGCCTTAATCTGTGCTCGCCCTGTCCAGCCTGGGGGGTGAAAAAACGACGGAATGAGGGTGTGTGCATCGTAATGGCGCGCGCGGGAATCCGCCTAGTAAACACTCGCTTCGATCGGGATCGCGGATCCCACTTCTCGCAAAACCGGCGAGAAGTGAGGCACCCACGACCGGTAGATTGCCGGAAACCGGCCACTGATCACCGGCCTCTGGCCACTGGAGTAACGCGTTGCTCAAACTGAAGAAGCTTCAGATTCTCGGATTCAAGTCGTTCTGCGATCGCACCGAACTTAAGTTTCACGGGGACGGGATCGCGGCCATCATCGGCCCCAACGGCTGCGGCAAGTCGAACATCGCCGACTCCATTTCCTGGGTGCTTGGCGAACAGTCGGCCAAGACCCTGCGCGGCTCGCGCATGGAAGACGTCATTTTCGCCGGCACGCGCGACCGCAAGCCGACGGGTATGGCCGAAGTGTCGCTTACGCTGATCGATCCTGAGGTCTACGCCGGCCCCGACGCGAACGCGGCCACCGAAATTGAGATTCAGGACGACATGCCCGAGTCCCCCACGTCTCATGTCATCGACGACTGGGATGAAGCTGCCCTGCGCTCTCGTGCCGCCGAAGAGACTGCCCGTGCCGTGGAAGACGCTCAGCCGGGAAAGATGGAAGAAGTCGAAATTCAACGTTCGAAAATTAATACGATCGCGATCGCCTTCCCCGACGACGAGCCAATTTTTGCCCTGCCCGTGCACAACGTAACGGCACCCGCGCCCACAGCGCCCATCGGCACCGCCGCACCTCACGTGGTGCTCAAGATTCGCCGCCGCAAATTCAACCAGCAGCAATTTCATCATGGCGAAGTCGTGGTCACGCGCCGCCTGTTTCGCTCCGGCGACAGCGAATATCTGCTCAACGGCAAACTCTGCCGCCTGCGCGATATTCAGGAACTGTTCATGGGCACGGGCCTTGGGCCCGAGTCCTACGCTCTGATCGAGCAGGGCCGCATCGGCCAGATTCTCTCGAGCCGTCCCACCGACCGCCGGGCAATTTTGGAGGAGGCGGCCGGCATCACGAAATTCAAAACCAAGAAGCGGCTCGCCGAGGCGCGCCTGGAAGACGCCAAGCTCAACCTCGCCCGCATCAACGACATTTTCGACGAAGTCACGCGGCAGATGAATTCGCTGAAGCGGCAGGCCTCCAAGGCCGAGCGCTATGCCCGCCTGCGCGATGAAATGCGCGCCAAGCTGCGCGTGGTGCTGGCGAGCAAGTTCGCCGTCATCGAGCGCGAGAGCGCAGAGATCGATGCGCAGCTCAACGCCCTCACCGAGGAAATGCAGCACCGCACCGAAGGCGTGCGGCAACTCGAAGCCGAGCACGCCGACCGCACCCAGCGCGGCTACGCCATCGAAACCGAGCTGCGCGAAAACCGCGACCGCATCGGTCAGATCGCGATGGAAACTGATCGCGCCCACGCCCGCCGCCGCCATAACGAAGAACGCTGCGCCGAGTTGCTGGTGCGGTCTGCGTCGGCTGAAGCGGAACTGGCGCAGGCACGTCATCGGCTGACCGCTCTTGAGTTCGAGCAGGAATCGAACCGTCAGATTCTGGATGCCGCCGCGGCCGACCTGGCCGCCGCTCAGAACGAGCTGATTCTTCGCCAGCAGGAAGCCGCCTCGGCTGCCGCGCGTCTCGCGGAAGTGGAGCAGCAACTGGAAGAGTCGCGCGTCGCCATCTTCGACACGGTTTCGTCCGCCTCGCGTCTGCGCAATCAACTCGCGCAGGCCGAAGAGCGCCTGGCGGGAGCCGACCGCGAAGGACGCCGCCTGCAGGCCGAAATCGACAACGCGAGCATCCAGATCGACGCCTTCGGTGGTCAGCGCGGCCAGCTCGCCCTCGAATTCGAGACCGTCACGCAGCGCGTCAGCGGCATCACCGAAGAGCTCGCGCAACTTCGCCGGCTCATCGAATCGAAGAAATCAGATGAGACACGCGCCAAGACGAACCTCGACGTCCTGCGCGCCGAGTACGCGACCGCGCTCGGCAAGAAAGGCTCGCTCGAAGCCGTCATCGCCGAGCACGGATACTCGACCGAGTCCGTTCGCCGCCTCTTTCAGTCGGGCGTCATGCACGGCGGCTTCGCTCCGGTAGGTGTGCTCGCCGATTTTCTAGAAGTAGAGCCGCGGTTCGAGCGCGTTGTAGAAGACTTCCTGCGCGACGAGCTGAACTACATCGTCGTCAAGTCATGGGATGCCGCAGACGAGGGCTTGCGCATGTTGCGCACCGACGTGGACGGACGCGCGACTTTCCTCGTCCATCCGGAAGACGCGCAGGCGAAGTTTTCTTTCATCCTCGACGAGGCTGCACACTCCGCGCCGCCCGCGGCCCAAATCGTGCCGCTCAAGCACACCATTCGCGTGCTCAATGGTTTCGGCAAGTCGCTCGAGGTGATCCTGCCCAAGCTGCGCGACGGCTACATCGTGCCCGAGGCCGGGATTGCGCGAAACCTCGCGCTCGAAAATCCCGACGCATTTTTCCTGTCGCAGGGCGGTGAGTGCTTCCACAACGTCACCGTGACCGGCGGCAAGCAGCGCGCTGAAGGTCCGCTCTCCATGAAGCGCGAGCTGCGCGAAATCGCGCGCCAGGTCGAGGATCTCGAGCGCGCCCTGCGCGAGGAAGACCTGCGCGTGCTCACTCTGGGTCGAGAAATCAAAAACCTCACTTCCCTGCTCGATCGCCTGGAGACGGAAAAACGTGAAGCCGAACATCAGGCCATGACTTCGGGCCACATGCTACGGCAGCTCGAGTCGGAAATGACGCGCGTCAGCGAACGACTTAACGTCTCCCAGCTCGAACTTCAGCGTCTGGCTGCCGAGCGCGCCGAACAGGAAGCCGTGGTTCGCGCACGCCAGGCGGAAATCGGCGTTCTGGAGCAGCAGCGCGTTCAGCTCGAACAATACCTTGCCGCGACACAGCAGTCGCTGGCCACGTTGCGCCAGCGCCGCGAAGAGTCGGCGCAAACCACGTCCCAGCATGCCGCCCGCGTGGCCACGCTGGAAGAGCGCCACCGTTCCGCCGCCGCCGTTCTTGATCGCATCGGTTCGCTGATCACCGAGATGGGCGAGCGCATTCACACGCTGACCTCGCAAATCGAGGCTGGCGCCGCCGAGAAGCTGCAGCGCGAGAATGAAAACCAGCAACTCGCCGAGCAGGCCGCCGATCTCGACGCTGAGCGCAACGCCGCCCAAGCCCGCGAAGGCTTGCTGCAGTTTGAAACCGAGCAACTCCGCGCCCGTTTGGCCGAAATCGATGAACTTTTGCGCAACAGCCGTCTGCTGCTTGATCAGGCACGCGACCGCCGCGGCGAATTGTCCGCTGCTGCCGCCAAGCTGGAATCCGACGCGCAATATATGTCCGAAACCTGCCTCAACGAACTTGGCATTGAACACTCCGCACTAATGGCCGACACCATGCTCGCCATCGTCACCGGCGATCAACTTGCAGCTGAAGATCAGCTCTACCGCGACCTGCGGCAAAAGCTCGAAGCCATGGGCCCCGTGAACATGATGGCCCTCGAAGAATACAAAGAGACGGCCGAGCGGCACGAATTCCTGGAGACGCAGCGCAAAGATCTGATCTCCTCCATCGAGAACACGACGGCCACGATCCGCGAGATCGACCAGATTTCGCGGCAGAAATTCGGGGAAGCCTTCGCCAAGATCAACGAGAATTTTCAGGCCACGTTCAAGAAACTGTTCGGCGGCGGCCACGCACTGATGAAACTCACCGACGAGGAGAACAGCGCCGAGAGCGGCATTGACGTCATTGCGTCACCTCCGGGCAAGCGCTTGCAAAACGTGCTGCTGCTCTCCGGCGGTGAAAAGGCGCTCACGGCACTGGCCTTGCTGGTCGGCATTTTCCAGTACGCGCCCAGCCCGTTCTGCATCCTCGACGAAGTGGATGCTCCGCTCGATGAAGCCAACATCGGCCGCTTCACCGAGCTGGTCAGAGAAATGAGCGTGCAGACACAGTTCGTGTTCATCACCCACAGCAAGAAAACCATGGGCATCGCCCCGGTGCTTTACGGGGTCACCATGCAGGAGCCAGGCGTATCGAAGCTGGTGTCGGTGCGGTTCGGAGCGCAGTAAGATTGCGTGGGGCGAGGAAACTTTCCTGTTATCCACGCTCATCCTCAGCTTTTCCACACCCGCGATCGCCTAAAACCCTTATTTATCGCGGCTTCTGGCCCACGTGTGTGCTGTCAACATTTTTCAGCCGGGCGCATCTTCCCGCTCTGCCGTTTCGTGTGACGACAATCGTTGACAAAAATTCCTGAGCAGCTAGAATACCCCTCGCCTCTTATCTGTAAAATTCCATCATGAGCACTGATCTTCTCGATTCCGTCCTTTTGCAAACTGATTTTCCTAGCCTTCACCTCCACGCCAGCGGCAAAGTGCGCGACGTTTATTCCGTAGGTGAGCAGCAGCTCCTTTTCGTGGCCACCGACCGCATTTCAGCGTTCGACTACATCCTGGCGACGGGCATCCCGCACAAGGGACACGTTCTGAACCAGATCTCGTTGTTCTGGTTTGATTTCCTGGCCGATATCGTCCCGAATCACCTCATCACGGCCGACGTCAACCAGTACCCACAGAAAGTTCGGCAATATGCGGGCCAGTTACGAGGGCGTTCCATGCTGGTCCAGCGCGCCGAGATGTTTCCCGTCGAGTGCGTGGTGAGGGGCTACGTGTCCGGCTCTGCCTGGAAGGAATACAAAGCTACGGGCACGGTCAGCGGCATTCAACTGCCCAAAGGGCTAAAAGAGTCTGACGCCTTGCCCGAGCCGATTTTCACGCCGTCCACCAAAGCCACTTCCGGCCACGATGAGAATATTTCGTTCGAGCAGATGTGCAAGATGGTTGGCGTCGAGACCGCCAGCCACCTGCGCGATCTCACGCTGCGCATTTATCAGAAGGCTGCGGCCTACGCTGGCCGCCGCGGCATCATAATCGCCGATACCAAATTTGAGTTTGGACGCACCGCCAAGGGCATCACCCTCGCCGACGAAGTCCTGACTCCTGATTCTTCCCGCTTCTGGCCCGCCGACAAGTACGCTCCGGGCCGGCCGCAGGATTCGTACGACAAGCAGTATGTTCGCGACTACCTCGAGCAAATTCACTGGAATAAGCAACCGCCCGCGCCAGCCCTCCCCGCTGACGTTGCGCGGCGCACCAGCGAAAAGTACCTTGAGGCTTACTTCCAGCTTACGGGGCACAGGCTGGATGTTTGAGCGCGCGTCTGGTAGTATCTCCACCCGCAGGAGCAGGTTGTGACTCCAGCGGACTGGATGATTTGTGCGGTCGTGCTCCTGAACGTGATTGCCGCCGCCATCCAGGGCTTTTTTGCCGAGGCCCTGACCCTAGGCGGCCTGGTTGTCGGCTATCTGGTGGCGGCGTGGCAGTATCGTGGCCTTGCGCAGTGGCTGGAATCGTTTTTGAAGCACGGATTGCTGGCTGACATTCTTGCCTTCTTTTTGATATTTTTTGCCGTCGTGTTCCTGTTCGGCCTTGCCGCCAGGGTCGCGCGTTGGCTGATGAAAGAGGCAGGATTAAGCGGCTTCGACCGTTTCCTGGGAGCAGTCTTGGGGCTGCTGAAGGGCGGATTGATGGTAGCAGTGATCCTGATGGGCATGACAGCGTTCACGCCCACCTCGAAGCTGCTCGCGAATTCTCAACTGGCGCCTTATTTTCTGGTAGTCGGCCGGGCGGCTATCTGGCTGGCGCCCTCGGAATTGCGTAGCCGGTTCTATCAGGGTTTGGACCTGCTCCACAGCGCTCCACAGAAATTATCCGGTGCTCCCGCCCCGCAGAAGTAGACGCGGTGCAGTGAAAATTCATAAGAAGAGAGAGACGCATCGTGAAAGATCAACTGGAAGCACTCGTATTGCAAATGTACAAGAGCAACATTCTGTATTCCGAGGGAGTGCGCGAGTTCAAGAAGCGATTCATCCTGACCGTGCTGCAGGAGAACAAAGGCAACCAGTGCCGTGCCGCGCGCGAGCTGGGCATGCACCGCAACACCCTCAGCCGCACCATTAGTGAACTGAGGATCGACGTCCGCCAGCTTCGCGATGGCGTCAAGCGCCCGCCGCGCAGCGCCCGCCCCATGACCTTCGAGAAAAAGATCGTCCGCTAGGGCTAACTACAAAAACCTAAGGCAGCCCTTTCGGGCTGCCTTTTGCACTTCCGTTGAATCTATCTGTTATTGCGCCGCGGGCTTCTTGTGCGTTCCTGCCGCGGGTTTCTTCGGTGCCGCCGTAGTCAGCAGCTTGCCTTTCTCCATCACCATCATGAAAGGATTCGCCGTGTACGATGCCGGCTCACCCTGAAAGTCAAAACTGGCGCCTTCTTTCGGGATCATTTTGAGCGGAACTTTCTCTTCGAATTTCAGCGTAATGTCCGCTTTCTTGGCATCAATGTCGTCGGAGCTGCCGGCGATCATGAACTCGGTCGGCGTTGTACTGATGACTGTTCCGTTCATCTGCACAGCTTTGCCTTTCACCGCATTCCACACCAGGTCCTGATCCTCCTGCGAACCGTTCATGAACACGAACTGCCACTCCGCGAAGTTCATCTCCTCCGGTTTCTTGGAGGTGACCATGTTGTGAACCTGCTCCGCCGGTGTCGGCGCCGGCTTGATCGTCCAGCCAGGCTGAGGCAGTTGCGTGGTCGCAGTCAGCGCAAGCAAGTCGGTCCACCCGTCATCGCCGCCATGGTAGCGGACGTATTTGCTGCGCCCGAACTTTTTCACCTGCTCCTTGGCGGTGGGATCCGCCACCAAATTTGCCGCCCGCGCGATGAAGAACAATCCATTGACGATATCCTCGGGAGTCGACGGAGGCAGCGACGCAATGGCCAGGGGGTAAACGTTCTCCACGTTGTTGGGATCGGCATTCACTGCGGCCCGCAGATATTTTTGGGCCCCCGCATTATCCTTCAGCTGCAAGGCAGAGAAGCCGGCCACGCTGTTCATGATCGTGATAAACGAATTTTTCTGCTTGTCAAAATCCGCCTGCGGAACTCCTTCCGGCTTCGTCCACTTGGGCAGCACTTCGAGAGCGTGTTCCGCATGTTGCTTCGCGTCCGCCCACTTCTGCCCGGCCTTTTCGCTGTAAGCCAAAACGACCAGCGCTTTGGGATTGTCCGGATTCACGGCGAGCAGCCGCTGCGCCGCATCGGCGACTTTTGGGTTGCCCGTTTGCTGATAGGCGCCCATCAGTATCTCGAGCGCCTGCCCCTTCATAATGCTGTTGGGGTACTGCGCCAGGAATGCTTCCAGACCGCTGATCTGCGCCGCCGGATCTTTCTGGCTGTAAGCGCTCACGTACGCGTTGTACTCGGCCGGATCCTTAATGACCGGCGCCTGCGACTGCGTGCTCTGCGGAGTCTGACCCGTGGGCGGGTTCACACTCCCCGTTGGCGGGTTGACGCTCCCGGTGGGCGGGTTCACGCTCCCTGTTGGCGGGTTCGTGCTCCCGGTTGGCGGCGCTGCGGGTTGCGACTGTGCTGGCTGTGCCGCACTTTGCGCCATCGCTCCTGTGGCAATGCCGAGCACGACCACGAGCAGAATCTTTTTCATCAGTATGGCTCCTTGGACCGTCGGGAAATAGCTTTTTTGGGAACTTTGTACACTACACCTGAGCAGCGACTGCATTCCGCCCGCACCTCTGACTGGACCGCTGAGTCCTGCTTTGGAATGCCGGCTTCCGGGCAGGGGCCCCGGGAAACGGCAACTGCTTGATTCGTAAGCTGCCTTGCCTTTTTTCCCGGTTGGCGGGATTATAAGTACCTCTACTGCCGAAGGCAAGTTACTTCCCATTCGTCCCCCACTTTATTGTTAAGATGCCGCTTGCGGACCTGCCGGATGCCGGTCCGCCCTCCAAGACATTTAGGGAGCTTGCGCAACTTATGGACACCACACAGCCCTTGACTGGCCAGGTAGCTGTTGTTACCGGAGCCGGGCGCGGCATCGGCGCCGCCATTGCCCGCAAGCTCGCGCATCTTGGCGCCACCACAGTGCTCTGCGGACGCACGCAGGCCACGCTTGAGGCCACCGCTCGTGCCATCCTCGATGGCGGCGGCAAGGTCGAAATCATTCCCTGCGATGTCACCGTTTTGCATCAGCTCGAATACGTTGCTACGCGTCTCGACAGCACTTTTGGCCGTCTCGACATCCTTGTAAACAACGCCGGCATCGGCCGCTTCAGCGAACCGCTCCACCAGCTTCTGCCCGACGACTGGGACCGCGTTCTCAACACCAACCTGCGCGGCGTCTTCTACGCCATCCGCGCCTTGGCCCCCCTGATGATCCGCGCCGGCTCCGGCCACATCATCAACATCTCGTCGCTGGCGGGCAAAAATGCCCTGCCCAACGGCGCCGCCTATGCTGCCTCCAAATGGGGATTGAACGGGTTGACCTACTCCGTCGCCGAGGAACTGCGCGGCCACAACATTCGCGTCTCCGTCGTCTGCCCCGGCTCAACCGAGACCGAATTGGGCCCGCATGCGGGCAAAGACCCCAACAAAATGCTCCAGCCCGACGACATTGCTCACGCCGTCGCCATGCTGGTCACCCAGACGCCAGAATCGTTTGTGAGTGAGATTTTGATTCGGCCCACGCAAAAGCCGTAGGTGCAGGTGCCGAAGGCTCGACGCGTTTATACGCTCATGTAGGGACAGTTGCCCTCCGCTGTCCTCCGGAGCGAAGCTCCGCCCTGATCCCGACTGATCTTAAACGCGCATCGAGGCAATCCGAACTCTAGCCGCTGAGGCGATTGGCATCGGGGCACGCATTTATGCGTGCCGGGAGCGTCTGCCATTCGCGTGCGCCTTTAGGCGGCTGAGGAAGGCCCGTGGCGCTGGGCAAGGACTCGTGGAATACCGTAGAAGAGCGGCCCTTTAGGGCCGCGAAAAGGATCTCATATCCGACGGGCTTTCGCCCCGGTGAAACTACTTCTTGAACAAATTCTCGAACGCTGTCCGCGC
>Ga0187770_10001496_pt1 | contig 12446 bp, 8 predicted proteins | sample 0116_SJ02_MP02_2_FD_133154 | JGI IMG/M metagenome (GOLD analysis project Ga0187770, IMG submission 133154) | Tropical peat soil microbial communities from peatlands in Department of Meta, Colombia - 0116_SJ02_MP02_20_MG | ecosystem: Environmental > Terrestrial > Soil > Wetlands > Peat | place...
GCAATTGGAGCCAGAATAATGGTTACGATAAGCCCCATGATGCCTCCGCCGTCTCTATCGTCGTCGCTGCCTCTGAAGCCTCCGAAAATTGCAGCCCACTTTGCCATATTGGCCAGGACCATTATCGCCCCGGCAAGCGTCGCGGCAATGGAACTCACCAGGATGTCGCGATTTTTCACATGTCCGAGTTCGTGCGCCAGGACGCCCTTTAGTTCGCCAGGGGTCAGAATGCGCATAATTCCTTCGGTTACGGCCACCACTGCGTGTTCGGGGTTTCTGCCCGTCGCGAAGGCGTTGGGCGTCTGTTGCGGAATCATGTAAATCCCGGGCATGGGTAAATTGGCTTCTGCGGTCAGCTCGCGAACAATTTGGTAAAGCTGCGGATTTTGAGATTCCTCGATCGGCTGGGCCTGATACATTGCCAGAACTATTTTGTCCGAAAACCAATAACTCCCCGCATTCATAACCAAAGCAAGGATAAAAGCCACAAACATGCCGGCCTGCCCGCCGACCATCCTCCCTATCCAGAGGATGAGCACGGTGAGCGCAGCGAGCAGCAAAGTTGTCTTTATCGAGTTTCCAATCATATCGAACATCCTCGACTCAAACGGAATCGGGCAGGTTATTCAACCTCGCGCACCTTTATTCTGTGTGTGCGGCGCCCGGGGGAACTTTTTGGCACGCTGACGGTGAGCACCCCTTTTCTGAACTCGGCCCTGATTCGGTCTTCATCCACCGGGCAGGGAAATTTGAAAACCCGGGAAAATGCGCCGCTGGGTCTCTCGACCCGGATCGCTTCGCCCTGCGGAAGGTCAGTGTTTCTCGATCCCGAAACCCACAGCCGGTCAGCCTTGCACTCAACCTGAATATCATGCTCCATAACTCCGGGCAAGTCTATCGAATAGACCAGCTCTTTTCCGGAATCGACAATGTCGCTCTTTGGGACCCAGTCTTCCGTGCGGTGCGGCTTGCCTTTGCCCCCCTGGTTGAAGTTAAGCACGAACAAGTCTTCCATCCGCTCTTTCATGGCATTGAGTTCATCGATCAAATCCTTTTTGCCGGTCTCCTCCATATCGGACTCCGTGAGAAAAGCTCCATCTATAGTCAACAGCGCGCGGCGCCCCCGTCGACCCGCCGCTTATAAATCCGTCAATACACTGGACATGATCCAACTTCAAAACTAATATAACTAATCACCGGAAGGACACCAAGCAAGACGAGGTAGAAAGATGCGCTATTCGCAAGCCTTCATCCATACCCTTTTCGAAGCACCCAAGGAAGCTGAAACACCTTCCCATGTGTTGCTCCTTCGAGGCTCCTGTATTTATCCCGTGGCCGCAGGGCTCTATGCGCTTCTGCCGCTTGGACACCGGGTGACGAGAAAAATCAGGCAGATCATCCGCGAGGAACTCGATGCGATCGGGGGCCTGGAACTCACTATGCCCGTGGTCAACCCGGCGGAGCTTTGGAAAACAACGGGCCGCTATTTCGATATCGGCGAAGAACTGATCCGGTTCAAGGACCGCAGGCAGCGCGAATTTGTCCTGGCAATGACTCACGAGGAAGTCGTCACCGATATAGCAAAGCAGTTCGTGCGCTCTTACCGCGACCTTCCGGTGATGCTCTACCAGATTCAGACCAAAGTGCGCGATGAAGCCCGGCCGCGCGCAGGCCTGCTGAGGTTGCGCGAATTTTTTATGAAAGACGCCTATAGCTTCCACCGCAACTTCGAAGACCTGGATATCTATTACCCCAAGATATTTAACGCCTATCTGCGCATATTTGCCCGCTGCGGTCTGGATTGCGTGCCCATTGAGGCCGACTCCGGGATTATGGGCGGCACCGGCTCTCATGAGTTCATGCTCGAATCTGCTACCGGCGAGGACCGTTTTGTCGTTTGTCCCGCCTGCGGATACAGGGCCAACACGGATAAAGCGGTCGGCGTCAAACCTGGGCGGGCGCCCGACGATGCACTCCCTGCCATGGATAAGGTCCATACGCCCGAGGTGAAAACGATCTCCGACCTCATGCGGTTTTTCGATGTCACTGAAGACCATTTTTTGAAGACAGTAGCTTATGTTGCGGATGAAAACCTCGTGCTGGCGGTCATACGGGGAGACTTCCACGTGTCTCCCACAAAACTTGCCAACCATCTCAAAGCCGTTCATCTCGAATATGCCCCAGAGAAAATACTTTCGGACAGGGGGCTTCATGCGGGTTTTCTTGCGCCGGTCGGCGTGAAAGGCATCCGAACCGTTCTGGATACCTCGATAACTCAGCGGGCCCTTTATATCGCCGGCGCCAACGAGCCGGACATGCACCTTAGAAACGTGCTGCCGGGCAGGGACTTTGAATGGACGGAAACCACGGATATAGCCGAAGTGCGCGAAGGCGACCGGTGCGGGACATGCGGGGCCGCTAATCTTGAAATACGCCGCGGAATCGAACTCGGACACACCTTTAAGCTGGGCACCAAGTACACGGCCCCCGACTCGATGGACGTTACCTATCTGGACAGATCCGGGGCGCCAACCCGGGTGGTGATGGGGTGCTACGGCATCGGCGTTGAACGGCTGATGGCCTCGGTTATCGAAAAATGGCATGATGATTCAGGCATGCAGTTCCCTATTACAGTGGCGCCTTTCCACATCATTATAACTCAACTGGGCAAAAACCCGGAGATCGCGGAAATGGCCCAACGGATATACGCAAAGCTCAGCGCCTCTTACGAGGTGCTTTGGGACGATCGTGACGAATCGCCGGGGGTGAAGCTCAAAGACGCCGATCTGATAGGGGTCCCGCTAAGGATAGTTGTCAGCAGGAAACTCCAAAAAACCGCAGAGGTTGAACTCAAGATCAGGCAAACGGGTGAAGTGAGGACCTGTCCTGAAAAACAGATTGAAGGGACACTCGAAGCCATAGTTAGAGATCTCCACCCATCGCTGGAAGGTCTACCGTATATGCCCGAGTAAGGGCGGGCGAATGTGCGGAATACCCGTGTTCATCAGCCTGAGAAAAACCAAGAGCTCTTGAATCTATGGCAGCGCGGATAGCAGTACTGATCTTTTTGACTGGTTTTGCCGCCTCAATCGGGCAGATACTGGTTATTCGCGAACTGCTCGTCATCTTTTACGGCAATGAGCTTTCAACCGGGCTAATCCTCGCTTGCTGGCTCCTTTGCACGGCAGCCGGAAGCGGCTCTGCCGGGCGGATCCTGAGGAAAAAGCATCGGGACCCCCGATTTTACGCTCCCGGGGCAGGTGCGGGCTTCGAAGGCTTCGGACTCCTTCTTGCGGGTTTCACAATATTCTGCGCCTCTGTTCCGGCGACAATAGTCTGGATTCGCGCTGCAAGGCCAATATGGTCTATCCCATCAGGGGAGTTGCTTTCACCGGGCATGATGCTGGTGACGGGGTTTTTCGCGGAGGCCCCGCTCTGCTTTTTGTCCGGCAGCCTGTTTGCTGTTGCGTGGGAACTTTATCGTTCAGGCGCAAAAGGCGAAGAAAGTTCGATTTCCGTCTACTTCGCTGAATCTCTTGGGGCCGGAGCCGGCGGACTGGCATTCTATTGCGTGCTGCTTCCTCTGTACCCTTGTTTTGCCGGAAGTCTTTGCCTGTCGCTCTTTCTTCTTGTCTGCGCGATATTGACGGGATCGGGGACAAGGTACCCGGGGAAGGTCTTCAGCCTGTTCCTGGCCGGGGCAATTTTCATTTCAGCATCTGTTTTGTTTGGTTTTTCGGGCCGGGCGGATTTGCTGACACGCCGCATGCAGTGGGGCAAAAACTTCTTTTCATCCAGGGACACTCCTTACCATAATCTGACATTTCTGCTTGATTCCGGCCAGTTCACGCTGTTTTCGAACGGACTGTGGCTTTTTTCAAGCCCGGACCCACAGAATGCCGAGCCTGCCGCCCATCTTGCGCTTCTCGAACATCCCAATCCGGAGAAGGTCCTTGTAATCGGGGATTATTCACCGGAGCTCCCGCGCGAAGTGCTCAAACATCCCGGCGTAAAGAGAGTTGACTGCGTTCAGCCCGATGGGGAGTTGACGGCATTTACAGAGGCGGTTTTGCCCCATTGGCGCACGCAAACGGTCCGGGATCGGCCAGTCCGTCTGCTAAGCATGGACCCAAAGCGTTTCAAAGGGGAAGCCGGAGTCCTCTACGATGTAATTCTGCTTTGCGCGGGGGAGCCTGTAAATGCCGAGATGAACCGGTTTTACACGACGGAATTCTTTTCCCGGATAAAGTCACTGATGGACCCTGGGGGATTGTTTTCCTTCGGGATCCCTTCGGCGCCCGACATAGTGGGTCCGAGGGAGGCTGCTCTGCTGAAATCGCTTGATGCGACTTTGCGCAAAACCTTCGGGGAGGTCCTGGTCCTGCCCGGGGAGAGCATCCGTTTTATCGCATCTCAGGCCGGCGCGGGACTCACCGCAGACCCTCAGGTGCTGATCGACCGCATGCGCGCGCGAAACCTCGATCTTATATACGTGCGCGACTTCTATCTCCTGGATCTTTTCAACCCCATCCGCTTGACCTACCTTGAATCGATAATCCGCGAGGGACCGGATGCGAAAATAAACAGAGATTTCGAGCCGGTCTGTTACATTTATGGACTCGGTTTGTTGGGCGCTCAACTGCATCCGGCAGCCGGACGCTTTGTTGGTTTTATTTCCGGAGGCTCCGCGTTTTGGGTGCTGGCGGGCTTCGGTGTGCTCTTCTTGTCCCTGGTTCTGATTTTGCGGGCAAGAGGCAGCCCCGACCTTGTGGTTTCGGTCAATACCGGGGTCTGCGGGGCGGTGCTCATAGTTGTCGAAGTGGTTATGGTGCTTGTTTACCAGATACTTGAAGGTTCGGTTTACAGGCAGATAGCCCTTATAGTCTCTTTTTTCATGGCCGGGCTGGCGCTGGGCTGCGCTGTAGGCAGGACCCTGCGAATGGAAGCGGTCCAACGCCTGTTACTGATCCAACTGGGTCTTACCGCTTACCTGGGTGTGCTTTATCTGTTGTTTTCCGTTTTCCGGGGTCCGGTGCTTGATAACCTTGGACATGGTTCCATGCTGGCGTTGTTTTCGGGACTGGCCTTAGTCTCAGGGATGTTTGGCGGAGCGCAGTTCTTAGCTGCGGTTTCAGCCGCTGAGAAACTCGGAGGAGCGGGTCTTTATGCGTCCGACCTCATCGGGGCCTCAGCGGGGGCTGTGACAGGTTCGCTTTTTTTTCTTCCCGTGCTAGGAATTCCAAGAACTCTCTTGATTCTCGGGTTCGGATGCCTGGCAGCTACCTGCACCCTTTTGAGAGGCCGCGAATCGTGAATAGTGAACAGTGAATGGAAAAATCCTGTCACGGTTCACGGATCACCCCCATTAAATGTTTCACAGTTTTGCACGCCAGATTCCGGGTATTTGCCTGCCGCACGCGGCGCACTTGCCGTCTTTTAGAGAATTGGAAGTTACGCTGAAGCCCACGCGCGTGATCAGCGGTTTTTTGCACCCCGGACAGATGGTATTCTCCGCCGGGTGCCCGGGGAGGTTGCCGATATAGACAAAATTGAGGCCTTCTTCTTTGGCCTTCTTCCAAGCCGCCTCCAAGGTCGATACGGGAGTAGGTTCGATGCTTTTGAGCTTGTAGAGAGGATAGAACCGGGAGAAATGAAGAGGCACATCCGGGCCCAATTCATCCCTGATCCACCTGCTCATTGCTCCGATTTGATCCAAATCATCATTTTTGCCGGGAACCACCAGGTTGACTATTTCGGTGTGTACTTCCCGGCTCTTAAGATACTTGAGGGTCTCCAAAACGGGTTCAAGGGTCCCTTCGGTAATTTCTCTGTAATATTGTTCGGTAAAACCCTTCAGGTCTATACAGGCTGCGTCCAGGCAGGCGCAGAGATCCTCGAGCGGCTTGCGATTCACATAGCCGTTTGAGTGCATAACATTGAGGATTTTGTTTTTCCGGGCTAGATGTCCGATTTCAATCATGTATTCCATGAAAATGACAGGCTCGACGTAAGTGGAAGCAATAGAAGCGCATTCGAAATGGGAGGCGTTGCTCACAACCTGCTCGGGGGACATCTCATAGTTCAGCGTATCATCCGGGCGAGCCTGAGAAATCTCCCAGTTCTGGCAGAATTTGCAGTCGAAGTTACACCCGGCCGTGGCGATCGAAAACGACCGGGTGGCCGGCAACACGTGGAAAAAGGGTTTCTTTTCCACGGGGTCAACATGAACTGCGCATGGATTTCCAAAAACAAGTGAATAATATTTCCCATCACTGTTTTGCCTGACCCTGCAATATCCGCGTTCTCCGTTCCCGGTTACGCACTTTCTCGGGCAAAGTTCGCAACGCACGCGATTATCGCCAAGCGGGGTAAAGTAAGGCGAGAGTTTGCGCCCAAGCAGGCCTCTTTTGATTTCCTGGGAGTCGGACTCCGAAGCGAGCACGCCCAGTGACATCATTTGCGACCCGGCACATAGAAGGGCACAACTAAAACAACTGCTTAGAAAGTTTCGTCTGTTCAAATTCATCTCTCAAAAAACATCGGCTGAAAAGGTATAAATCTCGGTTTCCTTATCCTTCCACATATTTCTGGACAGGCCGGCTTTCAGGCAGCAATGCTCCAGAAATTCGGTGCGGTCCCAATTATATTCCGTTGCCACCTGAGGCAACAAGAGGCCCATCGACCCATTTCTGGCGATCACGATCCCGTGCTTGCCGATCTCGATATCGTCGGTAGAAGCAACCTTTTGTAACGGGGTGAGCACTGAGATCTCGATTTTTATGTCACCCAATTCGTCGGAGCGAAGCGGCGGAAAGCGAGGGTCTCCGAAGGCTGCCTCCTGCGCCATTGCTTCGACCGCATCCGCCAGAGGCATTCTGGCCACTATCTGCCCGATGCAGCCTCGCAGTTCTCCCCTCTTATACAGGGTAACGAACGCCCCCCGGGGTTCTTTGAGTTTCTGGGAAACAGTCTCAGAAGCCCGCCGGGTCCCCCCCTCCCTTGAAACCGGCGCGGCGTGGGTGAGCCTTGCCTCTATGGCCTTTCTGGCAATTTCATGCAGCTGCGCCTTCTCCTCTTTGCTAAAACCCAGGTCGGTCCCGACTTTCTTCTGTTCCTTCTCGTCCCGGTCCCGGTCGGGCTTATCGTGAGCCGCGCCCGGCTTGTGAGGCGTCAAAATCGAAGCGGCAGCGTAGCCGACAACTCCTCTGGGAGACATTTTCTCTCCCGTAACATCCCCCGAGTTTGCGTATTTCAGAATCTCGCACCGGTCAACGCCCAGCTTTTTTGCCGCGAGCATCACCGTCATTATCGGTCCCTGGCCGCAGGCCTCGCATTTTCCTCCGCCCAGGCATTGATCGACCCCCTCTATATCCATTGCCCCGATTTTCTGAAGCAGTCGCTGATCCATTTCAGCAGCTACATCGTATGAGTGGTAATGGGAGAGGTCTGAACTGGCCACTATCAGCACAGGTTTGTCTTTTATGCATGCGGTTATCGCCTCGGCAAGCCGGCGGCACGCGACGATGTCGTGGTCTCCCATGAGGAGTGGAACGAGCTTGAAGACTGGCAGAACAACCTGAAGGAAAGGCAGCTCGGCCTCCAGGGAATGTTCCTGCTGAAAAGCTGCCGGCAGGTCCTTTATGCCTGGTTCGCTCTTCATGAGAGCGGCAATCAATTCTTTGTCCAGCGGAATGACCCCCAATGGAGTGCGGAAGCCTGCGCAGTCGTAGGTAGCCACCCCTCTGAAGGGCACATAGTGGCTGGGGCCGATTACGATGACCGAATCGAACTTTTGTCCCAGCAGGGTCTTAAAGGAATGTGCGGCGACCTGGCCCGAATAAATATACCCGGCATGAGGCGCGATGAGCGCCAGTGTTTTGCCCTTTGATTCGCGCTCCGGGACCCGGCTCAGGTAGTCTTCGATCAGTCTTCTCAGCTCCGTTGCTGTGCCCGGGTACCATGTCCCGGCGACTACAGGACCATGGATAAGATCCTCGCTTCCGCCCTTCAGCATTGACGGGGCGGAGCTGCCCTCCTTTGATGAAGCCGGGGAATTCAGAGCCGGTGATTCCTGCCCCGCCCTCAGCCAGCCGTGATAAAGGGAAAAGACCAGGAAAACGGCAAAAAAGGGCAAAAACCGGCAATAAGTGGTAAACTTTCTCCTCATGACGCTTCTCCGACAGCTGTGGGTTCTGAAGGAAAAATTCAGTTAAATTCCTGCTCTGAGCGAGAGCATTCATGATCTCGATTTTTCGAGGTTGATTTTAATGAATTCTTATGAAAATCATAGAAAAAAGAAGATTCCCTCGTGTCGAACTTTTGCAAATGAGCGGCGGGATCTACGGATCCCCTTGATTTCATAAGGAAAACAATTTTCCAGAGCCTTCCCTTTCTTTTCAGCGACTTAGATGGTCATCCATCCTAACACCCGCTCATCGTTGACCTATTTTTTCTCTGTTCCTCTTTCGCATTTCCTGCCCAAAAGTGGGAAGATCAGCTTTGACGAGTCCTAAAAGATTCACTTAAAGTCGATGCCGGATTGCAGAGCAGAAGCAGTATCTTTCCGGGGTTTAATTTTCTTTCCAATCCATTACGTTTCATTTCCAGCACCAGGTTTTTCAAGAGGGGCGCAGGCGCGGGGGGGTGCCTGTGCCCTGCACGGGGGCGTTTTTGTTTGTTCGGGGAACAGGATGAAAGACCTTATGGAGCAGAAGTGGCGCCAAATCAAGACCAAACTTCAATCGTGTCTGTCAAGAGGACAGTATGATCTTTGGGTTTCATCTATTGAATTCCTGGGGCTGGAGAATGAAACGGCAGAGTTGGGGTGCAGGAACCGCTTTCATATTGAGTGGATAAGGGAAAAGTTGGAGCCTAAGCTGCTGGCGGCGGTGCGGGAGCTTTTTCCGCTCGTTCGCCGTCTGGAATATCAGCTTCTAAGCGGGGTCTGCGATCCTGAAGAATACCCCCAGGCAGAACCTCTCAGGCAGATCGTCATGAGCGACCTTGTTAAACGCTCTGAGCCGGTTTTCAATCCGCGATTCACATTCGAACAGTTTGTAGTGGGATCGTCAAATCAACTCGCCTTCGCTACCGCCAAGAGCATGGCGCGCGGTCAGCAGCTCCATAACAATTCGATTTATCTGCTTTCTGAGACAGGGCTCGGGAAAAGTCATCTGTCTCACGCGGTCGGCAGCTATATATGCCGCAGGACACCGGAATTGAGGGTCCACTACGTGACAGCCGAACAGTTCGCAAACGAGATGATCTATTCGCTGAAGAACGGGACAATCGAGAGTTTCAAGACGAAGTTTCGCAACGAGTGCGACGTGCTGCTGTTCGAAAAGGTCGAGTTTCTGAGCGGCAAAGAGAAAGTCCAAAACGAGCTGGTTTATACGCTGGACGAGTTGATGGATCGCGGAAAGAGTATACTTTACACAGGCAACACGTTTCCAAAGGACATTCCGAGACTCACCACCGAGTTGCAGTCAAGACTGAGCGGCACCCTCGTTGCGCCCATCGGCCCCCCCGACTTCAAAACCCGAATTGAGATAATTCGAAAGAAAGCTTCGGGGGAGAATGCTCATCTGTCGCAGGACGTGATCCATTTTATGGCCGAGCGGGTGACGGGGGACATTCGGCAACTTGAAAGCTGTTTGATAGGCGTGATCGCAAAGTCGAATATTCAGGGCCTTCCCGTCACGCTGGACCTCGCCAGGGAGGTCACTGAGACCATGCTCGACCGGCTCCCCAAGCTGACCATAGATCACATTCAACAAATCGTCTGCTGTTCTTTCAACATCTCGTTGGAAGACCTCAGGTCTTCGAAGAGGCGAAAGGAATTTACCGCAGCTCGGAAGATCGGGATGTTTCTATGCCGACGCTATACGACCGAATCGCTCGAATCCATTGGGAGATCATTCCAGCGAAGCCACAGCTCGGTGCTGTACGCCATAAACGATCTCGCCAAGGGAATGGAGAAGGATAATAAAATCAGGCGGCAGGTCGAACATATCAGTGGCCGGCTGGATGCGAGCTGTCTTGCATAATTGTGCACAGGTCATTTCTGAGGTCGGTTGAGAGTTTAGAAGCAAGTCCCGCCATAGCACGGGCGAAGTCATCGGGGCCCGTTGAAGTCAGGGGAGGGCTTTCATAATGGAAATGTCTTCGAAAAATAACGGTGCGAGGTTTTTCCTGCCAAAGGCTGATTTCCAGGTCCAGAAGGGCATGAGGTGGAGAGCCGTTTTCTTCGAGAGCGAACCGATAGATTTGTCCGCCTATTCCATATTCGGCAGCCATAGGATCTCCGGCCGGTACGACATCTTCAAATATCTTTCCAAAAGAGAGATCGCGCATTAGATTATTTGCGACCATGTCCCCGACAGGACTTACCCATTTGTAATGTGGCGAGAAGCGGACCTGAAGGGAAGGGGAAGTTGCGATCATCTCTTCGCGGTCAAAAGGGGCGGCGGCGCTAAAAGGCCAGAGCCGCACCGCCCCTGGGAAGGGCTTATCGCACGCCGAAGGCTCATAAGGATAGTCAATCTGGTAATAATCAGGCGCCGGGGCCTTTGAAAAGAGCGACCCGCAGCCGGATAGCGTCAGCAAAAGGCAAGAGTAAAAAGTAAAAAGTAAAAATTGGTCTTTCACTGTTCACAACTCACTGTTCGTTGCCCTTGAACGGCTCCTGGGGTTGTTTTCCCGGAAAGATCAGCCGGCTGGGCTGTTCCTTGACTGCCAGGACCAAAGAGTTCAATTGGGCGATCAGAGCGCCCAACTGTTGAAGGTCCCGTTCGAGCAGGTTGCCGGACTCGTCAATTTTGGTTCCAAGGTTTGAAAAAGCCGTCCCGCCGGAGTGGAGTGTCTCGCCAAAATCGTCCGAGAGCCGTTTGAGGGTGCCGGGAGGCAAAGCGTCAAGCTGCTGTCTGATCCGGTCTGAAGCTTTCCGCGTCGCCGCCAGCGTGGCCGTAAGGTCTTGCATCCCTTTATCGACTCGCTCCTTGGACATCGCACTGGACAGTCTTGCAAAAAGAGCCTCCGAATGCTGCGAAGCTTTTTTCAGCGCGGCGATCGTCTCCCTGAGGTCTCCCTGGGACCCTGATTGAGCGCCGAGTTGCGCCAGCAGGTTGTTGAACGATTCCGAAGTCTTCTTCCAGGAACTCGTCAGGCCTTCCAAATCCAGCGATATGAGCTTCACATAAAGGTTATGCAGACCGATCTCGAGCAGCTCCAGCTCAGACGGGTATGACTGTATATAAGGATACCTGGTGGGAAAGGTGATCTTTGGGGTAAATTGGTCGATGTCCTCAGGGGCGGTGCCGATTTCGAGATAGCGCAGCCCGGTCAAGCCCTGCTCGTGCAACTTGGCGCAAATCGTATTATCTACCCTGAAATCGGCTCTCAGCTTCATCAGCACTTCAATCAGCCGGCCGTCGGGGGCAATGTCGAGCTTATAGACGCGGCCCACGGGGACACCCTTGTAGTTGACCACCGCGTCCTTCTGGAGTCCCTTTACCGACACGCTGAAATAGGTGGTGTATATTTTCGTGTTTTCGAACAGGAAAGCTGCTTTGAGCCAGAGCGCTGCTCCGCCTGTGAGCGCCAGACAAACCAGAGAAAACAGGCCGATTTTGAATGGACTAACCTTTCGGGCCAACTAACCCCTCCCTGAATTCTACAGCGGGCGGCGGTGATCCGGAAGCTGGAAGAAAAATCGGCTCCCCTGCTTCCTGCTTTCCATTCCCTGCTTCTCGCTTTTTAGTGGGCTTTCCTGTGGAAAAAATCATAAACGCGTCGATCCGGGCTGTTTTCCAGTTCGTCCGTAGAACCCGTTGCGATTATCCCCTGCGCGTTGCCGTCGACCACTATCGACCAGTCCGATATAGCCCTGATGCTTGACAGGTCGTGGGTGATGACAACCATGGTTATACCCAGCACGCGGTTGAGTTCCAGCAAAAGGTTATCCATCTCTGCGGATATGACCGGATCGAGTCCTCCTGTTGGTTCATCACAGAAAAGAATGTGCGGATCGAGAGCGATGGCCCTCGCAAGACCGGCGCGCTTTTTCATCCCGCCGCTCAGTTCCGCCGGATAATAGCCCTCGTAGCCGCCTAACCTTACCATTTCCAATTTGAGCCTCACAATCTCGGGCAAAATCTCAGCCGGAGCATTTGAAAACTCCTGGATCGGCAAAGCGATGTTTTCAGCAACGGTAAGAGAGCCGATAAGCGCCGCCGACTGAAACAGGACCCCGATCCTTTTCCTTGCCCATTCGAGCCATTGCTCCGAGCCGCTCCCGGAAATATCCTTTCCGTAAAGTTCGACTCGGCCCTCCGTGGGTTTCAGCAAGCCGATCAGCCCCTTCAGTAGAGTGCTCTTCCCGCTGCCGCTGCCTCCCAAAATGGTCACTATCTGTCCGTGTTCAACACAAAAACTTAGATTTTTCAGAA
>Ga0187770_10001497_pt1 | contig 12445 bp, 12 predicted proteins | sample 0116_SJ02_MP02_2_FD_133154 | JGI IMG/M metagenome (GOLD analysis project Ga0187770, IMG submission 133154) | Tropical peat soil microbial communities from peatlands in Department of Meta, Colombia - 0116_SJ02_MP02_20_MG | ecosystem: Environmental > Terrestrial > Soil > Wetlands > Peat | place...
ACCAGCAGCTTGGTTTTCTTGTCGTTGCCGGGCACGGAGCTCATCACTGTGCAACACCCAGGGTGTTGCCGATGCCCGCCACGAGGACTTCGTCCCCTTCCTTCGTCTTCTCTTCGATAACCCTGTTGAGGACCTGGGTGACCTTGTCGGCCGCCTCGGCTATCTCCTTTCTCATGACAGTTATCGCCTCAAGTATGCTCTGCTTGACCAGGATGGCGTAGAGCGGCACCTTCGCCTTGGTAGCCGCCTCCTCTATCTGGAACTTCTCCACCCCGATGCCGCCGATGGCCGCGCCGACTCCCTCAGCAATCTCTCCGGTCTTCTCGCCTTCGAGCTTCAGGGCGGCGTCGATCATGACTATCGCCGATGGCTTGACCCCCATCTCCTCGATTACCTTCTTGATGGCGACCCCTGGCTGGCCCACGTAGGCCATCGGGCCGTCGGCCTTCAGGACATACAGCTTCCTTCCCTTGTACTCGGTGATCGCCAGTACAGTGTCCTTCGCGATGACCCGCTTCTCCTTGCCCGCCATGTACCTCGAAACGACAACGGGGCCGATGCCGTCCCCGACAGGCTGGCCCATCTTGAAGGAGTCCACGGCGTTGAGAAGGGCGTCAGCCTCCTGGATGATCATGGGCATGAGCATCTGCAGCTGGATAAGTGTGAAGTAGGAGTTGGTCTTCTTCCCTAGGAGGTAGAAGTGCCGGACTATCTTGTGAATCATGTTGAGCGAGGTGGCCACTTCCAGCAGATTCTCAGATATCGAAATGGTCACTGGGTTGCTGTCTTTGAGGAGCGCCCCGATCTCCGCCCTAACTCTGTCGTTGTTGGTCGTCACGATGTGGTCGATTTTCCCGACGAGCCCATTGGGATCGATGTCTACCGGCATGATGGTCACGTAGTCGAGGAACTGGTCCACCCTCTGTGTGGGGTCAGCGGGGGCCTTGCCGACGTTGACCAGATAGTCGATGGCTTCCTTCCTCGCCTTGTCCTTCATCGCCGTTAGCTTGTTCAGTCCGCGGCTGATGTCGTTCAGCGCCAGGTAGGACTGAAGCCTAGTTTGGTAGAAGAAGGTGATTACTATGAAACCGATCCAAAACAGCGATATCAGTGAGGTGGTATCGACACCAGGTACCTGTAATACACCAGTGGGGAGGAGAAACACGGAGCCTCAAAAATCGCTTTCGCGGCCTCGGTCTTAAATGTTCTGTATTATTGATGTGTTTCAGCGCCAAATATTGTGAAAAAGGCGCCGGCATCGCGACTTCCCGACTCCTTTCGGAAGTCAGTATCACCGCGACGACGCGTGGTTTGACTGCCAGGATCGGAACGAGTCTGGGTCGGGCCCACGCGCTATGGCCGGCTGAAATCCGGGCGACCTGCCGCGGTAGATTAACGTTTCTGGGCCTCGACAAGCGTTTTTCTACGGGGGATGAAACACGCAGGGCCGTGCAAAAGAAGCTCCTGGACATACTCGCCTGTCCCATCGACAAGCACTACCCTCTTACGCTGCTCGAATTCGAGGCCAAGGGGGACATCATCGTGGACGGCGTCCTCCTCTGCTCTCAGTGTGGCAGGTACTACCCGATCATCGATGAAATCCCGGTGATGCTTCCAGACAACCTGAGGAACAGGAAGGAGGACCTGGGTTTCCTTGAGAAGTGGAGCTCAAAGCTCCCGAATGAGGTGGTCCACGGCGGCAAGCCCTGGAGCCTCTAACGACCAATTCTTCGAAGAAACCCTAAAGCCACCTGCGGTTTGCCCCGAGGCTCGTGTTGGGGGTATAGCCCAGCTAGGCAGGGCGACAGGCTCCAGTGGTCAAACAAGCAAGTTTGATGACACCGCAGCGTGGATGATTAGGCATTGGAGCTGCAGAAACCTGTAGACCGTCGGTTCAAATCCGACTACCCCCACACATATGAATCGACGAAAAGACAGGATGCTTGCCCATTCAAATTGTTATGATTATATACGAATGTGAAAAATGAGGGGCAGTTTGGCCCCAGGTCACAAGCTGACAATCTGTGCTGTAGTGTTCTGCACCCTCGTGGCCATGGCGCCTGTCGCACTTGCCACCACCTACTCGCTGACGGTCACCACCGACTCCTCATCATACACCACCGGTCGGGTTATCAACGTGTCAGGAACAGTATCTCCTGCACCGGGTCCTTCGACGGCGGTGTTGCTTAGGATTTGCTCATCTGCGTGCGTGACCGCGATGCCCCCGCTGGCCGTGGGCGATGCTCCGGTTAATGCGACTTCAGGCGATTTCAACTTCACCTTCGCCGCCGGAGGGAGTTCTGGGTGGACCGCAGGCACCTACGTTGTGAATGCCACCTGGGGCGCCTACCCGCCCACGATATTCAAGACGGCGACCTTCACGTATACCATTGCCGTCACCACGACGAGCTCCTCCTCAAGTTCGAGTTCGTCGTCGTCAAGTTCAACATCGACCAGCAGTTCTTCATCCTCTAGCACTTCGTCAAGCTCGACGTCCACGTCCAGCAGCACCTCAACGTCCTCGACAACCTCGACCTCGTCGTCCTCCTCGTCATCGACGTCATCCTCAACCAGCGCAGCAGTGCCTGAATTCCCGCTTCAGGTTTCCTTCGCCGCTGTCTTCGTCGCGGTGGTCGTGGCTGCCTACCTCCTGGCAAGGAGAGGCCCTCCACGCGTCGCGGGTCCGCTGACCACCCCATGAGATGGGCAAGCTGTTGAAGGCCGTTCTCAGGTTCGTCGGCTGGGTAGCGGCGGCAGCGGTTCTGTCGACGATTACGGCGCCAAGTTTCCCGGCACTGCTGAACCGGCTGTTGGGAGACACATTCGGCAGCAACTTCGCCGTTGTCCCGTTCATCGCCCTCTTCGCTGTGATTTTCGCGTTCCGGTGGAGAGACCTCGAACAGATTCTGGAGGCCGAGGGTGGGTTGGGCACGCTCATGGGAACACGGCTGGTCGGGGTCGTCATACTGTTGCTTTTGGCGCTCATCGTGCCGCTGACCAGCGGTACCGTCGAGGTGTCCGCCGTCGTGATGATTCTCACTTTCTTCGGGACGTCGCTTGCCATGAACCCCCTGGCCAAGCGATTCCTCACTCCCTACGTCTTGGTGCTCTCCGCTGGGGTCAGCGCCCCGGCCGTACTTCAGTGGGCCTTCGGAGCACCTCTCGCGTTGGTCGCTTCGGACATCTCTTCCAAGGTCGTTGGTCTCCTAGGAGTTCATGTGGTCTGGCAGGGGACCCAGTTCGAGTTCATGTCGCGAACGGGAGAAGTTGTTAGCGCGGTAGTCACCCCTGACTGTTCTGGAATCGTTTCTGTCACCACCTTCCTCGGCCTGCTCGCGCTGATGCATATCGACATGCACAAGGACCTGCGCTCCACTGCAACGCTCGCCGCTGTGGGGACCGCCGCCCTAGCGTTGCTCAACTGCGTAAGAATCGTGGCTCTGATTTGGGTCGGGTACGGCTTCGGGAGCTCTGCGTTCTGGGGGCTTCATTACTGGCTGGGATATGCAGAGTTCTTGGGCTTCTACCTCGCCGCACTCTTGGTCTACTCGAGGATGGGGAGACCGAGCCCGGTCTTCTATCCGGCGAACTCCGGCTTGCCGTACACCCCGTCGTAGCCTGGCACCACGGTAACCCGCCCCTCTCTAGACGCAACGATCGCCCTTGCCACCCTAGGGGGCACCACCGCGGCCATGTCGCCCTCGGGCGCATCCATCAGCACGTCAAGCTCGCTCCCGAACCTCTGGATCAACAAGTCCTGCATCTCGAGCACCGGCCTGGCGTAGAGTCGGTTGACCCCTGTGGCGAAAGAGATGACTTCGTATAGCGGGAGTAGTCGCCTGAAGGGAATCGCCCCGGATGGGACGTACCCCTCGGGCCTGTCTGCCAGCTCCTCCACCCTTTGAAGGACACCGATGGTCATCTTCTTCCCGCATTTCGGGCACTTGTTGCCGGCCTTCTGTGCTTCCTGAGGCGGCATGGAGACGCCGCACCTCTTGTGCCCGGTGAAGTGGTACTTGCCGTATGAAGGGTCGACTTCGATTGTGAAGAGGAACCTGCTGCGGTCCTTCTGCCGGATGGAATCGAACACCTCTCTGTAGGAGGGCCTCTGGATTTCGAAGGCGTTCGCCTCCCTTCCAAGCCTCCATGGGTTCGGAGAATGGGCGTCGGAGTTGGAGACCAGGGCGAACGAGTCCAGGGACGAAAGGCGCCAATTCATCGGGGGGTCGCTGCTGAGACCTGTCTCCAACGCGAATATCTTCCCGGCCTGGTCCTGGTAGCACTCCTTGACCGAGTCGAAGCCTGACCTGCTTCCGAGCATGCCGAACCAGGGAGTCCAAGCGTGGGCGGGTATGACAACGAAGGATCCTGAGATTGAGGTCAGCCCTTCGACCAGGGCGGCAGAATCCATCCCCTTCAGCACTGGCCGGCCGTCGGAGGCGAGCCGCGCACATTTGGAAAGGAGGTCGTTTGCCTGGGCAACCGTTTCGAAATCGGGCGCGTAGAGGAGATGGTGGACTTTTCGAACCCGACCCCCCTGCTCGTACACAGTGGACACCTCTCCAGAAAGCATCCAAGTCATCCCCGAGTAGGAGAAGAGACCAGTGTTCTCGATGGGCTCGAGCTTTGACTTGATCTCTGCGAACCATTTTGGATGGGTGAAGTCGCCAGTCCCAAGCAGTCCCAGGCCTTTCACCTTGGCTCCGGCCGCCAGATGCTCCAAATCCATGTCCTTGGAAGTCGCCAGCGCGTATTTCGAGTGTAGCTGAAGGTCAGCGACTATCCTCATCAGCCCCTCGCATCCTCCGCTGGTTAATTAACGGCAGGCAGCGGGCTGATACCGTGTCTTCGGGGACTCCGGATGAACACCCGGGGATCCGTTCCGTCCCGACCAGGGTGAAGCTGCTCATCGCGAGCCAGAGCCTGAACAACTTCACCATCAGGTTCTTCTTCATCTACCTCACGGCCCACCTGGTTCAGACAGGGGCGCGATGCATCGCCCTCCTCTACATCAACTTCAGACACGTCAAGCCCAAGGGATAGGTTCCGAGATGTCGCGATTCCCACGAGGATTCTTCGAGAGGCACACCCCCAAGGTCGCGCGGGACCTCCTCGGAAGCAGGCTGGTCAGGGTGCTCGACGGGGAACGGCTTTCGGGAATCGTAATCGAGACCGAGGCTTACAGAGGGAAGAGAGACCCCGCGAGCCATGCCTACAGGGGGAAGACGCGGCGAAATGAAGTCATGTTTGGGCCGGCGGGGCACGCCTATGTCTACTTCACAATGGGGATGCACTACTGCCTGAACGTCACTACCGAGCCAGAGGGCACAGCGGCCGCCGTCCTCATCAGGGCGCTAGAGCCGGAGGAAGGCGTTGAAACAATGAGGAGAAACAGAGGGACGGTCGACATCAGGCGCATCGCTGCCGGTCCAGGGAACCTCACCAAGGCACTGGCGATTGACCGGAGACTGAACGGCGAAGACCTGGTCTCATCTCCGGTCCTGTTCCTAGAAAGGGGAGAAAGAATCCGCGGGATTGGGGCGAGCCCGCGGGTGGGAGTTAGTGCGGGGGCATATTTCAGGTGGAGGTTCTTTGCTCCAGGCAGCCCTTTCGTTTCGAAGGGGAGGCCTTCTGTTTCAGCACAGAACCCATAACTATCTCACAATGGAGCAGCGAACTGGTGGGGTCGTCGGCTAGTCTGGTCTAGGCTTCAAGCCTTGGGCGCTTGAGATCCCCGGTTCAAATCCGGGCGACCCCATACCAATCTGGTCGAATGGCAGCGAACTAGGTCAAAATCCACTACGTTCCGAATGATGGTAATGTAAACGCAGCTCGGCCAGGACGCTTTTCCAGCCCTGTCCTGGGGAGTCAGCTCAAGGCTGGGATAACTTCTTTTGACTTTTGGTCACCATAGCTTGATATAGTTTTGAACGCGATGGGTCGACTAGATGCAGGCGGCACCGCGAAGGGTAAAAACGATCTATAGCGTCATCGCCTCTCCCCAAAGGCTGGAGATCCTCAGGATTCTGAACATCAAGGGGCCGCTGACCTACAGCGCCCTGAAGACACTGGCCGGATTCAAGTCAAAGAAGGAATCGGGGAAGTTTGCCTACCACCTCAGGAAACTCGTGAAGCAACTCCTGATTCAGCTCAACAGGCAGGAAAGGAAGTACACGGTCACAAACCTTGGGCGGCTAGTGCTCAACCTCACCCGCCAGATTGAGGAGCAGTCGCTCGTTGAGAGCGGCAAACTCTACGTGAGGACGTCTCATCAAACAATGGAGGAGTTCAACGCCAACAAGATCCTGCAATCGCTTGTCAAGGAGGCAGGGATGCCAGTGGAGCTGGCCCAGAAAATCACCAGCGAGACCGAGTCCAGGCTCTACAAGTTCCAGACCCAGTACCTCACGGCGCCTCTCATCCGCGAGATAGTGAATGCGCTGTTGGTCGAGCACAGCATGGAGGAGTACAGGCACAAGCTTACGAGACTCGGCATGCCGATTTATGACGTCACCCAACTCCTCGGAAAGGCAGGAGACGACGGAGGGAATGTGGAGTCGCTGGTCCACCAAACCGGCAAGCAGGTTTTCTCGGAGTACCTGCTGCTTGAGCAGCTCCCAAGAGACGTGGCCGACGCCCACCTTTCGGGAGACATCCACATCACCAACGCCGGTTCTTGGGGCCTGACCCCCGACACCGTGTTCGTGGATCTCCTTTCGATGAGGAGTGCGGGCCTCAACCCGAGGGGGAAGATACTCAACACCGCGATGATTCCAAGCCCGGAGAACGCCGAGAGGGCTCTCAACATCGTCCTCAACCTCACGTCCATGCTGTCCAGGGAGGTCTCTGACGAGGTGACGCTCAGGAACTTCCTCCAGTTCCTCGGACCATTCTGCAAGTCCAGGGGAAAGAGAGAACTGGAAATCCTCCTGCTCAGGTTCTTTGAAACCATAGGTTCCCCGGTCGCAGGCGCCATCGGCCCAGCCATCAGCCTCGACCTGAACCCCTACAGGCATGATGAGGTGGGGAGGGAGGTAATGGACAAGACCTTGGACGCGACTCTCGGGGCCTATCGGAGCTATGTCGCCGAGACGCCTAGACCCGACGTCAGGCTGCTGCTTGCAAAGCCCAACAGAGTAGACGAGACGAAGACGCTCAAGGACGCAGCTTCCATCATCTTCAACGGCGGGCGCATCGCGTTCTTCTCATCCGACCAACGGAGGAGCTTCCTCGGCCTGAACGCCAACGTGTTGTCCCCCGAGTCCCAGGCGGACAACGTGAGCATCCTGAACGGGCTCAGCCTCAACCTTCCGCGGCTGGCCTACGACTCGAATCAGGACGAGACATACTTCAGGGCGAAGCTCGCGCTCCTAATCAGTGTCGCCGCCGACGCCCTGTCTACTAGAAGGCGACTCATTGAAAGGGCGCTCAAGCGCGGTCTCCTCCCGTCCCTCGCTTCCGGTTCTGATGCAGTTACCTCTGACACCATGCCGCTCATAATGAACTTGGTCGGGCTGGACGAAACGCTGGCCAGCCTAATCAGAGACCCCAGCGCGGCTTCACGCTACGATCTGGCCGAGAAGATAGTCGGGACTGCCACCCAGGTCGCGGACGACAAGTCCACCAAGATAGACAGACTCGGGGCAGCGATGCTCGACCTGGACGGGGCGTTCAGGTTGGCGACCCTGGACTCAGAGAAGTACGGGAAGGCAAACCTCCAGCCTCTGCAGAAGGGAGCCTACACTCAGGCACCCAGACTTGTGCTCGCAGACCTTGAAAACACGGAGAAGATTAGTTACATCGCAAAACTCTCGGGTGGACTCAGTGGCGGGCTTTCGGTGACGCTTGACGGGTCGTCAGACGAGGTCAGAGGAATCTACAACCTGATCCTTAATGCGACGCCGAAAATTCCATACTTCAAGGTGGACAGGACGATCTCCGTATGCAAGAACTGCGGGGCGAAGTTGCCGCAGAATGCAGCACGATGCCCAAGGTGCAAGTCCGTGGCCATGACGCAGTATTCGACTGCTGCGTAGTCCCTCCTACGCGCCCGTCTGCCTTGTCAAGAAGAGTTCACAGCACCGCGTCTCATGTCGCCCAAGGAACCACTCGGGTCGTTGCGTGCTGGTTTACTGAAAATCAGCCGAGCCTGTATTATATATCGGGGGAGATGGGGTCGGGGCTAAAGTTATGACGTCAATCGTTGAACAACCACGTGACTCTCCGGACTTCGGAGAGAGGAAGGAGGTGAAGATTCCACCAGAGACCCTTGCGGCGTTCGGAGGAGATGAACTTCGCGCCAGGGTCTTCTATGAGAAGTACGCGCTGAGGGATGCTGACGGAAGTCAGGTCGAGAAGATCCCTGAGGACATGTGGCGCAGGGTGGCGAAGGAGTTGGCTTCGCCCGAGAAGGACGAGGAGAAGAGGAAGGAGTGGGCGTCGAAGTTCTATTGGCTGCTTGAGGACTGGCGTTTCGTGCCGGGAGGAAGGGTCCTGTTCGGGGCAGGACAGATGAGGAAGTCGACCCTGCTCAACTGCTATTTCTTCAAGATTCGCGAAGATTCCATCGAAGCGATATTCGACTGGTGCAAGGAAGCGGCCCGGACATACAGCTTCGGGGGAGGGGTCGGAACCGACATCTCAGTCCTGCGCCCGAGGGGCTCGCCGGTGAACAACTCTGCAATTTACAGTTCAGGCGCCGTCTCATTCATGGAGCTTCTCTCGACAACCACTGGGACCATAGGCCAGGCGGGGAGGAGGGGGGCCCTCATGATCACCATCAGCGTTGACCACCCGGATGTGATGGAGTTCATCGGCGTCAAGAAGGACCTGAAGAGGGTCAACTACGCCAACATATCGGTGAAGATTACCGACGACTTCATGCAGGCGGTCGAGAGCGATGGTGACTTCCTGCTACACTTCAAGAACGAGAAGGTGGACGTCAGCCGGACGGTGCGGGCCAGGGAAGTGTGGAAGTCCTTGATCAAGGGAGCGTGGCAGTCGGCGGAGCCGGGCGTCCTGTTCTGGGACAGTATCAAGAAGGAATCGACTACAGAGTACAACGGCATGGAGGTGCAGGGGGTGAACCCCTGCAGCGAGCAGACCCTGGAAAGCTACGGATGCTGCTGCCTAGGGTCGGTCAACCTGAGCGCCTTCGTCAAGGATCCGTTCACAGAGAGTGCGAGCATCGACTGGGACTCCCTTACGAGGGCGACCCAGTACGGCGTCAGGTTCCTCGACAACGTCCTAGACTACAACGCGGACAAGCACCCGCTTGCGCAGCAGAAGGACGCGTCGCTCCACAGCAGAAGAATCGGGGTAGGAATCACCGGCCTGGGGGACATGCTCATCAAACTGGGGCTGAAGTATGACGAGGACTCCACAATCGGATATGTGGACCACCTCTTCGAGAGGATCAAGAACGTGATCTACGAATACTCCACGGACCTGGCCAAGGAGAAGGGGAGCTTCCCTGCCTTCGACGCGGAGAAGCACCTCGCCCAGCCCTTCGTCTCCAGGATGGATGAGAAGGTAAAGGAGAAGATACGGACCCAGGGGATTAGGAACGCTGCCATAACGACAATCCCGCCGGTGGGGTCTGGCTCCATCCTCGCGGGGACGAGCAGTGGAGTGGAACCGGTATTCGCCCTCTTCTACACCCGCAGGAGCAAGTCACTGAGCGAAGGGGAGTTCAAAGTCTTCCATCCTCTGGTGAAACAGTACATGGGGGCGACCGGGGCGATGAGCGAAGAGTCGCTACCAAACTACTTCGTCACGGCCCATCAGATCAAGCCGGAGATGAGGGTCAAGATGCAGGCGACCATCCAGAAGCACATCGACACGGCCATCTCCAGCACCGTGAACCTCCCGGAGGACATCACCCCTGAGGAGGTCGAGAAGATCTACCTTCTCGCCTGGAGGATGGGGTGCAAAGGCATAACGGTGTACAGAGAAGGGAGCAGGGAGGGCATCCTGGAGACAGAGAAGGTGGCCAAGAAGGCCGAGGCGCCCAAAGCCCCGGTTTCCTTCGATAGGCCCAAGGTCATGGAGGGGAGGACCCTCAAGCTCAAGCTCCCGCAGGGGAGCATCTACCTTACGGCCAACCTAGTCGAGGGCGAGGTGAGGGAGGTCTTCGTAACCCTGGGCAAGTCAGGCGCAGATGAGAACGCCGACGCCGCTGCCCTGGGCAGGCTGATCAGCATCTACCTGCAGCACGGCGGGGACATCAAGAGCGTCATCAGCACGCTGAAGGGGATCAAGGGCAAGTACGTCTCATGGGACGAGGGGGTCCAGCTCCAGTCCATCCCGGACGCCATAGCCAAAGCCTTGGAGCTCCTGACCCTGAACCATGTGGTGAAAGAGTCAGGCTTCCCCGAAGAAACGAGTGTGGCCGGGCCCGAAGGACAGCGGCGTAGGGCCACCTGCCCCGACTGCCACGAGTCTGCCCTGATCTTCGAGTCAGGGTGCTACAAATGCACGAGCTGCGGATACAGCAAGTGCGAGTAGCCTTCGAGGAGTCCGGGACCTCAGCCACCTCAGACAACGGTTTTACCCCAGCCCCCAGGGCGGGCTTCCGTTGAGGATGGGGACGAGGGCGCTCTTCATAGTCGTGTTAGCGACCGCTCTCGTTATGACGCCGCTGATACTTGGGGGGGCCCTGCTCGGCTTCTACGTCGGCGGCTCAACTGGATACCCCAAGGACGTCCTGGCGATAGCGTTCTCGACCGTCGGTTTCGTAGCGGGGATGCTGATAATCTTCCGAGTGATCAGGGCCGTGGTATCGGGCATCGGGACGCCTAGCCGCTGACCTTCTTCAGGGCTTCGGACTTCGCCTTCTCGACCTTGGACTTCAGGTCCTCCGCGGCCTGGTCGTAGGCGTCCTTGACCCGCTTTGAAGCGGCGGTGAACGGCTCGTCGACCAGTTCCTCTGTCATAGTGACGCCTTCTTCTCCAACACCTTCTTGACGTGCTTCAACCTCGAGAACTCCTCCCGCTCCCTCTCTTCGAGGGTGGCCTGTATGAAGCGTATAGAAGTCTCGTATCTGGGGATGATCATGTACTCCAGGGCGTTGAGGAGCCGCTGGGTCTTCTCAAGCTCCTTTGCGAGCCTGAATATTGCGTTCTCATACTCGGCCGCCATGAAGATTGAGGGGAGGACCTTCCTCATCTGCCTGGAGGCCCTGTCGACGGCGACGTTGCTGTCGGCGAAGCCGTAGGTCATCCCCACCTCCTTCTCCGAGAGCTTGATCGATGGTATGTCGACGTCGACTATCCTGCGGACGCTCACTTCGGCCTCGACCAGCGGCGGGGTGTTGGCCGCGATCCCTTCCAGTCGGAGCGGGCCCAGCTTCAGGTAGGCGTCGTAAAGGGCGAGGTAGGCGTCTGCGAGCGGCTGCCCGATCTGGTCTCTAGCTGTCGTCGCACGCTCGATCATTTCGTCCAGTCGCTTCAGGAGGACGTCGCGTTTGTCGTCGAGGACCTTCTTTACTCTGACCGCTGTCTGCAGCCTCCGGCGGGTCCCGATCAGCTCGATCTTGGTTGGGAGGACGTTTCCCCCTGAGGCTACGGACATTGCTACCCGGTCGACTTCCCGCGGACGTAGTTCTGTTTGATGAACTCTTCCTTGATGTTGGTCAGCTCGCTCTCGGGGAGGACAGAGAGGACCTCCCAAGCTATGCGGTGGGTGTCGTCGAATGTCCTGTTCTCGTCGTACCCCTGGTTGAGGAACTTCTGCTCGAACTCGTCTCCGAACTGGAGATACTTCAGGTCAGAGCCGGTGAGGCCCGACTTGCCAACGATTTCCGCCAGCGCCCTCAGCTCCACCGCGCGCGCGTAGGCGTTATAGAGCTGGTTCCCGACCTGGTGGTGGTCCGGTCGGGCTCTCCCCTGCTTGATGACGTATCCGAGGGCCGGGCCCATCAACCTGCTAAGGCTGGACAGGACGTAGACCGGGGGGTAAATCCCCTTTCTGAACAACTCCCTGCCGAGGAATATCTGGCCCTCGGTGATGTAACCTGTGAGGTCGGGGATCGGATGAGTGACGTCGTCGCTGGGCATCGAAAGGATGGGCATCTGGGTTATGCTCCCCTTCTTCCCTTTGATCCTCCCTGCCCTTTCGTAATTTGTCGCCAGGTCGGTGTAAAGGTAGCCCGGGAACCCCTTCCTGCCTGGAACCTCTTCTCTGGCGGCCGATATCTCTCTGAGAGCCTCGGCGTAGTTGGTGATGTCCGTAATTATCACTAGGACGTGCATTCCCAGTTCAAACGCCAGGTACTCGGCAGCTGTGAGCGCCACTCTGGGGGTGATTATCCTCTCGATGGCCGGGTCGTCGGCCAGGTTGAGGTAGAGTATTGACCTCCTGATTGCGCCGGACTCCTCCAGAGTCGTCTTGAAGAAGGACGCCTCCCCGTGAGACACTCCCACAGCCGCGAAGACCACGGCGAAC
>Ga0187770_10001498_pt1 | contig 12442 bp, 8 predicted proteins | sample 0116_SJ02_MP02_2_FD_133154 | JGI IMG/M metagenome (GOLD analysis project Ga0187770, IMG submission 133154) | Tropical peat soil microbial communities from peatlands in Department of Meta, Colombia - 0116_SJ02_MP02_20_MG | ecosystem: Environmental > Terrestrial > Soil > Wetlands > Peat | place...
CGTCAACGGTTTTCGGTTGTTTAACAATTGGAAACCCTGCAATTTTCTGGAGAAATACAGGGTCGTCTTTTTTCAGACGCACAGAAATCATTCGTTCGTCTGTCGAAGTTATCCGATCAAGAAGGGAGTACTCGGATGGCAAAGCCATTTCCATGTCGCGGCTCAGCGAATATGCTACATCGGAGGCCGTGACCAAGCTTCCGTCATGGAATTGCGCCCCCTCGCGAATCTGGATGGTCCAGGTGAAGCTTGCCTTATCGTAGTCCCAACGGGCGGCGAGGTCGGGCTCCAATTGCCCATTGCCCTTCATTGCAAAGAGGTAGCTGTAAAGGAAATTAAACACTATAAGGGCGCAGTCGCTTTCACGTGGTTTCGGGTCCAGGGGACCTATGGGACAAAAAACGTCAAACCGGAGGACCTTACCGCCCTGGTCCTTGCCTCTGGCAGGATCGGCCTCCTGCTTGGGGCGGGCTATCAGCATGCCCGCCGCGCATATAATGAGGATGGCGCAACAGACGCAGCTAATTCTCCACAAGGTACTGCTTCGAGACACGGAACCGGCTTTTGTTGGCCTTCCCCTCATTATGTTCGAGAACTCCTGTCAACACTATCGCCCGCAAATAACGACCCGCCGTCCCATAGGCATTCTTGTTCATATCATCTCTCACCTGCCCTCTCAAGAAAACTTCGAAATCTTTCCGGCTGAACCAACGGCCACCTGTTTCGGAGAGAAACCGGGCAAGATGTTCAACCCTCACGATCCTAATAGCCCTTGGCAAGATTTCTGTCAGCGCTTCAAGCAACCGGGAAGGGGGCACACCGGGGGGATTTAACGCAGCGCAATCTTGCTTCGCTACACCCCGGATAGTTTCCGGAAGATGCTCGACGCGGATGATTTCCCCATCAGAAAGGAGGATCGCCGACTCGATCGCGTTTTCCAGTTCACGCACGTTCCCTGGAAAAGAATAGCGCATTATGGCATGCACGGCCTCACCGGAGACCCGCAGGGCGGCGCGCTCCTGACCATACAGCTTCAGCGTGAGCTTCGCAACGAAGTGCTCGACCAGACGCGGAATGTCTTCGGTGCGCTCGCCTAGGGGGGGCAGGCGTAAAACCGCAACAGCCAGCCTGTGATAAAGATCCTCCCGAAACGTTCTATTCTTGCAGGCGGCATCCAGGTCTCTATTCGTCGCGGCGACCACCCGGCAGTCGACGGATATGTCCGTGTTACTGCCGACCCTCTGGATCACTCTTTCCTCGAGTGCCCTTAGGAGTTTCGCCTGGACTTCGGGATGAGTATCGCCTATTTCATCGAGAAAGATCGTCCCCCCGCCCGTGGCTTGAAAACGCCCTATTCTGGGCACCGCGTGTGTAAAGGCCCCTTTTGCCACACCGAACAACTCGCTCTCAACCAAAGTGACCGGCAGCGCAGCGCAATTCACAGCGATAAATGGTCCTGCCGAGCGCTTGCTGAGGTTGTGGATCGATCTTGCGACCAGTTCCTTTCCTGTACCACTAGGCCCGAGTACGAGCACATTGCAGTCTGCGAGGGCATATTTCCTGATTTGCTGTCTTACTCCAGTCATTGCTGGACTGTTTCCGATAAGCGGAATCTGTTCGTTGTGGTTGCGCATCTCCCAACCTCCGTCTCATGAGAGTTCTTCCTGTACGATCTTAATTCGGGGCAGATCAATTTCCCGGTCACAACCATCTATATCGATCAGAAAAACAAAAGCGGTCGAATCACTCGAAAAAAAAGGCCGCACATACGAGAGAATTATGGCGCGCGGGATCATGAGCCGGTTTTTCGATGGATCGCCCTGGATTCATCAGCCTAATTAGCGGTTGCGCCGTTTTGAGTAGCTGTATTAGACTGCTCTCTTTAATTTCGCCGGACTAAAGCGTTCGTTTCTCATTTTGAGCTTCGAGCGGCCGGTTCTTTTTTCTCGATGCCCGACAGCACATATTTAGATGAGGAGGGCAACGTCCATATGAGGCGCCGCAAGGATAACCAGGATTATCTGAGGAAACACAAGGAAAGCCTTATCGACGAACTTATGGAGCTGACAAAGGATTTCCCCTTCAAGCCGAGGGACGAACTTCCGGAGAAATCTCGAAGATCGCGGGTCGAAGAGATCATTGATCGAGTGTATTACTTTGCGTCGAAAGCATTCTATCAAATCCCTTTGGCGGTTCGCAGGGCGGAAGACAAAGATGACCTTATCCAGGACGCCCTTGTAATTTTTTTCACACAAACTCAGGAATACAAACCGGAGAAATCGTATTACGATACCTACATTAGGGGCATCGTATCCCGGAGGCTCAAGGACAAACAGCGAGAGTTATCCAGAAAAAACCCGGTCGTAGGCAACACGGCCCTAAGAATGTTCGAAGAGTGCGATCAGGAAGAACTCGAAGCTTTCGCGGAAAATAATGACGGCAGTGCGGATTTTGGCCCCGCGAAAAGCTGCCTGGACAAAGAATTGATGCATATCGTTATGGAATGCCTGGAGAAACTTGAACCTTACCAGAGAGGGATCATCATCGAACGCTGCCTGGACGGAGATTCGTATAAGGAAATTGCCGCCAGGCGACCGACGGAAACGCTCCAAGCCCTCAGGGGCCAGGCCAGAAGAGGGCTTCCGATTTTGAAGAATTGTGTCGAAGAGCGATATGGAGTTGGCGTTCAGGCTTGGCCTTGAGAGGAGTCTCGAATGAACGATGAGGAATTTAAGAAGCTGTTGAAAGAGGTGGGCGACATGTATCGCAATATGGAGCCCAGCCCGGACTGTCCTCCCGACGACATGCTCCTGGACTACGTTTACATGGAGCTTTCCAAAGCAGAGCGTGAAAAGGTTAAAAAGCACATAAATCAATGCGATCGATGCCGTTTTGAAATCCTGAAGATGGAGGCGGACCGTGCCGTGTGGGAAAAAAGTTTTAGACAAGACCCCGATGCCGCGATCGAACAGGCGCTCGGCCCGGACGGGGTAAGACGAGTTCGTGAGGCAATGATCGAGGCCGCAACCCAAACTCGAACGGCGCTTACTTTCGACCGACGCCTGGAACCGGTTCCCTTAGAACCTAACCAGGACACAGTAGATCGCATTGCGGCTGCAGCGGCAGCAGAAGTTCTGGACAACGTCGATTTGCACATCGCCCATTGGTTGAAGACGCGCGGAGATCAACCGCGTCCTGGTCCGTACACAGGTTTGGCGCAGGCCTCCGGATTAGGCGGAGATATCCTGCCGTTTATCGACGATGCCATACGCCAGGCATGGGAGTGGTGTGCCGGCAACCGAAACGATCTTGTAGCGGGAATTTTGAGTCCGGCGTTATTGGTCCATGTGTCTTCGTTTTTTCATGAGAGCAAGGGGCTGAGCGGTCTGAACGACAAAGAAATAGACGTGCTCACCGAGGTCATTTCCAAGGAAGTTGCTGACATATTCACCGGGGAGCCCAAGTCAGATGCCGATGGTTGAGCCGTTTACCGAACCTCCCGAACTCATTCGACGCCGGGCAAAGCGATTTGAAATCGCCATGTGGTTCTTCCTTGCCACAATATCACTTGGGCTTGGTCACACTCTTTTCCTGGGGTCAAGCTTCTTTCCGGCGTTGCGCCAGGCACAGTTTCAATACGCGGAATTAGATATAGCGGACAATGTCGCGGGGATCGTACCGTTCGTCAATGCCGTCATCGCAACGTGGCCGGAACGCCTCGCTGCTTTCCCCGCGACCCGGAAAGACGTTGCGGCTATCCTATTGGCATTTGTCCTTGGGACGGCGGCCTTCCTGGTTGTAATTAGACCGCCCAAGGGCGATCCGCTGCTCGAAACCTATCCGGATCCCGAAAGGCAGAGACGTCTGGTGCGATGCGCATTGGAGTTGGCGAACTCCAATGTGCTGCTGTTCAAGCGGACCGACGGCGGCAAATCCGCCGAATACTGCCGGAAGCAAAACGCTATCTATCTACCTGCCGACTTTGCACAGGTCCTCGAACGCAAGCACTCCGACAATGCGGCGGAACAACTCGCGTTTCTGATCCTCCACGAAAAGGCGCATGATTCGACTTCCGACAACTTCCTCTGGTCATGGGGCAGGTCGCTTGCATTCCTTCTGACAGGGGTATCGGCAACGCTGATAGCGACTCCGATAATGTTCGCCGCCGCCGCCGTTTTTCCCGCTGAGCTCGCTCAAATTCTGCCTTTTCCTTTAAGCCTTGGACTCCTATTCTTGTTCAGTCTTGCTCTGCTGGGATTTATCGGGGCCGTGACGCACGGGGTTTTGCCAAACCTGGCGGCGGCACGTGAGTTCTTCGCCGATACGCTGGCAACGCGCACGCTCGATATCAGCCCTCAATCCTTGCCCTACAAGGGATCCACGGATATCGCCAGCCGTGGAGATATTGGGGCGGGATGGAGTATGAACACTTCCGGACCGGACCGAGCGCTCCATGCAAAAGGGATCGCTCCACGCACAGGCGCGTTGGCGGCATCCGCACTCCCCATGTGGATGCTTGTTCGGACCCTGATTCTCATGCTCGATCCCACCGCGCGATACGGAATGGTGTGGCTTTTCGATGCGGCGTATCTCATCGCGATTGCAGTAATGCTCCACAATCTGCCGCGCCATCGCGCCGGCACGCGCGACTACGGTTTTCTGCCCTGGGCTGCGACGATCATCCTGGTAGGGATCATTTCTGCGTCGTTCGCCCTCATCGACGAGGCCTGCAGGATTTACGGCATCGCAACCATCATGCCGCCTTCGTGGCTGGCCACGATCGCCGTCCCTCCCGTTGTGGTTACGGCCGCCGCTCTGCTGTACTACCGTGCCGCCTCGGTTCCCCACAAGGATATCCAAGATATCGACCGCCTCCCTCCCCGTTTTCCCGGCATAGGTCCAGCGGCCCGGTTAGTCGCCGCCGTGCCGTCTTACATTTGGAGTTACACTGTTGCTGGTTTGGCGCTTCTCACATGGTGCACTACTCTGGCTTCCTGGGGATCAGGAGATTTTTCCGCAACGCAGCAATATTTTGTGTTCGATGCTGTATCCCTGCCCGTTTGTGCCCTGTTCGCACTATTGGTGGTCAAGAACTTCCGAGAGCCGCGTCCGTGGAGCGCCGCATGTGAAGCCGGCGCCGGCGTGATAGTATTGGCCCTCTTTATTTATACGGACGTATGTATGATTCTTGCCGCCGCACAAGCTCCGCCCCCCAATTCCGGACCGCCTTTCGATATGAGTCTTTTCACCCAGATATTTCTTTCGCCTCCCCCATATGTTGTAACGACCACGCTCATCATTACGGCCATAGCCGGGCTGCTTCTGACGGCTTCATGGGAATTCCGCTACAGATATCTCACTGAAGAATCCCTTTTCGCGTCCTTAAAACGACGAGCAAAAAAGCCCGACAACCTGCCGCCGTCTTAGAACTCGCACCTCAGCCCTCCCTCGATCCACCGCCCCGGCTGTGGGAAGACATTTCGGTAAAGGTAGGGGGCGTTCGTGAGATTGTGCACGGCGAAAAAAACGCTGGGGACCAGTCTCATGCCCAGAGAGGTGAGTTTTAGCCTGGCGAGATAGTCGAAGACGAACATCTCGTCCCTGGTTTCCGGGAAACTGGAATTGTTGTCGATATACCTTCCGGTGATGGACTGAGTGAACTGTTTAATACTGTGGGAAGCCGAAATATCCATTATCTGGTTGGGAATGTCCTTTATGATGTCCCCGGTTTCTTCGTTGCGCACTTCGATAAAAGTCGCTCCAAATGAAAGCCCCAGGTTACCCAACTGGTCTACAGGCAGATTGGCGCTCATGCGCGCCTCGATCCCCTCCCTTCTGACCTTTTCGATATTTTTCCACTTAAATGTATCCTGGTCGAAGCCGATGAAATTGTCGATGTCCGCCTTGAACAAATTGACCTCCAGCTTCAAAAGTTTTACAGGGTGAATTTCGCCCCCCAGTTGATAGTTGATGTCCGTTTCCGGCCTTAAGTTCCGGTTGCCGTAGATCGGATCATATACCAATGCGGGCGGCGGTGCGGCAAACCCTTTTGATATCTGCGCCCGGACAAGGGCTTCGTACCAGGGCAGGCGATAGACCACTCCGCCCATGGGGCTGACCTCCGAACCGAAAGTGATGTTATTGTCGTAGCGAATTCCGCCGATCAGCGAAAAGGCCCCAAGCGTGATGGTATCGTTTGAATATACCGCCTGGTTGCCTGTGTCGAAGGCATGACTGTAAAGATTGTAGGTGTAGTTGCCCCAATCCCCGTCGAATCCCAGGACGAAGCGGTTCCTGTCTTTGATCTCGTAGCTCAGCCTGGAACTGACTCCGTATAGTTCTTCGTTATAGACAAACCCCAACTCTTTGGGCTTTAGCTCGAACAGATGGTTATCCACAGCATCGAACTCCTGGTGTCGCCCTTCAATCGTATAAGTAATATTGTTTGATAGGTTCGTTTCATATAGGAGGCGTTCGTAAGTGCGGTTCTGATAAAGGTCTTCCCAAAAACCGTAATGGGCGAGAAGTGCGGTCGGGTCCTGATTTTTCCCCTCGTCGTGGTTCACCACGAAATTGAGACGGCTCGATTCACCGATTAAATAGTTTATCTTGGCATATACTGCATCCTGCTGGTAGCTCATGTGAGGGGCGAATCCATCGCTTTCATCGTGATTGAATGAAACGAAGTAGCCAAAGCGATCCACCGTCCCGCTAAACGATCCCGTGTTCCTGAAGGTGTTGAAATCTCCGTAAGAACTCTGCAACGTTCCGCTGAAGGGCTTGTTGGGGTCGGGGTCCCTGGTGATAATGTTGATTACGCCCCCCATCGCCGTTCCCCAGGCCGACGATGCGGTTCCCTTGTAAACCTCGATTCGTTCGATACTGGAAAGGGGAATAAACGAAAGGTTAGTGACGGGATTCGCGAGCATATTGAGGGGTACGCCGTCCTGGTAGACGGCCACCTCGGGCGCAGCGGAAAAAGAGCTTCCCTGAATGCTTGCCGTGGCGTAGCTTCCCAGGCCTCCGTTGAACTCAACATAAACCCCGGGGACAAACTGCAGCACCTCGGCGGCGTTTGTGGCGGGAATCTTCTCGATTTGCTCTCCGGTCACCACAATGAGGTTGGCAGCCACGTTCTCCTTGGGCGTCTCCTGCCTTGTGGCGGAGACCACAAGATCGGGGAGTCCGTACTCGCCGCCTTGAGTGGGGGTTGCATCATCAGCGATGGCAATTGATGCAGAAAGAAGCAGGGCAAGGAAAAAACCAGCCCAATTCCACCAAAGGCATCTGAGACGCAGGCACTGTTTCACGGGAGCACCTTCGATGCGGGTCATCGGAACAGGTCAATGCAGCCCCAGGACGAGGCGGAGACGCCAAGCCATTCAAGACAAAGCAATCGATGCCATCCGCGTGTGCGGCCTGAATTCCCTGAATATTATTGTATTGTATATGGGAGTCGATTGCTGAATAGTATATACTTAATCTCGGGTCAAGCGATTATTCAATCAATTGGCGGTTGAGCCTCCGGTGGTTCTTCGATGCCGTAGGCTTTCATCTTCTGGGCCAGGGTTTTGCGGTTGATGCCCAACATCTCGGCGGCGCCGGTCTTGTTCCCTTCGGAGCGTTTGAGCGCCATCCGGATAAGAATTCTCTCCCCGTCCTCCAGGCTGAGACAGCAGCCTTCTCCACCGTGGTTCCATTCGCTCCGGCCCTGAGCCAGGTCAATATCTGCCGGCTTAAGATGGGGCATCTTGCACGTGATGACCGCCCTTTCCACTATATTGATCAATTCGCGCACATTGCCCGGCCAATCGTAGTCCATCAGCAAAAGGATTGCTTCGGCGGACATGTCTGTCACGGGGCGGTTATACCTTCTCTTGAACTTACTTAAATAGTATTCGGCCAGGAGGGGAATATCATCCCTTCGCTCTCGAAGCGGGGGAATATGGATCGGATAAACATTGAGCCGATAAAACAAGTCCTGTCTGAACCGGCCGGACGCCACCTCTTCCCCCAGGTCATGGTTCGTCGCCACGATGATACGAAAATCCGAGCTTATGGGGGTGGTTCCCCCGACCCGTGTTACCGTCTTCGTCTCCAAAACCCGGAGAAGCTTGGTCTGAAGCGTGCGCGAAGCCTCACCGATTTCGTCCAGGAAAAGGGTCCCCTGATCTGCAAGCTCGAAAAGTCCACGCTTTCGAGCAATAGCTCCAGTAAAGGACCCCTTTTCGTGGCCGAAGAGTTCGCTTTCCAGTACGCCTTCTGCAAATGCGCCGCAGTTGACTGCAAGAAAACTGCTATCCTCTCTACTGCTGAGATCGTGGATGGCACGGGCAATGAGTTCTTTTCCCGTGCCCGTTTCTCCAGTTATAAGCACCGTGACCGGCAACTCGGCTATTTCACGCACCGAGTCAAGCACGGCTTTAATTCCTTTCGATTCTCCAATAATTGTAACTGCTGGTGTCTTTGCGAGGAATTTCTCTTTATGGAGAAGCGAGATCTCGTTTAACATCCGCCGCTTGGCAAGAGCCTCCCGCACCGTTGCCTGGAAGATATCAATCCTGTCCACGATCGGCTTCTCGAAGTAGTGGAAAGCTCCCTGCCTGACGAGATTAACCGCCTGGGCCGTAGAACCATAAGCAGTGATAAAAATTACAGGTATCTCCGGGTAGAGTTCCTGTACCCGGGAGAAGAACTCCAGGCCGCTCATCCCCGGCATCTGGATATCCGAAATAATGAGGTCTATAGGGCGTGCCTCCAGCACCTCAAAGGCTCGCCGGGGGGAATTCAGGGCAATCACCTCTATGTTCCCACTGGCCGCCACGACTGGAGGAAACTGCTTGAGAAAAACTTCATTATCATCGATCAGCAACACTGCGAATCTGGAGGCCACCTTAGCAAAGTCCTTCAGCAAACGATGCGCAACACAGCTCCTTCGGTCAAATCGGTCAAGATTGGTTAGATAATATCATACCGCAGCCTTATGCGAAAGCTTTAGGAAGAGCCTCAGATAGATCGCATCCCGATAGACTCCCTCCCCTCATATGGCATCAGGACCAGACGCCGATTCCTGTGCCGGGAGAAAACGCCGCACCATTTCCCTCTCAAATCCTTATGACGTGGCATTTTGCCTCGCTTCTCAGTGGGACAGCGTCTGATAATACTCCGTTTTGCTTGTCCTTTTCGCTACTTAGACATGGACCGAAAGAAGGGCCCTCGCTGGCACAAGGATTGCCATGTATCAAGGTTCTGCAATGCAGGCGCCGACCCAACGGATAATCATCTGACCAGTTTTAAAAGCGCGATATGCATGCTTGTCACATGAGTTCGTCAGGTTTGCATCAGTGCTTCGATAATTCGGTATCGTTACCGAACTGAATTTTCTTCTCTCCCATGGGCCTGCGACGGATGGATAGCTAACGGACAGTTCAATGCTGGTTGAATTTCGGTGTCGCCCAACAGGGAAGAAAATCTCGGTTGCCTGGGCTTCCCATCAAGTGCTTGCGATTGGAACGCACGGAGATATCCCTGTGGAAGGCGACGGAGTATCCAGCCGGCATGCACGTATTTTCGGGAATGTAGCTAACCTGCATGTGGAACCGATAGCCAATGCTCCTTTGACCGTCAACGGCAAGCCGGCGTATGCCTCCACGCCTGTCGGAGACGGCGATTGGCTGGCCATCGGTTCGGTTTTCCTTCATATAAGAATCACCGACGATGCGGTTGCCAAATCCGATGTCAGTCATCCTGAACCTCTATCGCCTCCCGCCTGTCGCGAACCTCGTCAATTCATAACAGTGGGTCGCCTCCCGGGTTGCGACCTGGAAATCCCATGTCCTATGGTCTCACGCCGGCATGCCGGCCTTTTGCATGAAAATGGCGTCACAGAGTTGTTTGACTTCGACAGCACCAACGGCACTTTCCTTAACGGGCGAAGGATTGCCGGGCATGTCCGTCTTGAGCGCGGCGACAAAGTCCAGATAGCCGCTTATTCTTTCGCATTTACCGGCGACGCCTTGGAACCTGCCGGATCAAAGGGTTTCATACGCCTTGAAGCCCACAAACTGGCAAAGCAAGTTCGCGATCGTGCAAACGGTCAAACCCGGTTTCTATTGAAAGACATCGATCTGATCGTCGAGCCGGGTGAGTTTGTTGGGATTTTTGGGACCAGTGGCTCCGGCAAATCTACGCTGCTCGATGCCTTAAATGGACGCCGACCTGCCACGACTGGCTGGGTGCTTTACAACGGAATAGATTTTTATACAGCTTTCGACATCTTCCGGTCTGTCATCGGCTATGTGCCTCAACAGGATATTGTACACCGCAAGATCAGCCTCAGAAACGCTCTGCGGTATACTGCGCGACTGCGCCTTCCTCCGGACACTTCAAGCGACGAAATCGATTTTCATATTTCCCGTGTACTGAAGCAGGTCGGCCTTAGCGATAAAGCTCTATCTCCCATCGATACCCCTTCTCCACTTAGCGGTGGGCAGATGAAAAGAGTCAATCTGGCCGTGGAATTGATCGCTAACCCGAACATATTGTTCGTCGATGAAGTAACCAGCGGACTCGATGCAGGCACCGACAAGAAAATAATGCAATTGCTCGCTGAACTGGCTGCTCAACAAAAAACCATCATATGCATAACACATTCCCTGGAAAATATTGACGGATGCGATTTGATTCTGCTTCTCCATCACGGCAAAATGATCTATTACGGTCCGCCGCAGGATGCACCCGGCTATTTTGGCATTTGCAGGCTCTCCCATGTCTACGAATTGATCGAGAATAACACTAGAGATTACTGGGCCGAAAAATTCCGCGAATCTTCACACTATGCCGATTACATAAAAAACCGGTCCTCCGTCTCAGAGACTGGCCATAATTCGCTCCGGAATCGACAAGTCCACGTTCCCTCGAACAGACGGTCAGGGTCGTATTTGTCTCAGTCGGTTACGCTGCTGAGGCGATACACCAACCTCCTTTTGGCTGACCGCAGAAACCTTGCCATATTGTTGTTACAGGCCCCTCTAGTTGGCGTCCTCGTTGGAATCGTGTTTGACATCTCCGGTTCTCCGCAAGCACGCGCGGTTTCCGAAAGCCAGGTCAGTTTCATCCTGGTTTTGTCGGCCATCTGGTGCGGGTGCCTGAATTCGACCAGGGAGGTAGTTAAGGAACTGCCGATCTATCTGCGGGAGCGTGCCGTCAATTTGGCAATCGGACCATACCTGGCAAGCAAACTGATCCCTCTTTCAGTCATGTGTATGGTGCAATGCCTTGCTCTCCTTGGCATAGTAACCTCTCTAATTTCCTGGTCCGGCGACTTTATCACCAGGCTCTCGGCCTTGTTCCTGGCCGCTATGGCAGCCACGTGCATGGGGCTTTCAGTCAGCACTCTCGTTGATTCCAATGATAAAGCGGTGGCTTTGGTCCCTATATTACTAATACCTCAGGTTATTCTCTCAAACTTCATTGTCCATCTTGGGAGGGTCGGAGCAGCGATCGCCCAGGTCGCAATAATCGCCTTCAGCTCCTTTGATGCGATGAAGACAACACTGTCCAGAGATCTGGCCTCGCTCGCGCCGACAGAAGGGACCTTGCATACCAACCTCGCCGCCACTGCTTGCCTAGCCGTGGCGTTCGTAGTTGCTGCGCTTGTTGGGCTGAAAGTCAAGGATATCAAAGGCAGATGAGGTGAATCATGCAAATTGGTTTAGGTGAAGCAACTCCGCCTCTCAAATTTCATGCATGCGGAAAGTGCAAGACCAAAACTGACGAAAATACTCTGAGGATTAGGGAGTACCATTGCCCCACCTGCAATTTTGAAATGGCTTACCCTGACTTTGCTCCCAATGGGGCAATTCGAGGTGTTTTAGGGTACCTCAGGTCGCCGGGGGACGTCATCCAGGACCGCTATCGCATTGAGAATGTCCTTGGGAAAGGAGGCTTTGGCGCAACTTATCTCGCTGAAGACATCAAGCTCAAAGGGAAGCGAAGGGCGCTCAAAGAAGTCCCCGATCTGCTTTTCGATGAACTTGAAGCTAACCTTCTCAGCCAATTGCACCATCCTTCAATCCCCGACATTGTCGACCGCTGCTTTTGTGACGGCATGATTTATCTGATACTCGAATTCGGGGGAACGCGCACGCTGGAAGAGGAATGCCGACGGATGGGAGGGCGTGTCCCTCTGCCGAATTTGCTTCCCCTGATGACGCAGCTGTGCGACGTTCTCATCTATCTGCATGCACAAAATCCCCCTGTCGTCCATCGAGATCTGAAGCCGGACAATATCCTTCTGGATGACAATGAGCGCATAATGCTTGTCGACTTCGGCATCGCCAAACAATCGACATCCTCAATCTCGACCAGGGTCTCGGCTCGAGCTGTGTCGCATGGATTCAGTCCCCCCGAACAGGTGCTGGGGACCGGAACCGACGAGCGC
>Ga0187770_10001499_pt1 | contig 12441 bp, 6 predicted proteins | sample 0116_SJ02_MP02_2_FD_133154 | JGI IMG/M metagenome (GOLD analysis project Ga0187770, IMG submission 133154) | Tropical peat soil microbial communities from peatlands in Department of Meta, Colombia - 0116_SJ02_MP02_20_MG | ecosystem: Environmental > Terrestrial > Soil > Wetlands > Peat | place...
AAGATCCGAGGGAAAGGAAAAGTATCTACTTTGATATATATGACGCGGAATCTTTAACCACGCCAATAAGGACTTATATGGGGAAAAAATTATTATGTTCTTCGTAAAAATGCTTCCTCTTAAGTTGGCTTAGCGCCCCTTTAGAAACGGCTTTTTTTCTGGGTTACTGGGGGAATCCGCCCTGGCAAAACCGATGCATCAAATATATTATGCCATGTTTGGGACCCTGGAAATGGCTGCGCAATGGTGAAGATACGCATGAATTACTCCGTGGAAATCTTTACGGGCCAGGAAGCGCAAGCCTGGGATGCCTATGTGCATCAGCATCGCTACGGGAGTTATTGCCACCTAAGCGGGTGGAAGACCGTGGTCGAGCGGGCATACGGTCGGCCCACTTATTATTGGCTATGTCGTGATAGCTGCGGGCGCCTAGTGGGCCTCTTGCCCTCCGTGCATATCAAGCACTTCCTCTTCGGCAATTCCCTGGTCTCCATGCCCTATCTGGATATAGGCGGCATCCTGGCTGATAACCCGGAAATCCAGGCAAAGCTGCTTCTGGAGGCTAAGAAATTCGCGGCCAGCCTTCACATTCCGCAAGTTGAACTGCGCCAATCTTGGGCTGACCCTCCTGCTGATGATGACAAGAATAGATTGCCCCCTGGGTTTAATAAGGTACAAATGATCCTTGCCTTACCGGCAAATTCGGAGCTGTTATTTAAAGGGTTCAAACATTATAATGATATACGCCGGGAGGTGCGAAAGGCTGCAAAGTCGGGGCTGCGATTTGTGGCCGGAGGAGTGGATTTGCTTGACAGTTTCTACGAGGTTTTTGCCATCAATATGCGCAATTTGGGCACTCCCGTTCACTCCCGTTCCTTCTTTGATCAGATAATCCGCGGTTTTAAGGCTCGTTGCGAGGTCGGGGTGACCTATCTCGATTCTAAGCCCCTAGCCGCGGGAATCATTTTCTACCACCGTAACATGGTCAGTTTTCCCTTCGCTGTGTCTCTGCGGTCTCACAATCTTTTAAAACCTTTTCCCTTGCTTAAGTGGGAATTTTTGAAAAAGGCTTGTGACCTAGGCTACGAGTTCGCTGATTTTGGCAGGTCCACTATCGATTCCGGCCCTTATAGATTCAAACTTAGATGGGGTGCCAAACCATTCCCCTTGCACTGGCAAGTTATCGAATTGGGGCAGGGAACCCATATCATGGAAACTCGGAGTAAATTTAGCCTGTTTTCCAAACTGTGGCAGAGATTGCCCATAACTGTAACTAAAATTATCGGACCTTCCTTACGTAAATATATTTCCCTTTAATTAAAATTAGGGAGAAACCCTCTTGAAAATCTTGGCATTGACTAAATATTTTCCACCAGATATAGGTACTGCATCCCACCTGTTTTTTGAGTTGTGTGAAACATTAGTGCGCAGGGGCCACGAAGTTACCGCGGTGACTTCTTTGCCGCGTTATAACTTGAAGAAAATCCCTGCAAAGTATAGAAATCGATTATTTCTTAAAGAAGAGATGAATGGTATAACGGTATTGCGTGTGGCTGGAATTCCCTCCCCCAGACCGGAAATTAGCCGCAGCATTGAACAGTTTTATATGGCCCTGCCTCTTTATTTTTGTGGGTTGGCGGCCCAAAAACCCGAGGCCATCATCGTCTATTCGCCCCCTATTGCCCTGGGAATTACCGGCTATTTGCTAGGTAAGAAATGGCATGTGCCTTTCATAGTTAATATTCAGGATTTATTTCCGCAATGCTGTGTGGACTATGGTTTTCCGAAAATTATTATAAAATCATTCGGCAAGATAGCTGATTTTGTTTATCACAAGGTCAACTACATTACAGTCCATTCCGTAGGAAACCGGGAAGTGATTCTTCGGGACTCGCCCTTTGTTTCTCCGGAGAAAATCAAAGTCATCGATAACTGGGTGGATACCGATTTCATTAAACCAGGAAAACGGGCCAACACTTTTTCAGCCCTACACAATCTTAACGGACATTTTGTGGTCTCCTTCGCGGGTAGCATCGGTATTCCCCAAGGTTTGGAGGTCGTGATTGCAGCCGCCAATGAACTAAGAGATCTGCCGGAAATATTATTCCTGATTGTCGGCGACGGGGTCATGAGAGAAAAGATAGTTCGGAAAGCCTCGGGCCTGGATTTGACCAATGTTCAGTTCCTACCGATGCAGCCGCGAGGCACCTATCCTTGGATTCTGGCTTCTTCTGAAGTCTGTCTGGTGACCTTACTCAAAGAAATTTCCACCCCCGTTATTCCCTCCAAAATTCTCAGCATCATGGCGGCTGGACGGCCGGTACTCGCCAGTATGCCTCTGCACGGGGATGCCCCCAAGCTTATCGCCGAGGCTGACTGTGGCCTCTGTGTAGAACCGGGAAACGCTGAGGCCCTGGCTTCAGGTATTTTGAAATTGTACCACAATCCGGAGCTCCGGGAATTATATGGGCGCAATGGGCGCCGTTACGTTGAGGAGCACTTGTCTCGGGAAGCCTGTGTGGCTAACTATGAGACCATTTTTCAGCAGGCGGTAAAAAACTTTTCGTCCTCTGGGAACCGGAGAGCCGGGGCCCGGTGATGTCTCAAAAGACTCAGGTAAAAAATATCCTCACCATTGACGTGGAGGATTGGTTCCACACCTCGGCCCTTGAACCTTACATCGCTCTGGAACAGTGGGATTCTCTCCAATCAACGGCGGTACCCAATGTCCACGCTATCCTGGAGCTACTGGCAACCCAGCATACGAAGGCTACTTTTTTTGTCCTAGGATGGATGGCTGAACATTATCCACATCTGATTCGAGAAATAGACGCGGCTGGCCATGAAATCGCCAGCCATGGCTATCGCCACCGGCTCATCTACAGACTCTCCCGGGAAACCTTTCGAGAGTATGTAAAGCGCGCCAAGGCGGTGCTGGAGGATCTGGTGGGGCGACCCGTTCAAGGCTACCGCGCCACCAGCTTTTCGGTGGTGAAGAGTACCCTTTGGGCCCTGGATGTTATCAAAGAAGCCGGATTCACCTATGACTCCAGCATTTCCCCTATCCGCCATGACATCTACGGTATTGCCGATTGCCCCCGCTTTCCGTTTATCCACCCTAATGGCTTGGTGGAAATTCCCGCCTCCACCTTGAGGTTTTGGGGACGGAATTTTCCCTTGGGCGGAGGCGGCTTTTTTCGGCTATATCCCTACTGGCTGACCCGCAAAGGCATCGAATCCATCAACCGGAGGGGATATCCGGTGGTGGTCTATCTTCACCCCTGGGAACTGGACCCGGATTGTCCGAAAATTTCGCAGGCCGATTGGCGCACCCAGGTGAGACAATACCTCAACCTGGCCAAGTCCAAAAAGCGCTTGCAAAATTTATTGTCCCATTTTTCTTTTAGGCCTATTCAAGAATACTTGCAAACCGTGGAGTTTTTGCCCTCCCAGGACCTGATATGAACCTGCCTGCCTGCAAACATCAGGTCCAAGGCGAGACGCCGGGTACCGGGCGGGCGATGCCTTTCTCTCGGTTTGGTCCCCGCTTGGCCTATCGTCTGCCGCCGGCCTCTTCCCCTTTTTCTCTCAAGGATATCTGGAATGGAGCCCGGGGGTTCCTGGACGGTCGGGCGGCCCTGGCCCGGTTTGAGGCAGAAGTGCGGGCCTTCTTCCACGCCGACCATGTCTTGTTGCTGTCCACGGCTCGGGCCGGGCTGGCTATGGCCCTTCAAGCCTTTCAGAGGATGGCGTCTACCCGGTACAAGGTGATTATTCCGGGTTACACTTGCTGGGTGGTGCCGGCCGCGGTGGTGCGGGCCGGGCTGGAGCCGGTGGCTTGCGATAACGCGCCCTACTCCTTTGACTATGATTATGATTGCCTGGAAAGTTTATTGGCGCTTGATGTCCTGGGCGTGGTTGCCCAGCACATGTTCGGGGTGCCGGCGGACATGGACCGACTCAGGTCAGTCGTTAAGGGCCGGGGCATCTTTGTACTGGAGGACGCGGCCCAATCAATGGGTGGAAAAGTCAACGGTAGGTTGTTGGGAACCATGGGAGACGTCGGAATCTTCAGCCTAGGGCGAGGCAAAAATTTAAGCACCGTGAGTGGCGGTATCCTGACCACCAATAATGGTGAAATCGGCGCGAACCTGGCTGCGGCGCGTCCAGCTCTAGAAGATTGCCCCCCCTTACAGGAGGTCGTGATTTTCCTTGAAGCGCTGGCCATGGCCTCCTTCCTGCACCCCAGGCGGTTTTGGTTCCCCGCCTTGCTGCCCTGGCTGAAATTAGGGGAGACCCTCTTCGATCTCGACTTTCCCCTCCATTCCTTGGGGGGCGTCCAGGCGGGATTATCATTTCAATGGGTGGAGCGGTTGGAAAGGTTCTGCCAGACCCGTCGGGTCCACGCTCAATATCTCCTCAACCAGGTACCAAAACTTCGGAAGGTCTGTCCCTTGGCATTTGAAGAGGCCGGCAATGGGCCTCGCCTTCCCTGCTTTGTGGCCGACGATCAGGCCAGGAACGCACTGCTCCGGGACGCGGCCCGGCAGGGATTGGGTATGGCACTGACTTTCCCCGACGCGGTGGATGGCATCCCGTATTTTAAGGATGCACCCTGGCGCGGCACTCTACCGGAGGCCCGGCGGTTGGCCAGGGAAACTGTCACCCTACCAATCCACCCCTTTGTCAGTCAAGAAGATTTGCAGAGGATAGTCAATCTGCTGCAGACTTATTTGTGACATGAATTAAATAAGGAGAGGGTCGGGACGTTAAGCCGTTGAAACAAGTCGTTCAAAGTTACAAGAACGGGGACATTACCCTACCTGAAGAGGCCCATTCAAGAATACCTGCAAACCGTGGAGTTTTTGCCCTCTCAGGACCTGATATGAGCCTTTCTCCCTTCAAACATCAGGTCCAAGGCGAGACGCTTGGTCCAGACCGGGCAGCCGCGGCCGCCTTGAGCATTTGCTTCGCCTTGGCTTCTCCCATTTACCTGCTCCACCAGCATCTTGGGTGGGCCGCGGTGGCGGCCCCAACCAAAATCAGCAGTTTAATAACTCTGTGTCGCCCCCTGCTGGAACCAGCAGCCGTGCAGGGCACTGAAAGTGGCCGTACTCATTCCTCCCGCCGAGGGTCCAGCTATACTGCTGGGCACCCTGATGGAACTTATCCGGCAGGTCTGGGAAGTTTCCGCCGGGGCCGTGGTGCCGTTGCTCCCGGCCACCGTGACATATGCCCTCACCCAATAGGCCCAGACGCCGTTGACTGTGGTAAACTGGGCGTCCGCTGGCGGCACGAAGTTTATGTTTTTGACCCCTGTACTGCCGCCATTGAAAAACAGATTGCTTGCCGCCGAGGTGCTGAGGGTCGTCCAGCTTCCGTTGTAATACTGCCAGACCACCGTGGCCGTGGTGTCGTTACCCACCGACCCCAGGTCAATTTGGATGCTGGAGAAGGAGCCGCGGGTCGAGCCGAAATAGACGGCGTCACCCACCGCAGGTTGAGCGGCAAAGAAGTTGAAGGAAGAGGCGCTATGCTCATCGGTATAAGTTCCAGAGGCAAGGGTGTAAAGATTGGAGAAGGTGGTTCCCGCCTGGGAAATGGTTGTGCTGTTGTCGGTAAGGTTGACGGTGAGTAGCTTGCCGTCCACGGCACCAATGAAGTTATAGAAATTGGAACTGCCGCTTGCTTCCGTGTAAGTCACCGGGGTCGGGAACGGGTTCTGGCCCACTACCGGATAATTACCGTCTGTCGACTGGGTTTTATAGGTGGACGGCCCATAACCTTGCTTTCCAAAGAACTGCATGGCCTGGGTAAAGCTGGTAAAAGCCCTGGCACTGATGTTGGCCTTGTAGATATTACCAGAGGACGACTGCCCTCCCGCCCCAGATGACGAAGGGATTATCCATAACCCAGCAGCCGCAGGGTTAGTAATTGGACCTGACCATACACAGAAATGTGTCCAGTCACCGCCACCAATCAGATTAAAAGTGGCAGCAGGGCCTCCCGGCCACTCCAACTCGACCGTCTGGGTAGTGTCTGTCATAAGGTCGCCGGAAAGAACGAGATAATAAGTGCCTGATGGGGGAGCCAAAAATTCACTGGTGCCGTGATAATACCACGATGACCCTGTAATATTTAGGACATTGCAGGTGTTGCCCAATGGCCCCTTATTATAAAGGACACCCACATTACAGTTGCTAACTGTCGGGGTCGCTAAGACGCAACTGCACGGAACATCCTTAGATAGCTCTATTCCCATCCCATTGTCTTCAATAGTCTTAACAAAACGAGTCGGGAAGACCATCGGGCTATTGTTGTAATCGAAGGTGCAATTATCGTCAAACAGCACAAAGTTGTTTCCGTCATACGCAGAGCAGTAACTACCATGAAACCATGTATTAGTAAACTTTACATTAGAGCAGGTTCCATCAGAAGCGTATAAGTACGGAGCAGAACCCTGGGATGCATTACAGGTATCAAATACGACATTTTGTGTCGAATTGGCGAAGTACCAACCAGCGTTGCAGGCTCCACCCATTCCAAGAGTACCGTTGAGAAACTTTATTGTTTGGCAGTTATCAATTATGTAGGCAGCTGTATGGGTTGCTAGGGGAGGGTCAAGTTGTAGAACTTCTTCACTGCCCAAACCTTGCACTGTTATATTGGTACAATTCACAAAATGAAAAGCATTTCCTCTTGTTAATTCAAACTGAAGCCAATCAGCAAATATAGTGTCATACAGGCAGTAGTACAGATATACTGCATCGCCTTCCCCATTGTTAGTGATGGTGAGACGCCGTAAAATTATTCCACTGGCATTGCATACATCACCGGCACATATCAAGGATGAGTAGTTGTTGCTCCCATTGTAGTCGCTTACAACAAACCCCTCAGAAGCTTGACCGGCAATTCCAATAAGACAGTTACACACATCAATATGGTCAACCTCACCACCACCGCCATTGGGATAACCAATCCCATACTGTATGCCAGTGCCCGACCTGTAGGTGCTCCAGCCAGTCATTTGCGTCGGGGTGCCGCTGACGGTGGCATAGACAGGGTACATAGGACAGGAGGAGTTGTCGGGCGAGTAGTCCCCCCAGTTATAGGATCCGACGTAGAGCAACCCGTTGGCCCAATAGTATTGATACTGGTGTCCTGCGCTGTTGTACGGCTGGATGGCGGCGGCAGAAGCAACTGAACTAGCGGAATAGTTGCTGCCCCCATAATTCAAGGTCACCGCACTCGGCTGGGTTGGGCAGGGGATCACCCAAGTAGCGCTATTTATAGCCCCCCATATCCGGCCATTTTTAATAAGAGGTGTACCTGGACCGCCATAGCCGCCGAATAGCGCATAGTTGTCATCCACGAGCCGATGAATAACGCTGCCGTTCAGGTTTATGATGGGATGTGGGTGACCGGAAGCCATGTTAAAGCTCTGGCTGGCAACATTAACCCAGTTAGCATATATCATGTTGGTAGGGCAGTTGGCACTCCAGTTTCCATCTCCAGCTTGGGCTTTTAATTCGCCATTGCCTAGGTACATCAGGGCGGAAACCGCCTCCTGTAACGCAACGGTGTTATCCGTGCCAGTAAAACTTCCGCTGCCGTTGCAGCCCCCGTCATTCACCACTCCCCACCAAGCCGTCTTTAAAGTAGGACTAAGATTCGTAGCTACATTCGCGGTAGAAGAGGAATAAAAGTGAACCTTCCCACCCACTGCGGCCCAAGAGGTGGTGTACTTATACCAGGATTGGGTAGCAATATTCCAACAGGTATCACCGGAAGAAGGCGAGTAGTAGGTCCAGCAGCCCACCGGGGCGGCAGTTGGAGTAAAAACTGCACCGCTTTTATTCCCAACCCAGGTATAGCCGCTGTTGGCCCCGGCTATGGATGCCGCCGAACTAACCGTGTTTGAACCGCTGGAAATGTACATCGGCAGGTTGCCGCTGGAACCATAGGGACAACCGAGCAACCAACCCTTAACTCCAGTAGTGGTCTGCGTCACCATCTCGTAGGGAACAAAAGTCCCCGAGGTTACGCTGCCTGTCACATAGAAAGTGGGATAGTTGCCGGAAGATTGGGCAGAGGTCGTCCCGCTGTAAACATAATTGGTGTCGCTGTTCACCCCCACATTCCACGGCGCTGCGGTAGAACCGCCCCCGTTAGGCTGCGATGGGGTGAATACCGCACCGCTTGACTGTCCCACCCAAGCGTCAAGCTCATCCTTGTCAGTTGAAATGATGCCCACTGGGCTGGCCCCGGAGCCACTGGTGATGTACATAGGACAAAGCCCGGAGGTAAGAGGGGCTTCGAGCAGGATTGCCATCACGCCTGTAACATTTTGTTTAACGATTTCCCCAGCGGTAAAGTTCCCCGAAGTGACCGAGCCATTCACGATAAAGGTAATGCCGCTATTATAGGCATTGATGCCGTTACAGTCGGCAATCTTATTAGCCTGCCCGGACCACGCACCTGTAGGAGAAGTCCCCACCAACCAACGGTTCCCTGGCGCGGTATAGCAAGTGGTGGGCGGGGTATTGGTCTGAGACATGACGGGGGGCAGGTCACAGGTGATAGAAGTATTGTCCTGAAAAATCTGGTAATCACCGGCCTCCGGCACCGGACAAGTCAAAGTGTAGCCATCAGAAATGCTTATAACCCCGCCTTGCTCAACCCGCAGGTTGATGTTGGTGGGGATGGTAAGACTGGCGGAAATCGGGCAGGTCGCCCCCTTAGAGACGATCAAGGTACAAGGGGTGGTGCTGATGGCCGACACCGCCCCGGCCAAATCGTTGATGCTGGAGCCATAACCGGAATCGCCAACGGTTATGGAGGGTTTCTGAGTCAATGAGAGCCAGGAAAGAGCACCTACACATACTCCAATTAAGATAAGCCCATAAAGTTTTTCCCTAACATACGGATTTTTGAGGGAATTCATAACTCTTTTAAATATATTCATGTGTCTCTTAAACATATTCGTATTCTCCGTTTAATTTAAAACATTCCTCCACCAGCCGGAAGGCTGTAAGTGCCGGTTTCCCCATTGCCACCTGCACCGTAGCTGACTCCCGACTTCACATTGGATGGGCCTGGATCTTTGTAAGTGCCGGTTTCCCCATTGCCACCTGCACCGTAGCTCACGGTGCTTAAGACATTCCCCACCCCAGGATCAGCATAGGTTCCCTTGCCTCCAGAGGCCCCATAATTTGCAGTGCTCAAAACATTACTAGCTCCTGGGTCAATAAAAGTGCCAGAAGTGCCATCTCCTACACCATAAGTACCTATACTGAGAACTTTTGATTGTGTGGGAGGATAATAATTTCCATAACCAGAGGTTCCATAAAGCGCAGTTGATAGCACATTATTGGCTCCAGGATCGACAAAAGTGCCGGTTTCAGAGGTGCCACCGGCACCATAACTAACGGTTGAAAGAACGTTGGCAACACCTGGGTCTGTGTATGAGCCTGTAACCGTCCCGCACTGGACATTATGTAGTAAATTTCCAGCCGATGGCTGAAGACCAAAAGTTTGCCCATTGATAGTCATATGATTACTCGCCAAAGGATAATTAGTCTGCCAAGTAGGAGGAACGCCAACATAAGGGCCGCATTCTGTGCCCCATACGAGGTTGACATTGCTAAAGTTCACGGTGGATGAGGTGCTGGTGGATGACAGCCCGTTGCAGCCAGCGGCTCCACCGCCGGTGATAGTTCCTTGAAGGATGTTTATAGTACTACCAGCCGCACCATTATTTATCCCCATCCCATAAGCTGTCCCGTTGATGTTGGTGGCAGTCACGTTGATCGTATTCCCGGTAGCAGCATTATATATACCGTGCTGACTAGATCCCGCCGTTCCCCCTTCGATGGTGGTGGCCGTGACAGATTGGGTGGCAGTGCTGCCTGGTTGTATGGACAGGCCATAACACCCAGAAGTCCCGCTCCCACCCTCAACAGTAGCGGCATTTATCGCCATGATGCCAGAACCCTGGATGCCACTCGCGGCAGTGCCCGAGTTGCCTCCACTGAGAGTGGTGCAGGTAGTATTCAGAGTCGATCCTGCGGTAGAAATGCCCGGAGCGGTGGCACCAGTAATAGTGGTGGCATAAACTGTCGTGGTCACAGAGCCGGAGGTATATATGCCGTAGCCAGAAGTGTTACTTCCTCCAGTAATGGAGGTTATCCAACCTGCCCCGGTCCCGACAGGTTGGCCGATATTTAAAGTGCCAGCATTATTAACCCCGAATGCGTTTGCTACTCCTCCGCCAGTGATGGTGGCTGCACTTCCATATATGTTGAGTACCCCGCCTGAGCTGCTATTGTTTATGCCATGAGTGGCAGTCCCACCCGTGCATGCAGCAATGGACCCCCCATAGAAAGTTATGGTCCCACTGGTATAATTAAAAACTGGCGCATTACCATTGCCAGAACTTCCAGATGATATGCTTCCGTAAATAGTGCAAGTACTGGTAGCGCCGAAGTAAAGCCCATAACCGCCCGAGGCCCCACCACCTACAAAGCTACAGGTATTTGAAGAGTTACCAATTTGCAGGTTGTTCGTGCCACCACTGACATTTAGGATTTTCCCCGTAGCGACAGAACCCATATTAAGAGCCGAGGTGTAAATGTAAACCGTGCCAGAGAAAGAGGACAAGCTTAAGGTTGCATTGCCTGCGGCCACGGAGGTGCCGAAGCCAGCCAGTGGAACACCGTTGGTGGACCAGTCCTGGGGAATAGTGGCAGCATTAATCCCCGTATCTATCACCACGGTCTTTCCATAAAGGTCAACCGTATCGCCACCTGTTGGCACCCGATGGGCGCTGTCAGTTACCCCGGTCCAGTTGGCAGCGGTGCTCCAGTTCCCCCCAGATGTACCAGTATATTGCATCACTTCGGCGGTAGCCCCAGCCAGCCCAACCAGGCCGCACAGAACCAGAATTGCCGTCAGAATCACTATGCGTTTCATGTCAGACTCCTTTTAATACGAGTTACCTACATATTCCCAAGTGCTTAAATTTGCATAATAACGAAGCTGTATTTTACATGAAAAGGTTGCTGAGCCGTTCGTGGCAGTAGGAAGGGCGCCGGGAACAGTGCCAGCTTTGTAAGAATTTCCCCAACTGCTAATAGTACGGGCAGTTCCATTATCGAAACAGACGAGGGTGAGCCGTTGGCCATCTCCAGGTGTCCCGCTCCCTCCAGCCGGTGTCGGATTGGCAAAGCTAATGGTTCCGTTGATTGGATAGGAACTATTACCCACGTTATAGGTGTCCACAGTGCAGGCATTGCCAGAAGGAGTAAACACCGGGGTCACGGTGCCGCTTCCGTTAGTGAAGGTATTGTCTTGGCAATTTAGGGCACTGGCAGTAGCAGCGTTCCCTGTGCAAGAACCGGCAGACCCGCTGACATTTCCGGTCACATTACCAGTCAACGGCCCGACAAAGCCGCTGGAATCAGTCAAAGCTCCAGTAAGGGTACCTCCAGATAAAGACAAATAATTCTCATAATCGCCCAAAGGATTGTAAAGAATTGACGTGGAGGTTTCTGCCCACCCAAGCGGCTCGGCGTTGCTTATCGGCTTAGTTTGGGTAATGCCACCAGAGGTGCTAAGGTAAACCGGACCGGATGTGAGTGAACCGCTGGAAAGTGTGTAGGCGCCGCTAACAAGGAAAGTCCCTGTCCCACCAGCGGAAATGGCCGTGGAATTCACGCATACCGCCACCGCCGACGGGGTCGAAGTATTGTCGGCAGTCTTGAAATTGTAGCTTGTCCCAGACGCGTAAACCTGTGTCCCGAAAGACATCGAGGCCGAGGCGTTGGCGTTGGTACCTGTGACCGTCGCTCCGCTACCAGTACCAGCGTTAGGAAGAAGATTAATAGGCGTGGCATAATCAACCCCAGCAGTGGCCACTCCAAACAGCCCATTGTTATATTTTGCGAGTCCATTGTTGGAAGTTCCTAAATACAGACTACCAGTAAAGGTCCAAGTGCCAGATGGAGACCAGTTGCCAGTAGGGGTATAAGCGCCGCCTTGTTCCAAAAGAGTGTCATTGCTATCCCTGACTGTCTTAGTACGGGCAGCGGTGGGGCCGGAGGCGGTGAGATATTGCCCCCAGGTGGGCCAGGCGAAACTTGGAGCAGACCCGGTGCCGTTGCTCTGCAGGAACTGCCCGGCGGTTCCCAGGCCAATCCCCCCGAAAGCACCGTTGTTGTTATACTGCAACTGGAGGTTGGAGCCGCCCGGAGTGCCGCCCGAACTAAACTGGAATCCAGTGGCACTGGAATTTACCTGGAGATAAAAGTTGGCGTTCCCAGTCAATGAGGGGATCGTTAAGGGGGAGGCCAAATTCGTGGCATTACCCGTCAGCGGCCCGATAAAGCCGCTGGAATCGGTTAGGGACCCGGTCAGGGTGCCGCCAGATAAAGGCAGGTTGCC
>Ga0187770_10001500_pt1 | contig 12437 bp, 13 predicted proteins | sample 0116_SJ02_MP02_2_FD_133154 | JGI IMG/M metagenome (GOLD analysis project Ga0187770, IMG submission 133154) | Tropical peat soil microbial communities from peatlands in Department of Meta, Colombia - 0116_SJ02_MP02_20_MG | ecosystem: Environmental > Terrestrial > Soil > Wetlands > Peat | place...
ACTGGTGTTCAATGGTGTTGGGCCGGGGAGCGTACTCTGTTGACCTAGGTAGTAAGAAATTCCAAGGGAGAGATTGCCCGTTAGGTCCACGGAATAGATTTTGGCATCGATCAAGACCTGGCGTGGGAGTAGGTCCAACTGCGCAATCGTGCGTTTGACAATTTCGTAGTCGTGCGGCGACGCCTGAATGATCAGAGCATTGTTCTTTACGTCGGACATGATGTGGAGGCGCCCCTGTACACGCTCAGGAGCCTGTGGTGTCGTGGCCTTTTCGGCCTCTTCGATCGCGCCAGGGGAGACCATCGGATCTCGTGGGATAACTGAGACAGGCCTCTCCTGCGGCTTCTGCACCGAACCGCCATACAGTTCAATGAGAATATCCCGCAAATCGCTCGCCTTTGCATTCTGGACGGGATAGACGAAGTTTTGCTCTCCCGTTTGCTGGGGGGGCGCCTGATCCAGCTGGTGAATCCAGGCCTCGATTTCCTTAAATGCTTCAGGATCTGGACTGATGGCTAGTACGGCATTTAGGCTCTCGATCGGAACGAATCGAATTGCCGAGGTTCCCGTGAAGCTATATCCACTGAACACGTCCTGCAATTCCCTGATCATGCTCTTGGCAGAATTATTGCTTACCTGGAAGAGGCGGACCCGCTCACGGCTGAACGTGGAACTGTCAAAGATACTCAGGAGGTCGGCGACCTGTTTGAGCTTCGGAGGCGTCTCCAGGACCAGGAGAATGTTCCCGTTCTCGTTGATGATCACTTGACCAGATGGGGAAATAAACGGTGCCAGCACTTTGCCCATTTCTGCAGCCGAAACATAGCGCATAGGAAAAACCTGTAGTACGAACGTCTCTCCGGCTGTGGGAGGAGCTTCGGGTGACTTTGCGAATTCCAGAGGAACCGGCTGCACTTTTGCATCGGCGGCTGGTACGATCCGGTAATAACTACCCTGCTTCACAATCGCGGCGCCATTCACCTGAAGGATAGACTCAAGCACCGAGAACAGATCCGCACGGGAGATGGATCCAGAGGTGTTGATGGTGACAGTGCCTTTGACAGCCGGGTCCACCATGTAGTTAATTCTCAGCTCACTCCCGATGATGCGGAGAACTTGATAGAGATCCGCGTTCTCCAAATTCAGCGCAACAGGCATGCCTTGAGTGTTCTCTGCGGAAGCTGGAGAAGGGACGGCCGGTGTGGGCTGATGCCCTGGCGAATTCGGGAGTTGAGAGGCGCCCTCTGGGGGTGCAGGCTGTGCGGCGACTCCCCCGGGTTGTTGCCCCGGCGCGTTTTGATCCGTGGGATTTTGGGGCTTCGGGGGATTATCGAAGAGATTCATGGTCCTTGGTGCAGACTGCTCATTGGAAGCGGGTTTTTGCTCTTGCGCAGGTGGGGGCGTCGTGCCTGGCTGTGGACCGGGCGGCGTCTGTTCGGCTGGCTTTGGGAGTTTCGCAGGATCCTGGGCAGAGACGTTCGAGGCTTGTGTCGATGGCTCTTTCTCCGTACTCCCTTGCAAGGCAGTTGGAATTGGCGTGCCTTGGATTCGTACGACGAAAAATCCGAATAGCATGGTAAAGATCGCCGCAGCAATAATGGTCCCGTGGCGTCGATCGGCAGACGGAAAATTTCGACCAGGCAATGGCCGGGCAAATCGATCCAGGATGTATATTAAGAAATGAGTTTTCATGGTTTTTTCTTATCCACCAAAATGGGCCCAAACGGCGTATCCATGATCTCCTTGCCTTGCGGCGCGGTCAGAATGGGGGTAGGCTGCGAATTCTCCCTGGAAGCCGGATTGGGCGATCCCGCGGCTGCCACATCCGTTTGCGCCGGTGTCGCGCCGGGCGTCGCTGATCCAACCGAGGTCGGAGTAGCAGCATGTGACGCCGCGACTGAGACCGTTTTACCCCCTTGACGATGCAATCGCATCAGGGCGTTGTAAAACATGATTTCACTCCGGCCAGCGCTGGATTCCAGGAGCACGGATTCCGGAAGAACCTGGACCAGTTTGTAACCTTCAAAAGTCCCGCCTTCCAAAACCTTCTCTGCTTTCGGCGACTGTTCGCTTGCCATCAGCGCAAACCGCGTGTCACCCATGATGATGGAGCCATAGATGAGCGGCGGAGGCCCCGTTGGCTTGGCTTGTGCTACGGGCTGTTCGATTACGTCGTTTCTTTCCGCATGGAAGGGATTCTGTCGGGCCACGGCAGTATAGTCTGGTGCAGCCGAGAGAGGCGGCAAGGAGACACCGCTTAAGGAATGAGCCTCGAGTGCCTGGGGACCATTATGAGCAGCGTAACTCCGCAAGTCGTGGTACAGCTTCCACCCGAGGAGCCCCAGGCTGAGCGCCAAAAGAAGATTCAGAATCAAGTCCTGTTTGCGCATGGTCATCGCTCATTTCGCCTTTGCCATCAGGGCCGCAGCGACCAGCCCACAATGAATCCGCTTTTCCTTGTCGCCGCTACTGTTCAGATCAAGTTCTTCAATAGCCACCATCCGGTCGCTGGTGGTGATGGACGCAAGAAACTGAGTGATCTGCGTGATCCGGCCGGTGAGCTCCAGACGGACAGGAATTCGCAAGTACTTATCGCCGACAGCTACCGGTGCCAGGAACTCACTCCGTACAAATCCCAACTGCTGTTGCGCAGCCGCTGCCTCAAGCCAGGTCTGAAGTTCTGCCCCAGCCTGACTCGCATCGGGGGCAGAGAGGAGGCGCCGATTCTGTTCCTCGATCCGGGCGCGTAGTGTCGCTTCCTGGTCCCGTAGTTGCTTGGCAGCGATTAACCCGCGGTCATTGCGAAGCTCTTTCTGCGCCTCAAACAGGCTTCCCGAGCCGCTATTCACGAGGTCCCAATGTGGCAGCACGACGAACTGGGCAACCGCAAACAGGATTGCAGCAATGAGTCCCCCCATTACAAATTTCCTCTCTCTTGGCTGGAGCTTCATGGCTTCCCCTTGAGTCGCATCTGCAGACGGAATCGTTCCGCTCCAGAAGCATCATGAATTAATGCTCCATTAAATTTCACATCCTGAAATTGGGGAGACGCCTGGAACAGAGGCAAAAGCGGCGAGGCCGCTTTTGCAGAGCCATTCAGTTCGACCTGCCCTTTCTTGCAAGAAAAAGAGTTCAGCCAGGCTTCCGGTGGAAGCTTTTGAGCAACCTCGTTTAAGGCATCAATAGGCTGCCGGCCACGTTGCTGGAAGGCGTCGAGAGCTAAGAGTTCCTGCCGCATCGCGCGTCCCTCCTGCAAAAGTTGCTTCATCTCATCCGCACGCGTCTGCAAACCGGCAATTTCCTTGCGGTACTGTCGCAAGAGGATATAGTTCTGAAGCGGAATACGCAGACCAACGGCCAGGAGCAGCACGGCATTTGCCGCCAGGAGAACGTAGGTTGGCAGATGGCGCATCTGATTGCGAACCGGTCGCATCGCGGCAGGCAGAAGGTTCAAATAATACGACCGGCGATTTCCAGACAAGTGAGAAAGTGCCGTGGCCGCCGCCCCCGTGTATCTTTGCAGGGCCGGTTGTTCAGGCAACCCCGATAATTTGATGTTGTCTTCGAGTCGTTCCACTGAGCCAAAAGAGGCCAGCGCCCGCTCGACGGTCTCCGGAACATGGCCCGATACAACCACTACCTGGCCGGCGCTCTCCTTCCACCGCAATGAGGAGTACGCCAGTCGGATTTGAGCAAGGACATCGGAAGCCAAGGTCGCGCTTTCCCTCGCGAAAGGGAGGCTTCGGGAGTAGACCAGACGCTTCCCTTCCAGCAGAGCCAGTTCTGCCTCAGCTTTATTGCAATCGAGCAACAGGCAACGCTGCGTCCCGGCTCCTTGCCGGAAGCACAGAAAAATGTGCAACAGAGAAAATTGTGTTGGCAGAATTCCGGTGAGGGGATAACCCGTCTGTGCAAACAGACTCGTGTACTTCTCGGCCAGACTATGCGGCGTAAACAGAAGGGTTGTCGCGAGACACCGTTGCTCTTCGATGACGCAAGTGTCCCAATCAAATGGCTCGCTGTCGGTCGGTTTGTACATCTCCACCTGGAGCGCCACCGCTTCCGCAAACGATTTCCTCGCTGCGGACGGAAGACTAAGGAAACGGACCATGACCTCTCGACGGGGCAACCCAAGCACGACCACCGGTTCTTCCCCATGCGAAGGCTGCAAAAATTCTTGGAGCTTCCGGCCAAGGTCCTGCGGTGAGACCGAGGCAAATTCAGAAATGGAACCAAAATAGGCTCGTGGCACACGTCCCACTTCCGACTTGATGCAGACCAGAGAGAGCGAATCTCCCTCCAGCTCCATTCCAAGTACGGGTCTGCGAGGAACCCACCGCGAGATCGTCCGAGAATTGACGCTCTGGAACGAAGCGAAGCGCCGAAGTCCGCCCTTCATTTTTGAGAGAGAGATCTCTTTATTGAACATGGGAATCCTTCCAACCGATAATCTGAAAGGGAGCGTCGCTTACCCCGGACACCTTCACGACGGTGCGAACCCGAGCCACGATGCCTGATCGCGTTTGGCCGGTTACCAGGAGCGTAAACAAACCGCTGTTCTGGGTGGTCAACCTGGAGAGAGTTTCTCCCCTGAGGGATGCGGGGAACTCACGCGTGAACTCATCCAGCGTAGCAAAGGGCTTCTGTGCCCGGCCGGCAACGATATAATCCGCTGTCTGGGCATCCATCTCGGCGACCGCCACAAGTACCGCATGGGGGGCGTAGTTTATGTTGATCCGGGTGTCGCGGGCATACACCGTGAGACAGTCGACCAGGCCCGGCATACGTTCCACCTTTCCGTCTTCGTGGCGAACATAATGGCCGTAAAAGATTTCCGACTTCATGCCCGGAACGTTCAGAATTTCTTCTACTGCATGGTAGTCATATTGCGCCGAGCGCGAAGGGTCATAGTCCAGGACGTTGCCGGAGGCCTGCGCGCTCTCCCAGCGCGCCAGCGAAGAAGGTTTGCGCCAATCGACGATCGCGGTGGCCAGGGGGCGCGCCGTGTCTAGATCATAACCGAGGGCCAACAGGAGCTTCTCGAGGAGTGGTTCTTCCACCCGATTGAGGTCGATCTTCCCGCTTTCATCCGTTAGATCGACGTGAATCTTGCCTATAGGGAGTTCCCACTCGATCGATTGCTTCCCGGGATGAACCACAGAATCAGGAGAGGTCGACATCTGGGAGAGCAGCCACGACGTGGTGAACACTCCACCACGCGCGAGATAATACGCCTGTAGCTGTTCCTTTCGATTCTGCAACTCCTCCATCCCCACACGTACCGAACTCGACAGAGCGAAGACCATCATCGTCAGGAGTAGAATCCCCCCGAGCACGGCGATCAGCACTACGCCCGATTCCGAATTTTGGCGGTTGGCTTTCATTGGGGTTCTTCCCACACAGGGATGATCAACGTAAGATCTTGCTCTTCGTTCCCTCTCTGCCATTGAATGAGCACGCCACGGGGCAACTGTTTCTGACTGTCGCATTTCCATTCCGGAACCCAAGCCGCCGGACTGCCGGGGGCGCTCGGACGTAAGTAGGTAAGCTCGATATGGTCTGCGCGGTCACCGAATGTCCGGGCTTGTTCTTGGGAAGGCTGGTTTGCCAAGAGGAAACTCACCAACTGCGGTTCCTGCGAAAAGCCGGTCTCACTCACAAGCAGCTGTTCTTTGCCATCCTGTTGCTTAACGACACGGTAACTCACCATCCACAAACCGAAATTTCGTCCTCCTTCCCAGGAGTAGTTGCTCAGGAAGCGGACCTGCTTGCTGTCTCCCCGAAAACTGATCAAGTGCAGTTGCCGCTGTTCATATGGCGTGTTGGTATTCCGGGGAATGGCGGAACTCATCTGCGCCTGAATTGCATCCCCTTCCGCAAATCTCTGCGCAACCACAGCCAGTCGCTCATCTCCTCGCCTCCAGGCTCTTTCTGTCAGCCGCACTGCGGTCAGCAGGAGCGCTAGAACTACAGCCGTCAAGGAGACCGACAAGAGCACCTCGAGAAGTGTGAAACCGCGTTGCCGTCTAGTGACTGGCATTCGAAGTCGCTTTCTTTGCCCACTGGGTGCTTTCCACCACGTAGGTTCTGTCGGCCGGTGCAACCCCCCAGGAAATCACCAGCCGGATGTCGAACAATCCATAGCCGGCCCGGGACAACTTGTCGCTATATGTGTTCGGAGAAACCACCGCTTCCCACCGGTAGCCGTCCTCCCAGGAACCCAAAGCGGTCCCCGGCTGCAACTCTTCCAGCAGCAAAAGCTGATTCATTTTCTCCCGCGCGTGCGACAAGGCTCGTTCATGAGGCTCCATCTTGTTCAAGTTGCGCATCGACTGCGTGGAAAGACCAACCACGGCAACAAATACGCTGGCGAGAAGGACCGTCGAGATCAGAACCTCGATCAGTGTGAATCCGTGCATGTTCGCCAAGCGTCGAGGTTTCATGGCTGCACCTCGTTCACCACTAGAATTTTGGTCCTTGCGGTCATGGGATCGAGTTCGATGCGCGTCGTCGAGCTGCTCGCATTCGTTAATGCCAGTTGCATTGCTTCTGACGTTCCGTCCGGATAAAAAGCCACCAGACCGATGTCGGTCGACCAGTTGTCATCCCCTTTGCGGCTACGAAGCGAAATATCGATCGGCAAAGTGTAATGACCGACGGTTGCGCCATCTTCGCGTGCCAGCGCGATTTCTCGGTCCCGCGCTGCAGCTTCCGGAAAGATCAGGAAATAGGCGCGGCCTTCGAATAGGGCGCGGCCCTTGCCTTGTTGCATCAATCGAACAATAGAATCCGCTGCAAGCCGCAACTTAAAACGTGCATACGCCCGCACCGTGATGGGCAAAAGCAGTGAAGCACTGATCGCTAGCAAAGCCATGACCACTATGAGCTCCATCAGCGTGTGCCCGCTTGCTCGTCGAGCGGTTCCGCGGAAGTTTAACCTAGGGAACATGAAAAGCCCTGGCATCACTTCCAGCTCACGATATCTGCATCGACACCTTCTCCACCCTCGCGTCCGTCGGCACCGTAGGAGATGATCTCGTAATCGCCGTGCTCACTCGGGCAACGGTAGACGTAGGGATGTCCCCAGGCATCCAGCGGTAGCTCCTTGGGAAGGTAAGGACCATCCCAGTTTTCCACTCCCGCGGGACGGGTGCGCAGTGCTTGCAGTCCCTGATCCGTTGTGGGGAAGGCGCCCACGTCCAGTCGGTAAGCTCCCAGCGCGCTCTCGAAGGCCGAAATCTGCGCCTTTGTGGTATTGATCTTAGCCTTGTCCAAGTTGCGGAAAACCCGTGGCACGACCAAAGCCGCCAGCAGCGCCAGAATAGTCAAAACAACCAGCAGTTCGATTAACGTGAAGCCGTGTTGTCGCTTTTTGTTTTTCATAGTTTTCTCACATTGGAATGTCGTTGATGCTATAGATCGCCAAAAGAATAGAAATGACGATGGCGCCAACGACTAGTCCCATAACCAAAATCATGCAGGGTTCGAAAAAAACGACCAGATTCTTGATCGCTGTGCGCGTTTCCCGCTCGTAGACATTCGCAACTTGAAGCAACGTCACATCCAGCCGGCCAGTCTCCTCCCCCACCCCGATCAGGTGGACCGCCAAGGGAGGGAAGGCACCGCTCTCTTCCAGGGGTCGAACCAGTCCTTTACCCTGCTTGACGCCTTGCAACAGGTGATCGAGGGCTCCCGACAGTTTTTGATTGCCGACGACCTGACGCGCAATTTCGAGCGACCGGACCATAGGTACTCCCCCCTGGAGCAGCGTTCCCAAGCTGCGTGCGAAACGCGACACCTGAATGCGTTCCACAACCGGACCCAGTTTGGGGACGGCGAGGACGAAATAGTCGAATCGCTTACGACCAGGTCCAGTTACAAGATAGCGTTGCAAGGCCGTTATACTTAGAGGGATGGCCAGCAACCACAGCCACCAAGTCTTCTGAATTACCTGGCTAAGAAACAGCAGAATTTGCGTTGGCAAGGGGAGTGCCGCTCCAGCCTGCTGAAAGACCGTTGCGAATTTCGGGACCACGAACTCCATGAGAAACAACACGGATATGCCCCCGACGAGAAGCAGCAATGCGGGATAGATCATCGAAGAAATCAGATGGCTGCGTAGCTCGTTGGCCGATTCCTGATAGTCGGCGAGCTGTGTCAGGACGCCACCCAGATTGCCACTGGTCTCGCCCGCTCGGATCAAGCTGACGTAGAATCTTGGAAAAAGCCTGGGGTGCGATTCGAGCGCCGAGCTCAAGCTCTTGCCGCCCTTAATCGCGCGCAGGACTTCTTGCAGGGATTGGCCAAACAGGGCGGACTCGCTGAGCTGGGCGCTAACCGCCAAGGCGCGGTCCAGAGGGATGCCCGCTGTCAGCAGAAAGGACAAAGTCCGGATACAGATCAATCTGTGTTGGGCCATCCCCTGAAAGCTCTGAAAGTCCGGCCACCATGCTGTGCGACTCTGTCCAGCGTCCGAGGCGATCTTCAAGGGAAGCAGGCCGCGCTGCTGTAGCAGGCCGGCGGCCGCTAGTCGATCAACAGCCTCTACGGTCCCACTGGTATTGAGACCGCTCGCATCCATCGCTTGGTAGGCAAACGCAGGCATAGTAGCTTCCTAAGCAGACTCCTGCGTAACGCGCAGGACCTCGTCGATCGTGGTCACCCCGGCCAATACTTTCTCGAGACCGTCTTCGCGTAGAGTCTTCATTCCGTTCTTGCGTGCCGCTGCCCGCAGCGGGTTGCTCTCTGATGTCTGGACCATCAAGCGCTGCAACTCACCATTGATTTCCATCAATTCGAAGATGGCGATACGCTCGCGAAAACCGATCTGACGGCATTCGGGACACCCCACCGCTCGATAGACGGTGATGCGATCTTGCGAGGGCATCTTCGGTGCATCGAAAGGCAAGGCCGCGCTCGGCAATTCCGTTTTTTGTTTACAGCTCGGGCAAAGCACGCGAACCAGACGCTGCGCCAAGACAGCAATGAGGGAAGAAGAAAGCAGGTAGGCGGGTACACCCATGTCAATCAACCGCGTAATCGCACTTGGCGCATCATTCGTATGCAGCGTGCTGAACACCAGGTGGCCCGTCAACGCTGCCCGTATGGCGATCTCGGCTGTTTCCAGATCGCGGATTTCGCCTACCATGATCACATCGGGATCTTGTCGCACGATGTGTCGCAAGCCCGCCGCGAAGGTTAGCCCGATCTGCGAGTTGACCTGAACCTGGTTCACCCCTGGGTTTTCATATTCAATAGGATCTTCGAGTGTCAGGATCTTTTTGTCCGTCTGGTTGATTTGCCCAAGAGCACCATAGAGCGTCGTCGATTTGCCACTGCCCGTTGGCCCGGTCACAAGAAAAATGCCATGTGGATGGGCGGTTATCTTGCGCATGCACGCGAGCATCTCGGGAGCGAAGCCGAGCTTTTCCAGATCCGTGAGCCGGGTGTCGTTTCGCGCCAGGATGCGCATCACGACGCTCTCGCCATACATCGTAGGAAGCGTGGAGACGCGCAGGTCGATGTCTTTTCCGATGACCTTCAGGCGAATACCTCCGTCCTGCGGCAGGCGCCGTTCGGCAATGTTGAGTTTAGCCATCAGTTTGACTCGCGAAATCACTGCCGAAGCCATTTGTCGAGGGGGGGCTTCGACAGGATATAAAACTCCATCGATGCGGAAGCGAACGCGCAGTTCCCTTTCCATGGGCTCAATGTGTATATCGCTTGCCCGGCTCTCGACCGCCCGAGAGATCAGCAGATTGACGAGGCGGATCACAGGTGCTTCGAGAGCAAGATCCCGCAGGTGCTCGGCGTCTTCTCCCGAGGAAGCGCCCGCTTCACCTTCCTCCTGTCCGAATGATTCAACTAGACGCCCGAGCGGGCTCGTACCCACGCCATAGAACTTTTCGATCGCGGCGCGGATGTCGCTCTCTGTCGCCATATAGACAACGACTCTCTGACCCGTGGCCAATTGGATGGACTCGAGCGTTTCATGATCCAAGGGATCCGCCACGGCGACAAAGAGCTCAGAATCTCGCTCATCAAAGGGAAAGAACCTTCCTGATCGCATGAAACGAGGTGAAAGCGACTTAATCTCGAGCGGCAGTGCGGGAAATTCCGAACTTTCCATTCTCGGCAGATGCAGTTGGTCGCTCATGGCGCTGAGCAGATCGCGTTCGGTAAGCATGCCGAGATCGACGAGCAACTTTCCCAGTCGACCTTGCGTCGTTTTTTGGAGCTCGAGCGCGCGCCCTAAGTCTTCCGTGGATACCTTACTGCAGCGCAGGAGGATTTCCCCGAGCATCTGGTGTTCCGCAGGAATCGGGAAGGCATTCATTTCCGTCAGTACTGCGTCTTCGACAACTTCTGCACAAAGTGTTCTTGATTAATCGCATGGTTGAGCCGCGCGTCAAGGAGCTTTTTCTCTGCCGATAGGACAATGGTCGATCGTTCGATTTTGCCAGGGTGTGCTGCGACCGTGTGGATCACAATAGTGACAGACTCTCCCGGGGCGAGCTGATTGAAGGTTTGGCCAAAGTCACCCAAAACCTGCTCGGCGACGTTGATGGCCTTCTGGCGGCGGCGAGCTTCCTCCTCGCGCTCTGCCTGTTCCTCCTTGGCCGTCGGTGCAGGGGAGAAGGGTCCGAGGCTTTGCAGAGGGGTGAGATTCACCTCGAAAGAAAAGACAACGCCATAGCCCGGAAGGTACGCCCCACGGGCCTGGTTGAGAGTCTCGAATGGGCCACCGAACGTCTGCGCCAAACTCTGATTGAGTACTGACTCGAACAGCCCAATGCTCTTCTTCCATTCCGCCAGATTGGGCTTGTCCTGGGGAGAACATTCGGCCGAGCTGCTGAAGCCAAGAGCCGCGCCAAGTATCAGGATCGAAGGAAACCGTAGTCTCTGCATAATCGCCTCACGGCCGGTCGGAAGACCGCTGCCGTTGCAATTGGATTTGATCGGATGGCCCGCGCCAGGCACTCTGCAGGTACAAACCGTGCTGCTCCACTTGTCGCCAGAGGGCACTCTGGTTTTCCTTTAACATCTGCACCTGAACTCCTAGCTGAGTCACCTGCCTTGCTTGCACCGTGTTCGAGGGGATCGAGCTAGTTCCGGAAGTGGGCGGAGTTTCCGCAGGTCCGACAGCGGTTGCCTGCTCAAGAGCTTGCCGCACCCAAGCCTGCACCTGTGTTTGGGTTACGGCTTGAGCCGACATCACTCCCGCTTCGCCACGAGCAGGACCAAAGTTGATCGAGAGCTGGCTGTGGTCATAACTCACCGAAGGCCGTAGGATTGCCAGTAGCAACAAACAGCCCACGACCGTGGCCATACTCGCCGTGCCGAACCAGGTGCGCGCCGTTTCGAGCCAACTGCCCGGTCGCGTTGGATTCAGCAGGAAGAAAGGCCTGCAAGGTTCTTCGGCCGGCCAACTGGCGAGAAGCAGCGATTGCATCTTTTGCCACTCTTCGACGGCATGCCGGCAGCTAGAACAGCTCTTCTCGTGCGCATCCATTTCTGCCTTCTGTTCGGCAGTAAGTTCTTCGGCCACGCGCTCGGCGATCAGGTTTTTGAAATCGGGACAGTTCATACACACTTCTCCTAAACAGCAAGTTGATGTGGGCAAAACGAAAAAAGTTGGAACGCGGTAGGGTGTGGGGAATGGACGGCTATTTCTGACTCTCGAGACCAGCGCGCAGCTCGTCCACGGCCTTGTACAGTCTCGACTTCAGCGTGCCAACCGGGCAGTCCAAAATGCCAGCCATTTCTTCGAAATGAAAACCGTGGAAAAATCGTAGGAGAACCACTTCGCGCAACTCCGGCTTTAGTCGGGAGATCAAGGTTCGAATCGTGAGCAGCATCTCCCGTGACATGGGATGCGCTTCGCCAGCCGAATCGCCAGCATCGTTCAACTCGGCGGCGGCGGCCAGGGGAGACGGCCGCCGCCTGTCGGAACGGTAGAGATTGACGGCAATGCGGAACAACCACGATGCGAACCTTTCTCTCTCACGTAGCTCCTTCAGGCTCAAATAACTCCGAAGGAACGCTTCCTGGCAAATGTCCTCCGCAAGCGAACGATTCCCGGTAAGACGCACGAGGAAGTTGTAGAGCTGGCGTTGCCATCTCCACACAAGAAGATTGAAGGCTTCGACACGCCCTTCGAGGGCCTGCTCGACGAGCTCTTTGTCTGTGTCAGCCGTTCTCAACCTCTTCTACTCCTAAAGACGCAAGTTTTCGTCAAAAAGTCGAAGCGGCAGCAAAATGTGTTGAGCCAAGAGAGCATACGCCAAACTACACCTAACGGATATGCGCCGGAAGGCAAGGTACGTCTAGAACCCAGGTTTTAGACCTTGACAGGATGCGGAAGGATTCTATACTACGACGCAACACTATGATGAAAGGCGTTACGTCCCTGCCGCGAGTGTGCTATTTCGCAAAAC
>Ga0187770_10001501_pt1 | contig 12434 bp, 12 predicted proteins | sample 0116_SJ02_MP02_2_FD_133154 | JGI IMG/M metagenome (GOLD analysis project Ga0187770, IMG submission 133154) | Tropical peat soil microbial communities from peatlands in Department of Meta, Colombia - 0116_SJ02_MP02_20_MG | ecosystem: Environmental > Terrestrial > Soil > Wetlands > Peat | place...
AATGAAAAGGCAACACCGCCCCAGCGAAGTAAATAAAAAGTGGGCTGGATCTCGAGAAACCCATCCCGACTCCGGTCGAGGCGGAGCTTTTTTTCTTGACATCCCTTTTTATAGAACTCATTGTGCCCCCTGCGCCCTCGCATCTGCGAGCAGCTACCCCTGACCCAGGGCCCCCAGACTCAGCCAAAACTCTCCGATTCCGGGTCTCGGAGGCCACTGGTTGGTCTGTCCGGCCCGTGCGATAATCCGTGCTATGGCGGCTCACGTAAAAAGCCCGTGGGGCGATTCAGAGTGGGGCCGTTACATGCGTCGCGTCAAGGGAGCACGGCATGCGCATAGGAACATCCTAGCCTCCGGGCGCAAGCTGTGTGAAGAAGCTACGCGCGCGGCAGCCGAGTTGCGGAAGGCACAGCGCAGGGATGCGCGAGAAGGCAAAGGCTGGCGTGTAGGGAACACGGCTTCGTCGCAATTGCCGCTTTGACTGGATAGCCGCTCTGCTGGACTTTCTTCTAAAAGGCCCCTGAGTAACCCCTCCCATCGCGGTGCCCAGCCCTGGCCTGGTTCAATGATTCCGTAGAACGGCCAATTTCTTGGCCAATTCCTTCGCCGAGGCGTTGAAGGCTCCCTTTCCCGACAAGCGACCGGAACGCACAACCGAGGCGACAAATAATCCCCTACCATCGAGTGCGATCACAGTTGCCGCCGCTCCTCCGAGGGAACTCTCCTGAGCGACGACAATGTTGTAGTCAAAGGCTTCATCCGCTTTGACCAGTTGCAGGGTCATGCCATGCTCTTTGAATTCCCGCCTACAGCTTTCGATGAAGTCGGGCAACCGACTGGAATCCCCCTGGACGAAAATCTTAACCGTGTCGAGCACGTCAGCCGTTTGAGTCGAAGAACTCTGGCCCTGCACATAAGAAAACACCGGCAAGATGAAAGACAGCGAGAACAGCAGAAGTTTGCGTCTCACAGGCGCGGCCACAACCCCGATTGTTACCTTGAGCACTTCTCAGCCTTCCTCTGCAGTTCGTCTGCATAAGCAGAAAGCTGCTCGGTCAACGATAGTTCGTATACGCGCAATGCCCCGTCACTGGCAGCAGCGTCATTAGACCACTCATCCGCTATTTTCGACGACGCGTGTTTGAAAGCAAACAGTGACAGATCCTGCATTTGCTCTGCTGCCAAATTAAGATGCTGCGATATCTGAATCTCGGTGCTTAAACGCCGCTGTGCCAGATCGCTGGCGATCAATTCGCGAAGCGACTCAAAACCTCGTGCGGCGTCGTCCCGCAGTTCCTGTGTGAATTTGCCGTCGACGAATGAAACCGAAAAGTCTTCGACGTGGAAACGACTAACCTGCATCTGCCATCGCGGGATATCGCCGTCGATTTTTCTCAGCAAGGTTTCATAGTCGGCGTGCGGCATTGTGGTTTGCGCCGCGATTGAACAGGAGAGCAATAGGAAGACGGCGAAACATACGTCCAGTGCTGCCTCTCTGAAGCCCATAACGAAATTACCTCACCCGTAATCTCATTCGGTGGTACTCGTAACCATACTACGGGAGACTTCCGCTTGGAAATTCCTTCCAAGTGGCGACGCTAAGGCGGAAATTTGGGAAGCGACTGCGGGAGATTCGAGTCAGCGGCCGGATGACTCAGGAGCAATTCGCTTGAGATGCTCGACGTGTCGGTGGACTTCCTGAGCCTCATTGAGCGCGGTCGGAACGCCCATTCGTTTGAGACCCTAGACAAGATCGCTAAGAGGCTGAGGGTGCCAGTTGCCGATCTTTTCACCTTTGACAGCGGTTAAGATAGGGTCGGATAGCCGCCGATAGGCCATCGGCGTCGCGATACGGCGGGCGCTTTCCCGGACCCGCCTTCCAGTTTATTGAACGGGAGAGTGCCACATCCGGGAGGTGGCCCGTGGATTCGCCTGAGCAGAAGTTGCAAGCCTTTCTCGATAGCCTGCCGGAGTGGCGGCGGAAATGGCTTAGATACGACCCACCTTTTGACGGGATTTGGATCTCACAACAGCCACCCTATAGTGAACGGCTAAAGGCAGCGAGACAGGAGATGTCGGCCTGGGCCGAGAATCTGGATGACGACATTCCTATCAGGGAGCAATACGAACGTCTGTTGCAGCAGATCCCCCAGAGCTGGCGTGAATACCGCACCAAACTGAAACGGCAGGCTCTCTCCGATCTAACTAAGGCCAAGGCTGGGCGGAAAAGAGAAACGGAATTGGCGGAACGCATCTGGGAACTCCAAGGCGAAGGCAAAACTACTCCAGAAATACAAATGATCCTCCGAACCGAAGGGAAGAACTACAGCCGAGAGGCAATCGAGGCTTACTCAAAGACTCGTAGAAAAAAGTCACAAAAGTAGGCAACCCTTCAGCACGTGGAAAATACCCTCACGCAATTTTCCACGTGTGGAATATCCCATCATCAGATTGTTCACGTTGCAGCCACAACGAATCAAAGTCAACCTACGCTTACGGGAGGCCATGAAGCATGAGCGAACAGCAAGCGTGCACAGAGCCACAAGCGGGACGTTATATCGGAGTGAGCGACGCAACAATGCGGTTCTGGCGCAGCAATGGCACAGGGCCGAGGTATTACCGAGCGGGAAAGCTAATTCGCTACAGGAAAAGTGACCTGGATGCGTGGATTGAAGCACGGCTCAGTGCGCCGGTTGCATCTGCGGAACGGGCGAAACAGTGAGCAATGTTCTTAGAGAACAATGCCTCTTTTTTCCGGTTCCCCGGGCATTGCTTGAATCCTGTTTGCTCGCGCAACTTCCGCCCTCCGCCGTCCGGCTGTATTTGTTGCTTCTGTACTGGGCACAGAAGCACAGCGCCGTTCAAATTGAAACTGTGGCATACGAGATCGGGGACTATACGAGGATGGACGCGAAGAGCGTCAAGGTTGCGCGGGAGAGGTTGGAAAAAGCAGGACTCGTCACTTGCCACAAGCGGCAGCACGGAATAATCGCGTATCAGCTCCTCAATCCGGAGAGTGGCATTCCGTTGCCTCCTCCGGAAGGGAAGCGTGGCCTTCGCCGACATCGGCCGCAATCAGGGCGCAGCGCACGTACCATCCGGCGAATGCGGCGCGAAGACGTGCCGAATCGCGCAGAACAATCATATCCTCTTAGCTGGGATGAAATCGCACGCGACGATCGCGGGGAGCCAGGCGAAAGGGAAGGTCTTTGAAAAGAAAGAGATTCCTCTCTAAGAGACTCTTCCTTCAGAGATATTTTCAGAGAGCCTTGCGACCTCACAAGCTCTGGTTTATGAATCGGTTACGCGAGTCCTTGTCGGAAGATTTTCCGCACCTGCTCGGGAATTCTTCCCTATGTGCTCGGGAAGTTTTCCCAAGAAGGAAGTCATAGGAATTTGAGAACTCCGCGATTTGATTGCATCAGCACATCGGTTTGACAGGAGAATTTCGTTGCAATAATCCATCGTGTTAGGTTATTGTGCTTCGTATGAAATGCTCCATTCACCACGTTGAGATGATCTGCTACTGCCCGGCTTGTCGTGGGAGCGCCACTAGCAGAGCCAAGCGAAAGGCGTCCCGCGAAAACGGCAAGCTGGGCGGTCGGCCCAAGGGCAGCAAGGACAAACATGAACGCAGCAGAGCCACGAAAGGAGGCACCGATTGATCTACAAACGCGGCAAAGCCTACTGGTACAACTTCCGATGGACGATCACGAACACGGACGGCACGAAAGAAAGTTTCCGCATTGTGAAATCCGCTAGAGCCAAAAACCGAGACGATGCCAAGGAAGCAGAAGCCGAACATCGCAGGGCCTTGCGGCTCGGTCAGATTCACCCGCGTGATCCGTGGCCGCAACCAACTGCCACCGCTCCACCGATCTTCCGCGTGTTTGCAAAAGAGTTCCTTCAATACGCCAACACGCACACAAAACCGGGAACCGTGACGTTTTACGAAAACTGTCTCGATAGGCTGCTCGCATTCGCTGCCATCGCAGACGCCCCGCTGGACGCGGTTACAGGCGATCTGGCGAGTCGTTATGCACGGCATAGGGGCGAGGTGGCCAAAAATTCTGTCGTGACCGTAAATGGCGATCTGCGGACGCTGCGACGTGTTCTCAAGATCGCTGTCGATTGGGGACGCTTGGAGCATGCCCCCGCCGTACACGAACTGCCGCAACCAAAGGGACGCGATCACGTTGTCAGCTTTAGGGAGGAAGCCCGTTACTTGGCTCACGCCTCTGACAATCTTCGGGATGCAACTATTCTCGCTGTCGATACAGGCTTGCGTCCCAACAGTGAACTATTCCCGCTGTCGTGGCAGGACGTGGACCTTACCGCACGCGCCGAGTCTCCGAATGGAGTCATTCACGTTCGCCAGGGCAAGACCGAAAGCGCACAACGCAGTGTGCCACTGACCCCGCGTTCAGGTGCAATTTTGCAGCGGCGCAAGCGAGAAGCAGAGCTAAAGGCCAAGAAATCCGGGTTCGTGTTTCCGGGTTCTGGGAATTCGGGACACGTAACCTCGTTACAGCACCCGCATGAGGATGCAATCGAGGACGCGAAGCTAGAGCCATTCGAGTTCTATTGCTGGCGGCACACGTTTGGGACACGAGCCGCACAATCGGGCATGGATCGATTCTCACTTGCGCGGCTGATGGGTCACAGCTCGCCTGCTGTCGCTGCTCGCTATTACATTCACGTGACGGAGAGACACGTTGCAGCGGGGTTCGGGAAGTTCGTGGACTACCAGACCCGGAACATCGCTGATGGAATTGCAGAGGCTTTCCCAGAGGCGAGCGCAGCGGTTCAATAAGGCCACTTTTTTCCGTTTGTGGTACACAAAACGGTACACAGAATGGTCATGATCGCCTGTAACTCATTGAAGGTGATAGCTACGCGGTAAGATTCTCAATCTTCAAACCCGGGTTCGATTCCCGGTAGCGCTACCAACTCTTCCGCCGCGCTGATTGAGCGAAACATCCCGAGAAATTGACTCCGTGCCACAATCGCGAACAGCTATACTCCGGTTCGACGTGAGGCTGTTCAACGGAGTACTCCATTGGTGGACCTTTCCATCGCGGAAGGCAAGCTAATATTGCACGTTCGCGGCGCCGATAAACTCTGGGCGTTGAAGAGCAGCCTCGAGATACCGCTCGTGCACATCGCCGGTGTCCGCGCCGACCCCGAGGCTGCGCGGGGCTGGTACCACGGACTCCGGGCGCCCGGAACGAACATTCCCGGCGTAATCACAGCAGGGACCTTCTATCAGGACGGCAAGCGGGTCTTCTGGGATGTGCATCATCCCGAGCGGGTCATTGTCATAGATTTGCATGATGAGCAGTTCAATCAGGTCGTGGTGGAAGTGGCCAATCCTGAGCTCGCGGTTCAGCTGATCCACGGCGCGTTGTGAAAGGGCGTGCCCTGCAGGTGCGAGCGCTCAAGGTTGATTCCGCAGCGCGCTGTGGGTTGAAGCCTCGTTTTCGGACGAGCCGGCGGAAGAGGGCGTCCGCCGCTCCACATCCTCACGTTATTTCTCAGCGGCGGCCGTTCAGGCTGAGCGAGCGCTCCAGATGCGAGGGAAATTTCAATCCATCCTTAGGCTCGGTGCATAATCTAAGCGAGCAAACCCTTTCTTGTGAGGATCGACATGCGCTTTCGTGTGTGCAGGACTGTTTCGGTGCTTCCAGTCTATGTTGTTGCGGCGCTCTTTTCTCTGTTCGTTCCAGTGGTGACTGCCCATGCCGTTGACAAAAACTTTCACGACGCGCCCGACTCGGCCAAGGCGACGAAGAATCCGTACGCTGGCCAGCCGGAAGCCGTCGACGCCGGGCAAGCACTTTACGCCCGCAACTGCCTTGCTTGCCACGGCAAAGCGGGGCAGGGCACGGGGAATGTCCCATCTCTGGTGGATGGCAAGCTCAAGGGAGTGGCGGAAGGAGAAGTTTTCTGGTTTATCACCAAGGGAGATAAAGACAACGGGATGCCGTCGTGGGAGTTTCTGCCAAAGCAGAAGCGATGGCAGGTGATCGCCTATGTGGAAGCGCTGGCGGCAGGCAAGCCCGCCGCGCCCGCGAGTCCAGCGCCGGCGGAGGCTGCCAATGCCTCACCATTAAAGGATCCTGCGCCGCACGCTCCGTTTACGGATTTCCGCTACGAGTCTCCGGGGACGACACGGAAGATCACGGTGAACGATCTACCCGAACCCTACGCAACCGAGTCGGCGGAGAACGGCGCAGAGTTGGTGGCGCGGCCGGAGAGTGCGTGGCCCGTGGCACCTGCTGGTTTCAAGGTGGAATTGTATGCGGCAGGCCTGGAAAATCCGCGACTGCTGCGAACCGCTCCCAATGGCGACATTTTTCTGGCGGAAAGCAGCGCCGGGCGTATTCGCGTCTTCCGCGGCATGACGAGCGACGGGAAGGCGCAGCAGACTTCGGTTTTCGCCGAAGGCTTAAAGCGGCCGTACGGCATTGCGTTTTATCCGCCAGGGCCGGACCCGCAGTGGATCTACATCGGAAACACAAACGAATTGATTCGTTTTTCCTATCACAACGGAGATTTGCGGGCGAGCGGGTCATCGCAGCACATCGCTGGTTTTCCGACCGGCGGGCACTGGACCAGAGCTGTCGACTTTTCTCCTGACGGCAAGAAGTTGTTTGTGGCTGTCGGCTCTGGATCGAACGTGGACGATCCGGACACGCATCCTGGCGAGAAGGGGCGCGCCGACATTCTGGTGTGTGATCCGGCGAATTGTGAATTGAAGGTGTATGCCTATGGCATTCGCAATGCCGGTGGCGGGATTGCGGTCAATCCGCAGACCGGCGAGTTGTGGTGCTCGGTGAACGAGCGCGATGCGCTCGGCGACAACCTGGTCCCCGATTACATCACGCATGTGCAGGAAGGCGGGTTCTATGGCTGGCCATGGTGGTACATCGGTGGGCATCAGGATCCGCGGCATGCGGGCAAACATCCGGAGTTGAAGGACAAGGCCATCGTTCCCGACGTGCTGCTGCAGCCACACAATGCGTCGCTGGAATTCACATTTTACGAGGCCGACAAATTTCCCGCGGAGTACAGAGGCGACATTTTCGCTTCCGAGCACGGATCATGGAACAAGGCCGTGCGCGTGGGCTACGAGGTCATCCGCGTGCCATTGCATCAGACGGGCCATGCCACCGGCGAATATCAGGATTTTCTGACTGGATTCGTTCTTCCCGACGGACATGTTTGGGGACGTCCGGTTGGGATCACGGTCGCGCCCGATGGCTCCCTCCTGGTGAGCGACGACGGATCAAACTCGATCTGGAGGGTCAGTTACGCGGGGAAGTAAGCCCGCGCACCAGTCGAGGCGCGGATTAGATTCGGCCCTTCAGTGTCGGACTGGCCGCCATTTCCCCGATAAACTTCCGCGCGATCATGTCGAACCCTTCTGGCGTCGGATGCAGCTCATTGGCCCACTCATTTGGCGCCAGCGTGCCTTGGGTTTCAACGTAGAACACATTCTGGTGTGCCTTCGCTATCTGCACAAGCAGATTGCGGAATTGCAGCAGGAATTCTTTGACGACTTGTTTTTCCGACTCCGGATCCATCCATTTGCGCAGTTCTAGCGAAGGCTGCAGCCACGGTCCAATCAGGTAATCGGGCTTGCCTCCGGCTGAGTCTTCGCAGATACCCACGCCATTGGGAATGGCGAAGTCGTAACCGTGAATGAAGATGAGACTGGTTTCCGAGTATTGGTCGCGGATGGCAATCAGATCTTCGTAGGCGCTGCGCACGACCCCAAGCACATCGTTAAGACGCGGAGCGTTGATGCCCTGATCTGGGTTCATCCCCGGGGCGTACTCCTGAATCCACAAACAGAATTGATTGCCGACCGTGTCATTGCCGCCGCCAGAAAATAGAATCGCATCGAAGACTCCGTTGTCGCGGTCGCTGAGATTGTCGATGATCCGCTGGCGGCGCTTGACGCCAAGAAGGTCCCGAGCTTCGTCGCCGTAGTGAGCCAGGTTGAGGATGAACGGAGGCGGATTGCCGTGGTTGCCGATGGAGCGAATCACATCGTTGCGGCCGGTCACCGGAAGCGGGTAATCGAACCAGGAATCGCCATCGGCAAACAGATTGAGCGGCGAGGCCGCACCCGGCGCCAGCGCGAGTTTCTTGCGCTCGGCGATCGCCTGTTTGTGATGCGCAATGCGTGAGCGGCGTTCCCCGTCGATGAACTGGTGGCGAAGGCGAGTTTCCTCCACGCGAACAGCGTTCTTGGCGGCATCCAGAATTTCCATGGCGGACCTCCATTTTTTCGGGAAGGGATGATAGCAGGGATTGCGGGCGCTAATAGAAGTCGTGGGAGGCGGTTTCGGCCTTCGTAACAAACAGCGGCAGCACGCGCTCAGCGCGGACGGAGATGACGTTGTCCTGATTTTGTAGAATGCCTTCGATGGCGAGAAAGCGCTCACTGGCCAGCAGCAGGCGATTCTGGTGAAACAGGTCAGGACGGATGATGGCATTGGCCACGCCGGTCTCATCTTCCAGGCTGAGGAAGACGAATCCCTTGGCGGTGCCGGGACGCTGGCGCACGATGACGCAGCCTCCGATGCGAAGCCGCTTGCCGCTGGGAATGCCGCGCAGGTCGCTGGCGCGGCGAATGCCCATGGCATTGAGCCAGGCACGCCGGTAAGCCATGGGATGCGGGCCGACGGTGAGTCCGGTGCCATGAAAGTCGGCGACCAGGCGTTCTTCGTGATTCATAGGCTGAAGCGGTGAAGGCAAATCAGGCTCGGCGTTTTGTTCGAGCAGCGGCCCGGAGGCACGGACGGCAGCTTCGACCTGCCAGAGGGCATCACGGCGATTTAGTCCTGAGTCCCGAGTACCGAGTTGCGAGTCCTGAGAATCATTCTCACCACGGAGCCACGGAGGCACGGAAGAATTATGATTTTTTATTGTCGATTTGTTCTTCTCTGTGTCTCTGTGCCTCTGTGGTGAATTGCCTATTGAGTTCAGCGCTCCGATTTCTGCGAGCGTGGTCAGTTCATCTTTGCGCAGTTCCGGGACGCGGCGGGTGAGATCGTGAATGGAAGTGAACGGTGTTTGCGCACGCTCGCAAACCAGCGACTGGCCGGCTTCTTCGCGCAGTCCGCGGACGTAGCGCAGGCCCATGCGGAGGGCGATTCTCAGGTCGTTAGTTGTTGGTCGTTGGCCGTTGGGTTTTGTTTCTAAATCTTCCTGGCTAACGACTAACGACTGACGACTGACGACTTCTTCCAGCGTGCAATTCCACTCCGACTTCATCACATCGACCGGCAACAGTTTCAGCCCATGGCGCTGCGCGTCTTTGACGATCGTTGCCGGCGAATAAAATCCCATAGGTTGGTTATTGAGCAAGGCCGCAGTGAATGCAGCCAGGTAGTGGCATTTCAAATATGCGCTGGCATAAGCGATCAGCGCGAAACTGGCGGCGTGCGATTCGGGAAACCCGTAAAGCGCGAAGGAAGTGATGGAAAGAATAATTTCCTCCTGCGCTTTCGGTGAAATTCCGTTGGCCGTCATGCCGGCACGAAGGCGGGCTTCGATTTCCTTCATGCGCGCCTGCGAGCGTTTGAAACCCATGGCGCGGCGCAGTTCTTCGGCCTCGCCTCCGGTGAAATTGGCGGCGATCATGGCGACGCGCAGCAATTGCTCCTGAAAGAGCGGAACACCGAGTGTGCGCTTGAGCACGGGTTCGAGTGACGGATGCGCGTAGGTGACTTCTTCTTTCCCCTGACGGCGCTGCAGGAACGGGTTGACCATCTGGCCGACGATCGGACCGGGACGAATGATCGCGACCTCCACAACAATGTCGTAGAAGCGCATAGGCCGCAAACGCGGCAGACACGACATTTGCGCACGACTCTCCACCTGAAACATACCTACCGTGTCGGCCTGCTGCAGCGTGGAATATACCTGCGAGTCGTCCTGCGGAAGATGAGCGAGATCGACCTCTTCGTGATAATGCTCGCGAATGAGTTCGATCGAATCCTTGAGCACGGCCATCATGCCCAGGCCGAGCAGATCGACTTTGATGATGCCCATGTCGGCGCAGTCTTCTTTGTCCCATTGCACGACGACGCGGCCCGGCATGGAGGCAGGTTCGAGCGGTACGACGGAGTCGAGTTGTCCCTGGCAGATGACCATGCCGCCTGAGTGCTGGCCAAGATGGCGCGGGATGTCCTGCACGGCGAGGCAGAGCTCGTAGTATTTGCGCAGGCGGGGATGCGAGAGGTCGAGTCCGGCATCGCGGAAGCGGCGATCGAGAGCATCGTTTTCGTCGCGAAACTCCCAGGTGGCGACGGCGGCAGAAATTTTGGCGAGCGTTTCCGGATCGAAGCCGAGCGCCTTGCCCATTTCGCGCGCGGCCATGCGGTTGCGGTAGGTGATGACGTTGGCGGTCATGGCGGCGCCGCGCTCACCGTATTTTTTGTAGAGATACTGAATGACTTTTTCGCGCTCGTCGCCCGAGGGCAAATCGAGATCGATGTCGGGCCACTCGCCGCGCTCTTCGGAGAGAAATCGCTCAAAGAGCAGTTCCATGCTGACGGCATCGACCGCCGTGATGCCCAGCGAGTAGCAGACGGCGCTGTTGGCGGCCGATCCGCGGCCTTGCACGAGAATGTTTTGCTCGCGGCAGAAGCAGATGAGATCCCAGACAATGAGAAAGTAGCCTGCCAGTTTGAGCTTTTCGATGAGCTTGAGTTCTTTTTCGATTTGCAGGCGGGCGCGGGCCTGCAGATCTTGCGATTTGCGGCCGTAACGGCTGTGAAAACCTTCCCAGGTGCGCGCATGAAGAAATGAATTCATGGTCTCGCCTTCGGGCACGGGATAGCGCGGGAATTCGTAGCCGAGATCGTTGAGGGTGAATTCAAGGCGCGAGGAAAGATCGAGCGTGTTGGTGAGGGCTTCGGGTAGATCGGCGAAGAGTTGCTGCATTTCCTGCGGAGATTTCAGAAAACGTTCGGAGTTGCGGGAGAGCAGGCGCCCTGCAGTCGACAGAGTTCGATGATTGCGGATCGCGGTGAAAGCATCGGCAAGTTCGCGCGTTTTGGCAGTGGCGTAGTTCACGCCATTGGTCGCAAGCAACGGAAGATGAAGTGAGCGCGCAATTTCAATGGCGGCGCGGTTGCGGGATTCTTCTTCGCGGTGGAAGTGACGCTGCAATTCGACGTAGACATTTTTGTGACCGAACATGCCGATGAGTCGATCAACTTGGCAGCGTGCTTCTTCGAGGCCGCGTTGCTTTAGCGCGGCGGCGAGCGGGCCTTCATCGCCGCCAGTGAGGCAGATCAAACCTTCGGCGTGCTCTTGCAATTCTTGTTCGGTGACAGTCCCTTCGCCTTTTTTCGCGCACAGCTTCATTTTGGTGATCAGGCGGCAGAGGTTTTGATAGCCGGCGCGGGAGTGAATAAGCAGGGGAAGACGGACGGGATTGCAGATTGAAGATTTTAGATTGCAGATTGATGGAGATCTGCGAAGCTTTGATTTTTCAATCTGAAATCTGCAATCTGAAACCTGAATTTGGTATGCGATTTCTGCTCCGATGTGCGCCTTGACCTTCGTTTTTCCTGCGGCCAGGTGAAAGCGCGGCGCACCGTAGACGCCGTCGGTATCGAGCAATGCCATGGCAGGCATGCCGAGTTGGGCACACGTGCTCACCAACTCCTCGGGCAGGGAAGCGCCTTCGAGAAAGCTGAACGCAGAGCGGGCGTGAAGTTCAACGTACATTGAGCCGCGAAAAACCGTTTCACCACAGAGACACAGAGGCACAGAGCAAGACAAAATAAAAAACAGCGATATATCTTTCGAATTTCTCCGTGTCTCTGTGCCTCTGTGGTGAAAAGAATTTGTCAGTCATAGGTGCCCTCAATGAACCATCCCCCACCGAGCAGATCGTGCACCAGGCGGTAAAGAGCGATCGGAGCCTCATTGCGTGTCGCGTCGTTTTGCAAAGTGTTGTTCTGCAGAGCGATGTCCCACTCGTCGCGAGACCAGGCTTCGCGTTCCCACCAATCGCCGGAAAAGCGCCAGGGGCCGGCTTTCCAGAGGACTCGGCCCTGCACATCGTCTTTTCGACAAACCAAATGCACTGGCTGGCCATCTTCCAGCGTGACCTTGACGCGCAGAGGCGGGCGAAAGCGGCGCAAGGCGGTGACAGCAAATTGGCTTTCTTCAGTCAAATTGGATGTTGCAGGTTCGACATTGTTCTTGCGCGAAGTTTTTCGTGAAACTTCGCTCATGAAGTGCTGCATGCGGAATCCTTCAGGACGGTGCGTGTCGAGTAATTCAAGAGCACCGGCTTTCTGTTCGCCGACCAGACCTGCAATGCGGGCGAGCGTGAGCTCGAGCTTTTCCGGTTCGGGCAACGGAGGAAGGAAAAGCCCGCCCTGCGCAGAGCGCGGCCGTGCCGG